>LNAP01001242.1_pt1 | contig 27434 bp, 22 predicted proteins | sample 602601 | NCBI WGS metagenome assembly LNAP01 (sample SAMN02440304, study PRJNA202911) | soil metagenome | biome: Subtropical and temperate rainforests or woodlands; isolation source: soil samples (1 kg each in a 20% v/v slurry with milli Q water) were... ... | reverse complement strand
CACGATTAGCGGGAACGCCGGAACGTTCGCGACCGCAACAACCGCCGACGGCGACGGCTACATCGCCATCGAGCCCATCGGTGCCGATGGCCGCGCCGGCGCACGCCGGCTGATCGGACTATCAGTGATCTCTGATGCGGCGCCCCGCGTCAAAATCCCGACGCCCGGACGCGACGTCTACTTCGACAACGCCCGCAAGACGATCGACGTCGCCATCGAGGCGAACGACGACATTGGGCTCGCGTCGCTCAAGCTCCGATACACCAAGGTTTCCGGATCGGGCGAGCGCTTCACGTTCACCGAAGGTGAAGTGCCGCTCGCGATCGCACGTCGCGACGACCGCACGTGGACTGCCCGCGTCGCATGGCGTCTCGACAGTCTCGCGCTCGGCCCCGGCGACATGGTCGTGTACCGCGCCGTCGCGACCGACCACCGGCCAGGCGCGGCGCCGAGTGAATCGGATGCATACATCGCCGAGTTCACCGCACCGGGCGGCGTGGCGGCGGCCGGCTTTGCACTCGATCCCGAGCAAGAGCGATACGCTGCGAGCCAGCAGATGGTCATCCTCAAGACCGAGCGTCTGCAAGCGCGCAAAGCCACGATGCCCGCCGAGGACTATGGCCTCGCCGCGGCGGAGATTGCCGCTGAGCAGCGAAAGGTGCGCGCGGAGTTCGTGTTCATGATGGGAGGCGAGCTAGCCGACGCGCCCGACCCGAACGAAGACATGAACATGCTCAACGAGGAAGCGGAGGCCGAAGGCGAGTCGGATCTCGCCGCGGGACGCAACCTCAATCAGGGACGAATCGCGCTGTTGCGTGCGATTCGTTCGATGAGCCGCGCCGCCGCGTCGCTCACGACCGCCGACCTCACGAGCGCACTCCCGCACGAACGCGCAGCGCTCGTTCAGCTGGAGCGCGCGTTTGCGCGCACACGAATCATCCTGCGAGCGCTGACGCAGCGTGAGCGACTCGACCTCTCGCGTCGGCTCAGCGGCCCGCTGACTGACGCCGCGCGCGATGCACGACCGCGCGCCGAGCCGGAGATCGATACGCGGGCGGCAGCGCTGCGTCTCCGCTGAGCGGATGCGGCGCAAGCGGCGCAGCCTGGGCGCTCGCTCCCACCGCGGCAGCGCCAGCGGCGAATCCGAAGGCGAGTTTCAGAAAGTGGCGGCGTTCCATGGGCAGTTCCCTCTTCGTATAGGCAAGTGATGCGAAGAGAGTTTCGTTGCGGCGAGATGAATGCTCGCTGAATTCGGGTGTTCATCATCGCCGTTGCAGGGGGGAACCCGCACCATCGCCATTCCGAACGCTGGAACCTACCGGCGTTCAGTGTCAGCGAGGTTGCCCTCCGCTGTGAGCCGCATCGTATCGGTTCCCTGCGTTCGCAGGGATGACGATGGATCGAGCGATGGGCCGCTTCACTTCGCCGCAAATTCCTCCGCGAGCACCAGCAATTCCCGCGTACGCGTGACATTGGGCCAATCGCGGTTGAAGTCGGCCACGAGCCGCTTCAGCTCCTCGCCGTTCACCGCACGCTCGAGCGCAGCCTTGTCCGCAAACTGATATGTCGCCTGATGCAGCGAGGCATCGGTGAGGCTCCAGAACCGCCACGCCTTCTCGGCGCCGAAAGATTTCACGGCATCCGGCATGTGCTCGCGCGAATACCAGGCATCGAATGCCTGGCGCTTTGAAGCATCGGAGACGGTGGCACGTACGACGAAATAGGCGAACGGCATTTGCTTTCCTCCCGAGTGATTTTGTTCATGGGCCGATTGAAGATGGCGGATTACGATAGCGCTAATCCACCCTACAACTCAAACCCACCCGCGCGCACCACGGTCGCCGCAAACAGCAGGACATGGTGGAGGAACGCCAAGAGCGTGGACATGGCGCGCGGGCCGCTTGGACTGGCCGGCGACTACGACGTATTTACGCGAGCTGCAAGGGAATGAAGTGACCCATCCTACGCGCTGGCTAGGATGATTCAGGCGCGATGGGAGGAAAGGGTAGCAACAGCCCCAATGTTAATGAAGAGGAGCCACGCCGGCACGCCCAAAGGCCATATCACCTTCCATGGTCATGGACATGCACCACGACGCGCTCGGACCGACGAAGTAGTAGTGTGCCGGGACTTCTAAAAGGATGGGCAACGCTCGCCGCATGGCATCAACAGCTCCCGCCAACGCCAAGTCGATCGGGCCATCACAGACGTATAGCACGAGGCCTTCCAAACTAAACCTTGTGCGCATCTCGTCAAAGAATTCGACAAATCGCGCGCGCTCCTGCGACCGATTATCTTCGTGGCACTCGATTGAGCCTGCCACCCGCATCCAATCGATCTTCGATCCACTCGGAGGATAGTTGATCGTCAATAACTGAAAGACCTCCTCTGCCGCGCCGAGTTCTTGCAGGAGGCCCGCATCGATGTCCGCTTTCAGCGCCTGCCGAATTTGGTTTTCATACGAGCTCATGGCCGCTCACTATTGACCACGACTATAGGTTCGTAGGGTAGCTAGCCGCAGGCGTGACCTGACTAACGAGATTTCGCAGGCTAGCCATTACTCCTCACAACGGCAAATTATCGTGCTTCTTCGCCGGCATCTCGACCTTCTTGTCCCTGAGCATCGCCAGCGCACGCGCGATCCGTTTTCGGGTCGAGTGCGGCATGATGACGTCGTCGATGTAGCCGCGCTCGGCGGCGATGAAGGGGGACAGGAAGCGGTCTTCGTATTCCCTGGTGCGGGCGGCGATCGCTTCGGGGTCGTTCATATCGGCGCGGAAGATGATCTCCACGGCGCCCTTGGCGCCCATCACGGCGATCTGCGCGGTCGGCCAGGCGTAGTTCATGTCGGCGCCGATTTCCTTGGACGCCATCACGTCGAACGCGCCGCCATAGGCCTTGCGGGTGATGATGGTGACCAGCGGCACCGTGCATTGCGAATAGGCGAACAGCAGCTTGGCGCCATGTTTGATGAGTCCGCCATATTCCTGCGCGGTGCCCGGCAGGAAGCCCGGAACGTCCACGAAAGTGACGATCGGAATGTTGAACGCGTCGCAGAATCTGACAAAACGCGCCGCCTTGCGTGAGGCGTCGGAGTCGAGCACGCCCGCCAGTACCATCGGCTGGTTCGCGACGAAGCCCACAGTACGGCCGGCGATGCGGCCGAAGCCGGTGACGATGTTTTTTGCAAACGTCTCGGATATCTCGAAGAAATCGCCCTCGTCCACGACCTTGAGGATCAATTCCTTCATGTCGTAGGGCTTGTTCGGATTATCGGGGATCAGCCGGTCCAGGGACATGTCGACCCGACCGATGTCATCAAAGCTCGGCCATTCCGGCACGCCGTCGGTGTTGTTGGATGGGAGAAAATCGATCAGCCGGCGCATCTGCAGCAGCGTCTCGACGTCGTTCTCGAACGCACCGTCCGCAATCGAGGAGCGCGTCGCGTGCACGGAGGCGCCGCCGAGTTCTTCCGCGGTGACGACTTCGTTGGTGACGGTCTTCACCACGTCGGGCCCGGTGACGAACATGTAGCTGGTGTTCTTCACCATGAAGATGAAATCGGTCATCGCCGGCGAATAGACGTCGCCGCCGGCGCAGGGACCCATGATGACGGAGATCTGTGGGATCACGCCCGACGCAATGACATTGCGGCGGAACACATAGGAATAGCCGGCCAAGGCCGCCACGCCTTCCTGGATGCGCGCGCCGCCGGCGTCGTATAGCCCGATGATCGGCGCCCTCGCCTTCATCGCCATGTCCTGGATTTTTACGATCTTTTGCGCGTGGGTCTCGGAAAGAGATCCGCCGAACACCGTAAAGTCCTTGGCGAAGACAAACGTCTTGCGGCCGTTGACGGTGCCCCAGCCGGTGACGACGCCGTCGCCCGGCACTTTCGTCTTGTCCATGCCGAATTCCACCGAGCGGTGCTCGACGAACATGTCGAATTCCTCGAACGAGCCCTTGTCGAGCAAAAGCTCGATGCGCTCCCGCGCCGTCAGTTTGCCGCGGGCATGCTGCGCCTCGATGCGCTTTTCGCCGCCGCCGAGCTTGGCGCCGGCCCGCCGTTCCTCGAGGGTATCCAGGATGTCCTTCATCTGCTTCCGCCCATATTTGCCGCAGGATTTCAAGGCCTTCTAACACAGCATTTTGGCTGCGGGAAACACCCTCCGGGCATCTGGTACCCCGGTCCCATGCACATATATCCCGGCCTCAACGGAGGCGACCATGGGTGATACCGCGAAGTGTGATACCGCAAACATAGAGCAGGCAGGCGCCGTGACCGGCGGACTGCAACTGCTGCTCCGGCTGGAGGGCCTGACGCTGTTTGTGGGCATGACGCTGCTTTACGCGGTCTGGGAGGGATCGTGGTGGGTCTATGCCCTGCTGTTTCTGGTGCCCGATGTGAGCTTTGCGGGCTATCTCGCCGGCCCCAAGGCCGGCGCCGCCATCTATAACGCCGCGCACAGCTACATGGCCCCGATGGCGCTGATGACCACGGGCTTTGCACTGGCCTCGCCGTTGGTGCTTTCGATCGCGATGATCTGGCTGGCGCATATCGGCATCGATCGCGCGCTCGGCTTTGGCCTGAAATACAATCGGGGTTTCGGCTACACCCATCTCGGCCGCATCGGCAAGGATGCTGCCAAGACGGTGTGATGATGCCGCGAGGTCAGTTCTCGCCGGCCTTGAACGGCGGCTCCTTGCCGCGCGGCACGGTTTCCTCCGCCATCGCCAGCAGCATCGCCACCATTTGTCTGCATGGTTTCCTCCCTGCTCTTTTGATTGTGAACGCTGCGGGCCTAGTCGAGCCGGGCCATCCAAACCAGATCAAGAACCCGTCTCGGCATTCGCATTGGATCGGCTGAATTGGGCGGGGACCACGAAAAACGGAGGCGACTGAAATGTCTGGATTGAATATCGCGCGAGCGGCGCTGCTGCTGGCACCGCTGTGTCTGTCGGCCGGCGCCGCGCAGGCTGCCGGTTCACCCTTTTCTGCCATGGCGGGTTCATGGTCGGGTGGCGGCGTGTTGAGCACATCCGACGGCGCGCAGGAAAGGCTACGTTGCCGGGCGTCCTATGATGTCGACGGCCGCGGCGTTGAACTTCACCTGAACTTGCGATGCGCCAGCGCGAGCTACAATATCGATCTCGCAAGCAATGTGCAGTACCGCGGCGGCGCCATTTCCGGCGAGTGGACCGAGTCCAGCCGCAACGCTTCCGGAACGCTTTCGGGGCGCGCTGCCGCCGGCCGCATCGATGCCGCCGCGACAGGTCCGAACTTCTCCGCGGGTCTGTCACTGACGACGCGCGGAAACAGGCAGACCGTGTCGATCCGCCCGCAGGGCACCAGCATCACCGGGGTTACGCTGGCGTTGGACCGGCGCTGAACTTTGGATTAGATCGCAACGATATCGGCGAGGCATTTTTGCGCGATCGTCATGCGAGCCGCGGCATGGCGCGGCTCGCGGACGTCGAGATTGAGCGCGAACACCGTTTGGTCGTTGCCCTTCTCCGCCCAGCCGACCAGCCAGCCCAATGACGGTTGGCCGGTCTCCGCGCCAACCAGGCCGGTCTTGAACCGGATGGTCGCGTCACCGGCTTTCGTCACCGGCAGGATATCGCGCACCAGTTCCTGGCTGCGCTTCGAGACCGGCAGCGCACCGCGGCGCAGCCGGTCAACGAAATCGACCTGCTGGACGGGATCGATGCGCAGATTGCCGGTCAGCCAGAACTGGTCGATGGCGCCGCCGATGTCGCGGTTGCCGTATTCGAAGAGATCGACATATTTCTGCATCCGCTCCGCGCCGATGCGCCGCGCGATCTCCTGATAGACCGGCACGGCGGAGGCTGCGATCGCCGAGCGCAAGGTGTGATCCCTGTTCCAGGCCTCGATGCTGCGCGTCACCCCATCCCATTTGAAGACGTCCTTGTCGGGGTCTTCGACCACGCCGGTCTCCAGCGCGATCAGCGAATTCGGAATCTTGAAGGTCGAGGCCGGTAGCTTGGCCTCGCCGGAACGGTTCTTGTCGCTGGCGATGATCAGGTAATCGTCGGTCTTGTAGCCGACGAAGGTGCCGACCGTCCCCTCATCGAAAAACCGCTTGGCAAGACCGTCGCGGATCTCGCTGCGCTGGTAGGAGACATTGGCGAAGGCGCGCGACGGCAAGATGCTCGCGGCGGCAAACAGACCGAGCGCATGGCGGCGATGGATCAAGGCGGTATCCGGGGTGATTGAAAAGGGCGGGCGACGATGTCGATGACATCGTGGTAAAACAATGACAATGGCGAAAAATGGCAACGCGACGAAAGATTAACGAATCCGTCCCGACAGCCGCAACACAAACACCAGCACTTCGGCCACCGCCTTGTAGAGCTCGGCTGGAATCTCGTCGCCGAGTTCGACGTTGGAAAGTGCCCCGGCCAGCACCTCATTTTCCTCGATCGGGATGTCATGGGCCTTGGCAAGCTCAATGATCTTTTCGCCGATCGTGCCCCTGCCCTTGGCGACCACCCGCGGCGCGCCCGACTTGTCGTAGTGCAGCGCGACCGCAAGCTGGCGCTTGGCTTCCACTCTCATAGCGCGCGATCCAGAAAATGCCCTGCGCGTGCCGGAGCGGATTGCGGCGGCGTGCCGTGCTGGATCACGATGTCGCCGGGCACCAGTTCGGCATTGCTGAGCGCCTGGCTGAGCTGCGCCGCACCGGCACGCAATTGCGCTGCGGTGGCCGGCCGTTCCACCCACATCCGTACCGATGTCCGCTCGCCGGTGAGCGAGATCAGCGCATGCACCGGACCGGCCGGCTCGACGTCGAGCGAGAACCGCGCCCGCCACACCCGTTTTGCCGCTTCAACTTCCTGGCCGCCGCCGTCGCGCGCTATCTCGAACTGCGCCATCGCCGTGCCCTGCGGCGTCGCGAATGGAATCTCGAAAGTCCATCGCGGCGTTGCCGGGTCCAGCCGTGCGCCGGTGTTATCGATGCGGTCGGGCAACGAGGCAACCTGCAGCAATGTCTGGCGCGCGATGGCGGCCTCGGTATCGGCCAGCAGGTGGTGCGCCGTCGTTGCAAGCGTCGCATCTGACGGCAGCGACGGCGAGGCAACGGGTTGCGCCGAGGGCAACGCGCCGCGAAACGGCGGCGGTGGCGTGTTGGTATGGAAGGTGACGTCGTCGCTGGGGCCGGCTTTTGTCATTGCCGCGGCAAGCGGCGGATTGCCGATTTCCCGCAAGGCTTGCCGCAACAGATTGGTTGCGACGTCAGCTGCAACTACGCGCGCGCCGTGGCCGGATTCCAGAGTATCGCCCATGACCAGCAGGTGCTGCGGAAGGATCTGCTGCACGTCCGAGTCGGGAGGCAATGGAGCCAGCGGCGGCGCCGCATGTTGTGCAGCAGCCGCGGGCGCGCCTTCAGCCGTCGCAGTGCCGAGCGACGACAGCAGCGTTTGACGCAGCACGATCAAGGCTGCCTTGAGATCGGGCGTACCCGAGATGGACAAAGCCGAACCCGACGCCAGCGACGCTTCGAGAAACAGTCCCGACTTTTGAAAAGCATTCTTGACGTCGCCGCCGGTCAGATCGTGATCGAGGCTGGTCTGCTGCGCCAACACCTGCAAGACCGCCTGTAGCAGCTTTGGCGGCAGGCCGTTCGTCGCCGCAACGGCACCGAGATTGGCGAATAGCGGCGCCAGGCTCTCCTGCCGGGTGGCGGCGCCCTGCGCCGCCGCGGAGACCGTCAGCCTCTCCAGCGGCGTCAATATGTTCTTCGGCGCGTCCCCGGTCGATGCCTTCGCCGCATCGGCAAGCACGGCGGGAGCCAGGGTTACCGTATCGGACGGGGCGTCCTGTCCGACCACCGCGAGCCGGATGCCGGTTTCGCTCTGTGACACCGCAAGCCGCAAGGCCTGGCCTTCCTGCAGCGGAATTTCGGAGAGCACATCGATTGAAAGACTCGATATCGCGATCCGCACCAGATTATCGGCGAGCAGCTTGAGCACCCGGGCGTCAATCACCGTTCCCGGCTGTAGCACGAACTCGGACTCCGCCCCCTGGGCGGCAATCACTGGAAGGATCGGATTGACGGAGATCGACATCTGAAGGTCTCGGCTCGGCCGCGGACGTTAGCCCAGCGTCGTAAACCTGCCGTTAACCGACGCCGCGATTCAGCGTCTTGAGAATCGTCACGGCTGCGTTGAAATCGACCAGCCGCGCCGCGCGCCGCGCCGCGACCTCCTCGTCGACGCCCCACTTCTCGCTGTTCCAGTCCTCGTCGACATGGGCAGCGGCCCAGACCTGGTCCTGGTCGAGCACGCCGTGCAGCAGCGCCAATGCGAGCAGCGCCGAGCCGGTCAAGGTCGTTATCACGTGCAGCGCCGCCACCGACCATGGATCCGCCGGGAATGCCGCACGCGCCGCGGCGACAGCAGGATCGGGCTGCCGGACATGCATGATGCCCTCGGCGAGGATAAAATGCGCACCCAGCGCATCAGCCGCCCAGAACAGCACGGGATCCCAATGCGCGGCTTCCCGCGCCACCAGCGCTTCGGGATGGCCGGCGCGATAGAACAGGAGATCGGACCCAAGATATTTCGCGACGTCATCGGCAACCGCCTCGACCTGATCGATCATGGCAACGCTGTTGGCGAACCGTGTCAGCGGCATCGTCAGGGGATTGATGATCTCGCGCTGCGCGTCCCATTCGGCGGCGATGGCGTCGGCGATCTCGCGGGTAGCCGCAACCAAAGGCCGTCCGGACGGCGTGCGGATCGGCTTGTCATCCAGCGTGATCGCAAAACCGTCAGCAGTTTCAGCGACGCCGGCGTTCTTGTAAAAGCGCTTGCGCTGCGGCCCGCGGGTCGTGCGCCGCACCGCTTCCTCCGGATCGAGCGGAGACTTTCCAGCCACTTCGTCGAACAGTTCACGCATGCGGGTCTTCGGTTCTTTCGCTCAAAATTCGTGTGCCAGAGTATGCTACGGACTGGCGCAAATAAAGCGGGACGGCGGTCGATGGCAAAGTTCCTTGGGGCCGTTTTGATGGTGATGGCGGGTCTTGCCCCGCACGATTCACTGCGCGTGTTCCTTGCGCAGCGTCGAAACTGACCGGGATCATTGATTGGCGCAGCGGCGCGAATAGGCTGCGCGTGCGCCCGGGCGAACTCCGGCGGCGGCGGCTTCATCGAGACATCTGCCGATACGATCGCTGAACGAACCGCGCCGGGAAATCTGCGCGCGGGGCTGCGATGGCGGCGCGTCCATCTGCGGGATCGCCGGCACCTCGATCCTGGGCGGCGGCGGCGGTGCGGGCGGCGGCGGATTGAATTGCGATCCGCCCGGCGTCAGCATTTGCGCCGAAGCCGCATTCGCGACTGTCAGCGCGACAATGACCGCGCAGATGAAAATCGATATTCGTTTCATGAAACCTATGTCGGGACGATCAGCGCGAACCGCAACCTTAATTATTCTTCAGGCGCGTTCTCGAGTGACGCGGCCGGCCCGACGATCGACGAGGTTCGGCCATTTCACAGTGCCGGGCGGTCAACGGCGCAGAATGCTGTCGGCCGCCGGTTGACGATGTTCCCAACCGGCACGTTCGAGTTCCGGACTGTCGTCCTCCGCCAGCGGATAGCCGAGGCAGAAATATCCGATGAATCGCCAATTCGCCGGCACATCGAGCGCTTCCGCAATGCCGGCGGGTTCAAGGATCGAAACCCACCCCATACCGATGCCTTCGGCACGAGCCGCCAGCCAAAGTAAAAAGACCGCAGTTACGGTGGAATATTCAGCCATCTCCGGCATCGTTCGACGGCCGAGGCCGTGGCCGACCACAGTGTCACGATCGGCAAAAACAGCAAGATGGCAAGGCGCCTCGCGCAAACCGGCGAGCTTCAGCGCGGCATAGCGGATCGATAAATCGCCGTCATAAGCCTTAAGCGCCTGCGCGTTGCAAAACTCGAAATTGTCCAGCACGGCCTGTCGCCGCTTTGCGTCCTCGACAATGACGAACCGCCAGGGCTGGCTGAGGCCGACCGAGGGCGCCAGACACGCAATCCCGATAAGGCGCTCAAGCGTGCCCGACGGCAGCGGTTCAGTACGAAACCGGCGTACATCGCGGCGCCAGCAAAACAGGTCGAGCAATCGCGCGCGAAACGCGTCATCAAAGTGCGGCGACGATGACGGGTCCTTATCCATGGTTGCCTCTTATGGCGCACATCGTGCGAGGCGAAGGAAATCCTATTCTTCAGGCGCGTTCTCGATCGGATCGAACCGGTCGGCTTCGAGACCCAAAAGGTTCCACGATTGTAGCATATGTGGCGGCAGCGGCGCGGTGGCATCGATCACTCCGCCACGCGGATGTGGAATTACGATGCGGCGTGCCAGCAGATGCAGCCGCTTCTGCAGTCCGCCGGGCAGCTCCCAGTTTTCCTTGTTGAAGTATTTGGGGTCGCCGACGATGGCGTGATCGATATGCGCCATGTGCGCCCGCAATTGATGGGTGCGTCCGGTAACCGGTTTCAGGGATACCCATGCAAGCTTTGTCGCTGATGTCTCCACGACGGCGTAATAAGTCACGGCATGGCTCGCGCCCTCATCGCCATGCGCGGCAATGCGCATGATGGTATCTTCCTCGCCCTCCTCCTTGGCGAGATAGGTTGAAATGCGCCCCTGCTTCGGCTTCGGCACGCCCGCCACCAGTGCCCAGTAGATCTTGCGCGCCGAGCGATGACGAAACGATCCGGTCAGGGCGGTTGCCGCGAAGCGCGTTTTGGCGATCAGGAGACAGCCTGCGGTCTCCTTGTCGAGCCGGTGCACCAGCCGCGGCTTCTGTCCCTTGGCATCGCGCATCACTTCCAGCATGTCATCGACGTTTCGCGTGATGCCGGAGCCACCCTGCACGGCCAATCCCGCAGGCTTGTTCAGCACCATCACGTCGGCGTCCTCGTACAGGATCATGTCCTTCAGCGCCGCAAGCGTCTTCGCCGCAGCTTCCGAGAGCTCGCCCGCGACCTTCGGCGCATCGAGCTTCAGCGGCGGAATGCGGACGCTCTGCCCTTCCTCCAGCCGGTCCTTGCTGTCGGCGCGCTTGCCGTTGACGCGCAACTCGCCTTTGCGGACGATGCGCTGGATATGGGAGAACGACAGCCCCGGAAAGCGCGCCTCGAGAAAGCGATCGACGCGCATGTTGTTTTCATCGGCGGTCACGACCACGGTCTGAACTTTTGTCGGCAGCGGCGGCGCCTCGGCGACGATCTTCTCGGGCTCGGCCACAAATGGCTTCGCTGCGCGCGGCGCGGAGGCCGGGAATCGCGCTGGTGGCTTGCCGCCCGGACGATGGGTATGCGGCCGCTCGGCTGCCGAGCCGCGATAGGGACGCGCGCCCTTCGGGCGATCGCCCGCTGGGCGGAGAGGTCTCTTGACGCGACGGCTCATATTACGGCAGCTCCGGAGTTAAGCCGTTGGGTAGCGCAAAAGCAGCGAATCGTCACGGCCAATCAGTACAAATCGCATGCGGCCTCTGCCATGCTGGGCCCAATAGCAAGAAACGTGGGGAGCACCCGGATGTCGCTATCGAAATTGGCCTTGATCCTTGTCGCGGCCCTGTTCGCGAGCGCGGCCTGGGCCCAGCAGAGCCCGATGCCGGAGGACCTGGCCTGGAAGCTCCTGGAACTCGGCCGCGTCATCGACCCGCCCAGGACCGCGGCGCTGTACGCACCGATGCAAGAAAAGGAGCCCTATCCGGGCGTCCGGACCGAACGGGACGTCAAATACGGCGAGGCCGAGCGCAACCTGCTCGACATCTTCATGCCGGAGCCGGCATTAGCGTCGCCACGCCCGGTTCTGATCTTTGTTCATGGCGGGGCCTTCGTGGCCGGCGACAAGCGCACGGCACCAGACAGCCCATTCTATGACAACATCATGCTCTGGGCGGCCAAGAGCGGTTTTGTCGGTGTCAACGTCACCTATCGGCTCGCGCCGCAGGCGCCCTGGCCGGCCGGTGCCGAGGATCTGGCGAGCGCGGTTCAGTGGGTCAAGGACGGGATCGGCGCACGTGGCGGCAATCCGGTGCGGATCTATCTGATGGGCCACTCCGCCGGCGCGGTGCATGTGGCAACCTATGTATCGCATCCGGAATTTCAGAGAGTGAAAGGCGGCGGGCTGGCCGGCGCGATCATAGTGTCCGGCATCTACGACCTGACGGCGACGCCACTCGCCGATCCCGAGCGCGCCTATTTCGGCACCGATCCCGCGCGCTATGCCGAGCGATCCTCGCTGCATGGTCTGGAGGCGACCAACATACCGCTGATAATTGCGGCCGCCGAACTGGACCCGCCCGGTTTCGTGGCGCAGTTCGACCTCGCGAAGCAGGCAGCCTGCAAACGACCCAGCGGATGCGCCCGCGCATTCTTGTTGCCGCAGCACAGTCATATGTCGGAGGTGTATTCGATCAACACCGAGGATACGACGCTGACCGATGAAATTCTGGATTTTGTGAAGAAGGGGAAATAGCGGTCCTAGGACACAATCAAGCTGATAGAGGCGTGAACCGCGTGTGGCTTGCCCTCGTCAGGGCCATCGTGAGCTTGATTTGACCGTCTTCAACGGCTCCCGCCGTAAGAGCGTCGCAAGCCATCCTTTCGATCGTCGGCCAATTCGCGAGAGGGTACTTCTGGGCCTATATCTTCGTTAGGAAATTGGTTTGAAGAATGCAGTCAATCGACGTGGACCGTCCCAGCCGCGATCTTTTTAGGGTTCGCCGGACGCTTCGACCCCTGGTCCGGGGTGGGCTTCGTGTTGCGGATAGCCTCGGTCAGCATCTGCCGGAGTTCAGCCTTCGTCTTGGGCGGTGCCCGCGTACTCGATTTTTGCCAGTAACTCATCCACCCTATATGGGGATGCCCGAGGCAAAATGCCACTGTTCGCTTAGGATTTGGGACTTGCGCTGGTTAACGGAGGCGGAACGACCAAAAGAAGGCCTACAGATTCGACAAGGAGTTCACGTGCAAGGTCGACGATGTCGTCCAAAGATCTCGTCTTCGCGAACATGTTCTGGGCTTCAGACAGCAACTGCTCACGCGTTGGCATGCTGGGCAGACGCAAATCCGCACGATGTTGCAACAGGAGAAGCGCGTCTCGCACCGACAATTCGCTCTCGCGGACCAACGATTTGATAGCCAGCGCGATGTATTCGGGATTGAAACGACCAGCGAGTTGCTCAGCCGTTCGCCTTATCACGCGTGATCCCAAGCGCTGCTCGTTACGGAGAACCTGTGTGGGTGGCACCTTTAAATCCCAGACAATCCCGAACCAGGACAAGGCCACCAGAGCATAATAGGTCACATCAATCTCCCACCAGCGGAAGCCTTGCTGCGCGCTACTTTGGTAAGCGTGATGATTGTTGTGCCAACCCTCACCCATCGTAAACAAGGCCAGCAGCCAATTGTTGCGGGAGTCATCGCCCGTAACATACCGTTTGCGTCCGTGAACATGCGCGAGCGAGTTGATGCAGAACGTTGCGTGATACAGGAGTACGGTGCTCCAGAGGAAACCGACCACGAGCCCCGGCCATCCGGCAATAAGGAAGCATAGACCTGCGACCGCGACCGCCGGCAAAACCTCGAATCTGTGCAGCCACATCAACTCTGGATACGAGGCAAAATCCGACACTTTCGCCAGATCAGTCGCATCGTGCTGTCGATAAAAGATCCAGCTGACATGACTATACACGAGACCCTTGTGCCGGGGTGAATGCACATCTTGCTCGGTATCTGAGTGAAGATGGTGATGTCGATGTTTCGTAGCCCACCAAAGGACGCTTTTCTGAGCGCTGCTTTGAGCAAGGAATGCAAGGATGAATTGAAACGTCCGGCTTGTCGAGTAAGCTCGATGCGAGAAGTACCGATGATATCCGGCAGTGATCGCAAACATGCGCAGCCAATACAGAAGGACGCAAATTAAAATCGCTTGCCATGAGACGCCCGACCAGATCGCCGCCACGCACCCTGCGTGGACCAGCAGAAACGGGAGAACCTGCGGGTACATGATGTCGTCGTGTTGCTGATCTAGATCGATATTGGTAGACACGATCGCCAGTTGCTTTGATGCGCGACCGCCCCGCCAGGAGATGGTCAAGTCTTGATCTTGGCGGGCATTGCGCGCGGTGTGACAAAAAGAACCCCGCGGCCGGTAAACCAGTCGCGGGGTCGCGAAACCAGAGGCTTTGCCAGTACATCCGTGGTCAAAGCAATATGGCGCCGATTGCGGCAGCTTACGCGGCGCGCAGATTTTCCGCAGCAGATTTGCCAGTCCGGCGGTCTGCAACAATTTCAAAAGAAACCTTCTGTCCCTCGTTGAGGGTGCTCATGCCGGCGCGTTCAACTGCGCTGATATGAACGAAAACATCTTGGCTTCCCTGGTCCGGCTGAATGAAGCCGAAACCCTTTTGGCCGTTAAACCATTTCACAGTGCCCGTATTCATGGGAGATCGTCCTTTAAGATAGGTGTCTGGAACCGCGCTCAAGAGCGCAGCAAGCCGATTCGAGGTCTGGAGGGAGGGTCGTCAGTCAGGCGCGCTATCAGCGGCGAGGCCAAGTCTTTCGGCCGAAACTCGATGGATCATACATGGCTATTGTTCGATCATTTCGCAAGTGGCTTTGCTAACGTTGATTCCAGATCGATACGTCCTCGCTGGAATGGAGCGTCCGGTTCGGAGACAATCTCGGAAGTACTAATTGCCGGGCTTTGCCGGTCGAAGGACCAGGGCGCTCGCCAACAACAAGGCGCGCGGGCCAACATTCCGCAAAGCGCAATCAAAGAGAGCCGATTTGCTTCAGCCCTGACCTGCATCGCGCGCGCAACATCGTTGAACGGTTCTTCAACAAGGCGGACGGGATTACTTCTAGCCCCGCTCCTTCCGCAGCTTGGCCCAGTAATCGAGCCGCTTGCGGATCTCGCGCTCGAAGCCGCGGTCGGGCGGATCGTAAAAGGTCTGGCGTCCCAGCGCTTCCGGGAAATAATCCTGACCGGAGAACGCGTCGGGCGCGTCGTGGTCGTACTCGTAGCCCGAGCCATAGCCTTCCGACTTCATCAGCTTGGTCGGCGAATTCAGGATGTGCTTTGGCGGCAGCAGCGACCCGGCCTGCTTGGCCGTCTGCATCGCCGCGCCGAATGCCTTGTAGGATGCGTTCGATTTGGGCGCGGTGGCGAGATAGATCACGGCTTGCGCAATCGCGAGTTCGCCTTCGGGAGAGCCCAGGAAATCGTAGGCGTCCTTGGCGGCGTTGCAGATCACCAATGCCTGCGGGTCGGCGAGGCCGATGTCCTCGACCGCCATGCGGACCACGCGCCGAGCCAGGAACAGCGGGTCCTCGCCGGCGTCCATCATGCGCGCCAGATAATACAACGCGGCGTCGGGGTCGGAACCACGCACCGACTTATGCAGCGCCGAGATCAGGTTGTAATGACCGTCGGCCGACTTGTCGTAGATCGGCGCGCGGCGCTGCAGGATGTCCTGCAACTGCTCGGCATTGAACGTCTCGCCCTCGCGTGCCGAGCGCCAGACTTCCTCTGCGAGCGTCAGGGCGGCGCGGCCGTCGCCGTCGGCCATCCGCACCAGCACGGCGCGGGCGTCCGCATCGAGCGGCAGCTTCCTGCCTTCGACCTTCTCGGCGTGGGCGAACAGCTTTTCGACAGCCGTTGGGTCGAGCGAATGAAACACCAGCACGCGCGCCCGCGACAGCAGAGCGGCGTTGAGCTCGAACGATGGATTTTCGGTCGTCGCGCCGACCAGCACCACGGTGCCGTCTTCCATCACGGGCAGAAAAGAATCCTGCTGCGCGCGGTTGAAGCGATGCACCTCGTCGACGAACAACAGCGTGCCCTTGCCCATTTCGCGGCGCGAACGCGCGGCGTCGAACACTTTCTTCAGGTCAGCGACGCCGGAAAACACCGCTGAAATCTGCTCGAAATGCAATTCGGTGGCATCAGCCAATAATCGCGCCACCGTGGTCTTGCCGGTGCCCGGCGGTCCCCAGAAGATCAGCGAACCCAGCGTGCGGGTCGCCAGCATCCGCGTCAGCGCGCCGTCGGGGCCAAGAACATGGTCCTGCCCGACGACATCCGCCAGCGTGCGCGGACGCAGCCTGTCCGGAAGCGGATGCGGCGCATCCCGCTCCATCCCTGCGGCGGCGAACAGGTTTGTGGCGGCTTCGTGTGGTCGTTTCGGACTCATCCGCCGAGCGTGACGTTGATCTGCTGGCCGCCGCGCACCACCGTGATGCGCCAAAGCCGGACGGTTTCGCGCGTCGCCTTTTCGAGGTCGCTGGTCCTGGCGATCTTCTGATTGTTGACGGCCAGGATGATATCGCCCTTCTGGAATCCGACATTTGCAGCCATCCCGCCATCAGCGATATCGACGACGACGACGCCTTCGGTGTCCGTATCCAGATGCAATTCGTCGGCCACCGCAGGCGAGATGTTCGCGACCTTCGCGCCCTGGAACGGCGAACGCGTGGTCAGCACGATTTCGTTGCGGCCGGTATCGGGCGCTGTTTCGAGCGCTACCGTCAGCTTAACGGTCTTGCCGGCACGCTGCACATCGATCTGCGCCGTCCCGCCGAGCGGGCGCGTCGCGAAGCGATAGTCAAACCCGTTGGGATCGTCGACTGTCTGCCCGTCGATGGCAACGATCAGGTCGGACAGTTTCAACCCTGCCCGCGCCGCAGGGCTGTTCGCACTGACATTGGAGACCAGCGCGCCGGTCGGAGCGCGAAGCCCCAATGTCTCGGCGATCTCGGGCGTCACCGCCTGCAAGCGCGCGCCGAGCCACGGCCGCTTGACCGCCTTGCCGCCGCTCTTGGCGGAGGCGACGACGACGCGTACCATATTGGCCGGGATCGCAAAGCCGATGCCCTGCGACCCGCCGGAGCGCGAGAAGATCGCGGTGTTGACGCCCACGAGTCGGCCGGTCATGTCGACCAGCGCGCCGCCGGAATTGCCGGGGTTGATCGCAGCATCGGTTTGGATGAAGAACTGGTAGTCGGTGATGCCGACCTGCGTGCGCGCCAGCGCCGAGATGATTCCGTGCGTCACGGTCTGCCCGACGCCGAAGGGATTGCCGATCGCCAGCACCATGTCGCCGACCAGCAACTCGTCGGAGTTCGCGAAATCGAGCGTCGGGAACTTTTCCTTGGTGTCCTTCAGGCGCAATACCGCGAGATCGGTGCGGCTGTCCTTGAGCACAATCTCGGCCTCGAATTCGCGCTTGTCGGAAAGCGACACCTTGACCTGATCGGCGCCCTCGATGACGTGGTTGTTGGTCACGACCAGGCCGGACGGGTCGACCATCACGCCTGAACCGAGCGAGCGCTGCATCTGCTCCGGCTGTTGGCCGGGCACGCCAAAGAAGCGGCGGAAGATCGGATCGTCCAGCAGTGGGTTGCGATTCTGCACCACCTTGGCGGCATAGACATTGACCACCGCCGGCTGCACGCGCTGCACAATTGGCGCATAGGACAGCTTCACCTCCGCGGGCGAAGCGGGCACGCGGCGGTCCTGCGCGGCCGCGGGATCGACAATACCAGCCAAGACCCCGGCGCATAGCAGAATGGTCGCAGCAGCAAACGATTTGAGCATTTAGCCTAACCTCTCGGGAAACCTCCCGAATATAGCGCTTCGGGCCGCTAATAGAAGTGCGGTTTCGCCGTTCTCCCTGTGTTGGCGCGGGCGTGAAACGGCTTCATCCCGATTTGAATCGCGCGTTTTGGAAAGACAAAATGCAATCGCGCAACGACCATCACGGGAAATTCTGTGGCGCACGTACAACAGCGGCCGCAGGAATTGGGCTTTTATCGCCCATCGGGGGCCGTTGGGGGCGATCGCGGCTTGTCAGGCAAACGGCATCGGATCAAAATAATCAGCCTGAGAAAAGCACGCGGTTGTTCAAGTCGCTGGGGCTAGCTCATGACCAGACTTCGTCTTTTAGCCGGGATAATTCTCGCGGTTGCAAGCGCCTCATGCGCAGCGGATGCATGGGCAGCCGACGTGACGCCGGTGAAAGCGCCGACGACGGCGGCCTCGGCGGCCAAGCCGCCGTGCACTGACTCCCAGAGTTTTGTCACCACCGACTGCCAGCTCACCTGGCAGGGCATCACCATCTACGGCATCATCGATATGGGAGTCGGCTGGCAGAGCCACGGCGCACCGTTCGACCCACAATCCGCCGTCGCAGCATCCTATCTGGTCCAGAAGCAGAACAGGTCGTCGATTTGGGGCCTTGCTCCCAACGCGCTGTCGAATTCGACCATTGGAATCAAGGGAACCAGGTCGATCACCGATGACTTCTCTGCCGTCTTCGCTTTGGACGCCGGCTTCGACCCCTATTCCGTCCGATTCTCCGATGGGCCGGGATCGGTCGCTGCGAACGCCGGCATCCCGCAAAACCAGCAAACGGCCTTCTCCGATTCGAGCCGCGCGGGCCAGTGGTACAATGGCCAAGGTTACGTTGGCGTCAGTTCTCCGACCTACGGCACGCTGACCGTTTTCCGGCAGAACTCGCTGACGCTAGACGCTGTCTTCGACTACGATCCGTTCGGCGCATCCTACGGCTTCTCACCGATCGGCTTTCAGGGAATAACCTGCGGCGGCGGCAATACCGAAAACTGCAGAAACTCGACGTCCCTGAAATACCGGATCAACATCGGTCAGTTCCGGGCGGCGGCGCTTTGGCAATTCGGGGGCTACGCCCAGAACAACGCCTCCAATGGCGCCTACCAACTCCAGGTCGGCGCCGATATCAAGACCGGCGGCAAGGGCGTGCTCGCGGTCGACGCCATTTACAGCTTTGTCAGGGATTCCGTATCGCTCGGACTTGGGGCGGGCAACAACGACGCCAACGGAATGCCGATACCGCCGTTCCTGCCGCAGACGCTCACGGCGACGATCTCCAACAACCAAGCCGCGATGTTTGTGGCCAAATACACCGACGGCCCGCTGAAGCTGTTCGCCGGATACGAGCACATCCGGTACGGAGCGCCCAGCGATCCGCAGACCGCTTTCAACAGCATCTCGGGCGACTTCCTTTGCCAGAACTGCCAGGCGTTCAACAACACGACCATTAACAATACAGCCTTCGGCGTGAACGGTCTTGGCAACAGGATCATGCAGATCATGTGGATCGGCACCAAATATGCCGTCAGGGACGATCTGGATGTGATCGCCGGCTACTATCATTACATTCAGAATTCCTTCTTCGGCACTCCGGCCGGGGGACCGGCTGCGCCGGGACTTTCGATGCGGTCTCTGCTGCCGTCGATTGGCGATTTGCACCAAAGTGGGATGCCTATTTTGGAGTCATGTTCACGCAAGTGAACGGCGGATTGGCTTCCGGCTTCCTCGCGCACAACAACGTCGCGCCCACGGCCGGGGTGCGGTTTCGTTTTTGAATCCACCGGATTTTCAGTAACGCACGATTCGTTTGAGCCCCTTCCGGCCGGACTTTCATGGGTTCATCACACGAAATTATTTTTTAATGGCGTTCTTTGGGATGGCTACCCACGTTGGGCTTCGGCGCGGATGTCAGCTGTAACGCCCGCCGCTATTGGTTTCGGGATGTATTGGAAGGGCCGATTTCGAGCGGCCGCGGAGGCCGCCTGTGTCGTTCGTCGCCTTTATGTTGAAGCGACCTTATACGGTCATTTCGGGGTTGATCCTGATCGTGCTGCTCGGCGTCGGCGCCGCGTCGCGGATGCCTATCGACATCTTTCCTGAAATCGACGTTCCGGTCGTGGCCGTGGTCTGGACCTATAACGGCATGTCGGCGCAGGATGTCCAGAACCGGATTCTGACGCTTCATGAACGTCAGCTTGCTTCTGTCGTCGACGACATCGAGCGGATCGAGGCAACCAGCTACTACGGTGTCGGTGTTGAAAAGGTATTTTTGCATCAAGGTGCCGATGTCACCAGGGCTATTGCCCAGCTCTCCAGCAGCGCGCTGCTTGTTCTCAAATACATGCCACCCAACATCACGCCGCCGCTGGTGCTGCGCTATGGGGCGACGGATGTGCCGATCATCCAGCTCAGCCTTTCGAGCCCGTCGCTGCCCGACTCCACGCTCAATGATCTCGGTCAAAACATCATCCGTCCCGATCTCGCCGTCGTGCATGGCGCTGAAGTCCCCTATCCGTATGGCGGCAAGCCCCGCGTCATCATGGCCGACCTCGACCAGGACGCACTGAACGCGCGCGGCTTGACACCGAGCGACGTCGCCAAGGCCCTGCAACGGCAGAACATCATCCTGCCCTCCGGCGACGTAAAGATCGGCAGCAAGGACTATTCGCTGTCGATGAACAACAGTCCCGATGTGATCTCCACGATCAATCGCTTTCCGATCAAGCAGATCGACGGCCGCACCATCTTCGTTCAGGACGTCGCTCATGTTCACGATGGCTATCAGGTGCAGACCAACTCCGTTGCGGTCGATGGAACGCCGGGCGCGCTGATGTCCGTTCGCAAGACCGGCGGTGTCTCGACCCTGACCGTCATCAACGGTATCCGGGACAACCTTGCCAACATCAGGCGCCTGCTCCCTGAAGGCGTGACGATCAAGCCGCTCTTCGACCAGTCCGTGTTCGTCAAGGCGGCGCTGAACAGCGTGGTGATGGGAGGCCTGATGGCGGCAGGCCTCACCGCGCTGATGATCCTGCTTTTTCTCGGCAACTGGCGCCTGACGCTGATCATCCTGGCGACGATACCGATGGCGATCATCACCGCATTGCTGGTGATGTATGTGGGCGGGGAGACTCTGAATACCATGACGCTCGGCGGTTTCGCGCTGGCCGTCGGCATCCTCGTTGATAACGGCACCGTGGTGATCGAGAACATCGAACGGCATGTCGGCCAGAAAGAACCGCTTGTGGCCGCAATCATCAACGGCGCCGGTGAGGTCAGCATCCCGACGGTGCTGTCGACGCTGTGCATCTGCATCGTCTTTGTCCCGATCTTCCTGCTTCAAGGCGTGGCCAAATATCTGTTCTCGCCGCTGTCGCTTTCGGTCTGCATCTCGCTGATTGCCAGCCTGCTGCTGTCGTTCACGCTCGTTCCGCTGCTTTTTCGCGTTCTGATGCAATCGACAGTCGAGCAACATGGCGCGCACGAGGACGGGTCTCAGCCTTCGCTCGCAAGCCGCGCTCTCATGCCTTTCAGAGCGATTCACAATGGCTTCGAGAGAGGCTTTTCCCGCTTCCGTGAGGCTTATCGCTCCGGACTTGCGCTCAGCGTCGCGCGCCCGGCATTCACGGTCTCATTTTTCGGCATCCTGATGGCATGCTCGCTGGCGCTCTTCCCGCTGCTCGGACAGGACTTCTTCCCGCAAGTCGACGCCGGACAGATGCGGCTGCATGTGCGGGCGCCGCCTGCGACCCGGATCGAAGAGACCCAACGCCAATTCGCCAGCGTGGAACGCGCGATCCGCAAGATCGTGGGCAACGACCAGATCGATACGATGCTCGACAATATCGGCCTGCCCTATAGCGGCATCAATATCGCACTGAGCGACTCGGCGACTGTCGGGCCGATGGACGGTGAAATTCTGGTCTCCCTGAAAAAGAACCACACGCCGACCGCGGCGCACGTCGCCGATCTCCGGCGCGAACTGCCGAAGCAGTTTCCCGAGATGCAGTTCTTCTTCCAGGCGGCGGATATCGTCGACCAGGTCCTGAACTTCGGCCAGCCTGCGCCGATCGATGTCAGAGTATCCGGGCCCGACAGCGACTTCAGCTTTGCCCTGGCGTCAAAGATCGCCGCGGATTTGAAGAAGGTACCGGGAATTGTGGACTCGCATGTGTTCCAGGTGCCCGACGCGCCCGCGCTGACGGTGTCGGTCGACCGCGGAGTTGCGCAGCAATTCGGACTGGACCAGGGAGATATCGCCAGCAATGTGCTGGTAACAACCAACTCCAGTGCCCAGACCGCTCCGAACTTCTGGGTCAGCCCGAAGAACTCCGTCAGCTATCCGCTGGTCATTCAGGCGCCGACCTATCGCCTGAATTCGACCGGCGCCATCGACACTTTGCCCGTGCTGGCGAGGAGCCCCGGCGAGCAAAGCCAGATACTCATGAATGTTGCAAAGCTTGGACGCGAGAAGGTTCCGCTGGCGGTGTCTCAGCTCAATATCCGCCCGGTATTCGACGTCAATGCCGACGTCCAAGGCACCGACCTCGCCACGGCCGCAAGAGCCATCGACAAGGTGCTGGCGGCAGACAGACCACCTGCTGAAAAGGCAACCACCGTGACCCTGGCGGGCCAGGTAGAAACCATGCGCAACAGCTTCAACGGGTTGTTTTCCGGCATGGCAGTCGCCGTAGTGCTGGTCTACCTGATCCTCGTCATCAACTTCCAGAGCTGGATTGACCCGCTGATCGTGCTGTCCGCTGTCCCCTTTGCCATCGGCGGCGTGATGTGGATGCTGTTCTTGTCAGGCACCCACATCAGCGTCCCCGCCCTCATGGGCACGTTGATGTGCATCGGCCTCACGACGGCCAACAGCATTCTTGTTGTCACCTTTGCCAATCAGCGGCTGATGGCCGGAGATACCCCATTCGTCGCCGCCATCGCGGCTGGCTATACGCGATTGCGGCCGGTCCTGATGACGGCGGGCGCCATGATCCTGGGCATGATCCCGATGGCCCTCGGCATCGGTGAAGGCGGCGAACAGAATGCGCCACTCGGCCGGGCCGTCGTAGGCGGATTGCTGTTTGCAACTTTTGCAACGTTGATCCTGGTGCCAGCCGTCTATCGGCTGCTGCGGCGGCCGGCGCACGCGGAGGCGTCAGGAAAGCGGTTTGCATTCGAGCACGATCCATCCATTCCATAGAGAATTTCCGAGTCGAGGTACCCATGCTGGCCGCCCCTCCCCCGCCGAACGATGAACAGCCGGAAGAAACGATCGAGTATGATCGAGGCACAGGCAGGCAAATGAGCATACTCGCTCTCGCCTTTGCCGGCCTGCTGGTAATCGGGTTCTTCTACGTCAACACGCAGCGGCGCTACAAGATCAACCACCTGGCCGCCACGACAACGGCAGAGATGTCGAAGCCGCCGCCGGTTGACGTTATCTCGGCCAAGTCGTCGCCCCTCACGCAGCGCCTCGTCCTGCCTGGCGAGACGGCCGCCTGGTATGACAGCAAGATCTATGCCCGGGTGAACGGCTACGTCGAAAAGTGGCTGGTCGACATTGGCGATCACGTCAACAACGGACAAACTCTGGCGCTGATCGAAACGCCTGACCTCGACGCCCAGCTTCAGGCCGCCCGCGCCAAGCTGAGCGCCGCGCAGGCCGAGGTGAACGTCAAGCAGGCCCACGCCGACTTCGCCAAGAGCACATACGAGCGCTGGCGCAGCTCGCCGCAAGGCGTCGTCTCGGAACAGGAACGTGAATCCAAAAAGGCGGTTTCTCTCGAGGCCGAATCCGATTTGATTGCGGCGACGGCGCAGGTCACGCTTGACGAGGCGGACGTCGACCGACTGACCACATTGACCGAATTCAAAAAGGTGAAGGCGCCCTTTGAGGGCACGATCGTTGAACGCGATATCGATATCGGAGATCTCGTGACGGCGGGCAGCGGATCGGGAACGTCGGCTCTCTTTCGGGTCGCCCGGAACCAACCGATGCGGGTGTTCGTCAACGTCCCGCAAAGTGCCGCCGACAATCTTCTGACCGGCGATACGGAGGCCAGTATCACAATCGGAGGCGATGCGAGCCGGCACTACGAAGGCAAGGTGTCACGCACCTCGCGCTCCATCAATCCCCGATCGAGAACGTTGCGAACGGAGATCGATATTCCCAATGCGGACGCCCGGCTGGTACCGGGAATGTATGTCGAAGTCAGCTTTACACTCAAGAACGCCATCGGGGTTCAGGTTCCGGCAGCCGCGTTGTCATTCCGGCCAAAACCCCAGGTTGCGGTTGTCGACGACAAGAATGTGTTACAGTTCCGGGACGTCAAGATCGGCTTGGACGACGGGGATGTCGTGCAGATCCAATCCGGCCTCAAGGAGGGCGACAGGGTGGCACTCAACCTCAGCAGCCAGGTCGCGTCTGGAATGAAGGTCGATGCGCATGACCTCGACGACGGCGCCCAGGAAGACAGGGGATCATAGCTGTGTCTTCGTAGATCGTGAAAGCATTCGCAAGGAAGAAAAACTGCATCTATCAACGCTTAGATAATGGCATTGGCGTATGAGTTCGCTCTCTCCCAAGCGGGCATTCAGAAGTTGGATTCTGTGTTGCGGAGCCGCAGGTTTGTCGGCTTGCTCCGTCGGTCCTGATTTCAAGCTTCCCGAAACAGAGCTCCCGGGAAGCTACGTCGCTAACCTGGACCCCAGGGCGACGGATTCCAGTACCAGGCAGGTGACGAACGTCGACCTCACGCAATGGTGGCGTTCGTTTCGCGATCCTCAGCTGGTTTCGCTGGTCGAACGGGCGATCACGGCCAATCCCGATATCGCCATCGCGCTTTCCCGCCTGCAGCAGGCGCGCGCCCGGCAATTCGCCGCGGCGGGCGCAGCTCTTCCGAAGGGCCAGTTGTCGTCAGGGGCCGGGTTTGGGACCGGCACCGACAATAGCCGCGGACGCGTCTCGGAAACGCTGCATAGCGCCGGCAACACGACCGGCTTTGATCACGTGGATGAAGCGGGAGGCTTCGATGCCACGTGGGAGCTTGATATTTTCGGCAAGCTGCGTCGCGAAATCGAGGCCTCGCATCTGGACGCGCTGGCCGCAGCGAAGGCCCGCGACGCAGTGCTTGTATCCGTCATCGCCAACGTTGCCCGTACATATATCGAGCTGCGGGGTTATCAGGCCCAGCTCGCCGTGATCCGCAGGAATATGGAAACAGCGCGGCGGAGCCTCCAGGTCGCGCAAACCCGTTACAGCCAGGGACTGACCAATGAGCTCGACGTGACGCTGGCGCAACGCCAACTCGCAACATTCGAGGCAAACCTCGGACCGCTCACGGGCCAGATCCAGTCAAGCCAGTACGTCATTGCCGGCCTGCTCGGACAATATCCCGAGACATTGGCCAAAGAACTCCGAACGGAAGGCATGGCTCCGCGTTTTCCGGCCAAAATTCCGATCGGCCTGCCAGTCAGCCTGTTGCAGCGACGCGCGGACATCCAGCAAGCCGAGATCGAGATCGGAGCCGCGACCGCACGGGTAGGATCGGCAGTCGCCGATCTTTTCCCGCGCATAGCGGTGACGAGCGCCGTAGGCGGTCAGGGTGGCGTGCGTGCAGCTACCGGCACACCGATAACATTCATCGGCGGCATCGGTCCGGCGCTCTATTGGCCGGTGCTGGACTTCGGGACCCTTGATGCGCGTATCGAGGTGGCCGATCATCAGGCCCGCGAAGCCCTGCTCCGGTACAAGGCAAATGTGCTGAATGCCGTGCAAGAAGTGGATCAGGCGATTTCCGGTTACAATGCCGAACAGAGCCGCCTGGCCAGCCTTTCCCGCGCCCGCAGCGCCTCGCTTGATGCGGTCAAGCTGGCGTCGGAGCGCTATGAGCGGGGGTTGACGGATTTCCTCAACGTCCTCGATGCCGAACGCCAGCAGTTTGAACTCGAAGCCCAATACGTCATGTCCCGGCGACGGGCAGGTGTTCAGCTCGTCGCCCTCTACAAGGCACTTGGTGGCGGATGGGAGCGTTACCAGGCCGTTCCGCCGATCCGAACGCCCGAACCTGCGATCGCCGCTGCGGCCCGGGAATCCAACGCACTGCGTCCGATCTCGATGGATCCGGGTTTATTACAATTGCAGCCCTGATGCGCCGATCGCTGATTTTTTAATTCCCCGGTCGACGGGCCGCGGCTTGCAATTGCGGTGCGGGCGGGACAAGTACGTTGTCAAAGGCTGCAGAGACAATGGAGCACAGCAATGAAGGCCGTCGGCTACAAGAAATCCCTCCCGATCGAAGCCGCAGACGCCCTGATCGATTTCGAGACTGCCAAGCCCGAGCCGAAGGGCCGCGATATCCGCGTCACCGTGAAGGCGATTTCCGCCAATCCGGTCGATTACAAGGTCCGCAAGCGCGCCGCCCCGCCCGAGGGCGAGACCAAGATTTTGGGTTTTGACGCGGCCGGAATTGTCGACGCCGTCGGCTCCGACGTCACCCTCTTCAAGCCGGGCGACGAAGTGTTTTACGCCGGCTCGATCCTGCGCCAGGGCACCAATTCGGAATTCCATCTGGTCGATGAGCGTATCGTCGGCAGGAAGCCGAAGACGCTGTCGTTCGCGCAAGCCGCCGCCCTTCCGCTTACCTCGATCACCGCGTGGGAATTGCTGTTCGATCGCTTGGGCGCAGTGCCCGGCAAGAGCGTCGACCCGCGCACGCTCTTGATCGTCGGCGGCGCCGGCGGCGTCGGCTCGATCCTGATCCAGCTCGCACGCCGCCTCACGGGTCTCACGATCGTCGCCACCGCGACGCGGCCGGAATCGCAAAAATGGTGTCTCGATCTCGGCGCCCATGCGGTCGTCGATCATTCCCAGCCGATGAAAGAGCAGATCGAAAAACTGAAACTGCCGCCGGTCGCGCTGGTCGCGAGCCTCACCTTCACCGACCAGCATTACAAGGCGATCGCGGAATTCATGGCACCGCAGGGCAAATACGGCTTGATCGACGATCCCCCGGAATTCAACGTCAGCGTATTCAAGGGTAAGTCCATCTCTGTGCATTGGGAATTGATGTTCACGCGCTCATCGTTCCAGACGCCGGATATGATCGGCCAGCACATGCTGCTGAACGATGTCGCCGACCTCATCGACAAGGGCGTGCTGCGCACCACGCTCGACCAGGCTTTTGGCACGATCAACGCCGCCAACCTGAAGCGCGCGCATGCGTTGCTGGAGAGCGGCAAGTCGCGTGGCAAGATCGTGCTGGAGGGGTGGTAGGCGTCTCGAGAAGCCGCGGCGTACTGGATGCCCCGCCTTCGCGGGGCATGACGACTTGTTGTTGAGGCACTCACCGATTTTGAGGCCGATCCCTCACGCAATCGTCTGGACGATGCCGCCTTCGACGCGAAGCGCCGCGCCGTTGGTCGCCGATGCCTCTTTCGAGGAAACATAGACCGCCATGTTGGCGATCTCCTCAGGGGTCGCAAAGCGCTGCAACAATGAGGATGGGCGGTTCTGCTTGACGAAGACGGATATCGCCTCGTCCTCCGGCTCGCCCCTTTGCCTCGCGAGGTTTCTCACAAAGGTCTCGACGCCTTCCGACATGGTCGGGCCCGGCAGCACCGAATTGACGGTCACGGCCGTGCCCTTGGTCAATTCGGCAAGGCCACGCGAGATCGCTGCGTATTTCGCAAAAACGGGACAGTAATTTCGCTAACTGACGGACAGCAGTTTCGCTAAATCGCGGACAGCGTGGCGGTGGCAGGTTTTGATTGC
>LNAP01003808.1_pt1 | contig 27444 bp, 21 predicted proteins | sample 602601 | NCBI WGS metagenome assembly LNAP01 (sample SAMN02440304, study PRJNA202911) | soil metagenome | biome: Subtropical and temperate rainforests or woodlands; isolation source: soil samples (1 kg each in a 20% v/v slurry with milli Q water) were... ... | reverse complement strand
GAGGACATGCGCGAAGGCCAAGGCTGCCGGCAAGACTTCCTGATGAGTACGATGAAGAGCACCCCGGCGGCCAAACCTGCGCCGCGCAGCGCGCGCATGCCCAAGGCCGATGTGATCGAAATGTTCACGCGCCTGCGGGAACTCAACCCGCACCCGAAGACCGAACTGGAGTACAGCTCGCCGTTCGAACTGCTGGTGGCCGTGGCGCTGTCTGCGCAGGCCACCGACGTGGGCGTCAACAAGGCCACCCGCAAGCTGTTTCCGGTGGCCAACACGCCGCAGGCGATGCTCGCACTGGGCGAAGAGGGGCTGAAGAAATACATCGCCACCATCGGCCTGTTCAACGCCAAGGCCAAGAACGTGATTGCCGCCTGCGCGATGCTGATCGACCAGCACGGCGGTGAGGTCCCGCGCGACCGTGCCGCGCTGGAGGCGCTGCCGGGGGTGGGCCGCAAGACCGCCAACGTGGTGCTCAACACGGCGTTCGGCGAGCCGGTAATGGCGGTGGATACCCACATCTTCCGCGTGTCCAACCGCACCGGGCTGGCCCCGGGCAAGGACGTGCGCGCGGTGGAAGACCTGCTGGTGAAGGTGATCCCGGCCGAGTTCCTGCTCGATGCGCACCACTGGCTGATCCTGCACGGCCGCTATGTGTGCAAGGCGCGCAAGCCCGACTGCCCGCAATGCGTCATCCGCGACCTGTGCCGGTTCAAGCAGAAAACCGCCGCCTGAGGCGGTGTCGCGACTGCCATCTGCACGCAACCCGGCGGTCATCTGCGTCGGGCATCAATGGCAACCCCTGACGGCGCCTGACCCCGGCCGGCCGTCGGTTTGTCTGAAACTGTCATATTTACGCAATCTTCACTAATTAGCCTGCGCAGCATCTTCCCACCTGCCTGCAAGGCTCCTCTCCATGAAACTGCATCGCCAACTCCTGACCGCGGCTGTTGCGGCTGCGCTGTTCGTCCCGGCTGCCCACGCCGAAGTGGCCATCGATGTGATCGGCGGTTCGGAGATCACCTTCGAAGGCCTGGTCCAGGCCGACGGCAACTGGTTCGACAACGACCTGACCGACCTCAACGGCGGTGATGCCGGCAACGGCAAGGACAGCGAGTTCGAACTGCGCCGCGCCGAACTGGTGCTCAAGGGCAAGGGCCCGGGCAACATCGAATGGGTGGTCGGCTACGACGCCAAGGCCGACAAGTTCCTGGACACCAACCTGAAGTACAAGCTGGCCGGCAACGCCAACCACTTCGTGCAGTTCGGCCAGTTCAAGCAGCCCAACAGCCTGGAAGAACTGTCCAGCACCAAGAACAACGACTTCATTTCCAAGGCGGCCGTCACCAATACCTACGCGGTTGCCCGTCGCCTCGGTGGCGCCTACAGCATCGGCGACAACAACTGGTCGGTGACCGCCAGCGCCTTCGGCCGCGAGCTGACCCGCAACCTGGCCCACGGCAGCGGCTACGGCGCGCGCGGTACCTGGGCGCCGATCAACGACAAGGGCCAGGTGCTCCACTTCGGCCTGAGCTATGTGGACTACGACACCGACGCCGACACCCTGCGCGTGCGTGCCCGTCCCAACGCCGACCTGGCCACCGCGCGCCTGGTCGACAGTGGCAACATGGTGGACACCGACCGCGTCAGCACGATCGGCGCCGAAGCGATGTACATCGGCGGCCCGTTCAAGGCCCAGGCCGAGTACTACACCAGCAAGGCCAAGCGCTATACCCGCGACAACTACACCAGCGACGGCTTCTACGTCAGCGGCCTGTGGAACATCACCGGCGAGACCTGGGGCTACAAGGGCGGCACGCCGACCACCGGCCTGCCGGATGAGCCGGGCCGCGGCATGTGGCAGCTGGGCGCGCGCTACGACCACATGGATCTGAACGACGGCAACGTCAACGCCAACCCGGTGGCCGGCCGTCCGCCGATCGTCGATGGCGTGCTCGGCGGCAAGATGGATATCTGGACCGTGGGCGTGAACTACTACTGGCGCTCCAACACCAAGTTCGCGCTGAACTACGTGATGGTGGACAGCAAGAAGTACAACTCGACCGCGCGTGCGTTCGTCAACGACGACCCGAACATCCTCGAAGCGCGCCTGCAGTTCTTCTGGTAAGCGTGGCTGTACATGTGTGACGGAAGGGGCGCAGCTTGGGCTGCGCCCTTTTTTTTGTTTGCGTGGCCACGCATGTCGTTGGTTGCGTAGCCACCCATGGGGTGGCTCTACCCGGTTGCGTCGCGTTGTCACGCAATGCCGGGGCCGCCCGCGCGCGTATGCTGGGCGCCCCCTGGCCCGTGGATGTTCCGATGCGTATTGCCCTGCCGTTGTTGCTGGCTGCCCTGTGCGGCACCGCCCTGCCCGCCCGTGCGCAGGACTGCCACGATGCACAGGCCGCCGCGCAACAGGCGTACCTGGAGCGGGCAGGCAATGTGCTGCCGGACCGCGCCGGCTACACCCGGGACACCACGGGCAGCGTCTGCCGGCGCTGGCCGGCCCGCCCCGGGCTGACCCTGCTGGCCACGCCGGTCTGGCGCGATGGGGGCGACCACGATTCCCGCGATGGCGACGTGGAGGTGATGGTAATCGACTCCGACACCCTGGCACCGCGCGCCTGGACGGTGCTGGCGGGCGCGCTGGACAGCGACGCGGTGTTCTTCGACGGCATGCGCCTGGATACCGCGCGCTACCAGCTGGCCGCCGACACGCTGGCGTTCGGGCTGCGCCTGCAGCGACGCAATGGCTCCGGCCCCAACCCGTTCAGCGAGGAACAGCTGCGGCTGCTGGCGATGCAGGGCACCGGCCTGCGCGAACTCAACCCGCCGCTGGTGACGCGCCGCTACCAGGCCGAATGGGACACGCGCTGCGCAGGCGAGTCCACCGATGTGACACGCACGCTCTCGGTGGGCCGGCAACCGCCGCATGGCCTGGCCGAGCTGATCGTCAGCGAGCGCCGGGTGACCAGCCGCAGCTGGATGGACGGCGAGACGTGCCGCGACCAGGACACGCCGGTGGATAGCGAACGCCACGTGCTGCGCCATGACGGGCAGCAGTACGCGGTCCCGGAGGCGCTGCGGCCGCTGTAACGGGGCAGCCCGCCCACACTTCGTCGATGCTCAGCGTGCCGGGGCGGCGGGTCGGCGTGATACGGCGCGCTGGACCAGCATGCTGAGGCTGATCAGACCAATGCCAAGCAGCTCGCGCGGCCCCAGCCGTTCGGAAAAAAACGCGGCGGCGAACAGAGCGCCCAGGATCGGCACGAACAAGGTGAACCACGACGCGCGCAATGACCCCAGCCCGCGAATGGCGTAATACCAGAGCCAGAACACCAGGGCGCCGTTGAGCAGCCCGGCATACAGGATGCCTACGCCGTCCGACGGCGTCGGCACGGGCAAGGGGTGATCGAACGCCACCACGGCCACCAGCAGCATCGGCAGGCTGGCGAGGAGGGCGATCAGCATCTGCACGGTGACGGCGGTGAACGGCTGCAGGCCCGGCCCGACCCTGCCCGACAAGGACGTCCCCACTGCCCACACCACCGCATTGCACAGCACCAGAACGGCGCCCGCCCCCATGCTGGCATCGCCGCTGTAGACCCCCACACCCGCCAACGCAGCGGCAGGCGCGACCAGTGTCAGCCAGGACCATGATCGGCGCGCGACAGCCTCGATCAGGCTGGCGAACGCCGGCATCGTATACATCATCGCCAGCACGCTGGACGCCGGAAAGTAGGCCAATGCCAGCATGTTGAGCGAAGCGACCACGCTGCCGGTCAAGGTCACGGCCCACAACAGGTAGCGGCGCTGCAGCGGCGCCATCTGGCGCAGATCGACCAGACTGCGGCGCACGAAGGGCAGCAACGGCAGTACCCCGATCGCCATGCTGTAACAGCGGAACAGCCACGGCCCGAGGTGGTCGATGGCCTCTTTGGCGAACGAGAAACTGGTGCTCCAGATGATGACGACAACCAGCGCTGAGGCGAGGCTGCGGTGATCAGTTGATGTGCCGCTCATTCGGCAGGCACCGCATCGTAACGGGCAATGGCCGCCATGCGTGCCTGCGGCGGCGAAACCGACACCATCGAAACAAGATGCGGTGTCGAGCGCTTGCTGGTGTCAAAGACCAGCATCTGGAAAGCAGTCGGTACGAGGCATGCTCTTGCGGTGTGACACTCTCCGTCCAAGATGACCGTGAGCCCCCCGTGATTCGGGTCCCAGCCGCGCGTCAGATTCACTGCGACGCCAAAGCTCTGCCCCGGATCGCGGTGAGTAGATATGAAGTGCCCTCTGCCGAATCGACTTATATAAAACTGGACGATCCTTGTCGGCCTCCTTGCGGTGACGTTGCACAACACGTTTGACATGGCCGTTGAACCCAACAGCCGTTTCATCGAGTGGAATTCGTAGACGCCTGCATTGGCAATACTGTCGTTCAACCTCTCGAATGAGAACGAGAATCTACCCTCTTTCAGATCTTCCTCGGCCATGCGCTGATGTCGAGCTATCTCACTCAGTCGATCATGTGGAAACTCGAACTCTCCTTCGCGATTCCTGATGATGTGTGACCACGCGCCCTCCGGGATTCGCCCAAGGTTGCCTGCAGCCTCCTGCACATCCGGGAGATATGCCGCCAGATCGAAGTATGCAAACCCGTCGCGCACGAAGCAGCCCCGAATTTCATCCAGCGTACTCAAAGACAACCTCCTCCCGGACTTCGTAAGACTGCAATGACAAATGAAATCGACGGCCGACCAATCTGCACCTGTCGTGTCGAGTGATCAGCTTTACCACCTGATCTGCCGCCAGCCCAGCCATCACCGCCAATGAAGGAGCGCTCTGCCAAGCATTGACGAGCCGATTTCCGTTGCAGAAATCGTTTCGCATACGCGCCTCTTGAAACGACCTGATGAGCGGGTCGGCGCTATAGAAGGCGCCCTTGGCCCCCTCCCGAACTGACTCATAGGAGGCGTGCTGCCCGTCGTTGGGAAAAATCGGCCCTACTGATATGTCGAGCGGATCCCCGCCTAGCTCGATGACAGGAATGCTCCGCGCATGGGCCAGCCTGTGGACCTCGCGATCGACCGTTTTTGCTCGGTAGTAGCCCAGGCTTGCCCAAGCGAGCACAACCAGATCAACGCCCTCAAGAAGCTGCTCAAGTCGGTCCGTCTGCTCGGTTGCAAACTCTGCCACTGGCTCTACGCGTACGTTGGGATTGTGTCGTGCCAGGCTATCGACGGCCGCAGCCACTTTCTTCCGACCGACGTCGGACGATTCGTACAGAATCTGTCTATTCAGATTCGAAACCTCGACATCATCACCGTCGACGATTCGTAGCACGCCGACTCCCAGCCTTGCGAGGTTCAAGCAACACCACGTGCCCCACCCCCCCATCCCCAGGACAAGAACGCGTGCGCCCTTCAAGCGCTCCTGGTAGATCGAGCCGTGCGATACGCATTCCTCATCGATGAGAGAAAACTGAAGAATCTGGCGGTCGTATCGCTCCATCTCTTCCACGCTGAGCGTAGCGGAGACTCTCCCCCCCTCTTCCAGTAAACCGAACCCAGCCAGCGCCTCGATGAAGCTCTCGATCTCACTATCCTGTGCATCCAGCTCTTGTGCCGAGGCTGCTTTGATGATTCGCGGCAACGTGTGCTGCCCGTCGAGCAAGGAGAGTACGCCGGTTGCCCATGGCGGCGGTTGGTGAAGGATCTTCGCCTTCCCAGGGATCTCTCCGATACAGATATCACCGTCTTCGGAGACCATGACGTGATGAGAGCGCTTCAACAGCGGCTTGGCGTAACGCATTGCGTACCTCACTCAGCATGGAAGGAGGCGGGCATGCAGCCCGCCCCCCTTTTCGACCTTCAGGCAAGATGAATGCGCTCACCATCTCGGTACATCGCATCCTCTTCGCTGATCGCGGAGATGCGTTCTTTGAGATCGATAAATACAAGACTAGACATGTTCAATCCTTCCGCTTCGTCTCGCGCCGACGTCGACGCCATTCGAAGCTACGATTCGTCGCCACAGCGTGCGGGGGTCTCGGTCAAGGAACTGGAGATGCGCAGCAATTTCGGATGATTCCTAGTACCCCCATGTGAGCATCCGGTGCTGCCCGGGGGCAATCTCACGTCTGGGCCGGCGGAGCACATGCACGTGATGGCCAGGGCGGGTCGCAGTCCAAGGCGCGCAGGACATCCCAGACCCTCATCTCATGTCACATGTCACGGGGCGGTCATATGACAGACGCTGCGCTGTCATCGAACCGTTATGGAATGAGCACCGGGCGGGACACCCCGCACCGTCATCCATCCCAGGAGCCACCCCGTGATCCACGCCTTCAAGTCGCGCGCCGCCGTTGCCGTCCTCGCCGCGTCGTCCGTGTTCGCCGCCAATGCCGCCGATGTGACCGGCGCGGGCGCCTCGTTCATCTATCCGGTCATGTCCAAGTGGTCGGCCGACTACAACACCGCGACCGGCAAGAAGGTCAATTACCAGTCGATCGGTTCGGGTGGCGGTATCGCCCAGATCAAGGCGGCGACCGTCGACTTCGGTTCGTCCGATGCGCCGCTGAAGCCGGAAGAGCTGGCTGCGGCCGGTCTGGCCCAGTTCCCGTCGGTGATCGGCGGCGTGGTGCCGGTGATCAACGTGGCCGGCATCGCGCCGGGTGCGCTGAAGCTGGATGGCCCGACGCTGGCCAACATCTTCCTGGGCAAGATCAAGACCTGGAACGACCCGGCGATTGCGGCACTGAACCCGGGCGTGAAGCTGTCCGACGGCAAGATCACGGTTGTGCACCGTTCGGATGGTTCGGGCACGACGTTCAACTTCGTCAACTACCTGTCCAAGGTGAACCCGGAGTGGAAGAGCAAGGTCGGCGAAGGCACGTCGGTGCAGTGGCCGGTGGGCATCGGCGGCAAGGGCAATGAAGGCGTTGCTGCGTACGTGAAGCAGATCAAGGGCGGCATCGGCTATGTGGAGCTGTCCTACGCGCTGCAGAACAAGATGTCGTACGCGGCGATGAAGAACGCGTCGGGCAAGGTGGTGCTGCCGAGCGATACGTCGTTCGCCGCGGCCGCCGCCAGCGCTGACTGGGCGAGTTCGAAGGACTTCTATCTGGTGATGACGAACGCGCCGGGCGCGGATGCCTGGCCGATCACGGCGACGAACTTCATTCTGGTGCGCAAGCAGCCGAAGAATGTGGCCAACGCGAAGGCGACCCAGGAGTTCTTCCGCTGGATCTACAAGAGCGGTGATGCGCAGGCCAAGCAGCTGGACTATGTGCCGCTGCCGGACACGCTGGTGAAGCAGATCGAGACCTACTGGTCGCAGAACCTGAAGTACTGATCGGGCAACAACGAGGCAATGGCGGCGGCAGGTCCTCTCTCCCCCTGCCGCCGCCGGGCGCGGATCGAAAGATCCGCGCCTTTTCTTTTTTGTGGGGTTTGTTTTTTTAGAAGCTTAAAAGCCCAGAGCTGGAGCCGGAGCCGGAGCCGGAGCCATTGCCAGAGCCTGGCGACGTGCGGGGTCGGTTCTGCTGGCTGGGCTGGTGGGGGTGGGTAGCCGGGGCACGCTGCAAGTACGTCCTTGTAAGCTCCGCCATCGCATCCATGCGATGGAGGGCCCCGGCTACCCACCCCCACCAGCCCCCGACAGTTTCCTGGCCCGTCAGCGAAAGCGCCTGCGCAATGAAGTGGGAGTGCGGTTGGATCTGAGTTGTCCTTGCCTGGCATCTGGCGTCTGGCGTCTGGCGTCTGGCGTCTGGGATTTGGGATTTGGGATTTGGAATTTGGGATTTGGGATTTGGAATTTGGAATTCGGATGCTGAGTTGAAGGTTGAGGGTCTTGTCTTTGGCTTATCCATGGCCTCCGGCCAACTGTCTGGGGCGGGGGTGTGGGGGTTTGCGGGGCCGTTGGGCCGCATGGATGCGGCTCACGAGCCTCCATGGATGGATTTACGGCGTGCCCCGTGAACCCCCACACCCCCGCCCAATCAGGCGCAAGCGGCAATATCGCCGTTGGCTTCCAGCTCTTGAGGCTTGGGCTAAACCCCCGTCCCACGGGCGTTTCCCGTGCACCCGGTCACACCGTCATACGGCTGTAACAAAAACATCATTTCATAGCAGCGTCGCCGGAGAGACCGGCCCCTATCCCGCTACGGAGTGACCGATGAAACTGCACACGGCTGGCTTGACCGCCCTTTCCCTGGCCATCGCGCTGGGTCTTTCCGCCTGCAAGCCGGGCGCCGAAGGCCAGGCTGCCGCGCCGGCTACCGACGCTCCCGCGGCTGCGCCCGCTGCCGGTGATCGCCTGACCGCTGAAATCTCCGGCGCCGGCGCGTCCTTCATCTTCCCGCTGGTGTCCAAGTGGTCGGCTGACTACAACACCGCCACCGGCGCCAAGATCAACTACCAGTCCATCGGCTCCGGTGGCGGCATCGCGCAGATCAAGGCCGGCACCGTCGACTTCGGTTCCTCCGACAAGCCGCTGAGCAGCGAAGAACTGGCCCAGGCCGGTCTCGGCCAGTTCCCGTCGGCGATCGGCGGCGTGGTGCCGGTGGTCAACATCGACGGTCTGGAAGCCGGCAAGCTGCGTCTCAGTGGCGCGCTGCTGGCCGATATCTTCCTGGGCAAGGTCAAGACCTGGAACGACCCGGCCATCGTGGCGGCCAACCCGGGCGTCAAGCTGCCCGACGGCAAGATCACCCTGGTCCACCGCTCCGACGGCTCGGGCACCACCTTCAACTTCTCCAACTACCTGTCCAAGGTCAGCCCGGACTGGAAGAGCAAGGTCGGCGAAGGCACCTCGGTACAGTGGCCCGATGGCGTGGGTGGCAAGGGCAACGAAGGCGTGGCCTCGTACGTGAAGCAGATCAAGGGCTCCATCGGCTACGTCGAACTGGCCTACGCGCTGCAGAACAGCATGCCGTACGCCTCGATGCAGAATGCCGCCGGCAACTGGGTGCAGCCGAGCGCGGAAACCTTCGCCGCTGCCGCCGCCAGCGCCGACTGGGCCAGCGCCAAGGACTTCAACCTGGTCATCACCAACGCCCCGGGCGACCAGGCGTGGCCGATCACCGCCACCAATTTCATGCTGATGCACAAGCAGCCCAAGGATGCCAAGCGCAGCAAGGAAACCCTGGCGTTCTTCAAGTGGGCCTTCGAAAACGGCCAGAAGCAGGCCAACGAACTGCATTACGTGCCGCTGCCGGCCGAGCTGGTGACGCAGATCGAAGGGTACTGGGCGGCTGAATTCAAGTGATCCAGACCGGACCCGCGCGTTGCGCGGGTCCGGAGTGTGGCGCCATGACACCGTTCTGCCAGGCATGGCCTGGCACTACCCCACCTAATTTTGGGCCCCCGCCTTTCCCATGAATGCCATCGCCCAGCCTGTTCCCGCACCGTCCACCCGCGACCTGCGTGACGCCCGCAATGACAAACTGTTCCGGTGGGTCCTGATCGCCACCGTCATCCTGGTGCTGGTGGCCCTGGCCTGCGCCGCGCTCTCGATGCTGTGGGGCGGCCGCCATGCCCTGCAGGAGCAGGGCCTGAGCTTCTTCTATTCGTCCGAATGGAATCCGGTCGAAAACAAATTCGGCGCCCTCGCGCCCATCTACGGCACCCTGGTCACCGCGTTGATCGCGATGGTCATCGCCGTGCCGGTGAGCTTCGGCATCGCCTTCTTCCTCACCGAGGTTGCGCCGCGCTGGTTGCGTGGCCCGGTCGGTACCGCCATCGAACTGCTGGCCGGCATCCCCTCGATCATCTACGGCATGTGGGGCCTGTTTGTGCTGGTGCCGGTGATGACCGAGTACGTCACCCCGTTCCTCAATGATCACCTGGGCACGCTGCCGATCATCGGCCCGCTGTTCCAGGGCCCGCCGCTGGGTATCGGCGTGCTCACCGCCGGCTTCGTGCTGGCCATCATGGTCATCCCCTTCATCTCCTCGGTGATGCGCGAAGTGTTCCTCACCGTGCCGACCCGCCTGAAGGAATCGGCCTACGCACTGGGCTCCACCAAGTGGGAAGTCAGCTGGGACATCGTGCTGCCCTACACCCGCTCGGCGGTGATCGGCGGCATCTTCCTGGGCCTGGGCCGCGCGCTCGGCGAAACCATGGCGGTGGCCTTCGTGATCGGCAACAGCGTGCGCCTGTCGCCGTCGCTGCTGGAACCGGGCACCACCATTGCCGCGCTGATCGCCAACGACTTCGGTGAAGCCACCGAAACCTACCGCTCGGCGCTGCTGCTGCTCGGCTTCGTCCTGTTCATCGTCACCTTCGTGGTGCTGGCAATCGCCCGCCTGATGCTGATGCGTCTGTCCCGCAAGGAGGGCAACTGATGTCCACCGTCGCCAAGAGCTCTTCCCAGCCGCTGTACCTGCGACGCCGCATCGTCAACGTGGTCGCGCTGCTGATGTCCTGCCTGACCGCCCTGTTCGGTCTGTTCTTCCTCGGCTGGATCCTGTGGACGCTGGCCTCCAAGGGCCTGGCCGGCATCAATCTGGATCTGTTCACCAAGATGACCCCACCGCCGATGCAGGAAGGCGGCCTGGCCAATGCGTTCTTCGGCAGCGCGGTGATGTGCGGCCTGGCCATTGCCATCGGCACGCCGCTGGGCGTACTGGCCGGCACCTGGCTGGCCGAGTACGGCAACTTCCGCAAGGCCGGCACCGTGGTCCGCTTCGTCAACGACATCCTGCTGTCGGCACCGTCGATCGTGCTGGGCCTGTTTGTCTACACGTTGTACGTGATGCAGACCGGCGGGCAGTTCTCGGCCTTCGCCGGTGCGCTGTCGCTGGCCTTCATCGTGCTGCCGGTGGTGGTGCGCACCACCGATGAGATGCTGCGCCTGGTGCCCTCGCAGATGCGCGAAGCGGCGCTGTCGCTGGGCATCCCGCAGTGGAAGGTGACCGTGCAGGTGCTGTACCGCAGCGCCGCCGCCGGCATCGTCACCGGCATCCTGCTGGCGCTGGCCCGCATCTCCGGTGAAACCGCGCCGCTGCTGTTCACCGCCTTCGGCAACCAGTACTGGAACAGCAACGTGTTCCAGCCGATGGCCTCGGTCCCGGTGGTGATGAACCAGTTCGCCGGCAGCCCGTATGAATCCTGGCAGGTGCTGGCCTGGGCCGGCGCGCTGGTGCTGACCGTGTTCGTGCTGCTGGTCAGCCTCTCCGCGCGCGGCATCCTGCTGCGCAACCGTATCTCCCATGACTGACCTTTCCGCGGATATCGCCATGAACGATCTTTCCAACACCGTGCCGATGCAGCGCATCGTGGTCCCGGCCTCGCATGAAAACCTGCAGACCCCGGCGCCGATCAAGCTGGCCGCGCGTGGGCTGGACTTCTACTACGACAAGTTCCATGCGCTGAAGAACATCGAGCTGGAGATCCCCGAAAAGCGCGTCACCGCCCTGATCGGTCCGTCCGGCTGCGGCAAGTCCACGCTGCTGCGCATCTTCAACCGCATCTACGCGCTGTACCCCAAAATGGAGGCGCGCGGTGAGGTGCTGCTGGACGGCGAGAACATCCTGGCGCCGAAGTACCCGATGAACCGCCTGCGCAGCAAGGTGGGCATGGTGTTCCAGAAGCCGGTGCCGTTCCCGATGACGATCTTCGAGAACGTGGCCTACGGCATCCGCCACCACGAGAAGCTGTCCAAGGCCGACATGGCCGTGCGCGTGGAGCAGGCACTGCGCCAGGGCGCGCTGTGGGACGAGGTGAAGGACAAGCTCAACCAGAGCGCGCTGGGCCTATCCGGTGGCCAGCAGCAGCGTCTGTGCATTGCCCGCGCCGTGGCCCTGCGCCCGGACGTGCTGCTGCTGGACGAGCCGACCTCGGCGCTGGACCCGATCTCCACCAGCCGCATCGAGCAGCTGGTGGAAGAGCTCAAGCACGATTACACGATCGTGATCGTGACCCACAACATGCAGCAGGCCGCGCGTGTGTCGGACTACACCGCCTTCATGTACCTGGGCGACCTGATCGAACACGACCGCACAGAAGTGATCTTCTCGCAGCCCAACAAGCAGCAGACCGAAGACTACATCACCGGCCGTTTCGGCTGATCCCGGCCACGAACCTTTGGATTAAACCTGCATGAGCATTCCCAACGACCATATCGTCAAGAGTTACGACGAAGAGCAGCAGCGGCTGGTGGCCGAGATCGTGCGCATGGGCGAGATGGCGGTCGCACAGCTCGAGGCGTCGATGGACGTGATCGAAAAGCGCGACGAAAACGCCGCCCAGCGCATCATCGCCAACGACGAGGCGATCGACGGCCTGGAGCAGCAGATCAGCCACGACGTGATGCGTCTTGCACTGCGCGGGCCGATGGCGCGCGACCTGCGCGAGATCCTGGCAGGCCTGCGCATTCCGGCCGATATCGAGCGCATTGGTGATTACGCCGCGAACGTGGCGAAGCGTTCGATCGCCCTGAGCAAGGTACCGCCGCTGCCGCAGATCCAGGGCCTGCGCTCGCTGGGCCGGCTGGCAGCCCAGCAGGTACGCCGCGCGATCGAGGCCTACCGCGACAACGACGCGGCCGCCGCGCTGGCACTGCGCGACGACGACGCACGGCTGGACGCGCAGTACACCGCACTGTTCCGCGAGCTGCTCACGTACATGATGGAAGACCCGCGCAACATCACCCCGTGCACGCACCTGTTGTTCATGGCCAAGAACCTGGAACGCGTGGGCGACCACGCCACCAACATCGCCGAGAACGTCTGGTTCCTGGTACACGGCGAGCAGGTCCTTCCGCCGCGCGAAAAGCGCGACGAAACCAGCAGCACCGATCACGTCTGAACTGCCTGATGGTAGAAAAGCAAAAGCCGCTGCCTTCGGGTAGCGGCTTTTTTGTTTGGGGCTTTTCTACAAGAGTAGAGCTTGAAAGCTGCCGTTTCCTGGCTGACCTGAGCTGGGCGGGGGTGTGTGGGTTCGCAGGACACGCCGCAAGTACGTCCATGTAGGCTCCGTCGCCGCATCCATGCGGCTCAGGGTCCCGCGAACCCACACACCCCCACCCTCGACAGTTAGCTGGCAGCCATAGCAAAGCAGAGCACTGCAAAGCTGCAACGGCACGGATCTAAATGCTCTGCTTCTTCGTTGCGATCCGACTCACTGTCAGAGGTGGGTACGGGTGGGTTGGCGGGACCGTTGGGCGCCATGGATGGCGCCCACGAGCCTCCAAGGATGGATTCACGGCGTGTCCCGCCAAGCCAGGCACGCCCGCACCACCGGCTGTTGCAGTTGCAGTTGCAGTTGCCCCAGCTCTAGCTTTTCGCTTCTAAAAAGAAAAACAACCACCCCCACACTTCACGAAACGTTGAATCCTGTGTGAGGATTCGTTGAGCCGGGCCGGCCCACCATGGCCACACCTGCTGCCCCCACGCAGCCATCCCGGGCCCCGGCCCATACCAAGGAGCACCACCCGATGAGCAACCGCACCCGATCGCTGTCCCTGCTGGCCGCCACCGCGCTCGCCGCCGGCCTCGGCGTCACCGCGTCGGCGTCTGCCTTGAGCATGACCGACCTGGCCCAGGGCTACCTCGTTGCCGGACAGGCCGCGACCAAGGCCGCCGAAGGCAAGTGCGGTGAAGGCAAGTGTGGCGCCCACGGCGACAAGGCCGGCACCCAGGCCGCTGACAAAGCTGCCACCACAACCGGCGCCAAGACCGCCGAAGGCAAGTGTGGCGAAGGCAAGTGCGGCGCCGACAAAGGCAAGGGCACCGACGCAAAAACCAAGGCCGCCGGCGACAAGAAGGCCGCGGAAGGCAAGTGCGGCGAAGGCAAGTGCGGTGCCAAGCACTGACCCCATCGCCCCGGGCATGCACCGGTCGCCGCTGCCTGCGGCGGCGACCGGACTCGGCCTGCGCCGCGCACTGCTGCAGACCCTGCGTGATGCCCCGGCCGGCGACCTCGACTTCCTCGAATGCGCCCCGGAAAACTGGATCGGCGTGGGCGGCCCTGCCGGGGAGGCCCTGGCCGACCTCGCCCAGCGCTACCCGCTGAGCTGCCACGGCCTGTCCCTGTCGCTCGGCAGCACCGCACCGCTGGATACCCAACTGCTTGCACAGGTGGGCCGCTTCCTCGACCAGCACCGCGTACCGCTGTACAAGCTACTGCAGCGACGATGGCCACCTCTACGACCTGCTGCCCCTCCCCTTCACCGACGAAGCCGTGCACCACACCGCCGCGCGCATCGCCCGCGTGCAGCATGTCCTGGGCCGGCGCATCGCCGTGGAAAACGTCTCCTACTACCTCGCCCCCGAACCGGCCATGGACGAACTGGCTTTCACCAACGCCGTGCTGGCCGAAGCCGATTGCGACCTGCTGCTGGACGTCAACAACGTCTACGTCAACGCCTGCAACCACGGCTACGACGCCGACGCGTTCATCGCCGGGCTGCCGGCCGAACGCATCGTCTGCCTGCATGTGGCCGGCCACCTGGACGAGGCCGAGGACCTCAACATCGACACCCACGGCAGCGCTGTGATCGATCCGGTCTGGGACCTGCTGGCCCGCACCTACGCGCGCATCGGTGCACGCCCCACCCTGCTCGAACGCGACTTCAACTTCCCGCCCTATCCCGAACTGCGCGACGAACTGCGCACCATCCGCCAACTGATGACCGCGCACGCCGGAGCCCCCCGTGACTGACGCGCCGGCCCGCCTGCACGCCCAACAGCGCGCACTCACCACCCACCTGCGTGACCCGGCACAGGTGGCCTCGCCAGCGGGACTGGACGCACGGCGCTTGGCGGTCTACCGGCGACTGGTGTTCAACAACCTGCTCGGCCTGCTGGGCACCGGCTTTCCGGTCTGCGTGCAGCTGCTGGGCGATCCCGAGTGGACCGTGCTGGTGAGGCGCTTCGTGGCCGAGCACCGTGCGCAGACCCCGCTGTTCACCGAGCTGGCCGCCGAGTTCGTGCAGTGGCTGCAAGCCCGGCCGACGCTGCCGCACCCGGCGCTGGCCGAACTGGCCCACTACGAGTGGGTGGAAACCGCGTTGTACCAGCTTGATGCCCAACCGCTGCCGGCCACGCCCGGGGTGGACCCGATGCACGCCCCCTTGCAGCGTTCGCCGTTGGCGTGGCCGCTGCTGTACCACTGGCCGGTGCACCGGCTGGGCAGTGACGACGCCCCCGATGCGCCCGGCGACGCCCCCACCGGGCTGCTGGTGCGGCGTGACCCGGATGGGCAGGTGCGTTTTGCGTCCATCAGCCCGATGGCCGCGCAGTTGCTGGAACAGATCGGCCAACAGCCCGGCCATGCCGGCACGTGGCACCTGCAGCAGCTTGCACGGGCCCACGGCCTGGCCGCCGATGCGCTGCTCGCCCCCGGGGCAGCGTTGCTGCGCCAGTTCCACGACAGCGGCGTGATCGGCCCGGCCCCGCCCGCTTCCTGATCCCCCACCAAGGATTCCGTTGATGAAGACACCGTACCTGGCCGCCCTGCGCGGCCGGCTGGACCCGCTCGGCCCGTGGATTGCCCCGCTTGGCCTGCGCCTGCTGATGGCCTGGGAGTATTTCGAATCCGGCCGCGAGAAACTGCACGGCAGCAACTGGTTCGGCGACCTGCAGCAGGCGTTTCCGTTTCCCTTCGACCAGCTACCGGCCAGCGTCAACTGGCAGCTGGCCACGTGGTTCGAGCTGGTGGGCGCGGCCTGCCTGCTGGTCGGCCTGGGCACGCGCATGGCCGCCGGCAGCCTGCTGGTGCTGACCGTGGTGGCCACCGCCGCCGTGCATTGGCCCATGCACTGGGACGGACTGGGCGAACTGGCGATGGGCTATGCCATCACCGACCAGGGCTTTGGCAACTTCAAGCTGCCGGTGCTGTTCATGGCCATGCTGCTGCCGCTGGCCCTGCAGGGGGCCGGCCCGCTGAGCCTGGACCGGTTGCTGCAGCGTTGCCTGGCACGCACGCCTGCGCTGGCCTGAGCGCGGGGGGCGTACAGCCCCCCTCTGCTAGAATCGCCGCATGACAGATGCCGCCTTGCCCCCCACCGCCGCTCCGGCGCCTGCTGCCCCGGCAGTGAACCTGGCCATGTCCCAGCGCTTCCGCGGCTTCCTGCCGGTCGTGATCGACGTGGAGACCGGCGGCTTCGACTGCAACCGCAATGCGCTGCTCGAAATCGCCGCCGTGCCGATCGAGATGGACGAGAACGGGCTGCTGTACCCCGGCCAGACCGCCAGCGCCCATGTGATCCCGGCCGAAGGTTTGGAGATCGACCCGAAGTCGCTGGAAATCACCGGCATCATTCTCGACCACCCGTTCCGACTGGCCAAGTCCGAGAAGGATGCGCTGGACCACATCTTCGCGCCGGTACGTGCGGCGGTGAAGAAGTACGGCTGCCAGCGCGCGATCCTGGTCGGGCACAACGCGCACTTCGACCTGGGCTTCGTCAACGCCGCGGTGAACCGGGTGGGCCACAAGCGCAACCCGTTCCACCCCTTCAGCGTGTTCGACACGGTGACCATGGCCGGCATCGCCTACGGCCAGACCGTCCTCGCCCGCGCCGCCGCTGCCGCCGGGCTGGGCTGGGACGCCGACGAAGCGCACAGCGCGGTGTACGACACCGAGCAGACCGCCAAGCTGTTCTGCACCATCACCAACGCCTGGCCGCGGTAACCCGGTACGCCCATCGGCTCTACCCGATGTGTCGCTTCGCCTGGTAGAGCCGACCGTTGGTCGGCTGCTCTTCGCGCCAACCGCCTGTATGCCACGCACCGCGAACAGCCGACCAACGGTCGGCTCTACACGATGAGTCGCTTCGCCTGGTAGAGCCGACCGTTGGTCGGCTGCTCTTCGTGCCAACCGCCTGCATGCCACCCACCGCGAATAGCCGACCAACGGTCGGCTCTACACGATGTGTCGCGTCGCCGGGTAGAGCCGACCGTTGGTCGGCTGCCGTTCGCGCCAACCGCCTGCACGCCACCCACCGCGAACAGCCGACCAACGGTCGGCTCTACACGATGTGTCGCTTCGCCTGGTAGAGCCGACCGTTGGTCGGCTGCCCTTCGTGCCAACCGCCTGCATGCCACGCACCGCGAACAGCCGACCAACGGTCGGCTCTACCCGATGTGTCGCTTCGCCTGGTAGAGCCGACCGTTGGTCGGCTGCCCTTCGCGCCAACCGCCTGCATGCCACGCACCACGAACAGCCGACCAACGGTCGGCTCTACCCGATGGGTCGCTTCGCCTGGTAGAGCCGACCGTTGGTCGGCTGCCGTTCGCGTCAACCGCCTGCATGCCACACACCACGAATAGCCGACCAACGGTCGGCTCTACCCGATGGGTCGCTTCGCCTGGTAGAGCCGACCGTTGGTCGGCTGCTCTTCGCGCCAACCGCCTGCATGCCACCCACCGCGAATAGCCGACCAACGGTCGGCTCTACCGATGGGTCGCTTCGCCGGGTAGAGCCGAGCGTTGGTCGGCTGCCCTTCGCGCCAACCGCCTGTATGCCACGCACCGCGAACAGCCGACCAACGGTCGGCTCTACCCGATGGGTCGCTTCGCCTGGTAGAGCCGACCGTTGGTCGGCTGCCCTTCGCGCCAACCGCCTGCATGCGACCCACCGCGAATAGCCGACCAACGGTCGGCTCTACCGATGTGTCGATTCGCTGCGTGCAGCCGACCAACGGTCGGCTCTACCCGATCGCGGTGCGGTCGCGGCCTTCGCTCTTGGCCCGGTACAGCGCGCGGTCGGCGCGCTGGTAGAGCAGCATCGGGGTGCGGTCGGCGGCGTCCAGTTCCACGAGCCCCGCGCTGAAGGTCACCTTCAGGCCCGGCACGCCGGCCCAGTCCGGATGATCGTGGAACAGCCCGCGCAGGCGCGCGCAGACCTGCGCCGCTTCGGCCAGGCGGGTGTCGTTGAGCAGCAGCGTGAACTCTTCGCCGCCGGTACGCGCGGGCATGTCCGAATCGCGGCAAGCCGATGCGATCACGCGCGCCACTTCCACCAGCACCACGTCACCCACGCTGTGGCTGTGCTGGTCGTTGACCTCCTTGAAGTGGTCGATGTCCAGCACCACCAGGCACAGGGGGTGGCCGCTGCGTTGGGACCGGGCGAAGTCGCGTGCCAGTGCCTCATCGAAGGCGCGCCGGTTGGGCAGCCCGGTCAAGGCATCTTCGCGTGCCTGCCGGCCGAACTGCTCGGCCTGCACCGCCAGCCGGTCGGCCAGTTCGGTTTTTTCCTGGTTCAACGCCTGCAGGTTCACCGTCTGCGCCTGCAGGTCGCGGGTGGCTTCGTCCACCATCTGCGCCAGGCGCACGTTGCTGGCCTTGTAGCGGTGGATCAGGTACAGGTACAACCCGATCAGACCGCCCAACAGCAGCAGCGCGGCCACCACCTGCACACTGCGGCGCTGCCACAGGAACGGTTCAACGGTGAACTCCCACACCGCCTCGCTGTCGCCCCAGCTGCCGCCGGGATGCGCGGCGGACACGTGCAGGGTGTAATCGCCCGGCGGCAGGCCGATGAACTCCACGCTGCGCTGCTGGCCGCGCTCGATCCAGCCCTTGTCCAGGCCGGCCAAGCGGGTGCGGTAGCGGATCCGCTCGGACATCAGGTAGCTCAGGCCCACATAGCTCACGCTGAGCCGGCGTCCACCGGGAATGCTGTTGTGGTTCTCGCCCTGCCAGTGCAGCGGCTTGCCATCGACCTGCACGCTTTCGATCACCGCCGGCGGGGCCAGCCGCTCGCGGAAGCGCTGCAGGCGCAGCGGGTCCACCATGCTCAGGCCGCCTGCGGTGACCACCCAGAACGTGCCGTCCTGGCGCAGGATGGCCGACGGGCCGGAACTGCCGTTGGCCTGCGAATTGGCCATGCCGTCGATCTCGTTGTAATGCTCCACCTCGACCCGCGCGGCGCGGCCATCGGCCACCTCGTTGAGCATCGCCATGTCGGTGCGCAGCACGCCGCGGTTGCTGCTGATCCAGACGTTGCCGATACGGTCGGGCACCAGCTGGAACACGGTGTCCACCGGCATGCCCTGCTCCAGCCCGACCCGTGCCAGGCGGCCGTCCTGCCAGCGGTACAGGCCGCGGTCGCTGCTGACCCACATCGCGTCGCCCACCTGCTGGAAGCCGAACACGCTGCGACCGCCGCCCAGCGGCGCCAGGTCGATGCTCTGCACGCGGTTGCCGCGCAGTACGCGGATGCCTTCGATGGTGCCGATCCACAAGGCGCCGTCGGCGTCGTGGGCCAGGGCGGTGATCAGGCCGCCCGGCATGCCCGGCGCACGTGGCACTTCCACGCCGTGCTCATCGATGCGCACCACGCCCTTCTGGGTGCCGGCCCAGACCACGCCCGCGCGGTCCACGCTGATGGCGCGGATGTTGCCGCCGGGCAGGCCATCGGCGGTGCCGTAGTTGCGCACGGTGCGGCCCTGGGCATCCAGCCGGAACACCCCGTCGCCGAACGTGCCGACCCACAGATCATCCTCGTGGTCCTGGGCCAGGCTGAGCACCGAGGGTGTCTTGCCGCCGCTGTTGCGCAGCGCCACCGGCGAGAAGCGGCCCTGTGCATCGCGCCGGTCCAGGCCGCTGGCACTGCCGATCCACAGCTGCCGCTGCTGGTCCTCCAGCACCGTGCGGATGTAGTCGCCGCTGAGCCCGTCGCGTTCGGTGAAGCTGCTGAACAAGGTTTCGCGCAGCCGGTACAGGCCACCGTTGGCGCCCACCCAGATGCTGCCCTCGGCGTCCTCGCGCAGGCTCACCACGCGCCCGCCGGGCAGCGACAGCCCGGTGGGCAGGCGCTCCAGGCCATGCCGCGACAGCCGCAGCAGGCCCTGGTTCTCGGTGCCCAGCCACAGGTCGCCATGGCGATCCTGCAGCATCGCGGTGATGTGCATCACCCCGGGCAGGCGGTGCTGCAGCTGCGGCACGCCATCCTGCATGCGGTAGATGCGTTCGCCGGCCACGATCCAGACCACACCGTCCGGCCCGCGGTAGGGCCACACCAGGCCGTGCCCGAGCCCGAAACTTTCGGGCGCACGGCGCAGCACGCCGTCGGTGTCGCGCACCACCAGCCCGTCCAGGGTGCCCACCCAGACCCGGTCCTGCGCGTCCACCACCAGCTTGGTGAAGCTCATCGCCATCGGCACACCGGCCGGCGGCTTCTGGTACTCGATGCGACCGTCCGGGGCGAGGCTGCCGATGCCCTGCCCTTCGTACAGCAGCCACAGGCGGCCGTGGCTGTCCATCTGCATGGCCTGTATCAGCACCTGCGGGGTACCGGGCTGGTGTTCGTAGACCTGCCAGCGCCCGTCGCTGCCGCGCCGGGTCACGTTGCCGCGTGAATCACTGATCCACAGGCCACCGCTGCGGTCCACCAGCAACGCGCCCACGCCGTTGTCGCGCAGGCCCGGCCGGGTGCTGCGGTCGAAGACGGTGAAATCCAGGCCGTTGTAGCGCACCAGTCCTTCCCAGGTGGCGAACCACAGGTGGCCTTCGGGGGTCTGGGCGATGTCGCGCAGCGAGTTGTGCGGCAGGCCATTGCGCGAGGTCCACACGTCGATGGCGTAGTCGCGCAGCGGCGGTGGGCCGTCCTGTGCCCATACCGTGGACGGCAGCGCACACAGCAGGCACAGCCACAACACGGCCGTGCCAAGACACCGGGTCAACTGTCGATGTACCGGCCGCCACCGGCTCCCGCGCCCCCCTGGGTTCATCCGTGGGGACCGGCCGGAAACAGCCTGGGCGCCGCGCGGCGGGCGGCGATGCACCGGTGGGGCAACCGTCGGGGAAAGACACGCTCATGCGGGAAAACGCGGGGGGAGTTGCCCATAGTAGGCAAAACCGCGCGTGTTTGTGTCGAGAAGCTCAGCCCGGGCGCCAGGTCCCCACGCGCAACGTGGCCGGCCATTCCACCACCGCCTCCAGCCCGCCCTGCGGATGGTTGCGCAACAGTAGCCGCGCGCCGTCCTTTTCGGCCAGGGCGCGGGCGATGGTCAGGCCCAGCCCGGCGCCACCGGTCTCGCGCGAGCGCGAGGTTTCCAGCCGCACGAAGGGATCAAACACCGCTTCGAGCTCTTCTTCCGGCAGGCCGGGGCCGCTGTCACGAATCCGCACGATCACCCGCTCGGCATCCTGCTCCACGCTGACCCGCGCCGATTGCCCGTAGGTAACCGCGTTGTCGACCAGGTTGGAGAACAACCGGTGCATCGCCAGCGGGCGCAGCATTAGCACCGCCCCGCTGGGGTGTTCGAAGCGCACGTCGGCACCGGCTTCGCCGGCGTCTTCCACGATGCTCTCCAGCAGCGAGTCCAGGTCCAGCGCCGCGCGTTGTTCGGCGCTTTCGGCACTGCGCGCCAGCTCCAGGCCTTCGCGGATCAGCGCCTGCATCGCGGCCAGGTCGCCCACCAGGCGCTCGCGCAGCGCTTCATCGGCGACGTTCTCCAGCCGCAGGCGCAGCCGGGTAACCGGGGTCTGCAGGTCATGGGTGATCGCCGCCAGCATCTGGGTGCGCTCGCCAAGGTGGCGCTGCAGGCGCTTCTGCATGGCGTTGAACGCTTCTGCGGCGCGGCGGACTTCCAGCGGCCCGGTCACGGGCATCGGCGCGCCCTGCAGATCATCGCCCAGTGCAGCGGCGGCCGCGGCCAGGCGTTGCAGCGGTGCGCTGGCCATGCGCGCCACGATGTAGGCCAGCACCGCGATGGCCAGCACCAGCAGGGTCAGGAACAGCGGGTCCACCGCCAGGATGCCGTTGTGGGCCACCGCGGGCGAATCCAGGGCCAGCTGCAGCGGCGTACCGTCGCTCAGGCGCAGCGACACCATGCGGCATCGGGGCGGAATGAAGGCCGGGTCGCGCTCACGCGGCGGGCCGTTGCGCGGCTTCTTCGGGTGCGGCAGCTCGGGCAGCATGGGCAGGCAGGAACGGAACGAGGTGAAGGCCACCTGGCTGCTCGACACCGCCCCGGGGCGATCCTCCAGCACCTCCATCAAGGCCGCGTCCGGGCGCCCTACCCGTGCACCGCGCGGCAGCCGCCGCACGCTGGGGCCACCGCTGTCGAGCAGGCGATCACGCAGCTCGGGGTTGCCATCAAGCAGGTTGACGTAGCCCTGCAGGCGGTCGGCGATGCGGTTGAGGTTCTGCCGCTCGAACTCCTGCTGGCGCTTCGAACTGGCCAGCATCGTCGCGCCGATCGCGGCCACGCTCATGCCCAGCAGCAGGATCACGAACAGGCGCCCCACCATGGAGGCGAAGAACCGGCGCAGGCGGTTCATTCCAGGGTCACTGCCGTGGCCAGCACATACCCTTCGTTGCGCACGGTCTTGATCAAGCCGTCGCTGCCGCCGTCGTCGGCCAGCTTGTTGCGCAGCCGGCTCACCTGCAGGTCGATCGCGCGGTCCTGCGACTCATAGCTGCGGCCGCTGCTGAGCGCCACCAGCTGCTCACGCGACAACACCTTGTTGGCGTGCCCGACGAACACCCGCAGCAACCGGAACTCCGCCCCGGACAGCACCACCACACGGCCATCGGGATCGAGCAGGTGGCGATGCTCCAGGTCGAAGATCCAGTGCGAGAACCGGGCACGGCGAATGGCCAGTGGCTCCAGGTTGGCCGGCAGCGCTTCAGTGCGGCGCAGCACGTTGCGGATGCGCGCCAGCAGCTCGCGGGGTTCGAAGGGCTTGCCCAGGTAATCGTCGGCGCCCATCTCAAGGCCCAGCACGCGGTCGATCGGCTCGCTGCGCGCGGTGAGCATGATCACCGGCGTGTTGGAGCGCGCACGCAGATCGCGGCACAGGGTAAGCCCGTCTTCGCGCGGCAGGTTGAGGTCGAGCACGATCAGGTCCACGTGCTCGCGCTCGAGTACCTGGCGCATGCCATGACCGTCGCCGGCCGTGCTCACCTGGTAGCCGGCACGGCCCAGTTGTTCGGCCAGCAGCTGGCGGATGTCGTTGTCGTCGTCGACGATCAGCAGTCGATGCATCGGGTTGGGAGTCTCCATGCGTCCATGATCCCCTGTCGGGAGCTGAACCGCATCCAGTGGTTTACGTACACGTGTTTCAAAGGCCGCCACAGACACACAACGACACACACCCGCCCCGGTCTGGTTACGCCGCGACACATGGCGAGTGTTGAGCCTTCGCCGAGCGGTCTTCACAATGCTGACAACGCCGCACGCCGGCCTGCCGAGTAGACGATCATCGTGAAGCCCCGCCTGCCCACCACCCGTCGCGGCCGTGTGCTGCTGTTGATCATCGTGATTGCCGTGCTGGGTGCGATTGTCGCATGGAGCCTGCGCAAGCCGGCCGCACCGGCCCTGGCCACCACGCCGGTCAGCCGTGGGGACATTGAACAGACCGTGGAAGCCACCGGGGTGATCGACGCCTACAAGCTGGTCAGCGTGGGCGCGCAGGCCTCAGGCCAGATCAAGTCGCTGAAGGTGCAGCTGGGCGATAGCGTCAAGCAGGGCGACCTGATCGCCGAGATCGACGCCACCACCCAGGAGAACCAGGTGCTCAACGCACAGGCCACGCTGGACCAGGTCAAGGCCCAGCGCTCGGTGCAGCAGGCCAGCCTGCGGGAAGCCGAACTGGAATTCGCCCGCCAGCAGCAGATGCTCGCCGCCGAGGCCACTTCGCGCGCCGAGTACGACGCCGCCGATGCCAAGCTGAAAACCGCGCGTGCGCAGATCCAGTCCTACGACGCGCAGATCAAGGGCCGCGAAACCGAACTGGGCACCGCCCGCGCCAACCTGGCCTATACCCGCATCATCGCGCCGATGGACGGCACCGTGGTTGCGGTGGTGGCTGAGGAAGGCCGCACCGTCAACGCCAACCAGACCGCACCGACCATCGTGATGCTGGCGCGGCTGGACCTGGTCACGGTCAACGCCGAGGTGTCCGAGGCGGACGTGGTGAAGATCAAGGCCGGCATGCCGGTGTACTTCACCACGCTGGGCGAGCCGGACCGCAAGTACCACGCCACCCTGCGCCAGGTGAACCCGGCACCGTCGTCGATCGCCAACGACAGCTCGTCCAGTTCCAGTTCGTCCAGCTCCAGCGCCAGCAGCGCGGTGTATTACAACGCACTGTTCGACGTGGAGAACCCCGACGGCACGCTGCGGATCGACATGACCGCGCAGGTGTCGGTGATGCTCAAGCAGGCCAAGGGCGTGCTGACCATTCCGGCCGTGGCCCTGGGCCCGAAGACGCGCGATGGCCAGTACATGGTGCGCGTGGCCGATGCCGACGGCATGCCCACGCCGCGCAAGGTCAAGATCGGCATCAACAACGGTGCCACGGCCGAAGTACTGTCCGGGCTGAAGGAAGGCGAGAAGGTGGTGGTGGGTGAAGGTGGCGCGGCGACCGGCGGCAGCGGCAGTGGCGGCCGCGGTGGGCAGGTACGGATCGGCGGCCCGGGCATGGGCGGACCGCGTCGATGACCCCGGCATCCACCGGCACGCCGCTGCTGCGCCTGCGCGACCTGCGCCGCGAATTTCCGGCCGGCGATGAAACGATCGCGGTGCTGCGCGACGTCAACCTGGACATCGCCGCCGGCGAGATCGTCGCCATCGTCGGCCAGTCCGGCTCGGGCAAGTCCACGCTGATGAACATCCTCGGCTGCCTGGACCGGCCCACGCGCGGCAGCTACCAGGTGGCCGGCCGCGAGACCGGCCGCATGGAACCGGACGAACTGGCCGAGCTGCGCCGCGAACATTTCGGCTTCATCTTCCAGCGCTACCACCTGCTCGGCGATCTGGACGCACGCGGCAACGTGGCCGTTCCGGCGGTGTATGCGGGCAGCCCCGGCCCGGTGCGTACCGCGCGTGCCGAGCAGCTGCTGCAGCGGCTCGGGCTGGGCGACCGCATGAACCACAAACCCGGCCAGCTCTCCGGTGGCCAGCAGCAGCGCGTGTCGATCGCACGGGCGCTGATGAACGGTGGCGAGGTGATCCTTGCCGATGAGCCGACCGGCGCACTGGACACCAAATCCGGCGAAGAAGTGATGGGCATCCTCGGCGAGCTGCATGCCGAGGGCCACACCATCATCATCGTCACCCACGACATGAGCGTGGCCGAGCACGCCCAGCGCATCATCGAAATCCGCGATGGCGAGATCATCGCCGACCGGATCAATCCGAATGCGCCGCGCTACCGCGCCCAGCGCCAGCCCACTGTGGCTGCCGGCAAGGGGCAGAGCTGGCGGGCCGCGCGTGATCGCTTCACCGAAGCGTTCCGCATGGCCCTGCTGGCGATGAATGCCCACCGCCTGCGCACCTTCCTGACCATGCTCGGCATCATCATCGGCATCGCCTCGGTGGTCTCGGTGGTGGCGATGGGCAATGGCTCGCAGCAGCAGATCCTGCAGAACATCAGCGCGCTGGGCACCAACACCATCGACGTGTATCCCGGCCGCGGTTTCGGCGACATGCGCTCGGCGCGGGTGCAGACCCTCAAGGCCAGCGACGCCGATGCGCTGGGGCGGCAGAGCTACATCGACAGTGCCACGCCCAGCGTGTCTTCGTCGGTAACTGCGCGCTATCGCAATCAATCAGCCACGGCACAGGTCAACGGCGTGGGCGAGCAGTTCTTCCGGGTCAAGGGCGTCACCCTGATCGCCGGCAGCTTCTTCGACACCGATGCGGTGCGCAGCCTGGCCCAGGTGGCGATCATCGATGAGAACACCCGTACCCAGTTCTTTCCCAACGGCGAAGACCCGGTGGGCCAGGTGATCCTGCTCGGCAACGTGCCGGTGCGCGTGGTCGGCGTGGCCCAGCGGCAGAGCTTCGGCTTTGGTGGCAGTACCAGCTTGAGCGTGTGGGTGCCCTACACCACGGTGATGTCGCGCATGCTGGGCCAGAGCCATGTGTCCAGCATCACGGTGCGCGTGGATGACGCCACCCCGATGGATGCCGCGCAGTCGGCAATTTCCAAGCTGTTGATCATGCGTCATGGCACCGAGGACTTCTTCCTCAGCAACAGCGCCGAGATCCGCCAGACCATCGAGCAGACCACCCGCACCATGACGCTGCTGATCAGTGCGATCGCCGCGATCGCGCTGCTGGTCGGCGGCATCGGCGTGATGAACATCATGCTGGTCTCGGTGACCGAGCGCACCCGCGAGATCGGCGTGCGCATGGCGGTCGGCGCGCGGCAGAGCGACATCCGCCAGCAGTTCCTGATCGAGGCCGTCCTGGTCTGCCTGCTGGGCGGCCTGCTTGGCGTTGGGCTGTCGCTGGTGGTCGGCTGGTTGTTCGGCAAATTCGCGCCGGACTTCCAGATGCTGTTCTCGACCGCGTCGATCGTCGCTGCGTTTGCCTGCTCCAGCCTGATCGGCGTGGCGTTCGGCTTCCTTCCGGCGCGCAATGCCGCCCAACTTGATCCCGTGGAGGCGCTGGCGCGCGAATGAAGATTTCTCCTGCTCTGCTGCACCCCGCTTCGCTGCGTCCGCTGGCCCTGGCCTGCGTGACCGCACTGGCCGTGTCGGCCTGTGTCAGCACCGGCCGCTACCCGGTCGATGCACCGGCGGTCCCGGCCACCTACGGCCGTGGCGATGCCGCCTTGAACACCCCCACCGAAGCGGTGACCGAACAACCGCATGCGGCGACGGCCGATGTCCGCCGCGATGCCTGGTGGACCCAGTTTGGTGACCCCGGCCTGGACCGCGTGATCGACCGCGCCCTGGCCGCCAATACGGACCTGGCCTCGGCCGGGCTGGCCGTGCAGCGCGCGCGCCTGCAGGCCGGGCTCGCCGACAACGCGCTGTGGCCGCAGCCCTCGGGCAGTGTCAGCAGCAGCGGCAACCGCCCCATCGACCAGAGCGCGGACTGGAACCGCGGCAGTTCGGCTGGCGTGTCCCTGCAATGGGAGATCGACCTCTGGGGGCGCCTGCGCACCCAACGCGACATCGCCCAGTGGGAGGCCCAGGCCAGCCAGGAGGACCTGCAGAACACCGCCCTGCTGGTGATCAGCGACGTGGCCACGCAGTATTGGACGCTGGCGTTCCTCAACCAGTCCATTGCCGCCGGCCAGGCCAACCTGGAACGGCTGCAGCGCACGCGCGAGCTGGTCCAGGCCCGCTTCGATGCCGGTGCGGTGTCGCGGCTGGAAGTGCGCCAGGCTGCGCAGAGCCTGGAGGCCCAGCGCGCCGCGCAGAGTGCACTGGAGCAGCAGCGCGTTGCCGCGCGCAATGCGTTGACGGTGCTGCTGGATGGGCAGCCGCTGGCACTGGCCGATGAGCCGCAGCAACTGGCGCGTGTGGGCAGCCCGGTGGTCGCCGAAGGCCTGCCGGCCGATCTGCTCGGCCGCCGTCCGGACCTGCGCGCGGCCGAACTGCGCCTGCGCAACAGCCTGAAGACCATCAAGGTGACCGCCACCCAGTACTACCCGGCGCTGAGCCTGACCGGCAGCGTCGGCACCGGTGCAACCTCACTGTCGGACGTGCTGAAGAACCCGGTCGCCACCTTGGGGGCGGGGCTGTCGCTGCCGTT
>LNAP01001241.1_pt1 | contig 27444 bp, 27 predicted proteins | sample 602601 | NCBI WGS metagenome assembly LNAP01 (sample SAMN02440304, study PRJNA202911) | soil metagenome | biome: Subtropical and temperate rainforests or woodlands; isolation source: soil samples (1 kg each in a 20% v/v slurry with milli Q water) were... ... | reverse complement strand
CGAAACGCTGGAGTCCTGGCTCTGGGAATCCGCCAACATTCTGCGCGGTTCCATCGACTCCTCCGACTTCAAGAACTACATCTTCGGCCTGCTCTTCCTCAAACGTTACAACGATGTGTTCGAAGAGCGCATTGCCAAGCTGATGAAGGACGAAGGCCTAAGCTTTGGCGATGCTCAGGATGAGATTGAGGATAAATGGGGCAAATTCCCGATTAGTGCCCGTTGGTTCGATCTGATATCGCGCACCGAGAATATTGGTGAAGCCCTCGACAAGGCTTTCGCGACCATCGAGGCCAACAACCCTGAACTGCAACATGTGTTGACCGCTACGCAGTACGGCGATAAGCGGGTGCTGTCGGATGCCACCTTGCAGCGTCTGCTGCGCCACTTTAACCAGTACAAGCTGGGCAATGACGACCTGTACAAGGCCGACATGCTAGGCGATGCCTACGAGTATCTGATCAAGCAGTTTGCCGATGACGCAGGTAAAAAAGGTGGCGAGTTCTATACGCCCAAGGCCGTGGTGCAATTGGTAGTTGAGCTAATTGACCCGCAGCCCGGCCACAGTGTGTATGACCCCACCTGCGGCAGTGGCGGCATGCTGGTGGAGAGCGCCCACCATGTGTCCAACTTGCCCAATGGCACCTTGATGGGAAAGCCTAATGTTCTGCTTTACGGGCAGGAAAAGAACCTCGGCACCTGGGCCATCGCCAAGCTCAATCTATACCTGCACAACATGCATGCCGAGATTGAACGCGGCGATACGCTGGTCGAGCCCAAGCACCTAGACGGCGATTACCTGAAGACCTTCGACCGGGTAATTGCCAATCCGCCGTTCTCGGCGAAATCCTGGTGGGCACCGTTGGAGCTGAGCAACGAGAACGAGCAAGACAGTGGCAAGAAGCCCAAGGCTCCCAACTACAAGCAGGTCAGTGACCCTTATGGTCGCTTGGTCTATGGCGTCCCGCCACGGAGTTATGCCGACCTCGCCTTTGCTCAGCATATGTTGGCCAGCCTCAAGGCTGATGGCCGCGTGGGGGTTATCCTGCCCCATGGCGTGCTATTCCGCAGCGGTGAGGAAGGCAAGATTCGCGAGGGGCTTCTGTTCGGTACAGATGCGGCCAACGGCAATCAGCCGGGCGATCTGATTGAGGCAATCGTCGGCCTCCCGTCTGCCCTGTTCTACAACACCGGTATCCCGGCTTGCGTTTTGATCTTGAACAAGCAGAAACCCGTTGCGCTGAAGGGTAAGGTCATCATCATCGATGGCAGCCGCGACTACCTCGAAGGGAAGGCGCAGAACAGTCTGCGCGCTGAAGACATCACGCGCATTGTGAGCACCCACAAGGCGGCATTTGAGCAGCAAGCTGAGGTCGAAAACTATTGCCGGGTAGTGACACTGGAAGAAGTCCGCAGCAACGACAGTAATCTCAATATTTCCCGCTATATCGACAACGGTGAGACCGAAGAAGTCGTGGATGTGGCCGCCACTTTAGAGCAACTGGCGGCACTCTCTGAGGAGGAGGCACAGGTTGATGCGCGGCTGAACGGCTATCTGGCCGCGCTGGGGCTGTTGGAGGTTGAGGTATGAAGCTGGGGGGGAAGTCTGGCCAGCAGCAGGCTACCGCTTCTAAGGATAACTATTCCTCTTGGCAGGTCGTTTCGCTAGCCGAAGTTACCAGGGAGTGTCGGTCAAGGAATAACGGCCAACTGGATGACAAGTTACTTTGCGGGGTTCTTAAGTCTCACGGTCTTGTTCCGATGAGGGAGCGGGTGAAAGGTGACTCCACCGACCGCTGTAAAGTCGTTGCTCCAAACGCATTTGCATACAACCCTATGCGTTTGAATATCGGATCTATCGCTCGGAATACTGCTGATCGCCGTGTAATGGTCAGTCCTGACTATGTTGTTTTTCAGACTGACCCTGAGCGCTTGTTACCGAACTACCTCGACCATGTTCGGTATTCAGGTCTGTGGAAAAGTTATGTTGGCGCTACTGGCGATGGCAGTGTTCGGGTGAGAATCTATTACGATCAGTTGTCAAATTTTCAGCTGCCACTCCCACCACTCCCCGAACAGCAAAAAATTGCCGCCATCCTCACAGCTGTTGACGACAAGCTGGACGTGATTGCCCGCCAGATCGAAACCACCCAGACCCTAAAGAAAGGCCTGATGCAAACACTGTTTAGCCGGGGCGTGGGCACCCAAGATGCCACTGGTCGTTGGATTGCGCATACCGAGTTCCAGGACAGTGAACTGGGGGCGATTCCTAAGGGATGGGCGGTACAACCCCTGGATACCCTTGCCGAATCAATTACTGTCGGAATTGCGACTTCTACGACAGAGCACTACGTCGAGGACGGCGTACCTCTTATTCGTAATCAGAATATCAAGGAGGACTTTCTTGATATGTCTGATTTGCTGAAAATCTCTGTCGAATTTGATGAAACAAACAAAAGAAAAAGAGTATTGGAAGGTGATATTTTAACCGTCAGAACGGGATATCCAGGAGTTTCATGCGTTGTACCCAGAGGATTGGGATACCTACAAACCTTTACCACACTAATCACGCGACCTAATCAAAAGCTAATCTACCCAAGCTTCGCGTCGAGATATTTCAACTCTCCACGAGGTAAAGGTCTCATGCTTCATCAGGCCGCAGGGGGAGCGCAGAAAAACATTAATGCTGGGAATCTGAAGAAACTGCTGGTTCCAGTTCCTCCACTTATTGAACAGGAGCGAATCGCTGAAATTTTGGCAGCTGTTGATCAAAAGCGCCGTAGCCTTGAGGCTAAGAATGAGCACTATCGGAGTATCAAACACGGTCTGATGCAAAAGCTGCTAACCGGCGAATGGCGGGTCAAGCTCGATAGTCCTACCGGTTCGGCCTGAGTCTTTCTTCATGGACGAAATCATCCCCCTGCCCTCGGATCCTGTGCCTGACCTTCAGCGCACCGTGCAGCGCAAGCTCGGGCGCTGCATGTTGCAGTTACAGCAGTACGAGCGGCTGCTCAAGGCCATGGTGGCACATAGTGAGTTGAGTGGCCCTCCAGAACGACTTCAGGCGATTCATGACGAGAAGGTTGCCTGTGCCCATAAGAAAACGTTGGGCACCTTGGTAGGGATGCTGACCGAGAGCTATCTGAAGCTGCCGGATTTAGCTGATGAGCCAGAGCAGGGTGAGCCTAGTGATCAGATATGGATCAGTTTCCGATGCCAGATGGAATTACCTGAGGAGCACTACGCCGAAACCAAGGTTGCGCTCAAGGAGCTGGTCGACCTGCGTAATGAGTTGGTGCACCACTTTCTTCAGCGCTTCGACCTTTGGAGTGTCGATGGTTGTATAGCCGCAGAGTCTTATCTCGATGAAAGTTACGAAACCATCGACGGCCATTACCTGACGCTGCGCGATTGGGCCAAATCCATGGATGAAGCTCGGCAGCTCATGGTGTCCTTTATGCAGACCCCGGAGTACAGGGATTTCGTTATCAACGGTATTGGGCCGGATGGCACCGTGCACTGGGCTAGCAGCGGTATAACCAACTGCTTACGTGAAGCGGAAACCAAGCTGGCTCAGGCGGGGTGGACACTACTTTTCGAGGCCATTCACTGGATTGCCAAGACCTATCCGGAGCAGACGCCCAAGCGCTATGGCTGCGGAAGCTGGCGTCATGTCATCCACGCGTCGCAGCAGTTTGAAATTCGTAAGCAAAGCCAAGCCGATAATGGCCCTACGGTAGTTTGGTATCGCAGTCGTCCGAGGGAAACCTCCAAGGAACAGGAGTAAGCAATGAGCCAGTCACCGGAGAAGGTCGGGGTCGAACTGCCTGCTATCAACTGGTTGATCAAGCTGGGCTACACCCATCTGCCTGGTAGCCAGGTACAGGTTGAGCATCGTCACCTGGCTCCGGTACTGGATGATGTGTTGCAGGCTCGGCTGCTGAGCCTCAACCCATGGCTGGCGAGCGCCCCCGGTGGTATCAGCGCGGCGTTGATCGAGCTACGCAAGCGCGTCAATGATGAGCTGTTGCCTGCCAACAAAGCGTTCTGGGAACAGGTGGTTCACCGTTCTGATATTCAGGTGAAGGATGTCGAGGGAAAGCCGCGCAGCGTGCGCTTCTTCGATGCCAGTGATGCCAGGAACAACGACTTCCATGTGGTCGATCAGTACGTGGGGCGCAATGCAGACGGGGAAGTTTTCCGCCCTGACCTGCTGTTGTTTGTGAATGGCTTGCCGCTCGCCATCATCGAATGCAAAGCCAGCCATCACCGCCTGGACGAAGCCCTGGGCCAGTTGGATGGCTACCAAAGCACCTTTCCTACCCAGTTTGTGTTCAACCAGGTCTGCGTTGGGCTTAATCGGCGTGAAGGGCTGTATGGGGCGATCCTGACCAAGCCTGCCTATTACGCCCGCTATCGGTTGCAGGCACAGGAGACTGCTGCTGTTGCCGCTCTGTTAGGAGATGCGCCCAGTGAGCAGGACAGTCTCCTGTGGGCATTGTTTGAGCCGAGCCGTTTCCTACAACTGATCACCCATTTTGTACTGTTCGAAACCCGCGACGGCAAGACCGTGAAGAAGCTGCCGCGCTATCAACAATGGCGGGCCGTGCGCAAAACTGTGGATCGCCTATGTGCGCCGAAACCTATGGGCGGCGTCGTTTGGCATACCCAAGGCAGCGGCAAGTCACTGACCATGGCCCTGCTCGCTCGCATGCTGCGGGCCGATAGCACAGGTTTGAACAACCCTACCGTGTTGGTGCTGACCGACCGTAAAGACCTCGATAAGCAGATCTTCGACACCTTCCACGCGGTGGGCATTAACGCCATCCAGGCCGTGTCGGTTGATGGCTTGCTGAAGATGCTGTCCAACGACTACGGCAGCGTGTTTACCAGCACGGTGCAGAAGTTTCAGGAGAACGACCAGCCCAGTGAGCAGGCTGCCGAGACGCCTGACGAAGAAGATGATGTCCAGCAAGCGACTCGTCATCGGCGGATTCGTGAGGAGAAGGACTTCTTCATCGTGCATGAGCGCAATGTCCACCATCTGGTGGTGGATGAGAACGGTGCTCCGGTAAAGGCCAAGTGGGAAGAGATCAGCCGGGAGAAGGTGCACTTCCGAGTGCTGAGCACCAAGCCTAACTTCTATGTGCTGGTCGATGAAGCTCACCGTAGTCAGTACGACTTCCTCGCTGCCTTTATGCGCGCCAGTTTGCCCAACGCCAAATTCATCGCCTTCACCGGTACGCCGCTGCTGCAAGAGGACAAACACACGCTGGGCGAGTTTGGCGGTGGCGAGTACATCGACGAATACCGGCTGCACGAGGCAGTGGCGGATGGCGCAACCCTGCCAATCAAGTACCAGGATGCCTGGGTGGCTCTGTCGGCCAATACTGATTTGGATGCGGCGTTCAAAGAGCAATTCGCCGACCAGAGTGAGGTGCGCCAGCACGAATTGAAGCGTGAACTGCTACGTCGTTGGCGTCAGGCCGGTGATCGTATGGAGCAGGTTGCGGAGCATCTGGTCGAACACTTCCTCAGTAACGTAAAAGCCAAGGGCCTGAAGGCCATGCTGGTATGCGATGGCCGGGATATGGCAGTGCGCTACAAGGACTTGCTCGATGCGATCATGGTAGAGCGGGCGAACAAAGGGCTGCCCACTTTTGACAGCAAGGTGGTGATATCTCTGGCCAGCATCACCTCTTCCCGTACGGGCGCTTCCGCCATGGAAGAGGCAGCAGAGTATGAAGTAGAGGCCGACAAGATTCGCAGCATCGAGGAGCGGATTAAGGCCGAGTTGAAAGCCGGAAAAACTCCGGTGGCCATGCCTTCCGAGCAGATCGGCAACTTTGTCAGCAAGCTGTTTCCCCTGCCCTACGGCGACGAGACTAAGGGGCTTGATGGTAAGCCGAAGGCGAACAACGTCGGGCTGATCATCGTCTCTGACATGTTGCTGACTGGGTGGGATGCCCCGATTGTCGGCACCATGTACCTCGACAAGCCGTTAAAAGAACACACTCTGTTGCAGGCTATCGCACGGGTGAACCGCACCCTGCCTGGCAAGAATGCTGGCTACATCGTGGATTACCACGGGGTGGTCGATCACCTTGATCACGCCCTGAAAATATACGGCGGCGAGGTGAAGCCTTCGCAGGTCTGGGAAGGTGTTGAAACCGAACTGCCTAAGCTGCAAGCCACGCTCGACCGCATCCTCAAGTTGCTGCCGAAAAAGAATGACCCGGTGGCACAGCGCGAGGCCTACAAAGACGACGCCGAGCGCTTCCTTGATCCTGCCACCAGGCTGGACATGGTCGAAGAGTTCCTCGACCTGGTGAAACAGTTCAACCGCTCAGTGGACATCATCCTGCCGGACGTACGTGGCGTACCGTTCAAGCCCTATTTCACCCTGCTAGGTGAGATTCGCCTGATGCTGCGCGACAAACTGCCGGGTAATACCTACAAGGAACGCATCACCAAACTGGAGTCCGCGCTGCTGCAACAGCTGCTGGATGAGTACATCGCTGCCAGCCCGGCGAAGAGCTTGCTGGGTCATGAGGTGTCGATTCTGGATGCCAGCGATATGGAGCGTTTGAAGAAACTGGCGAGCCCCGGTAGTCGCGCCCTGGTGATGAAAAACCAGCTGAAGCAAACCATCGTCACCGGCAAGGACAAGGATCCAGCATTCTTCGAAAAGATCGCCGAGGAGCTGGAAAAGCTGCTGGAAGAGGAAAAGGCGGGTCGTATTACCCAAGCCAAGTTTCTGGAGCAACTGGAGATGTTCAGCCAGCGTATTCAGGACAAGGACAAAACCGGTTTTGAAAAGCCCGCACACTCGGCGGTTTACCACTACCTTGCCGCACAACTGGCTGAGGACACGGCAAGAGTGGCAACGACCAAGTTGTTCGAAGATGAAATGCTGAACCGTGCGCTGGCGAAAGAAAACTGGAAGAAAATGCCGGATACGCATCCTGATTTCAGAGACCACCTGCGTGGGGTATTGATGCCCCTGGCAGGCTGGGAGCGTTCAGTGGCGCGCGATCACGCCAAGCGAATCTTCGATATCTTGCTGAAAAACTGAAGCGGCGCCATCCATGCCTGTATTGAATTACGGCCAAACGGCTATCGAGTGGTACTTCCAGCTTGATAGCAAACTTAAGCGCCATTACGTGACCGTAGAACGGGGACGGCCTGTTCTATTGCGTGGGCCGCAGGTGGATGAGCTTGAGCAAGAGGCTTTGGTGCTGCGTCGTGCGCGCTGGATTCGTGAAAAGCTGGCCCAGGTGAATCAGCCCCTTGCCAGCGAACCCATCGTGACCGGCAGTCGCCTGCGTTATGCAGGACGCACCTATTACACCGAAGTTCGTCATGCGCCAGATGCCCTCAAGCCTCGGCTGGCCTTCACTGCGTCACGCTTCATTGTTGATAACCCTGATGGTTTAGGTATTCATCCCGACGCACTGATGCCTTTGCTTGAGCGGTTCTATAGGGATCGGGCGCATGAGAAGCTGCCGCTACGTGTTCGCCACTGGCAACGCGAGACTGGACTCCTGGCTGCGGGGGTACGTATCCGTCATTTCCAAAGCCGTTGGGCGAGCTGCGATGCGAACCACATCCTGGAGTTTCATCCTCGGGTAATGGAGCTACCGGCCAGCGTGCAGGACTACGTCATCGTCCATGAGCTGTGCCATACGGTGGAAAAGAATCATACCAAGGCCTTTTGGGCGCTAGTGGCCAGCCATATGCCGGATTGGCAGAGGCAGCATCAGGTCTTGGAGCAGGCTGATTTTGGTGCCACTGTATAGTGACAAATTATGGCTAGAATCTAATAAATATATTTAAGAGAGTAGACGGATCTATGGCAAAGCGTGAGCTTCCACTTGAGATGGGGAATTTTGTCTGTAAGTTTGGCGATGCAAACTTAATAGATTATTTCGAGGAAATTGTTCTTCCTGCTTTTTCTGATAAAAATCTGAGTAGGAAATATGGCCAGACATCTTATTTCTTTGAAAAGGTAAAGCTGGTTACGGTTGACGGTCGTGTCCTTCTTGCAGGAAGAATAATTAAGGACATGGTTTTAGAGAGGGAACAGGTCTACGAGGAAGGTAAAGGCCTATTGGCTGAAGCAGATGAGTTGAAATCTTCTCCTTCAAGTGTTTTTGTTCTAATTCTCGATGTCCATAGGCTCTTGTATGTGAAAGAGACTAAGTTTGCGCCGAGCCTGGAGAACTTTAAGTCTACTGTAGAGAGCTTTCTGAAAATAAAGCATAAAGAATTTGTGGATGATACATATGAGCAGAGACGTGCCGAAGGAGAGAAAGTTACAAAGAAAAGTATCCTTGCCGAAAATTTCCCACCGAGCTTGGAGATTATCCCGCTGACCTCAGCCAAGGGTATTGAAGAGTTTATTAGGCAGTACGATGTTCTTCGGTCTGTTACTTATGTCTTTTCTGATCGTAATGATGAGCAAGACAATGAGGCGTTTTTTGATGCTGTTCAAAAGCAAAAAGACAGTGTTGGTAGCCAAAAGACTCAAGTCGTTCATAAAAGTACAGATGGATTAAACAAAGATAGCGTTATCGAGGAAGTACAAGCTGCGACAGCGCAAGGCACTCAGCATGTAAAGTTAGCGGGGGTGGATGATGCCGGAAATAAGCTGCTAGGAGATAATGAGAACTTTCAACTCAGACAAAAAATAGCTTTTGCAACTAAGTTGCCGTCTAAAATGGCAGCAAAGCTATTGGCGACATTCAATGATCTCGTCGGTGAAGGGCTGGTTAGGGTAAATGCGCCAGGGCAAAAAGTCCTTGAGAAACTGAAAGCATATAGGGATGACTTGGATGAGCTCTGATCTTTCACCTAAAGCTCTTTTAGAGGAAAAGTCACTCCTTGAGATATATAAAAAGTCTCGGAGAATACCTTTTAACTCGTTTAATTTCTGGAGCACCATCGTCGTGGTTGTGATGGTGGCCATTCAATACTGTCTGCTAGATATTTCTATCACAGAAAAGTTGAAGTTGGTTCGTGAGTTTTCTGTCATGGCAGTGGGGATCACAACAACCGTTCTAGGGTTTCTATTGGCGGGCTTTACAATATTTGCCACTATCAGTCAGCCAGATATGTTAGTTGCTATGTCTCAGCACAGAGAGCAAAAAAGTGGCCTATCATTTTTAAAGTATAATTTCTTTATTTTTATGAGGGTATTTATTTACTACATGGCCTATGCTGTTTTTTGTATTTTTATTCTAATATTTGCGATTAAGGGAGGGGTCATTCATTATTTGGTTAATATTTCTCCGATATCGCATGAAATTATTGAGTGGTTAGTCGGTTTTTCGTATGTGGCGCTATACGGGGGGATGTTCTTCTTGTTAATGCAATTGAAGTCATTTATTTATAATGTATATCATTCGGTGATGACAGCTATCCGCTGGAAGGCATCTTCGTAAGTTTTTCAAGTTAAAACCGGCTTTTCTATTTAGGGGTTTGGCATATTTTTTAAGTTAATTTATTGGTTTTATAAATTTGTCCCTATAGAGCAATTTCTCCGCGAGGCTCGGCCTCATCAGCGCCTGCAACGTCTGCTGCTCGACAGCATCAGCATACATACCCCTGCTCTCCCACTCAGCCAGTACCCTGGCATCTGGTATAGCGCAAAGTGGCGTCCTGGTAACCGCAACACTTCGAATGGCCACCAACCCTGGTTCGGGTGTGGGGCCGGATTAAACAAAACGTCCTATTACGCGCAGCGGGCTGCCTCGTCGGGCAAATCGATAAGGTTTTATTGGCCTACATATCCAGGTCGGCATCCAGCCTGTCGCGTAACTCTTGATGGGTTGCCGAAGGGGTACTACCAGCCACTCGCCTGCGCTCCTGGACAACCTCACGGTAGTCACGCGTCTTATCTGGCTTTGGTAGCTTCCGCACAGGTCGAACAGGCACGGGCTTAGGTGCTGGCTGCCCATCCAGGGAATCCAGCGTTGAGCGCAATTCCGCTTCCCCGATCAGGCGCTGTCCGGCGTTGATCCGCTCGATGAGCTGAGCAAAGTGGTCTTCGAACAAGACCTGCAAGGCGCCGGTGTCAATAAAGTGCGATAGGGATAGCCAATGGCCTTCGGTGTCGTAGGGAGAGCCGCCCCAATACAAACTGAGCTCAGCGAGCCGCTGTAGCACGGGGTTGTCGCTGTCAAAGACAAACCAGAGATCGCGCGCAAGATGACGCTGCGCCAGTGCGTGCTCGTAGAGCTCACGCGCCGTCGTAGCAGGATCTCGCCAGGCACTTGTCTGGACGCATAGCACCAGACATATCCGTTCACCCAGTGAGTTGTAGATGAAATAGCCGCTTGGAGCCCCTAGCGTCCCCTTCCGACGTACCACGCGTCCCTTATAGCAGTCGAAAGGATGCAATTTTGATGAATCAAAAAAGCGCTCCAACCGGCTGAAGAGCGCCTGACCCGGTCGCGGGCGCCGGGTCGGCTCGGGGCGTGGTGAGTTGGGCTGTGCATGACCGCGAATCAGCGATTCCAAGTCAGCGAGCTTGATCTGATTGCTCAGCACGGCGTCGAGTAAGTCCGGGGCCGCATCCGGTGCAAGCGACCAGAGCTTAGCCAGGCGCTCCAGCGGGGCGTAACCACATTGGATCCGTTCCCGTTTGATGACCGGCCTAAGTCCATCCAGAAAACGGCCAGCCGCTTTAACGCGTGCCCACGTTTTCGGTTTCATGCCGAGAATACCCGCCAGCTCCGGATCGCTAAGCGTACCTACGCCTTTGGTGGGTTCCACCGCCTTGCTCTGCACGTAGGTGTCGTACCAGCTCGTATCGACATGCCGTCCCATTGTTAACCTAAATTTGTTGGACTCGAATCTATTGACAAGCCTAGCAAGGTTGTCTATTACTGTAAACGTTATAGATTGGAGTCCAATAAATGCCGGCTAGAAAAAAAGACCAAACGCCTGTTCGAGATGTCGCAAAGCGCACACTCCGAGGGCGAAAGGCTTACATCGTGCCGACTGAACGCAATGCCAACGGCTTTGTCGCCGGCGAAAGCTTTCTGGAACGCAACCACCTGCTGCTACTCAGCACACAGGTCGGTATCACACGGTTGTGGGATCAGTCGGTGTGCATTGACTTGGATAATGAGACCTTGGTGGATCGCTTAGCCGATTTGCCCAAGCGCGGTGGGAAAATTGCCAGACGCTACACGGCCGATAGTTCGTACGAGTGCGCTGATGGCCGGCGGGGTGTATGCGAAAGCAAGCCACGTGCATTTCTCGATCAGCATGCCGAGAAACATGCGCTGGCTGGGAAAGTCCTCGACAAGTACGGCAGGTCATTCATCACATTGACCGAGGAGCATTTCAGCCCGGTCTTCATCTCCAATCTGGAAAACCTGCTCAAAGCTACGAGTGAGGGACAGCGGCGTCACGCGGAGGTGGCGATTGAAAAGCTCCACCAGGCCTTGGGCCAGCAGGAGCGTTGGCTAACCGGTGAGCTCAAGCAATCGGCGAGTCTGTCGAATGCCGACATCTTTTTTGGTCTGGCTCATGGCGTGTTGCGCGCCGATCTGCGTCAGTCCCTGTTTAACGACGACAGCTGGGTTGAAGCGTCACATGGCAGCCTCGATCACCTGATCTTCGAGGCGCTGTGACATGGCCGTAGTCAACGACAGCTATATCAGCCCGCGCCGGTACAAAGTCGATGGCATCGTTGCAGGTCGTGATGGCCGGCAGTACGTCATTGCCAACATCCACACGAAGGCTCGCCAAGTCGTCCTGCTTGGCCCGGTGGGTGAGACGTACGTTTATGACAGTGATGAGTTCCGCAATTTGGTCGCGGCCGGTGAGCTCAGGCTCGTGGTCTGCAAGCAGAACGCTCAGGGCGTGGAGGAAATCTTTGAACCCCGCCAGCTCATGGAAAATGAGGCTAAAGCCCTAGATGAGCGAAAACAGTACATCGACATCATTCTCAAATATATCGATAACAGTACTTGGGCTTATATCTACGAGCAGATCCAGAAGGAATATGGTGGACAACGTAAAATCCCAGCGCGTCGGACTATCGAGCGTTACTGGAATATCTATAAACAGGCTAAATCGCCAAGTTGTTTGGCGCCTAAGTTTTCGCAACGAGGTGTGCATCGCGCACTGCGTCTAGATCCACACATTGAAGACATCATTCTCAATGTGCTGGAGGAGAAGTACTGCAAGAGCTCAGCCTTTAGTGTTCAGGATATTGTCAGCACTATTAATGGACAATGTGACAAAAAGTCCGCAGAGCTTAATGTTGAATTGGGTGGTGTGTCACGACGCACAGTATGTCGTTTCATTGACGATCTAAATATTAAAAAGATGAAAGGACGGCTTAGCCAAAAAACCTTTCGCTTGATTATGCGTAATGCGCTGCAATATTTCGATGTGTTGGAACCTTATGGCAGAGTGGAGCTGGACTCAACGGTTTTGGATATTCTTATCGTTGATAAGTTTGGGAATATTATTGGAAGTCCAACGTTATACGCGATGATCGACACTGCGACGCAGACGATTGTTGGAATTTTTTTGACGATTCAACCGGCCAGTCAAGTTGGTGTATTGCAGACACTCCAGTTTGCCTTTTCTGCAAAAGGTGAGCAGTTTCGTCAGCGGCATGGCTGTATTCACCGCTGGCCTGCACCGGCAGACATTCGCGTGCTCGTGATGGATAACGGTGCCGACTGCCACGGCCCGATGGTGGTCAAAGCCGCTCGCTACCTGTCGATGCAGCTCGAATACTGCATCGCCGGAGCGCCGTATCAAAAACCATTTGTTGAGCGTTTTTTTGGCAGCCTGCACACGATGCTGATCAAGAAGTTGCCGGGTGCTAAATATTCGCATGACAAGCGTGAAGAACATGCTCTGGAAAATGCACAGAAAACAGCCAAGCTCACGATCGATGAACTAAATTCTACGATCATCCGCTGGATTACGGATACTTATCATATTAAGCCTAGTGACCGCCTAACAAATAAATTTGGTCATGCTTGCGCGCCAACTCAGGCACTCGAATTATTAATCCAGAAGCATGTGATATATCCTGCCCCGTCTGTAGAAGAGTTAATGGATTCTTGCCGACATCATTTGGGCGTCAAACTCAATGTGACGCGTGAAGGCCTAAATTATCAATGTCAGCAATATCAAAATGAATATATTTCATCGCTATATAAGACCAATGGCAAGCAGAAAGTAGACGTGTATGTGAATCCGCTCGATTGCAGTTCGATTCATGTATTTGATTCTGACACCAAGACCTGGGTGGTGGTGCCTAATAAGAATCCTCATCTACCGGCGATGAGCTTCGAACAGGCTCAGTTTTATCGTCGCCAGAGCTACAAGACCGATCTTGAGATTTCAAGAGCCGAGCATGTGCTGAATCAGCAGTTGATCATCGAAGATGCTCATTCAACGAAGAGCAAAAAGGGTCGTATCAATCGTAATCGTAAGGCTGAGCGCGACATCGAGCGTGCTCAGGCAGCGATTAAGGCAGCTGCTCAGCAGCCAGACGCCGATGTGCCGTTGGTATCGCCGGATCCTATTCAGACGGTGGTGAAACCCCATCGGAGGAAGAAATGATGCTGGATTCGGCGAAGAAGGTAGTGCGGTCGGAGGGGTTCTTCCATGGCCATCTGTTGCGAGCGTATGAGCGTGGTCGTGGCGTGATTGAGCAGTCGTTGCGGGGGGAACAACAGATTTTTCCGTTCCAGGGCAGCGCTGGGGTCGGCAAGACCGAGACCATTACAGGTTGGATATCTGAGTTCGCTCCACAGCAGACGGCTCAAGGAAAGATCACCAGGCCTGTGATCCATGTGACCTGTCCAGTGGAGCCGAATCAGCGATCAATCGCGCTGAGCATCATTCGTGGCATGAAAGGCCGTGTGCTGAGCAGAAGCAATACGACGGATGTTGTCGAGCAGGCTGTGGAGCAACTGAAAATTTTGGAGGTCAAGACGATCATTTGCGATGAAGTCCAGCACCTAGCCGAAAACCTCAGTGCTGCGAAAATGAAAATTGCGGTGAACTTTCTTCAATTCATCCTCGATCAGTGTGGGGTCTCCTTGATCCTCGTGGGATTGCCAACGGCTCAGCGCTTTATCAACGTTGATCCTTCCTTCCAGCGGCGTTGTTTAGCCACCGAGTTGATCTACCCCTATGCCTGGAGCAGCCCTTCGCATCGCCAGGGCTTTGCTGAAGGGGTTGCGCTGATCGCGGAGGCCTATCGTGAGCAGGGCTGGAACACCGTGCTTGATCACCCAGAATCGCTTAAGTGTCTCTATGCCGCCTGTCTGGGCCGCTTTGGTGTGCTGATCGACTTTCTCAGCCATGCGGAGACCAATAACTCCCGCAAAGTGATCGACATGAAATGCCTAGCAAAGGCCTATGCGCACGGCATTAACCATCAGCCGTTCTCGGGTAATCCCTTCTCGCCGAGCACTCAGATCACAGAGCAGGAGCTGAATGCGGAGTACGTGAGAGTGCTCCAGCAAGCGCACCTGCCGATACCCAAGCTCTAGGGGACGGCATCATGTCTTTTTTTCAGCGTGTCGTTCTGAAGCCTGGTGAAAGCCTCAATTCACTGCTGATGCGCAAAGCCGAGCAAAACGGATACGGCACGGCGCATGCACTGCTGGCTGAGGTTGACCTGACCATGAAGGTTAGCTATTCGCCAGAGGAGTTAGAGCAGCTTCGAGGATGTTTTGAGCTGACTGAGCTTGATCTAAGGCCAGCGAGTGCAGGCCAGGCTCCTTACCTGGGGCATAAGGCATTTTTGCGCACTCAGTGTTCGCCCGTGTGTCCGCAGTGCTTGGTTGATGAGGGGATGGCGCAGGAGGCTTGGTCTCACGCACTGATCACTGCTTGCCCTGTGCATCAGACGGAGCTGCTCAGCCAGTGCCCTCAATGTGCAGAGCCGATCTGCCTGACGCGGCGAGTGTTGATGCATTGTGGCTGTGGATATGACTATCGCCACGCCGTCAGTAAGCCTGCGCCAGTGTTTTCTGCTGGGCTTTCTGCCTTGCTCATCAATGCTGCTGCTCCAAGTCGGCAGGCCCTACCAGAGCTGCTCAACCAACTGACCTTTGAACCACTGCTACCCGATTTTCTGGTGATGTTGGCCAAAGCGCAGGGGCGGATGTGTGGCTCTCTCCCTCTCAAGCTTCGCTTTGGTGCCAGTTCGTCTTTTGAAGATAGTTTGGTGATGGTTGGACATCTGGAGTCGCTGCTGGGCGACTGGCCGCAGCGTTTCGATGCCACCCTGGAAAATCAGCTATGCAAGGGTGAAGGGGTCAGCTTGGCCGGACGAATTGGTACCTGGTACCGAACGCTTTTCAGTACCTATTCACCGGCGAGTTTTGATTTTTTGCGGGATCGTTTCAAAGCGCAGGTCGCTGAGTACTTCGACGGACGTCTGGGGGTTAGCACTCGCGCCCTGATGTTTGGTGCTGACAATGCAGATGCCATGCAGTGGTTCGCTGCCGCTGAAGCTGCAAGGCTTCTGGGTGTGGCTCCCGATATCTTCGCCAATCTTGTGATTACGCAGCACATTGATGGGCGAGTGCATCAAGAGGGCAAAAGTCGCTTCGTTGCTGTGCACCGATCAACCCTCGACCAGATTGCCGCTAATCGAGCTAGCTATCTCTCGGCTACGGAAGCTCGTCAACGCCTGAACGTCTCGAAGAATTTCTTTGAGCGTTTTATCCAGGCAGGGGGCTTGCGTCGCTACAAACGCGATGAGCGCCCAGTACTGGTAGCCGGCGAATTTCGAATGGAAGACGTCGATCAGGTGATCCAGCGACTGGGGGAGTGCATCCGCCACAAGCCCAGTGCATCAGTACGGATTGGGCTCCAGGACATTTCAGCTAAACACGGCATCTCTAACAGCAAGATCGTCGGTGTATTGCAGGACATTCTCCATGGAACCGTTCGGCCTGTGGCTCACGTTACCTCGCTGGCTGGCCTGGCCGGTTTGCAGTTCGACAAGTCCGAGATCGAGCAACGGGTTCGGGACAATGATCCTGACGTTGCGCTGAGTGTTGACGACCTGTCACGGGTGTCTGGCTGGAAAGCCGGCGTGATCAAAAAGTGGATACAAGGTGGGTATCTGAAGGCGGTTGAAGAGCGACACGGAAAAGCCAAGCGCGATGTTATCCCGGTCTCTGCGCTAATCCAGTTTTTGCTGACTTACAGCCCGACTGCTGAGCTCTCGAAGCAGCTGAACACTAAAACTCAGTACATGATGCAGTCGTGGCGCCCCGCACGGATCGAGACCCTTGTCCCGCCGCAGGACATGGGTGGAGGACAGCGTGGATTACTGGTGCGAACCGCCGATCTGGCACGTGCAGCACAGCTGCGCAAACCAACCATTCGAGAGCTGGCAGAGCAGCTGGAGGCCCGCCAATGCTAACGCGCCATCAGAAGCTACGACTTGCCGATGCGCTTCTTGAGCGCTACCCGGACGAGGTCATCACCGGATACGTGGTGAATGCCCGCATCGTTTCCGCCTGCCTTGTTGGCGCCGTTTATCAAACATGGGGCTATGCCCAGGGCGAGCGGCTCATGTCCGGAGCCATTACACAGATCATTCAGTACGAGCGGCGCTGGCTGATCAAAACAATCGACGGTGATTGCCTTTCGATAGTGAGCTTTGCCCCCGGTGGGCGACGGTCGCTGCTGCACCTGGCCGCCCTTTTTGAAACAGCGGCCCTAGCGCATTCGCGCTGGTGCCTCCACTGAGCCGGGGCAGCCTATGAGCCAGCAAACTGCTCGCATTGCCCTGTTGCACGCGCCCGGCACGACCATGATCGGCCATCAGATGACGAACGCTCATGCCATTGAGCTTATCGCCGAAGGCTTTCCGGGCCGCCATTTTTGCCTTGTGCGCGATTGGATATGGGTTGATCTCGCTCTTCCAGAAGCTGTCCGCGAAGAACTCAACCGCGTACAGCTTCTGCCGGTCATGTTGTACGCAAACTCTGTAGTCACGGACAGTCTGGGTCGTTTCGATGAAGGGGACTGGCTGCGCAGTACGCTGTTGATTGCGTTCAAGCAGGGCTGCCTTTTTGAAACGCGCGACACGGTTTACGCGCTCCTTGGCCATGGCGTGCGCAAGCGCGCCGAGCTCAGTGCGATGATGAAAATCTTCCGAGTGGAGAGGGAATGACGATGAAAGGCCTCGATGCAGTTACAGAAATGCTCTATGGCGACGGTGAACCGATGTCGGGGTCGGCCATGACTGACGAGCAAGCGTTGGCGCATATGCAGAGCCGACGATTGGGGGCGTTCTGTCTGGTTCGGGATTGGATCTGGCTCGATCTCGACGTCACCGACGAGCAACACACGGTACTAGAAAAGACCGGACGCCAGCCGGTGATGATCTATGCCCACGCCGTTGTTTATGACTCTACTGGGCGTTGGGATGCCGGTGATTTTGTCCGCACTTCACCGCTACACCGCTTTGATGAAGGCTTCCTCTTCAAGACCTCCAACACAACGTACGTGTTGCTCGGTGATGGCGTGAGCAAACGCGTCGCCTTGGAAACCGTCGGACGGATCTTCTGATGGCGTGGGTCAGCGGTTGGGGATTCGAACCGGGCTGCGCATAACACCAATTCGGTTAGATGGCGGGACGACCTCTGCCACAGACGCTAGGAGTGATCGTGATGGGTAAGCCGACGCAGACCGATGCCAACATTCACTGCGCCGTGTGTGGAGAAGCCACGCGTGTGCCGGGCTACGGCCAGCAATTTGGCACCTTGCAGGCTCTTTGGGGGTACGGCTCGAAGCATGACGGCGAGCGTTACCGCGTGCATCTGTGCGAGCCCTGTTTTTTCCAAACGCTGGCCTATCTCCGCGAGCAACGACGAATCAACACGCTGTTTGATGATGAGAAACCGGCAGACGACCAGGTATTTGGCCGGGTTGCCCGTGATGATTTTTTTGGTGAGTCGTAGCGGCTATGGACATAACGATGCGTATTCACTTGCTGTCCGATCTGCACAACGAGTTCAGCCTCTTCAGCCCGCAAGTGCGGGATGCCGATGTCGTCGTCTTGGCCGGTGACATCGATGTCAAAACGCGTGGTGTGGCCTGGGCCAAACAGGCCTTCTCTGGCCCTGTTCTATACGTGCCGGGTAACCACGAATACTACGGTCGCCACTTGAGCCGTACCCTAGAAAAGATGCGTGCGGAGCAGGATGAGCGGGTGCGGGTGTTGGATCGAGATGAGGTGGTCATCGCGGGCGTGCGGTTTCTCGGCGCAACGATGTGGACGGACTTTTCCGCGACCGGCAATCCACCCATTGCCTCACTCAATGCGCAAAATGCCATGAACGATTTCCGGCAGATTCGCACGGAAAACTTTCGGCGCATCCGGCCCGCTGACCTCGTTGAGCAGTCTGTGAAAACCCGCGATTGGCTGCGCACCAGGTTGGCTGAACCTTTTGATGGCCGCACCGTGGTGATCACCCATCACGCCCCTACCCTGCGTTCGCTCCGGGACAATCCGCATGCCGGTGACCATCTGGATGCTGCGTATGCCAACCGCTGGGAAGACCTCATGGGTGGTGACCAGGTGGCGCTGTGGGTGCACGGTCATTCGCACACGTCGGTCGATTATGACGTGGCGGGCACACGGGTCGTGTGCAATCCGAGGGGCTATCCCGGCGAGGATACCGGCTTCAACGCCAACCTGGTTCTAACGCTGTAGTCGGTCATGGGGGAGATCACCGTGAGCACACAATCTGATTCTGATGCAGACCGTCTGGCAGAAGCATTTAACTACCCTTTCAGTGAGTTGGTAACTGCATACATTACAAACGCAGTCATCGTTTCATGCTGCGGATTCGGTGTGATGCACCGGCATGTCAAAGCGGAGCCGTCTGGTCGGTTTCAAGATGGCCATAGGCTAAGAACGTCGGACATTCTTAACGCGGAGCAGCATGGGCCGTACTGGGTTCTGCGAACGCTCAGCGGGAGCTTTTATGTAATTGTCAGCTTTCACCCGCACGGTGGTCGGAAGTCACTTCATGAGTTTCTCAAGCTTCGCGACCAGGGCGTTCACCTGACGCCTCATCGCCTACAGTGAGGATCGGAGGTTGAATCGGCCCATCCGTGACGAAGTCATGCGTCGAACCCAGCGTTTGGGAAATGAATGCCATCCTGCGGTCGCAGAAAGGTACGCCGATGAGTTGGCTCGCTATGCGCGCTTAACATCCGCGTGCGATGCCCTAGAGTCGTTCACCGGTCTTCGTCCGTCAGCGGATGAAGACGTCTTCTACCTATTCGCTCAACGGCGTAGTCAGATTGCCGACGTGCTTGCACTGGCGAACCTGGAGGCTTTTGAGCAAGAGGCGGCGTCAGGGATCTATTTGGCTATCCCGTATTTCGCCCGGTGTTCTGACAAGCAACCTGTCTGGCTGGTGAATCGAACTGCGCAGCGAATCATCTACATCCGGCGATCCCAGTACGGATATGCGAGCACAGATGATGGCGTTGATGAGTATCGAGCAGCAGGGAGTGCGTTCGTCGACGGCATCGCTGCGGGCTCAGTGATCGAGCCTGGTCAAAAGCTTCAAATCGATACGTACTCAATGAGTTGGGACGGGGACTTTGTCAGCGATCGGCGGGTTGTGTTGCTGATTGAGGGTGAGCGCGGAGAATGGTTCGCCAGCATCTCTAAGCTTGCAGGCTATTTGTGGGATGAGCAGTTGCATGGGCTGCATTTGCTGAAAATGGTTAAGAGCCTTTAGGCAGCCATGCGAATGCGCGCGACACGTACTGCTTGGCGCACCGAATACTTCTGAGACTTTCACCCACCGAAGTGCCGTTTCTATTCTTGGAAATGGAGGCTTTAGCAATGCGAGAAGAGTACGACCGCGCCCAGCTGTTAGATGAGGTCTGGGCTGAACCGGTGACGCTGGTTGCCCCACGATATGGATTGTCTGATGTCGGACTTAAAAAGCTCTGTCGGCGCTTGCAGGTGCCAACACCGGCGCGTGGGCACTGGGCCAAGGTAAAGTCTGGGCGAGGCATTCCCCCTAAACCACGGCTTAAAGCCTACACCGGTGATCCTCGGCATTTGCTGAAGCTACCTAAAGTCCAACGCCCTCGTTCGGAGGCGACGGAACTGGTTGATGAACGATTGGCCGCCGTAGTTACCTACGAGCAGGATCCAGCACATCTCATCAAAGTGCCGACACGCGTTACGCGTTGGCATCCTCTTGTAGCTGCTACACGTGATGCCTTTCAGGCCAGCTATAAAGACAGCCGTGGTCTGCCGCTGCCCGGTGGCAAGGGACTCAACATCGCTGTCTCATCCGAGCAACGTGCGCGTGCGCTGCGCATCGCCAATGCGCTGGTGCGGGCCTTGGAGGAGCGCGGGTATTCCTTGGTGCCAGGAGAGCATCACCTGGACGTGCAGATGTTTGGTGTACGCCTGTCGTTGAGCGTTTTTGAAGCGACGAACCGCTCGGACTATGTGCCAAGCGACGCGGAGCGAGCGGCCAAAGCCCGTGGCGATTGGATGTACTGGCCGCGCTATCGCTATACCCCGTCTGGGCGACTGGAGATCCGCATCGGTGGTGGTTATGGCGGGTCGGTCAAAGATGGCGCAAACCAGGTTGTGGAAGAGCAGCTGAACAAACTCATCATGTGGATGGCCAAGCGAGCCGTGAGTATTTTGCAGTTCCGCGAAGAGTGTGCTCGTGCAGAGGAGCTGAGGCAGGCTCAGCGACGTGAGGCGTTGGCACAAAAGGCCGTGCAAGATGCAGAGAAGGGGAAGCTGGAGGCCCTCAAAGTGGCCTCGCTTCGCTGGCAGCAAGCGCAGGTGATTCGGTCTTATCTGTTGGCCATGGAAAACCGGGCGGCTGGTGGCTCCGGGTTGAATGATGAGCAACGTGCTTATTTGCTTTGGGCGCGGGCCAAGGCGGACTGGCTCGATCCACTGGTGGCAGCTCCAGATCCACTCTTGGATCAGGAGATCCGTATTCCCTATTAAATGTTTAGGTCGGTGGTGCAGAGTGACTCGCTGCTACCGAGGAGAAGAGAGGGCCCAGATACGTCCCGCTCAGTGTCATACGGTCGAAGCTGTACACATGTGCGTGTGGGCTTTCGATGCAGCGGCCCACCAACGGGTAGTGCTGATCAGGTTTTCCGGCTTTTAGCTCGATGTTACTGCCACACCACGGGCAGTCTGCTGAGAAGCGCACGAGGCGCGTCCAGCGGGATTTCTCATGGCGGAACATCTCTAACTCACAGCCATCCTCGCTCATGGCCATGACCCACAGTGGGGCTTTGACGACGCAGTCGTCGATGACGCGGAACCAAGGGGCGTAGATGTGATGCCAGCCAAATATGAAACCCAACGCCGTCAGTAGCAGCGTGAGCAGGCTTCCCATAGATATAGGCCCGTCGCGCAAGCTGAGGCTGAGCAGCAAGACGCCCAGCATCGCCACCCAGAATGCGCTACCGAGCAGAATGGAACTGAGAAATGTGATGCCACGAACGCTGAGGTTGCGCATTTCTCCATCTCGCAGGAACAGGCGAGCAGCCAACGATGGCTTGATTGAACCTTTGGCAGAGCGTCGGTAGGTGACCGTCGAGGAAGGTTCTATTTCGGGCGTTTGTACCGTGTCATCTTGAGGCTCCAGCTCCAACCAATAAAGGCTGACGACGCCTCTGCCGCCACCCGGTTTGTAGCCGATTTGTAGGCGCTGCCCGGTAGATGATGGCTGGGCCAGACCCAGTGCTCGGCGCAGGATCGTGATGGAGGGAACCCAATCCTTGGGATCTGTTTCTTGCTCGGCAGCGGTACCGCAACCTGCGAGCAGTGCCTTGGCTTCGAACGTCAGTTTCTGATCGTAATCAGGACGAGCAAGGTGCGCATCGGCCATGAACGACAGGATCTCGTACGCGCGACCGCGCGAGGGATTCTCTGTTAGGTGATGCTTAAGATGCTTAAGTTCTTCGATCATGCAATTCCCTATGCCTTTGATAAACAAGAACTTTAAACCGGAAATTCCGGAATGTGGCGGTTCTTGGAGGTTTTTTCTTCCGCATATTTTCAGTCTTGAGACCTTCTCAACTCCAGCGGAAAAGTCTCATGACCATGACGATTGCAGTGGATGCCAGTGGCAGAGTTGTTTCGATTGACGATGTAGAGCGTGGCTTAGCTTGTCGATGCTACTGCCTCGAATGCAACGAGCCATTAGTTGCTCGACGAGGACGGCAACGGGTTCATCACTTCTCCCACGCCTCGCAAGAAATCCCCTGTGAGGTAATGCCGGAAAGCTTCTTGCATCGGTACGCCAAGCAGGTTGTGAAAGAAAGTTTGGGTTTGCAGCTACCGCCCCTGCCGGGACATTCCCCGGACTCTGAAGACCAAAGCTCTTGGTGGGACTTTGCGTCGGTCAGAGAAGAATGCTGGATGGGCGATTTCAGGCCCGACTTACGCGCTGAGTTGTTCGATGGCCCCTTGTTGATCGAGCTCGCCTGTACCTCCTTTGTCCATGAAGAAAAGCAGGCGCGAATAGAGCAGTTGGGTATTCGTACCGTGGAGATCGATCTGAGTGGTTTAGCGGTGAATCCCTCAAAAGAAGGACTATTGGAGCTCAAAGCAGCCGTTCTGCACGACACCACTCTGAAGCAGTGGCTCTATCCGCTATTGCCGCAGCCAACAAACGTTAGCGAACTCCCTTTGCCCCTTGTCGAAGCCATTAAGGTGCAAGACCGGAGTCCTCAGCCTGCCGAGCGGATTAGATTCACTATCAAGGGACTCTGGATTGATTTACGGGTGCTTGAGTTTGGGTCAGTCGTTGTCCGCTCTGTTGCGTACAGCCCGGCGATGGCTGAAACGCTCAAACAATTGGCCAGGCAATACAGCGGACGCTATGTCCCCAAATACAAGAACTGGATATTCCCATCCTGGGCAAAATCTTTTCTTCAGCAGGAGCTAGAGGCCTTGGCTGATAGCGGCCAACTGATGTCCGGTGCTCACTGAGTTATAGTGGCGTACGGCCAGCCTGGCTTTACCGGCGGGCGTTGTATCGAGAGGTATCCGTCGAGGTCTGGTAGAGCCTATGGATGCCAATAAGCCAAGGAGACTAGGTGGTTGATTGCTGACGTTGAGCGTTTTCTGCGGGAAAATCCAGGCTCAAAGGCAAGGGATATTGCGAAGCATCTCGGGGTAGACAAAGGGGAGGTCAATTCGCTTCTTTATAAGAGTCCCGATACGTTCGCCCAGGATGCCGACCATCGGTGGTCGATGGTGAAGAGTGTGCTGACCGTCGTCCTAAAAAAGGAGGCGTGGGTGGGCAGTGCCTCCTTTGAGGGTGCGCTTGCTGCTGCTGGCTCGCCCCTGGATTCTGCCTGCACAGACGCGGTGTTCGTTGTGCCCAAGGGCTGCAAGATTATGATTGATGCTGCGGCGCGGATGCTAGCGCTATGCAATCAGCTCGTTCTGGTTGGCAAAACGGTGTCGATAGATTTTAGTACCTGCAAGGCAACGCTGACCTACTTCAATCGACTAGGTTTTTTTGACCACCTAGCCGGGGCCGTGGATGTGATACCAGAGCGCCCCGCCCTATCAGGGGCGGCAACCTATCGTGGCAACAATCATGGTGTGGTTGAGCTTGCTTCGATTGCTCCTCACATCCCCGATGAGTCTATTCCGAAGCGTTTGAAAAACAGCCTGGTGGAGTGTGCAGGTGAACGCTATATGCAGTCCGCGTTCACCTTCATTTCGGAGCTATTTGGCAACGTGAGGGATCATGCAAAGTCCGAAATTCCGGGCGTTGCAGCTCTTCAGTACTACCCCAAAGGCCGCAAAATTCAGACAGTGATCTCTGACAGCGGGATTGGCATTGTCGGAAGCCTTCAGCCAGTTCTGGAACGGAAGTACCCAGAGCTATTTCAGCAGCTCGATTTCTCGAAAGCAGAGTCCGGGCCGGAGCTGGTCTTGCACGTCTTCAAGCAGGGGCGAGTCTCCAGTTCCGACGACGATGGCCGGGGGCTCGGGCTGAAACGAAGTGGTGATATGGCCGCTGATTTCAATGCCACGGTTACGGTGAGACAGAGAAACTTTGAGCTGACGATGGTCTACAGCGATGGTCGATTCAACCGTAGCTACCCTCGAATGGATATGCCAACCATCCTGGGAACCCATATCTGCTTTGACTTCTTAATTGACAGCTAAAGCTCTCTCGTTAAACTGAGCAAATGAATCAGAAATCACTTACGGTCAAGCTAAGAGACTTCACTGAGGACGACCACCCTTTTGGCAATGTCCAGGGGAAGGCAACCTTTGGGAAGCTGCTCGACTTCGTTCACTCCCATCCGCAGTACTCCGTTTTTGGAATCTCTCTCTCTGGTATTGAAGCGACGGATGCATCATTTCCGAGAGAAAGCGTGGTGGCAGTCGCGAAGCTTTTTAGGGGCGAGCGCGGCTTCTTCCTCAAGGATGTCAAAAGTCGAGACTTGCTGGATAACTGGAGCTATGCGGCCCAGGCCAAAGAGATTCCTCTGACTGTCTGGGCTGAAGACGGTTACCAAGTCATCGGGCCTGAAATCAGCTCGTCCACGAGGGAGCTGCTTGATTGCGTGCTGCCGCAGCGCGCGGTTACTGCCGCCAAGGTGGCCGAAGCACTGAAAATTTCGGTAGCCAATGCCAGTACGAAGCTCAAGAAGCTCAAGGATCAGGGGTACATCCTCAGAGCTGAGGAGACCGCCGAGTCCGGCGGAATTGAGTACATTTACCGCGCCATCGGCGATTCTGCTTAAACGGCTTTACAAATCCAGACTCGAGGCGTAACGTTCGCGTCGACTCCAGAGGTTTTTGTGCAGTCTCTGGTTAAACTGGATCAATTAAGCAGAATGGTGATCGGCATGGCAACTAATCCTCCGGCTGGTGATGGGCATCGCAATGGTGCGGTACGTCAGCGTTCGCAAACCCAGACGCCCTCTGGGCATTGGGTCAAACGTGACACGGAAACCGGCCAGTTCATGGACGTGAAAACGTCGGACAAGACGCCGTTCAAAGGCGTGCGGAAAGAGAAATAGGAGAACAGCCCATGAGTGCGAAATACGAGATTTTCCTGGGAACGGATCGTCAGTATTACTTCCGTTTGAAGGCGCCTAATGGCGAGAAGATCCTTTCTAGCGAAGGCTATACCACCAAGGCGAACTGCCAGAATGGTATCCAGTCGGTGAGGATCAACTCTCCACATGATGCCAATTACAAGAAGCTGACGTCCGTAAACGGCCAGTACTACTTCACCCTGCACGCAGGTAATGGGCAGGTCATTGGTAAGGGCGAAACGTATACCACCGCTCAAGCTCGTGACGGTGGTATTGCGGCGGTTAAGGCGTACGGCCCAGGTGCTCCGACGACCGACCTCACCTGAGCCATCGTCCTTTAACAACCCGCTTCGGCGGGTTTTTTGTTGCTCCGAGCTGTTCAGCTTCCAAGAGAAATTTCTGAGGCAGAGCGGTCTCTAGAGAATCCGGGGCTATTCAATGTTCGGGGCTTAAACGTGTGCCGTTCGCTCCGTACGTCAGGCGATGAGGATTGGGCTAATGGCTATCAAAGAACTCGTCTACGCCACCAAGCAACAGCTGGAGTTTGCTACTCAGCGATCATTTCGCCACTCGCATGTCTATGAGCTATTTGCAGCGAGCTTCGGGTTCAATACCCGCGCTTCGTTGGATGCGGCGCATATCATGGCCGTAATGGAGCGCCCGCAAGAGCTTGTAGCTTCCTCCTTAGCAACACTTCACCGTCGATTAGCCGAGTTGGGTTATGAAACGGTTGCTGACTCGGCTGGTGCGGCCTTGCTAAACATGATTGCTGATCAGCGTCTGGGGGTTACCTCTGTCGAGTCCGTTATAGATGCCCTGCAACAGGATCATTGGGCATATCCAGAAGAGTGGTATGAGGTTGATGAGGACGAGGATGAAGCCTTGGACTCTGAGTCAGCAGGCAATCCGTCACCATCACTCGACCCCGCAAAAATCGCACTCTTGGTTGATGGGCTGAACGGCGCCGCGTCGAGAGGTAGCGCGGCAGCTCACTACGCATTGGCGCTTATATACAGAGGCGACGAGCTCAGCGAGGAGGAGGAATCTTCCTATTGGTACTCCCTGATGGAGCAAGGCCGCGATCTTGATGGGGTTCAGCTCGAATGGGCGATGGCTCACAAGGCTCAGTTGCTCAATGCCGAGCGAGAAGCGCTTCATCTGAATGAGGCTGCACGTTTGGGCTGGGCTGATGCCAGGTTAGATATTGCTCTTGAGAAGGCACAACGTGCTGAGCATCGAGGCGAACATGGGCAAGCTGAGCATTGGTACAAGGAGGCCGCAGGTTTAGGCCATGTGGAGGCGATGCGCTCTTTGGTCTGGTTGGCTGAGGATACCGGTGATGTTGATTCCGCAAGGCATTGGAATCATCAGGCAGCTCTGCATGGTGACGTCGATGCGATGCGTGATCTGATCGATGAAGATGACCGGGGCAACCTATTCCAGAGCTGGGTCTGGGTTTACCTTGCCGAGCATCTGGGAACCGACTTGCGCAAGAGTACGCTGCGGGCATACCACGATGGCGGTCTGTATGCAGGCCAGGAGTACGACGATGACCAAGGTGGGCCTCTATACGTCGCTGGGGACGAGGGTGTTCAGCTTGAATCGCTGAGCGCTTTAGATGATTCGAGAGCCAGGGATACAGCTCAGGAGCTTTTTAGCCGTATCAGCCACCCATAGTCAGCAGCCTGGGCATGCTTCAAGCTTTCGCAGCGTGCGGCTGCCTCAGCTTTGGGGTGTAGGCTCAAGGGAAGGATAGCCCTGAAACCTGCGACGGACGGGGCTTCCATCAATTTGCCGTCCTCCCTAAGCTGAGTTTCATTGACACGGTGTCAATCCATACCGACCCGCGCCAGGTGGCGGTTACCTTGGTTTGTAGTGCTCTCCTGTGAGGGCTTACGGAAAATGCCATTTATTCCGGTCATTTCGACGAAAAATGCCACTTTATCTGGCTCAATCATGCCAATAATCGTGCCCATTTCGCGCGTAAGTCATTGATTTTACTGTGATGGTGAATGACAGGTTTGTTGCCCGTCGACACGCTCGCTTATGCATTCCAGCAAAGAAGACCCGGCGCAAAGCCGGGTTTTTTCTGTTCGCATATATAGTCAATGCTTATCGACCAAAGACGTTTAATCAATTTCTAAATTACCCACGCGCACCGTAAGGTAGAGACATCAAGTTCAGTCATCTTCCTTTTGCCAACTCTGTAGCGGGGTAAACCGAATGTTGGATACCAATCTCAAGACCCAGTTGAAAGCCTACCTGGAGAAGGTCACCCAGCCCTTCGAGATCGTCGCGTCCCTCGATGACGGCGAGAAATCCCAGGAACTGCTGAGCCTGCTGCAGGACATC
>LNAP01003858.1_pt1 | contig 27484 bp, 20 predicted proteins | sample 602601 | NCBI WGS metagenome assembly LNAP01 (sample SAMN02440304, study PRJNA202911) | soil metagenome | biome: Subtropical and temperate rainforests or woodlands; isolation source: soil samples (1 kg each in a 20% v/v slurry with milli Q water) were... ... | reverse complement strand
CCGCTGGCGGTCTACCGCGAACTGCTTGTGAATAGCCCGCAGCACTCCACTCTCATTCACTGAAATCCAGGGTGTTGCACTTCACTTTTGAATCCGCCACGCTATAAAAGTTAGAGATTTCGCTATAAAGGAAATCTCGCATGAAGAAATGCTTTGACAGACGAATGCGACCGAACCGATCAAGAGCATCATAAGAAGCTACGCTGCGCATAATCCCTCGCTAAGGTATATAACGGTTGACATAAGCGGCCTCCGGCGGTTTACGGACGGAGATTCGCTCGATGGAATGGTTAGGCCGCTAGGAGCGGACTGCCAATGACGGCACGATGGCGAAGAGTTGGGACGATTACATGCTTGAATGACGACAGTGACTCACTCGTTCTGTATGAGTTGCCTTATCTTTGCGATGAGCGAACGCCAGTATTTCTCGGCCTCGGAATCTGGATCTGTACCAAAGTGTCGCCAGCGGCGGGCCTCGAAGAATAAACAGGTACGAAGGCTATCGATAGAACTGTGATCTTTGGAGTTTGCGATCTCTGCGCATCTTTCGTGAGAACCCCAACGAGCATAGCCATTGAAGCTATGAGCAAACTCGATTAGTTCTCCCAGAGACGCATCATCGCTTGGCAGATTCGCGGCGTGGAGGTCTTTGCTTAATATTTCCGACATTTTCACTCCATCTGCGGTCTAACGGGCGAGGTAAGCCGACCGCCGTAGGCGGGTCGGCTTGACCGAAATGTTAGAGCCAGAAGCCAAAACGAGTAACCCTAATTTGGCGACGGGCAGAAACTGCGAAAAAGCACTGCGCCACCGAGGCGGCGCAGTGCTTGCAAAACGATAGCTGCTTGCGCTTGCTAAGCAAGGGCTAGAGGCCAAAAAGACCATAAACCGACGCAAAGCCAACAGGCGGAGCCCGGAGAAACGGCAAACCCAGCGCTGCACAACGCTTGAGAAGTTGAATGCCGTTTGAATAAACATGGGCTTGAATAACTAACGTAATGTAGACCGCACCCATACGCAGCCCATATCTGGCGCTTGCGGTCTAAGTTGGCCAGTCAAAAACGCGGAAGAGGGCTTGCAGCAATGCTTGGCGGGCGATAAGCTGTACAAAACAACAGTACGAAATTTAGCCATGAAACCCGCCGCCCCTCCTGTGTTGCACGCCACACGGTTGCTGGATCAGATCCGTGAGCGAATTCGTTACAAACACTATAGCTTGCGCACCGAGCAGGCTTACGTGCAATGGGTGCGAGTGTTCGTCAAATGGCATGGCCTGCGGCATCCGCGCGACATGGGGCGCGAGGAGATCGAGGCGTTTCTGTCTATGTTGGCCAACGAGCGCAGGGTGGCCGCGTCCACGCACAACCAGGCGCTGAGCGCATTGCTGTTTCTTTATCGGGAAGTGTTGTGCGTTGACCTGCCCTGGCTCGATGGTGTGCAGCGGCCCCGAACGCCCAAACGCATCCCGTCGGTTTTGACGGTAGCCGAAGTAGCAATAGTGTTGGCGGCACTACCCCCAGACATGGCGCTGCTTGGGCGCCTTTTGTATGGGACGGGCATGCGTTTGATGGAGGGGATGCGCCTGCGCATCAAGGATGTGGATTTCGATCGCAGCGTGATCGTAGTGAGGCAGGCCAAAGGGGACAAAGACCGAGTAGTCATGCTGCCCCGCAGTTTGGCGGCCGACTTGCGCCAGCAAGTCCTTGCCGCGCGGGCGCAATGGGAGCACGACCGTCAGGCCCAGCGCGGTGGGGTTGAGGTGCCCCATGCGCTGGAAGTGAAGTATCCGCAGGTCGGCAATCGCTGGGGCTGGTTCTGGGTGTTTCCAGCCCCGGTGCTTTCGGTTGACCCACGCACTGGCGTTGAGCGACGGCACCATGTCTATGAAGAGCGTTTGCAGCGGGCGCTGAAGAAGGCAGTGGCGCGGGCCAATATCTATAAGCCCGTTTCCGTGCATACCCTGCGCCACAGTTTTGCGACGCATTTGCTGCAGGCTGGCACCGATATTCGTACCGTGCAGGAGCTGCTGGGCCACTCAGATGTGAGCACCACCATGATCTACACGCATGTACTGAAGGTTGCCGCTGGGGGCACCACGAGTCCGTTGGATGCTATGGCCTCAAAGCTGGCATCCCTCTGAATGACTGCTCTGAAGCCTGCAGCTCAAGGTCTGTTCAGGGTCGACACCGGTAATCGGATCGTTGCCGCACTGAACAGCGCCCCGTTCCAGGTCGCCTCCATTTATGCGGCTGAACCGAGGGAGAGCAGCTTTACGCCGTCTGGCCGCAGTTCGCCCTTGGGCGACACGTGCCGGTAGAGCGTCTGCCGGGTAATCCCGAGTTCTTCGCAGAGATCGCCCACCTTGGTTTCCGGTTGCCCCATGCTGGCCATCGCCAGGCGTAGCTTGGCGGCGGTCATCTTGAAGGGGCGCCCCCCTTTCCTGCCGCGAGCGCGCGCCGAGATAAGTCCAGCGACTGTTCGCTCGGAAATCAACTCACGCTCGAACTCGGCCAGCGCGGCAAAAATACCGAACACAAGCTTGCCGGCGGCAGTCGTCGTGTCGACCGCCGCACCGTGACCGGTCAGGACCTTCAGGCCCACGCTACGCGCAGTTAGGTCGTGCACGGTGTTGATCAGGTGGCGCAGATCACGGCCAAGCCGATCGAGCTTCCACACGATCAGCGTGTCCCCTTCACGAAGCGCCTTCAGGCAAGCAGCCAACCCTGGGCGATCATCGCGCCTGCCCGAGGCCAGATCCTCGTAAAGGTGCGCAAGGCTCACACCAGCGGCGATGAGCGCATCGCGTTGCAAATTGGTGGACTGGGATCCGTCCGCCTTCGATACCCGCATGTAGCCGATCAGCACCTTTTCACCCGTCACGTATACGTTCGATTATGTGACAGTGTGAGCCGGAAAGCTCTATCCGTCAAAATTTGTCACTTAACCCGTCATTTTGTTTAAGACATGCAAAGGGTGCATCAGGCAGGTAATGTGACAGAAATTCCGGCGGGATGCCTTCCTTCACGAAGGTGGCGCGCAACCGTTCCAAGGAAGCGGGATCGCGCCGACCATAGGAAGCCAACGCGAACAGCGAGCGTGCCGTCTCGGGGTTGTGTCGCGCTTCAATGATGGCCTCGTCGATGGCCTGGACTGCACGCTGCCAGTGATTGATGGGCTCGGGCTTCGGCGCTTTCGTCGGCAGGCCACTGGTGAACCCGGTTTGGGGCTCGGACCAGAATAGCTTTGCCTGCTCGCCTGGCGGGCTGATGTCCCTCACCTCAATCAAGCTGATTGCCGTTGCCGCCGCCTCCAGCATCTGTAACCGTACTACCGGATTTAGGGTTTCATACGGTCGCCACAGACTTTGCCCAGCACGCAGCGGATGCCCGCAGCCTTCCCAGACTTGGCGGGGATACCCCGCGCAGGTTCCGCACGCGGAAAGCGGGGTGTTCAGCTCATCGAGCAGCGTGCGTAGCAGCCTAAACCACAATCCGGCGTGGATGCGTCGGCACGGCAGCTCCACGTGACCGGTTGTCAGTGCCTGCCAGGTACGCTGATCCATCGCCGCAATCGCGTCGCTGGCGGTGCGCGGTTCGGCGTCGGCGTTCTCCCAGCCGAGAAACCGCCCAGGCACTCCCCAATAGGATTCCAGCCAGCAGCCATGCAGCGGGCAGCTCAGCATCAGGGGCAGCTTCCACGCGAGCAGTACGGCTTGGTTATCCGGATCGCTCAGGCAGAGCGGACAGGCACAGTGTATCGGCTGGCTGGGTAGCCAGGCACGCCACCTCGTGATGGATCGCTTCTTACGGTGGAGTTTTGGCAGCAGTACCGAGAGCTGAAATGCATAGGTTTCCAATGCGTCTGGAATCTGGTCATCAAGACTATCCAGTAGCCAAGGCACCCAGCCGGCGAAACTCATGCTGCGCAGCCGGTCCGGATCGATCCCGCTCCGCTGGGAAAGCATCGCCAGCAGCGACAGTGGTGGCGCGGTGTCCAGGTCATCGACCTGGCTGTGGCCAAGATCGTGCTCCAGCAGCTCGGGCAGTTCCATGTGATAGCAAAGGGCCACGCGGTTGAGCCATGAGGACAGCGCCTCGCCTTCTTTCGGAGCGGGATGCAGCGGCCAGCGCGGCGCGGGCTTCACATTAGTTCCCGCTCGAACTGTCGTCGCCGCTCGCTGGGGCCGGTGTAGTCGGCCATGCTGAGCGTGCGATGGTTGATCGCTTCCTCACCACTTTCCACGGCAGCGACAGCCGCCGCCATTAACAGGTGCGCCAGTTCGCCGATGGTGCCCTCGCTGCGCGTGAGCAGGTAGCGAGCCATATCCAGCGTGGCAATCGACGAGGGTCGCCGCAGCGGGAGCGAAGCCGCGAAGCTGGCCAGCAGTGAGCAGCAATCGTCGTTGGCCTCCCATACCGGCAGCAGCATCGGCTCGAACCGGTTCTCCAACTGATCGTCCGAACGAATGGCCAGGTAGGCGTCGCGTGTGCCAACCCCGACCAGCGGGATGCGCAGCTCGTTGCCGAGAAAGCGCAGCAGGTTGAGAAATTCCCGGCGGTTGACGCTATTGCCGGCCAGGACGTTGTGCAGTTCGTCGATCACCAGCATACGCACACCGACCTTGCGCAGCAGTGCCAGAGCCAGTTGCTCCATTTCCGGTAACCGTGGGCGTGGGCGCAGCGGCGCGCCCATCGCGGCGAGCAGCGCGACGTAGAAGCGGATCACGGACGGCTCGGACGGCATCTGCACGACCAACACTGGGATGTGCTCCTGGTCGGCGTCGGCGCTGGCCGGGTGGGTGCGGCGGAACTTCTCGACGATCATCGACTTGCCATTGTTGGTCGGGCCGACCAGCAGCAGGTTGGGCATGCGTTGCTTGTTTGGCCACGCATAAAGGGCTTCCAGCCGGTTCAGCGCCTCGACCGCGCGCGGATAGCCGATCCAGCGGTCGGCGCGAAGGCGCTGGACGCGCTCGTCCGCCGGCAGCCGAGCCAGCCCCTGCGCCGCCGGCAGCAGGTGGGACAGGTCGATGATGGGATATTCGTCCACGGCTACCACTCCTCAATCTGGTCGAACGGTTTGGCGGGTGGCAAGTTGTCTGCCTGCGGGTCGGCAATATCCGTATCCGGCGGAACGGGCTTGTCCGGCCGAGCTGATGTCTTGAGGTGCTGGCGGCGATCCGCGTCACGCCGCGCCTTGCGTGTGGCCTTCTGCGCGCTGGTCACAATCTCACGCATCTGGCCGATCATGCGGAACAGCGCCGACTCATCCACCTGTTCGCGCCCTTGCTGCCGCAGTTTCGCCAGCGCCTGCCGTTGTTCCCAGAGGGTGACAGCCGGATGCGACAAGGTACGGTAGGGAATTTCCAGGTAATGCTGTCCCTCCGGTTCCAGGACCCAGATACGGCTGATGTCGCGCGGATCGCGCCGGATCAGAAAGGACGGCCAGCGTTCACGCCGCGCAATCCACGGCTTGAGCGCATCGGCGTAGTAGTGGATGTGGTCGATGACAAAGCCGGTGCGGGTCAGCGTGCGCCGGAGGATCGGCAGAAAATCGACCAGGAACGAAGTAGCGCGTGTGACGACGGCCGGTACGCCGACACGCGCCACGGCCTCGGCCCAGCGCGCGGCCGGCGGTTGGAGCAGGCCGTTGTGCACCGAACCGTGGTAGGTGCCGACCGCCAATGTGAGCCAGCGCTCTAGCTCGCGCAGCGTCAGGGCGGCCTTGTTTTCGGAATCGTAGTCGCCGCGCTGGTCAGGGTTGGAGAAGGTCGTTCCCGGCAGTTCGTCGTGAATCATCTGCATCGCCGTGCCGATGATCCGTTCCACGATGCCGCCATAGTGCGGCTGTCCCAGCGGGCGATAGTCCAGCCGGATGCCATGCTGCTCGCAACCCCGGCGCAGGGCCTCGCTCTTGAACTCGGCCGCGTTGTCTAGGTAGAGCAGCAAGGGCTTGCCGCTCATCTGCCAATCCATTTCCACGTTCAGTCCTTCCAGCCAAGGGCGCTTGTCGCAGGCGACATGCACGAGGCACAGGCCAACCGAAACGGCAGACGGCGCTTCCAGCGTGACGACCATGCCGAGCACGCAGCGGGTGAACACGTCGATGGCGAGGGTCAGGTACGGGCGGCCAATAGGTTGCCGGTCGCGGTCATCGACCACGATCAGGTCGATGACCGTATGGTCTATCTGCACCTGCTCCAGCGGCGCGGTCACGGCAGGAGGCTCGCCGCCCACACCTTGTAGGTCACGAGCGGCATCCTGGCCTTCCCGCCGGCGGATGACCTTGCGCGGGTCAAGGCTAGCGATCCGTAAGGCCACGGTATTGCGCGCCGGCACTCGCAGTTTTTGAGCCTTGCAAACCTGAGTGACTTCGCGGTGAAAGGCCGCTAGGCTGCGCTTCTGCTTGGTCAGGAACCGCTTTTGCAGTAGCTCGTGGATGACGCGCTCGACCGGTTCCGGCAAGCGCCCCTTACCTTTACCTCCACCGGACTGGCCGGGCACCAGATCCGTCACGAGGCCGCTGCCTTGCCGGGCACGCCGGATCAGAACGTATACCTGGCGCCGAGACAAGCCCAGCGCCTGAGCCGCCATATCGGCCGCTTCGTGCCCGACCGTCTCCGACTGCGCCAACGGACTGATGATCTCCGCACGACGGCGCGCACGCTCCCAAGCCTCATCAGGCAGAGTGGCCACGCCTTGTTCTGGAATCCGTGGGGTGTCCGTCGCCATGCTCACCTCGCTTTGGTGCACACGAGTATTGAGCATAGTCGAGATTGGTGCAGATCACTTCTGATATTGAACTGTCAGGAGCTGGCTGCACAACAGCCATTACGCCCAATCAACTGGTGCAGTCGTCTTCTGAAAATGACAGTTTTTGGAACCTGGTCTTGATTCTCCCAAAAACGGAGGTTTGTGAGAGTGAAGCCTTGGTTCATGCACGCCCATCGAAGTGCAGAGTGCTCTGGATGACGAGGTCGACACCGGTTACATGAAGCTGCACTTGCGGTTGTCACTTCGCAAGTGGAAAAGGGTCAGCCCCATGTTTGTGTGGTCGCCCAAACCTAAAAACCGCCAGAATTGCTATATGCTAGCGCTTTACTAGCAGATTGCAATCGAGGTTCTCATGGCCACTTCCAAATCTGAAGTCATTAGTGTGCGCGTCGAGCCGCCCATCAAAGAGGCGCTACAAGTTGCTGCGACCCTGGAAATGAGAAGCCTTGCCAACATGGTCGAGGTAATGGTTGTCGCCTATTGCCGCTCCCAGGGGTACCCCTTGACCGGAATACCCAGCGACGCGCTGCCAGCCACGTTGATGAGAGGCCCCCAAGTTGACTGAGCAAACAGAGCTGCTGCTCAGCCAGTTGGGGTTTCGGTTCGGCATCAACGGCCCGCACGCAGCGCGCACCATGATGCTGGACGACCTGCGTCTCCTGCTGGCGCACACCCCACTGCAAGCCACACGCGCCGATTACACCTCGGCGGTCGTCGATGCCAACGTGCTGGGCAAGCCCACTCGCAAGGCGCGTGAACTGGCCCTACGGCACATGGCGACTTTGTACGCCCTGGACCCTGCCAATCCCATCTTCCGCGCCCTGCGTCGACTTTGGCCACTTGACGAAGCCGCCCAGCCTTTGCTGGCCTTAGCCGTGGCTCTGGCACGCGACCCGCTGTTGCGCGGCACTCAGCCTTTCATCCTTGGGCAAATAGCTGGGGCTGCCGTGCCGCGCGAGGACATGGAGGCTTTGCTCAGTGAAACCTATCCAGACCGTTTCAGCCCCGCTTCGCTCAAGTCCTTCGCGCAGAACGTCTCTGGTACTTGGACGGCGGCTGGTTACCTGCATGGGAGAGCGCGTAAGAACCGCGCCGTGGTTCAGCCACGTCCAGAGTCCGTCACGCTGCTCTTGTTCCTGGGCTATCTGGAAGGCCGCACGGGACAGCGTCTTTTTTCGTCCGACTGGATGAACCTGGTGAGGTGCTCGCCTGATGAGGTAGATGCGCTTGCAAACTCGGCGTCACATAGGGGCTTGATGGTTTTCATGAACGCTGGCGGCGTTAAAGAAGTGCGCTTCCCCGGCTACCTCACACCTGAAGAAGAAAAAATCCGCCAGGAGGTCTCGCATGTCGTCTAAAGTCGCCAAGCTGGTGTCTGCCTATCGCCAGCATCTCACGGTGCCCTGGCAGGCTGGTCTCGCAGCCATCCAGCGCGTCATTTTTGCTGTGTACGACAAGGCCGACGAACTGCGTCTGCGCGCGAATGTCGAAGAATTCGCCCTCGCCACTCAGCAGGCGGGCAAGCAGTGGCTGCTGCTCGACCTCACCAACGCCTTCCCTGTATGGATGGCCGCCCAGGAATACCGCGATGCCTACTTCGAGTCGCCGGAAGACCTGGCTGGCTACCAAACTGGCGAGCTAACCGAGTTCATTGCTGACCTCACGGCCAAGCTGAAGAGTCGCATCAGCGCTGAAGCAGACGCTGATACGGTGGTGGCTCTCATGGGCGTAGGTACGCTGTTCGGTTTGGCGCGTGTGTCATCGGTGGTCGAGGGCATCAAGGATGCTGTCGAAGGCCGCCTGCTGGTCTTCTTCCCTGGCGAACACCACCCAGAGAACCACACCTACCGCTTGCTAGACGCTCGCGACGGCTGGAACTACCTGGCCGTACCGTTGCTGGCCAAAGACTGAACAATCACAAAAATCAGACCGAGGGACCCCCATGCTGAACCGCGACATCTACAACAAGGCTCCAAAAGAGAACCGCCTCGTCAACAACGGCGTGGCCGAGGTGTCGGAAGACCATTCCGAAGCCGCGCAGGCCATACTGCGCTACGAGCTGGAGACTTTCGTCTGCGATGGTCAGTATGAGAAAGGTCTCGAAACCATCCTAGACAAGTTTCTGGTCAACCTCGATGCCGGCACCGAGCAGCCGGGCGTCTGGATTTCCGGTTTCTACGGCAGCGGCAAGTCGCACCTGGCCAAGATGCTGCGCACGCTGTGGACCGACTATCAGTTCACCGACGGCGCCACCGCGCGCAGCCTGGCCAAGCTGCCCACCGGTGTGTTCGAGCACCTCAAAGAGCTCAGCACCCAGGGCAAGCGCCACGGCGCTCTGCACGCTGCTGCAGGCAAGCTGGGCGCAGGCGCCGGCGACAAGGTGCGGCTGGCCCTGCTGGGCATCGTGTTCAAGTCCAAGGGCCTGCCTGAACAGTACAACCAGGCTCAGCTGGTTCTCTGGATGGGCCGCGAGGGCATCTTGTCCACGGTCGAGTCGGAGTTGAAGGCCGCTGGCCGTTCACTGGCGCAAGAGCTGCCCCACATGTACGTGTCCAGCCACCTCGCCAAGGTGCTGCTAAAGGCTCGCCCTGACCTTGCTCACACCGAGGCCGACGCCCGCAAGCTGCTCAAGGAACAGTTCCCCCAGGTCACCGACGTCACCAGCGAGCAGATGACCACGGCCATCGAAGCCGCGCTGGCCGTGGACGGCAAATTCCCGCTAACCCTGGTGGTGCTCGACGAAGTGCAGCAGTACATCGGTGCCGACGCCGAAAAAGCCTTCCAGGTGCAGGAAGTCACCGAGACCCTGTCCAAACACTTCAACGGCAAGCTGCTGTTTGTGGGCACTGGCCAGTCCGCCTTGTCCGGTATGCCCAACCTGCAGCGCCTGATGGGGCGTTTCCCAGTCCAAGTGATGCTGGGCGATTGGGATGTGGAGAACGTCACGCGCCAAATCATCCTCGCCAAGAAGCCTTCGGCCCAGCCCGAGGTGGAACATGTCTGGCGCTCCAATCTTGGCGAAATCTCCCGCCACCTGCGCGGTACCAAGCTGGAGCACGTCACCGACGACGAAGACGTGATGACGTCCGACTACCCGCTGCTGCCCGTGCGCCGGCGCTTCTGGGAGCGTGTGTTGCGCACTATCGACACCACCGGCACCGTCTCGCAGCTGCGCAGCCAGTTGCGCGTGGTGCACGAAGCGGTCCTGGCTACGGCCGATGCTCCTCTGGGTCATGTGGTCTCCGGCGACTTCCTGTACGACCAGATTGCCGCCAACCTGGTCTCCACAGCCCAGCTGCCCAAAGAGGTATTCGAGAACGTCCAGCGGTTTGCCGCCGGTGATGAGCACGCTCAGCTCAAGGCCAAGCTCCTGAAGCTGGTTTACCTCATCAACAAGCTGCCGGCCGATGCGGCCCTCGACATCGGCCTGAAGGCTACCGAAGAAGCCTTGGCCGACCTGCTGGTCACCGACCTTTCTGCAGGCTCATCCGAACTGCGCAAAAAGCTGCCCGCACTGCTGGATGAACTGCAGAACAAAGACCGCCTCATCATGGCCCTGGCCGGTGGCAGCGGCACTGAATATCGCCTGCAAACCCGCGAATCCAGCGCCTGGTATGACGAGTTCCGCGCCCAGGAAGCCGAACTCAAGGCCGCCCCGCAGCGCGTGGAGCAAAAACGCGCCGACCTGCTCAAGGCCCGATTCGGCGATGTGCTGAAAAAGGTCCGCGTCGTGCAGGGCAAAGACAACGTCGAGCGGCGCCTCGCGCCCACCTACGACGACAGCCTGCCCAAGGACCACAGCAACAACCTCTACCTGTGGATTCAGGACGGCTGGCAAACCGAAGAAAAGTCGGTCATTGCGGAGGCCAAGGGCAAGAGCGCCGATAACCCCACGCTTTTTGTCTTTCTGCCGGCCCAGCACAAAACGGAACTCACCAACGCCATCGTGGCACTTGAAGCCGCACGTACTACCCTCCAGAAAAAGGGCAGCCCGGCCACCGAGGAAGGCCGCGACGCCCAGCGCTCCATGGAAAGTCGCCAGCGCACGGCCGAGAAGGAGCTGGCCGAGCTGGTGGAGCAGCTCCTCGCCGGTGTGCGCGTGTTCCAGGCCGGTGGGCAAGAGGCTGTGGACGGTAACGACCTGACCGACCGCATCAACCGTGCGGCCAAGTCTTCGGCCATCCGCCTCTACAGCCAGTTTGACGCCGCCGACCACGACCTGTGGAGCAAAGTGCTGGACGAAGCCCGCAAGGGCAACCTCGAAGCGCTCAAGGCCGTAGGCCACACCCAGGAGGCTGACAAGCACCCTGTGTGCCAAAAACTGCTGGCCTACATTGGCCCCGGCAAAAAAGGCGCCGAGATTCGCGACAACTTCGAGGCCCCCCCCTTCGGTTGGCCGCGCGACGCCATAGACGGTGCCCTGTATGCCTTGCTGGCAGCCGGGCACCTGAAAGCCACCGACGCAGCATCCAAACCCGTCGATGCCAAAAGCCTGGACCGCGCCAAGCTCACCCAGACGCACTTCCAGCGCGAGAGCATCAACATCACGCCGCCGCAGCTCATCAAGATTCGCTCGCTGTTCAGTGCGGTAGGCGTACCTTGCCAGCCAAAGGAAGAGCTGACCAAGGTGCCCGCCTTGCTGGCCAAGCTGCGAGAACAAGCATCCAAGGCAGGCGGTCAGGCCCCCGCACCCGAAGCCCCCAAGCTGTCATCCATCGAAGCCATTGAGGCCCAGACCGGCAACGCGCAACTGCTGGAGCTGTTCACCCGTTACGACGAACTCGTGGGCCTGTCCAAATCCTGGTCCAAAACGGCGGACGACATCGCCAAGCGCCTGCCTGTGTGGCACCAGCTGAACGAACTGCTACGCCACGCCAAGGCACTGGGGCCTTACACAGCACTCAAGGCCGAGGTGGATGCCATCGCAGCGCAGCGCAGCCTGTTGGCCGAGCCAGACCCGGTGCGCCCGTTGCTCGACAAGTCTGTGGACCTGCTGCGCCAGGCCCTCAACGGCAAGCTGCAAGCCTTTGAGCAGACCTTCCAGCAACAGCAATCCCAACTGCAGCAGGACGCCGACTGGAACAAGCTGACGGACGCACAGCGTGCCGACTTGACCGGCAAGCACAACCTGAGCGCACCTGTGGCACTGCAGCTGGGCACCCCCGAGCAATTACAGGATGCCCTGGACGGTTGCGACCTCGACCACTGGGTGTCGAAGGCCCAGGCCTTGCCCAGCCGTTTCGAGGCGGCCCGCCACGCCGCCGTTCAGCTGCTCAAGCCCAATGTGGTGCATGTGGCGCTGCCCAAACGCACGCTGAATGATGAAGCCGAGCTACAAGCCTGGCTGGCCGAGGTGCAGGCGCTGCTGCAAGCCAAGCTGCAGCAAGGCCCGGTGGCCTTGTGAGACAGGCCAAAGGCGTACCGCATGAAACCTTTAAAGCCTTGGCTCGCGTTTGCCCAGCAGTTAGATGTGCTCCAGGCGCGCGGTCTGGAGGTTGAAGACCGCGCTGCCGCGCTCGACTACCTGGAGCGCCTGGGCTACTACCGCTTGAGTGGCTACTGGTATCCCTTGCGCGCCATAGATGCGCAAGCCTCTGCAGCGCAGGGCAAGGCCGTTCGGTTGGACAGCTTTGTCCCCGGCAGCCGCTTTGAAGATGTGGTGCGCTTGTATGTGTTCGATAAAAAACTGCGCCTGCTGGCACTAGACGCACTGGAGCGCATAGAAATGGCGGTGCGCGTGGATGTGGCGCACCTGCTAGGTAAGCGTGACCCCGCCGCCCATGAAAACCCCGCCTGCCTGCACGGCAACTTTGCCAAAAAGCAGATAGCCAAGGGCCCCGACGCCGGAAAAACACAACACCAACTCTGGCTGGCCAAATACCACTCGATGCTGCACCGCGCTCGTAAAGAGCCCTTTGTGGTGCACCACCAGCAGCAGTACGGCGCGCTGCCTATCTGGGCCGCCGTGGAAGTGTGGGACTTTGGTCTGCTCTCCAAGCTCTTTGCTGGCATGCAGCATGCCGACCAGGAACAAATCGCCTCCCTCTACGGCGCTCCCAGCGGCCAAGCCTTTGCCCAATGGCTGCGCAGCCTGAACTTCATCCGCAACGTATCGGCACACCACAGCCGCTTGTGGAACATCAATGTGGTTGAACGCGCACCGGTGCCCGAGCACTGGCCTGCCAAGCTGGACAACGCGCGCCCGTTTTTTTACTTCTGCCTGATGCGGCAACTGCTGGGGGTGATTTGCCCGCGCTCCACCTGGGCCCAGCGGGTGACGGACTTGCTGGAAAAAGAGTTTCCCAACTCCCCCAATGCACAGCTAACGCTGCAAGACTTTGGTGCTTTGAATGGCTGGGCCAATGCGCTGCCCTGGAAGCAGGAGCGCAAAAAGTGACCCCACAAATGAGAACCGACGCGTACACAGAGTGCAGAGGCGTCGGGCATATTGCTCGCAATCATAAACCAGTTCGCCTCCCGGCGGCTGGCGACACACCCATTTGTAGGCTTCACACCACGATAAAAATCATAGCTGCTCGCGCTTGTCCAGTAAGCGTTTGAGCCATATTTGATATAAAAAATACGCCCCCTCTGCCATGCCCACCGTCCACGCCGCACCCCTGCCCAAACCCCAACGCACCCAGCTCGAAAACACCGTCAAAGCCGCGCGCGAGGTGGCCGAGAAAGGCGCCCGCGCCGCACTGGCCCAGCTGGCCGTGGGCGAGGCCCGCGCGCCCGACTACCTGAGCGACGACCACAAAGCCCTGCGCCGCCGCCTGCGCGCCCATGGCCGGGCGCTGGGTGATGCCAAAGCCGATGACGACACCCAAGCCGTGCAGCAACTGGTGTGGGAAGTGGCCTACCAGCACTGGCACCGCATGCTGTTTGCGCGTTTTCTGGCCGAAAACGGCCTGCTGCTGTGGGAGATAGGCGCTGCCGTGTCGCTGGACGACTGCGAAGCCCTGGTGCAAGAAACCGACCCCGCCATGAACCTGGGCGCCAAAACCCAGTGGGAGCTGGCCGGAAAGTTGGCCGCGCGCATGCTGCCCCAGGTGTTCAAGCCGCAAAGCCCGGTGTTTGAGCTGGCCTTCGCCCCCGAGCACCAGCGCGAGCTGGAGCGACTGCTCAGCGGCCTGCCGACTGACGTGTTCCAGGCCAGCGACAGCCTGGGCTGGGTGTACCAGTTCTGGCAGGCCAAGCGCAAAGACGAGGTCAACGCCTCGGAAGTGAAGATTGGCGCCGACGAGCTGCCCGCCGTCACCCAGCTCTTTACCGAGCCCTACATGGTGGATTTTTTGCTGCACAACAGCCTGGGCGCCTGGTGGGCCACGCGCCACCCCGGCCAGCCGTGCCCGGTGCCCTTGACTTACCTGCGCACCCTGGAAGACGGCACGCCCGCCGCCGGCAAGTTCGAGGGCTGGCCGGGCAGCCTGCAAGACTTCACCCTGTTGGACCCCTGTTGCGGGTCGGGCCACTTCCTGGTGGCCGCCTTCTTGCTGCTGGTGCCCATGCGCATGGCCGCCGAGGGCTTGACCGCGCTGGACGCCGTAGATGCCGTGCTGGCAGACAACCTGCACGGCCTGGAGCTGGACCCCCGTTGCGTGGAAATTGCCGTGTTTGCCCTGGCCCTGGCCGCCTGGCGCTACCCGGGCGTTGACGGCCACCCGCTGGGCGTGCGCGCCGATATGCCCGCGCCGCAAATTGCCTGCTGCGGCTTGAAGCTGAACGCCAGCGCCGCAGACTGGAGCGCGTTGGTGCCCGAATCGCTACAAAACAGAGAGCTGGTCGCGCAAGACCTGCGGGCGCTACAGGCCGATTTTGCCCAAGCCCCACTGCTGGGCAGCCTGCTCGACCCTGCGCGCAGCCTGAAGGACGACCTGGCCACCTCCAACGTGCAGGCGCTGCGCGAACTGCTGACCCAGGCACTGGCCCAGGAAAGCAGCGCCGCCGATGCGCCCCACAGCGAACTGTTGGAACTGGCCCTGAGCGCCCGAGGCCTACTCGACGCCGCCCGGCTGCTGCAGGGGCGCTACCACTTGGTCATCACCAACGTGCCCTATCTGGCGCGCGGCAAGCAAAACGACACGCTGAAAAGCTATTGCGAAACCTATTACCCCGAGGCCAAAAACGACCTGGCCAACGTGTTTCTGGAGCGCTGCCTGGAGCTGGCGCACCCTGCCAAGGCCGGGCAAGGCGCGGGCGTGGTGCAAATCGTGATGCCGCAGAACTGGCTGTTTTTGACCAGCTACAAAAAGCAGCGCGCATCGCTGCTGCAGCGCGTGCAGTGGAACCTGCTGGCCCTTCGAGACCATCAGCGGCGAGGTGGTGCAGGCGGTGCTGCTCACCCAGACCCGCGCCCCGGCGCCGGAAGGCTTTGCGCTGCACGGCGTGGACGCCAGCGCGCCCAAGTCGCCGCCAGAAAAAGCGCTGCTGCTTCGGGAGTTTGACCTCATGGCAGCAAACCAAAAAGCGCAATTGAAAAATCCAGACGCACGAGTATCGCTTGAAGAAATCGCTGGCGGTTCAATGCTGGGTGATTTTGGTCGTTGTATTCAAGGGATATTGCCTGCAGACCGTGGCCGACTGGTGTTTCTTTACTGGGAGTTCGCACAGTTGCTGTCTGGCTATTCCTTCATGCAAGGTGCGGATGAGACCATTGACTACTCAAATGGCCGCCACCAAGTTTTTAAGTATGAACTCTTCAAGAAAATATTTGCTGAGATTGGGGGGCGTTATCAAGGTTTAAAAGCCTTAGGGAGGCCAGGGGTCAGCATCTCAAAGATGAGAGAACTTCCCGTAACTCTCTACAGCGGTATGCCTTATGACGGGAACGCACATGCGTTTGTTTTAAGTGAAGCAACACACCTTCCTGCTGTTTGGGCTTTCATGTCCTCCGAAAATTTTTCCATTGAAGCGAGGAAACTAGACCAGAAGCTGGACATTACAAATGCCGTAATTGACAGAGTCCCCTTCGACCTCGCCCAATGGCAACAAGTCGCCGCCGAGCGTTACCCCCACGGCCTGCCCAAACCCTACTCTGATGACCCCACGCAATGGCTGTTCCGCCCGCCACCGACCCGCTGCAAGTGGCAGTGGCGCGCCTGGTGGGCTACCGCTGGCCGGCAGAGCAAGAGGCGGCCGCAGCGGCCGGGGCGGCAGAAATTAAAGCCAAATCGGCCTCTAGCGCTTATGCAGCAAGCGCAAGCAGCTATCAAAAAGAGAGTATTGAGGCCGCCACCGCCGCCCCCCAGCGCGCGCCCATGGAGCTGTCCGAAGCGGCGTACGCCTGGATTGCGCGCTGCGCCGCGCTGGAGGCACACACCGACGACGACGGCATCTGCTGCCTGCCCTCGGTGCGCGGCGAGGCCCCGGCGCACGAGCGCCTGTTGCAGCTGCTGATTGCCGCGTGGGAAACCGTGGAGCCCGGCAGCTGGCGCCCCGCCATCCTCGACCAACTGCTGGCCCAGGCCGACTGCGCGGGCAAGGGCCTGGACGTGTGGCTGCGCGAAAAATTCTTCGAGCAGCACGCCAAGCGCTTCCACCACCGCCCCTTTGTCTGGCATGTGTGGGACGGCCTGAAAGACGGCTTTGCCGCGCTGGTCAACTACCACCGGCTGGACGCCAAAAACCTGGAGCGCCTCATCCACACCTACCTGGGCGCCTGGATTGGTCAGCAAGAAAAAGGCGTGCGCGACGGCGTGGATGGTGCCCCCACCCGCCTGGCCGCAGCCCAAGACCTCAAGCGCCGCCTAGAGCTGATTTTGGAAGGCGAGCCGCCCTACGACATCTTTGTGCGCTGGAAGAGCCTGGCCGAGCAACCCATCGGCTGGAACCCCGACCTCAACGACGGCGTGCGCCTGAACATCCGCCCCTTTATGACCGCCGAGGTGCTGCGCCACAACCGCAAACCCAAGCTCAACATCACCTGGGACAAAGACCGTGGCAAGGATGTGGAAAGCGCGCCGTGGTACCCGGTGTTTGGCGGGGACCGCCTCAATGACCATCACCTGACGGTGGCGGAGAAGAAGGCAGCCAGGGAGGCACGCCGTGGCTGACTACGAAGGGATGCGATGGTTCAAGTGCGACTTCCAGGTTCAAACGCCCGAAGACGCCGCGCACTGGGCCGATGTTGACACCCGGCTGCCGGAGCCGCGCCGACCCATGGTCGTGCCGGCACCAGATGCCAACGGTGTTGTGGGAGCTGCGAAGCCCGATGAGAGCTGCCTGCAGGGGATTGCCCGGGCCTATCTTCGTCGCTGCCACGAGGTGGGGCTCGAGCTGATTGGGGTCACGGACCACAACTTCTCGCAGAAGACGGACTCGCGGGACTGGTTCTTGACGCACCTGGTGGAGCAGAACAAGTCGGTCGCCAGGGACTTGGGGCGCCAACCACTGCACATCCTCCCCGGCTTCGAGGTGGACATCGGCTACCACGTGCTGTGCCTGTTCGAGCCGGCCAAGAAGGCCAGCCATGTCTGGCGGGTGAATCGCCTGCTGTGCAAGCTGGGGCTCGACGAGAACGAGCGCTTCCGACAGGGGCGCCCGATGCCCCTGCGACGAAACAACACCACCGTCAGCCTCAAGGAGCTGATTGAGCTGGTTCAAGAGCAGCACAAGGGCATCGTCATTGCAGCCCACGCCGACCAGAACGACGGTCTGCTCGGCGACCCCCGCCACATCGAGGACTACAAGAACAAGAAACTGTTGGCGCTCGAGGTGACGGCCAACCCTCCTGCTCAACGGGTTCTTGACGTTGTTGAAGGGCGCGACCGCGCATGGGCCAGGCCGGACTGCCACCCGGCCTACGTGATGTCGTCGGACGCCAAGTCGCTTAAGGTAGACGACCAGGGGCAGCCCGTCGCCAACTCTCTGGGCTACCGGCACACGTGGCTCAAGATGTCCAAGCCCTCCATTGAGGCGCTGCGCCAGGCGTTCCTGGACCCTTTGTCCCGTATCCAGCTGCAGGGCGCTCGCCCGAGCGATGCGCTGGTGCATCCGCGCATCACCAAGGTCTCGGTTCGAGGGGCGAAGTTTCTTGAAGACCAGGATGTGCACTTTTCGGAGGGCTTCAACTGCATCATCGGTGGACGTGGCAGCGGCAAATCGTCCCTGCTGGAGTACGTGCGGTTTGCCATAGGCCCTGATGAACCCGCAGCCAAGGGCGAGGACGATGACCCATCCCTGCGTCGAAAGCGCGAGCTGCTGAAGGAATCGCTGACGTTTGAAGCGGAACTGCGGGTCACCTTTGAAGTAGGCAACGGGGTGTCGGACACGTTGGTCTACGCGCCAGGGAAGCCCGTAGGCCAGCAACGGTGGCTTGATGGCCGGGAAGTGGCTGACCTGAACACGGTGCTCCGACAGCTACAGCTTCAGTTCTTCAGCCAAGGCGAGCTCAGCCGCATGACCAACGGTGCGCAGGGTCAGGCTCAGGTTTTGTTGCTGATTGACACGGCGGCCGGTGCTTCGTTGTTGGAGCTCAAGGCGACCGAGCGCGACCTCAAGGCGCGCCTGAAAGCACTCTTCCAGAGCACCCGCGACGCCGCCCGCCTGCGCGCTGAGGTCGCTGAGGCACAGCAAGAGGCTGTCGAGCTGGAAAGGCAGTTGAAAGCGCGCGAAGCGGTCCAAGAGGACTCGCAACTGAACCAGTTGGCGCTGGAGGCACGTCGGCACCTCAATCGCATGAAGTCGGCGGACGAGCCCGTGGTGGAAGCGGTGAACCAGGTGCTGCAACAGTTGGGCACGCCGCTGGAGCCGTTATCCGCCAGTGCGGACAACTGGCCGAACGCGGCTTGGTTCAAGGACGCCACGACGCAGATGGAGCAGGCGCGGGCGGACTTGGCCGCGGCCATCACCGATGCCATGACTGGCTACCAGCAGGCGATGACCGCCTGCCTTGGGGAAGGCGCCACCCAGGAAACCGAGCAAAAAATTGCCGCCGTGCAGGAGCGTTTCCGCGCAACATGCGTGGCGAGTGGCATCCGGGAAGAGGACATCGCCCGGATGCAGGGCCTGGAAGAAAAGCGCCAGGAGAGGCTGAAGTTGGTCGAGGAGCGACAGAAGCGACTGGCCGAGGCGCAGATTGAAGCGGACAAGTTCCCGCAGGTGCTCAGCGAGCTGCACGCGGTCTGGCGCTCGCAGTTCGATGCCCGCCGGGCAACGGCCGAAACCATCCAGGCAGCTGTGGCCTCCCAGACCATCCGGTTGACCACCGCCCTCATGGCCGACGAAGCGTCGTTCAAGGCGGCCTGGGCGCGGTTGGCCCCGACGGACAAGCGCGGGAAGCTCGCCCGCCGATGGGAAGACTACGGTGACGAGCTGTTTCGTGAGTGGCGGAAGCGGAGCGATGCGTCCATCTGGGAGACGCTTGAAGCGGCGAGAACAGACACGGGTGTGCTGGAGACCGTCCTCCTTGATGGCCTGCACCAAGCGCTGTTCGTTCACCTCGACGGCGAAAACACCCGTCCCCTATGGGAAGACGTGCGCATCTCCCGCGTGAGCGACGGCATCGACGTCGAGCTGTTGCGCGAGGACCGAACCGTTGCCGGCTCGATGAGCGGTGCCCTGTCAGAAGGGCAGCGTAATACCGTCCTGCTGAACCTGATGCTGGCGCGCGGGGAAGGCCCCATCGTGATTGACCAGCCAGAGGACGAGTTGGACTCGAGCTTCATCTATCGGACCCTGGTTCGGGACCTGCGTGCGGCGAAGAGCAAGCGGCAACTCATAGTTGCCACGCACAACGCGAACCTGCCGGTCAACGCAGACTCTGAGCAAATCTACGCCCTTGAGGCGCGCGACGGGCGCGGCAAGCGTCGCGCGCAAGGGGGCCTCGACCGGAAGGGTGTGGCCGAGGCTGTGCTGGACATCATGGAAGGCTCAGAACAGGCCTTCAAGCAGCGCAGCGAGAAGTACCACTTCTGACGCGAGCTATCACCGGGAAGAACAAGGGCAACCATGACTAAGAAAATCAGCGGCGCAGAGTTTCCGCTCGCCAAAATCTTCAGCTCGGACTTCGACTACGTCATCCCGAGCTATCAGCGCCCCTACGCCTGGACGACGGTCCAGGCCGGTGAGCTCTTTTCCGACCTGCACGACTTCTACTGCAAGGAGGACAAGGAGGACACCTACTTCCTGGGCAGCATCGTGCTCATCAAGGAGGAAGGAAAGCCGCACGCCGAGGTGATAGACGGTCAGCAACGGCTGACGACGCTGACCCTCCTCCTGGCCGCATTGACCCACCGTGCCTCGGGGCAGATTCGCGATGCATTCCATCGCTACCTCTGCGAGCCTGGTAATGTCCTGGAGGGGCTAGCCCAGAAGCCTCGGTTGACCCTGCGGGAGCGTGACAGCGCGTTCTTCAAGCGCTATGTGCAGGACGTGGCTCTGGACGAACTCCTGGTTCTTGACCCGGCCCAACTGGAGAACGAGTCCCAGCGGAACATCCAGGCCAATGCGTGCCTGTTCTTGCAGCGCCTGGATGCGGCCTTTGGTGCGGATGCGGCGGCAGCCACGCAGTTCGGTGGCTTCCTTGTGCAGCGTTGCTTCCTAGTTGCGGTCTCGACGCCGAGCCAGCAGTCCGCGTTTCGCGTCTTCTCCGTGCTCAACAGCCGCGGCTTGGACCTGCTGCCGACAGACATCATCAAATCGGATGTCATCGGCAAGGTGAAGCCCGCGCTTCGGGATGCCTACAACGACACCTGGGAAGAGCTGGAGGTGGAAACCGGCCGGGATGGTTTCGCCGAGGTCTTCGGGCACATCCGCATGATTTATGCGAAGGACAAAGCACGCCGAGCCTTGCTCGAAGAGTTTCGGGAGCGGGTGACCGCGAAGGTGCCCTCTGCCGAAGACTTGGTCACGAAAGTCATCGAGCCCTACACACAGGCCTATCTGGTGGCCAAGCATGCGCAGTACGTCTCAACTTCGAACGCCGCTGAAATCAACGCCTTGTTCCGTTGGCTGAACCGCATCGACAACTCGGATTGGCTTCCAAGCGCGATGAAGTTCCTCGCTGAGCACGAGTCCGATGCCAGCTACATGCACTGGTTCGTCAAACGGCTGGAGCGGCTCGCGGCATGCATGCACGTGTGTGGCTATGACGTGAACAGCCGAATCGAGCGCTATGGGCGGGTCCTCTCCGCGCTGGAGAAGCCCCATTCGATGGCTTCGCCGGTATCTGCCATCGAGCTCACCGACTACGAAAAGACCAGCTTTCTGGCGCAGCTGCAGGGCGAGGTTTACCTGATGACGGCTCGGCGTCGGAACTACCTCATCCTTCGCCTTGACTCCTTCCTAGCCGATGGGGCGGCCACCTATGACCCCTCCATCCTGACCATCGAGCACGTCCTGCCGCAGACGGTGACCAAGGGCTCTGTTTGGGCGGCCCAGTGGCCAAACGTGGCTGACCAACTGCGGTGGTTGCACCGCCTGGCCAACTTGGTACCTCTCAATCAGCGTCGCAACTCTCAGGCGCAGAACCACGACTTCGAGCGCAAAAAGAAGGCCTACTTCGGTGGCAAGCAGGGCGTATCGTCGTACGTCTTGACCACGCAAGTGCTGAACACGCCCAGTTGGACGCCAACAGTGGTTGAGAAGCGTCAAAGCGACCTGATTGACGTGCTTTCCAACGCTTGGAGCCTGAAATGAGAGCAATGACAGGTACTGGTTCACTCACCGGGAGGGTTGTTGGCGAGTTGGTCCGGGCCCTCCAAGATACAGCGAGCGGCAACTCCCACACAGCAGCACCGACAGCAGCGGTGCTTTGGCCAGACAAAGAACGTCAGTGGCAGCCGGCCATCGGTCAGCTGCTGCACGCAATGCCCAACCTGGTGACATTGGGTACCTTCGACGTTGAGAGACGCTGCGGCCCAGCCATCTGGTTGAAGTGCGCAATTGCCGGTTTGATTCCCGAAGCGCAGTTCGACGGCGTGCCGGTAGTCTATCTGCCCGGGGTCAGCCGCGCCGAGCTGCGGGCCATCGAGAGTTGTCCGCGAGACTTGCAACCGTTGGCCGAGCTGCAGTACCGAGGAGTATTCTGGAGCCAGGTCAACACCAAGGACTGGACTGTCAGCGCTTTCCTGTCTTCGAAGAACGGCGGTCTTGGGCTGGACGTGGCGCAGGATAAGGCAACGCAGGAGGCCTTGGCCCAGGTGCTGTCCGCCGGCGTGTTACTCGATAGACCGCTGGACGAACTGAAGGGCCGGCAAATCAACGCCGAGTGGCTGCTGAGCCTGCTGGCACCGAATCCGACCCGAGACCTGCTGGTATGGATGAACGGTCCCCAGGACACGCAGAAGGACTGGGCCGGCGTACGGTGGGATGTCTTTTGTAAGCGGGCCAAGTCTGACTTCGGCTTCGACCCAGTCAGCGACGGACCCCTGGTGGCCGCTGAGAGGCTGGCCCGGCGCGAGGGCAAGTGGGCAGCCGTGGCCGAGCTCTATCGGGACTCGTATACGAGCTTTCCGGATGTGCTGACGCTGCTGCGCACCGTGCAGCCTCCGCAGTTGGGGCTGTTCCCTGATTTGGACTCTAATGGCCCTTTGGCAGGCTACCCGCAAGCCAACGAGCAAGGCGAGGCAAGTCTGCGTTCCACGCTGTCTGCCTGTGCAGCCATGGATGCCGCCCAGGCTCGCTCAGCCATCGCCACCGCCGAGAAAGAGCATGGCGCGCGCCGGGCTTGGTTGTGGTCCCGGATGGGACAGTCGCCCTTGGCTCAATCGCTGGAGCACCTGGCCCGCTTGGCTGAGCTCAGCGCAGCGGCGCCCATCGGCGGTACGCCCTCGGAGCTGGCTGCAAGCTACCAGCAGTCCGGTTGGCGTGTGGACGAGGCGGCGACGCTGGCCATGGGCACCGTGCATGCCAAGGCAGACACAGACGCTGTCAGCGCTGCAGTGCGCGCCGTCTACCTGCCATGGTTGGAAGAAGCTGCCAAGCGACTGCAGGACGCGGTGAAGAAGGTTGGGGGCATGCTTGCGCTGCAGGTGGCATCGGACGCAGCAGCTGACTCTGGCACATGCACTGTGTTCGTGGATGGCCTGCGGTACGACGTCGCCCAACGGTTGCGTGCCAAGCTGGATGGGCTGGGCACCACGACGTTGGCGGCCCGTTGGACCAGCATGCCGTCGGTCACAGCATCCGGTAAGGCTTGGTGCTCGCCAGTAGCGGGGCTGGTCTCCGGCACGGCGGAAGACGTCGAGTTCCAGCCCCGGGTAGCCGCAGACGGCAAACCGCTCTCTAGCCACAACTTCAGGAAGCTGCTGACGGACAACGGCGTGCAGCCGCTGGACAAGCACGAGACAGGTGACCCCGGCGGTCGCGCATGGACGGAATCGGGCGACCTGGACCACTATGGTCATGAGCACGGCGTTCGTCTTGCTCGTGACATTGATGCCCAGCTGGCTGCTGTGGTTGAACGGGTGCAGGAACTGCGCGACGCTGGGTGGCGCCGGGTGCGCATCGTCACCGACCACGGCTGGCTGTTGGTCCCTGGCGGTTTGCCAAAGACGGAGCTGCCCAAACACCAGGCAGAAACCCGCTGGGGACGCTGCGCTGTCCTCAAGGACACGGCACACGGAACACCGCTGACATTTGGCTGGGATTGGTGCAAGGAGGTTCAGGTCGCGTACGCACCGGGTGTGTCGTCTTTCATTGCCGGCGCCGATTACGCGCATGGCGGCTTGAGCTTGCAGGAGTGCCTCGTGCCAGTGCTCGAATTGGCGGTGGCGGCATCAGCGGCAACCGTGCAGGCCATCATCAAGTCGGTGACATGGAAAGGCCTGCGCTGCGTGGTGGAAGTCAATAGCGCTTCGAGTGGCTTATCGGTCGACGTTCGCACCAAGCCAGCGCTCGCATCATCGAGTTTGGTGGCCAGCGTGAAGCCTGTTGACGCCGGAAAAGCGAGCGTTGCAGTACCTGATGACGACAACATGGGAGTAGCTGCCGTGGTGGTGGTACTCGGGCCTGATGACCAAGTGATTCAAAAACAACCCACCACAGTGGGAGGAAACTGATGATGCAACTCGATGAGTTGGACAAGAAAGCCACATCGGCCTTCGAGGGCTATGTGGTCCGCAAAGACCTGGTCAGGACATTCAGTCGGCAGTTCCCGGTGCCAACCTACGTGGTCGAGTTCCTGCTGGGGAGATATTGCGCCACTACCGACGAAGCCGAAATCCAGGAGGGCTTGGATATTGTTCAGCGCCAGTTGGCGTCTCGGACGGTCAAGGCAGGTGAAGAGGAGCTGTTCAAGGCCCGGGCCCGAGAGTCTGGCTCCGTCAAAATCATTGACATCATCACGGCCCGGCTGGATTCCAAGACCGACTCCTATGTGGCCAGTTTACCCAGCCTGCGGTTGAATGATGTCAGGCTCACGCCTGAGATGGTCAAAGACAACGAGCGCATGCTCACGGGCGGCTTCTATGCCGAAGTCAGCCTTGGATACGACGCCTCCATCGCCCAAGAAAAAGGCGGACGCCCCTTTGGTATTGAGTCCCTGAGGGCCATCCAGTTGTCCAAGCGGGAGACCTTGGATGTCCTGGCGCAGGGCCGAGCCCAGTTCTCGACCAGCGAATGGCGCGACCTGCTATTGCGCAGCGTGGGTTTCGAACCAGAGACCTTGTCGGAACGCGCCAAAGACGCGTTGCTGTTGCGGATGGTGCCGTTTGTTGAGCGCAACTACAACCTGGTTGAACTCGGGCCCAGAGGGACAGGTAAGTCCCATTTGTTCCAGCAAGTATCACCCTACGCGCATCTGATTTCGGGTGGCAAAGCGACTGTGGCGAAGATGTTCGTCAACAACCAGAACGGCGCACGTGGTTTGGTTTGCCAATACGACGTTGTCTGCTTTGACGAGGTGTCCGGTGTCTCTTTCGACCAGAAGGATGGCGTCAACATCATGAAGGGCTACATGGAGAGCGGAGAGTTCTCCCGTGGCAAAGAAAGCATCCGTGCCGATGGCTCGATTGTGCTGGTGGGCAACTTCGACGTCGATGTCGAGCACCAGCAGCGCATTGGCCACCTGTTTGGACCACTGCCTCCAGAAATGCGAAACGACACCGCATTCATGGACCGTATCCACTGCTTCTTGCCCGGCTGGGATGTTCCCAAACTCAGCCCAGGTCTCTTCACCACCCATTTTGGGTTGGTGAGCGACTTCCTGTCGGAGTGTTTCACCCAGCTGCGCAACCAGAGCCGCGTGCCAGTCCTGCAGGGTCGAGTGCGATGGGGTGGAGCCTTGTCGGGCCGTGACCTGAATGGGGTCAACAAGACAGTCAGTGGTCTTCTGAAGCTGCTTTACCCCGGCCCAGACATGACGGTCAGTGAGGATGACCTGGAGTGGGCTGTTCGACTGGCACTGGAAGTCCGGCGCCGGGTCAAAGAGCAACAAAAGCGCATTGGGGCTGCCGAGTTTCGCAATACCCATTTCAGCTACACGATAGGGTCTGAGGGCGTCGAAAAGTTCGTCAGCACACCGGAACTGCAAAGCCAAGGGGGCATCAGTGAAGAACCCCTGGAGTGTGGCCAGATTTGGACCATGAGCCCTGGTGGCGAAGAGGAACACCCCGGCCTGTTCAGGCTTGAAGTAAATGAGGGGCCAGGCGGTGGGGTGAAGGTTCTGAACAACCCGGTGCCTGCTGCTTTCAAAGAGTCCATCCGTTGCGCGGAGCAAAACCTTTATGCCCGTGCTCAGCAACTGGTTGGCGACAGGGACCCCAGGTCACATGAGTTCTCGGTGCAGCTCAGAGGCTTTGATGCTGCCAAGTCTGGAGCCAAGACGGGCGTCGCCGCCCTGATTGCACTGTCTAGCGCCCTGCTGAAAAAGACGGTCCGAGGTGGCCTGGTCGTGGTGGGTGAAGTCACCCTGGGCGGCACCATCGAGCCCATACACAACGCGGTCACCATCGCTGAGATGGCGGTAGAGAAGGGGGCGAAAGCGCTCCTATTGCCGGTTTCATGCCGTCGTCAACTCTTCGATTTGTCCGACGACATGGCTACCAAGCTCGACATCGAGTTCTATCAGGACGGCCGGGATGCATTGTTGAAAGCGTTGGCGGAATAGCTAGTGCCCGCACTGATGAACAGTCCACAGTCACGCCATGACGACTGACAGCCCGTGCCTATTGGCAATCGTTGAGATAGACAAGTCAGAGCGGGTCTACTGTGCCCAACCCGGTTGCCATCACACCGTTTACAAAGCTATCCACGTCGTCAAAGAGGCTGGGCAGCTGCTGGTGCTGGGTTCGACCTGTTTTGAAAAACGTTACGGTAGCCTCAAGGCACTGGGCAAGGCCCGGCATCGGGGAGGCAATGGCAAGGTGCTGACATCGCAAGAGCGCGCACTGCTGGCAGAAAACACCCAGGCCTTGCTGACCCGCTTCGAGGCCGAGGAGACTCGACTGCACGTAGAAGCGGAGCAGAAGCTTCAAAAGCTTCAAGACGAGATGCTTCGCAGGGCCAAGCCTCCGCAAATTCCAGCTCCGGCACTAGGTCAAATACCTGGTATGCAGGGTATGTCTCTGCGCGGCGTTTTCCCCTGGTCTTGGATGATGCCGCGCTCATCGGTGGCTGCGTTCAAACTTAGTGACGGTAGCGGTTGGGTGCGGGTTCAACACAAAGACGGTAGGCACTTCATCGTGCCCTGGCCCAGTTTCGACGGCTGGGAAGAGTCGCTACCGCCGGTGGTGGGGCGTGCCAATCTGGAGGTTGGAGGCTATGAAGTTGTTGGGTCGGTTGTGAACGCACTTGCTTATTTGCGAACCCACGTCACAGGCGAAAAAATCACCGGGGTTTGGAGCGACGTGACTGCTCTGTTGGGTAACCGTCAGGTTTAAAAAATGACGCAGTACCGTCACGGGTTGGTTCTCTCAGTTACATGTCGCACCCTGTCAGAAGGTCGCTTAAAATGAATTTGTGACGAATTCAAAAGACCACCGCGGCGGGGCACGACCAGGCGCAGGACGCAAAGCAGCGTTTGGCGAGCCTACGACCACGCTACGCATCCCGCAGAGTGCCAAACCGGCCATCAGTGCCTTTCTGGACGCCCTCAAGACATCTGCAGCCAACCAAGAACCCCCTTTCCCCTCTGATGCTTGGCGCCCCGCCTTGGAAGCGCCGAGGCGCGAACTTCCGGTGGGCCTCTCCAAGGTGTCCGCCGGGTTCCCGTCTCCTGCTGAAGACTTCAAAGACCGCGAGCTCGACATCAACGAGTTCCTGATTGCCCGCCCGAAAAGCACCGTCTTTTTCCAGGTCGATGGCCCCTCTGTCCAGGAGTTCGGCATCTACGACGGCGACTTCGTCGTGGTGGACCGCAGCAAGAGCCCTCAGTCTGGCCAGATTGTGGTGGCCTTCGTGAACGGCGAGCGACTGGTCAAGAAGTATCACATCACCTCCGATGGCCGCGTCTTCCTCGTGGCCGGCCACCCCAGCTTCAAGCCGCTAGAAATCAAGGAAGGCACTGAGCTCGAAATCTGGGGTGTGGTCGTCGGCAAGTTCGGCAGAGTGCCCTTCTGAGCAGGGGCCAGGTCGTGTTCGCGCTGGTCGACGTCAACAACTTCTATGCTTCCTGCGAGCAGCTCTGGGAGCCCAAGCTCCGGAACAGGCCTGTTGTCGTTCTGAGCAATAACGATCTTACTGATCAAGTTTGTTAGTAGGATGCGGCATGTCTTCTGGGCTTCTTGTATTTGGATTCATCGTCTCTTTGAGACGAGTAGCAGGTGGGG
>LNAP01003618.1_pt1 | contig 27493 bp, 20 predicted proteins | sample 602601 | NCBI WGS metagenome assembly LNAP01 (sample SAMN02440304, study PRJNA202911) | soil metagenome | biome: Subtropical and temperate rainforests or woodlands; isolation source: soil samples (1 kg each in a 20% v/v slurry with milli Q water) were... ... | reverse complement strand
AAGCCATCGCCGACATCACCCACTACATCGTCGGCTTCTACAACACCCACCGGCTGCACTCCACCCTCGGCTACCGTTCCCCGGCCGACTACGAGAAAGTCACCGCCTGAAATCCCCTATCCCGGTGTCCACTGAAACTTGAACCACGACAATGCCCCCTCAAGCGGCTCGTGGCACGTCTACGGATCTCGGGCGGCACTTTGCATCGAGCCCGACCGCACCCGGAGCGGTGTCGAAACCATCGCCATCGATGGCGCCCTTGCCACCGCTCCACGGCGCTATGACTGGGCGGGGAAGGTTCGTGTGCAGCTCACAGCGCAGGAACTGCCGCTGTTCGCAGCGGTGCTGCTCGGCTACATGGACAAGTTCGAGGCCGCCAACCACGGAGAGCACGGCAAAGGGTTGACGCTGCATCGCCAACCGGATCGGGGCGCCGTATTCGCGCGGGTCGTCGCGCACGGCGTCGGGCCAAGGGCGGTCGCCGTACAGCCAGGCGATCTGTACCACGTCGCTGCGATCACCATCGCTCAGCTGGCACTGAACCACCCCGCCCTCCCCTACCCCGCCTTGCACGAGATCCTGCGGGCGGTAGCGGCCCTCAGAGCAGACCGCCCGTAACCCGACCGGCCACTCGCAGAACGCGCGAGAACGGGTTTTTTTTAAAAATAAACCCTGTATTTCGTATTTTATAACAATAGGTTACCGGCGATTTCCTCTTTTCGCCACTGTGGCGAAAACCCCTGACCCAACATGCTCTACAGTTCCCGCATGCCTGCCGTCCAGCGATCGTACAAGATTCGCGCCTACCCCAATGGCGCCCAAGTCCGGATGCTGAACCAGTGGTTCGGCGCCGCGCGGTGGGCGTGGAACTACGCGCTCGATTCCCGCACCAAAGCCTACAAGCGGCGCAAGGAGTCGATCACCGGCACCGACATTTCCCGCCGCCTGACGAAGCTCAAGACGCTGCCGCGCTTCGCATGGCTGGCCAAGGTGCCGGCGACCTGCCTGACTCAGACGCTGCGCGACCAGGACGCCGCCTTCGCGCATTTCTTCCGCCGTGTGAAGGCCGGCGAGACGCTGGGCTACCCAAAGTTTCGGTCTCGGCACGACAGCGCTGTCTCGCTGCGCTTCCAGGACGTGAGCCTGCCCAAGTGGGTCAAGGGCGCCGTGTCGTTGCCCAAGCTCGGGCCGGTGAAGATCGCCGAGGATCTGCCGGCGGTGGCCTGCCCAGATACGGTGACGCTCGCACGCGATCCGGACGGCCGGTACTACGTGGCATTCAGCGCCAAGGTAGAAATCGAGGCATTGCCGGCCGTCAACCGGGCGGTCGGCATCGACCTTGGCCTGACGCACCTGGCCACGCTGTCCACCGGCGAGAAGATCGACAACCCGCGCCACCTTGCCAACCGCCTGCGCTACCTGCGCCAGCAGCAGCGGTGCTTGTCCCGGCGCGTCAAGGGCAGCAAGCGGCGCGAGAAGCAGCGGCTTCGGGTGGCCCGCGCGCACCGCAAGGTCGCCGACTGCCGCAGCTACGGCTTGCACGCGCTCACCACCCGGCTGGTGCGTGAGTTCGACGTGATAGCAGTCGAAGACCTGGCGGTCAAGAACATGATTCAGCACCCCCGACTGGCCCGCGCGATCGCGGACGCCGGCTGGGGCGAATTCCGCAGGCAGCTTGAGTACAAGTGCGCCTGGTACGGCAGGCAACTGGTGGTCGTCGACCGCTGGCTGCCGTCCAGCAAGACCTGCTCGTCCTGCGGACACAAGCTCGAAAAGCTCGCGCTGTCTGTGCGCGGCTGGACCTGCCCCGACTGCGGTGCGGTTCATGACCGTGACCAGAACGCGGCACAGGTGATTGTTGCGGCAGGCATGCGGCAACTCGGCCCGGGTGAACCGGGTGACCTGCGCGTGGAGGGGCCACGAGGCCCCAACGAAACGCGAACCGGGCGAATGGCGAACGAGTGCACGACGCATGAGTGAGTCATTCAGCAGCGGATTCAAGCCTTCGACCGCGATATGCGCCAGATGATCGCTGCACGAATGACGGCAGCGATCGAAATTTCGATGTGCACCGGGTCGTCCAGTTCCGCCCCATACAGCGCAGCGTCAACCGAGGCCCGCCACACGCGTCGTCGTAGCGCTTCCGGGATCATAACCACCTCTTGCTGCATCGCCTCTCTTTGAAGCGCCGTATCTATGACGATTCGCTTCCACGCTTCCAGACTATCGTTGGCGCCGAGCTGCCAGGTTTCCGGTGCTAGAAACGCTTCGATGGCGTCCTGAACCCATCGGCTCTTGTTCTTGAGCGTGTAGCCCTCCTCGACCATCACCACGAGCATCGCCTTTCGCGCTTCTGGCGACAGGCGGAAGGTGGTTCGCTCAACGGACCTGTCAGCCGCAACCTCACGTTCCAGTCCGGGCACGGCTGACGCAGCCACTTGGATTCGCTTGACCTTGGTCAACGCCCTACCCTCCCTTGGCTCGCTTTTTTACGAGACCCATGAACGCGTTCCAGGCCTCCTGCGCTTTCTGAAGATCCGACCAGTCAACGTCGCCATCGGGAAGGCTTTCGCTTCGGCCGTCCATCCAGCCTTCGATGATTTCCCGCACCACATCGGTGTCTTTGACGGAACCCAGGGACACGGCGCTGCGCGGACGCCCTCGCGCCGTCTCCTTTTCCGCCTTGACAGCCTGGTGATCCGTTGATGCTTTCTGGAGCGCGTTCTCGATGTCACGCACAGAATCAAGGGTGCCGTCAGCGATCAAGGCTCGAATTTTCGCCGGTGCGGCGATGAATCGAAGGTATCTGTTGCAAGTCCGCGGCGATTCGTGGATGAGCTCGTGTAGCTCCTGGCCCGTCATCTGTCTACCGACAGAAGCCTCATGTATGGCGACGAGGTTCGCTATGGATTCGATTTTCTCGGCCGTAGACAGATCCTCCCGCATGATGTTTTCAATCAGTGCGCCCGCCCGATCGTGCAAAACGTTGGCATCCCGCATCCGCACCAGGGCTCGGACCGTCGGGCGCCCGAGAAGCACGTGCGCGAGGAACCGCCGCTCCCCCGCCATGATCGTCGCCCCGCCATCCTCGTCGGCAAACACGGTGATTGGCTGCAGGAGACCGCGGCGATGAATGCTTTCCGCCAGGAGGGCTATGCGCTCGATGCCCTCTCGTGCCGCGGGGTCGGCCAGTTCAATTACGTCATGGACCGCCTCGAAAAACGCATCGTTAACCAATGACGTACCCGTGCGGCGCATGGCGTCGTCATGGACGTGAACAACCTGTTCGCGGGAGATCGGTAACCGCCGCGGGTTGTCAGGGTTGACTCGCACCCGGTCGAGTGGAAGTACCTGTAGGTCGCCCTCGCCGGCGTGGTGGTCTTGTGCGACTTGCTGGCGGATGGCGCCGGCCAGCTTCGAATCGCCCTTGATTCGCTCACGAAGCGTATTTCTGTCGATCACCATGTCACCTGGTCACAACCGATTTTTGTGAGCGCTTCACGACATACGTCCTCCAATTGACGTCGAAGGCGATCAGTCCGGCTGCCTTCAAAAATCGACGGCGCGCCGAAAACCATTGATTCTTTGTAGCCAACCCAGTCGTTCAGCGAGTTCGTCAGCATCACCGGCCCGATCTGCTCATCCTCACGAAGGAGCGCCAGAAATTCATCATGGATGCGCGTGCCCTTTCGGACCTTGTTGGGCAGCACACCTACGAGGGTCAATTGGTCGCCCTTCGCGCGCTGCAGGTTGGCCTGGCTTCGCACGCTGAGCATTCCGTGCAGTCCTTCGACCGAGGGCGCCTCCATCTCTGAAGGGATCAGCAGATGGCTGGCCGCATACATCGCCGCTTGGACCAGCGGCCCCTTGCTTGGCCGCGTATCAATGACCACCAGGTCGTAGTTGTTTCGGACCTCATCGAGGTGGAGGAACGCCCGCAACCATCGAACAACCTCTTCGTGCACGGCCTGTTCGCGCACCAACTCGATACTCTGGAGCTTCTTGGCATGGCTCGGGATGATCTCCAGTCGGGGATATTGAGTAGGGTAGGGCACCGCGAAGCCTTTCAGCCACACGTCTGCCGTGTCGCTGTATCCGTCCCAGTCATCGGCCTCCTCCGTTTGCCAGTCGGGGTGTCGTGGCGGAGCGTAATCGTTGCTGCCGTCGGTCATCAGGTCCATGTCGAGATAGCGCCGCGAGAGGTTGGTCTGTGGGTCAAGGTCGAGCAGAAGGACCTTCAGATTGGCGATGATCGACGCATATTCGGCGATCGATTTCGACACGAAGGTCTTTCCGACGCCGCCCTTGTTGTTCCCTACGACAAGAATCTTTGCGGGCACTTGACAATCTCCGGACGGGGGTTGTTGGCGCATGTTACACGGTGTACCTTTGCGCCACTAGCAGCCTTTCGCATCGGCGATGCGTTTGTCATGATATGCTTTTTTTCATCAAAAAGAGCTACCACCACGCGCGCACCGCGCGTGCGCGCGAGTTTGTGTTTTTTTTTGTGTTTTTTTCTTAGTTTTCGCGCTTCCAACGCATTGTTTGTAAAGGGATATTTTAGTTAATTGTGTGATGTTTTAGAGTGATCTGTGTGAGGTTTTAGAACGAAAGGCGTGAGGTTTTAGAACGAAAGGCGTGAGGTTTTAGAACGAAAGGTGTGAGGTTTTAGAACGCATGTGTGAGGTTTTAGAAGCCAGGCGCTGCGGCGGCCAGGCGGCCAGGCGGCTAGGCGGCTAGGCGGCTAGGCGGCCAGCGGGCCGCGAAAGGTGTGAGGTTTTAGAAGCCGGGGGATGGGGCGGCCCGGCGAGTGGCGGTCCAGCCGCCGAAAGGTGTGAGGTTTTAGAAGCGGTGAGATGCGGCCAGGCGGCCAGCGGGCCGCGAAAGGTGTGATGTTTTAGAAGCCCGGCGCTGCGGATCGAGCGGTTTGGTGTGGTTTTCGAGCACTTTTACGTGGCCTTTGCCATGGGGATGCGTGGTTTTATGTCTGGCCGAACCATTCTATTCACCTGCCGCGGGGCGGGGCAGGGGGGCTGGTGAAAGAAGCGCACACTCTGATCAAGCACTCAGCGGCCATCCACATGACCAACGTGCTGTCGCCGGTGGAGCGGCGCGCCTACAACTCGCTGCTGTTTTTTGCTCGTCCCAGCATGCAGCGCGGCGCAGACCACATCATCGAGACACCTCGCCTCATGGCTATGGTTGGATGCACAGCAAACAACCGCGATCACCTCATCGACACGGTGATCAGCCTCGTCGGCCGCGTCGTCACGTACAACGTGTTCGGCAAGGACGCTTGCGACAAGGAGGCCTGGCGGATGACCAGCGCGTTGCTGGCGGATGCCGGGTTCTCATCCGACAGGCGTGTTTTGCGCTACTCGTTCCCCAACTCGATCGTCGATCTGCTCAAGCACCCGTCCCTGTACGCGCGCATCAACCTGGCGGTGCAGCGAAAAATGCGACGGGCAGGCGCGATGGCGCTTTACGAGTTCTACCTCGACACCCTGGGAGCGCGTCGGCGCGACATCGAGTTCACCATTGACCTTTCGTCCCTTCGACTGTTGCTGGGGACAACCGACAAGTTTGAGCAGTTTGCAGCGTTTCGTCGCTATGTCATCGACCCGGCCCACCAGGAGATCAACGCCGTCAGTGACCTGCGGGTATCCGTTGCCCAGATGAAGCGCCAAGGCCGCGCTGTGAGCGCGCTGGAAATCCGTGTTGAGCGGGTAGGGGAGGGGTGGCGCGACGATGATCAGGGGGTCGCGCTACTGGACCCCGCTATTTCGGCACCGGCCACGGGAAACGGTGGACAGGACGACGACCTGCGCGCGCGCTTGGCCGATGTGTTGGGCGCCGAAACCGCCACTCAAGTGATGGCCCGACATGACACAGGGCGCATTCGCGCCAATTTCGACTATGCGTTGGCCATGCACGGCCGCGGTGGGATTCGCAGCTTGCGGGCCTATTTTCTGCGTGCGATCGCTGAGGACTATGCAAGCAGTGCAAGCAGTGCAAGCAGTGCCGCGCAGACACCCACACGCCCAGCCCGGCGGAGGTTGCCCGGAGCTGCAAATACCGCCCCCACTGTTGATCCGAGGCGGGTCGCGGAGGATCTGCGCATCCGGGAGGCGCGCGCCTGGTACGGATCCCTGTCGGCGGCCGAGCAGGCACGCTGCCGGGAGGACTTCGAGAAATCGGAGCAGTTTCGCGGCATGGCCTCAATGCTGCGGGGGCGGGCAGGGGAGTCGCCGATCTACTTGGGCGCTCTACTGTCGTTCCTGGCCGATCGGGCGCTTGACAATGGCGTGGCGCGTTGAGGCGGGCTGCTGTGCGTTCGCTCAGCGCGTCTTGATCGGGAAATACAGATCCAGCCTCTCGATGAGGGGTATCAGCCTGCGTCGATCCCGCCGTGGCTTCTGCCGGACGTCGTGATCGTACGGACCAAGCGGGTCGATGTCGGGCAGTTTTTTGTCTTTTTCCGCACGGAAAAACAGGGGCAGGTTGGCGTGCAGCATGGCCGCGTACCGTGGTCCCGGCTGCAGGTAGACCATGACCCGGGGGTGCGGGGCGATCGTCCGGCGGTAGAGTAGGGGAGTGCTCGGCACGAAGGCGGACAGCACCTGTAGCTCCCTGTCGAGGTTTGCCTGCCATTCTTCGGGCGGCATGCCGGTCACTCGATGCCTGCGAGCGTCCTCGATCGATTTGGCGACCTCACCGGCCCTGATGCGCCGGTGCGCAGTCGTGTGGCCCGCCCATGACCACAGCAGGCGTACCGGCGTTTGGTCGAAAAAGTCGATTTTCCGGTACGCCTGAAGAAGGGATACGCCGGGGAGAGTGGCAGCGGCAATTTCGGCTCGACGCCGCTGGTCGATCTTCCTCATGACGGCGCGCAGGTGCTGCTTGGCGGCGTTGATCGTGTCCACGGTCGCCCGCAGGTCTGCGTTCACGGCGACCCACCCGGGCAGCCGGAAGACGGTTGTCGGGAACTGCTCGGGCAGCCGGTGCAGGCGTCGAACGGCGTCGGCGGCCAGGGCAAGCGCCTCATCCCCATGAACGGGTTCTGGGTTGATTCGCGTCAGCGCCTTTCCATCGGGTGACAGAGGCAGCTTCCAGACCTGTCCGCACACGGCGTTCGAGACCCAGAAGGTATTGAAATCCTCCAGGCTCTCGGTGAGCCGATCGAACGCTTCGATGATATTGATCCGGTTCATGTCCCAGATAATACCATCCTACAGTTTCAACTTTCCATGTCGCCACCCCAGGCCGCACCGACACCCCACGCCATTGCTTTGTTTTCCTTTTCTTCTCCTTTTCTTTTTCCTTTTTTTACGGGGGAGGGCGGGGAGGGCTTTTTATTCCGTTGCACGTTGGCAGTACGGCTTGGGTTGGCACGGATGGGGGGTGCTTTGTGTCTGATGGTATTATTAGGAAAATCACCATGAGGGAACTGGCAGGTAGTTTGCCTGCTTGCAGTCCAGCGTCGAAATGGGCGCGCGCCCTAGACGCAGGTCCACCCCGGCGTGTTCTGCGTATAATAAACATTATGTTAAATAACCGTTCGTTTTTGCGCCCGAGCCCAAAAAAAGGCCCGAACCGATTGCTCGATTCGGGCCTGAAACAACCTGGCCGAGGGGGCGTTTTCGCCCCTGCCATCCCTAGTCCATCTCAGCCGCAGGCGCCCATGTGGCCGCAGGCCGTGCAGAAATTGCACCCATCACGCTTGATGACCGCATAGTTCCCACACTCCACGCAGCAGCGGCCCGCCAGTTCGCGAACCTCCGCTGCGCCTACGGCCCGCAGTCGCGGCGCACCCGGCTCATGGTCTTCCCACCGCACGGCCCCCATGTCTCCGGTCGGAAGACCTTCGTTATCGAGGACGCCAAGCATCGCATAGCGGTGCACCAGTAGCCGCGCCATGTAGGCCACGGTCGACGGATACGTCTGACGCCGCTGTTCACCCGGCACCTGCGCAAAGGGCATTTCCCCCTGCGGTTCCGAGAAGTCCAGCAGCTGTCTCAGCTTCCCGCCGATCCAAGCCGGATCGATCACCCGCATGTCATAGGACAGGCTCTTGCAAAGCCCATCCAGAACCCGTGGGTAATGACCCGCCAGCCAAACCGAGTACGGCCGCCGGGTGCCGTCGGGCAGGTCCAGCTCCTTGACTCCCATCACGAAGTCATCGCCGGTCGCGTCGTTGCGGATGTCTACCGTCCACGACAACGTGCCGTCAGGGCCGGTCTTTGGCTCCTTGCGGGCGAACAGCGCATCCAGCACCGGAGTTTCCCCCGGCTGACCGAACACGCCGAGTCGCTCGCACTCGTACTGCACGATCCTGGCAAAACCAGCCACCAGCGATGGCACCCTTACGGTAGCACCGAGCGGCGGCATGGCCAGGTCAAACGCATCGTCCCCCGCCGTCTTGGCCAGGCTCTCCAGCTTCACCTGCAGCCAGGCACGATCATTCGATCGCATGTCCATGGACAGAGATTTCGCCAGAGCGCCCAAGCCTCGCGGCTGCTCGGCACCATTTACCCAGACCTCGAAAGGCTCGGTATGTCCGTTCACCGCGTGACCAATGAACACCGCCAGGCGTGCGCCGTGCGGATGCTCCAGCAGATAGCATTGCGCCGGATTGCCCGCGGCAAACCGCGGTCGTCGGCGCCAGCGCAGGCTGGCCAGCGGCGGGGTCGGCACCTCAAGTAGGCGAATTCGGCGATCCGGATCGGTTTCATCTGACCGACCATCTTCTGCCGGCGGCGCCACAGGCGATGCCTTCTCATCACTTTCGACCGCAAGGATCGCGCCGGTCACGGCGTTGGGCCGATACGTCGCGAGCCCCTTGGCTCCGCCTTTCCAGGCCTCCAGGTACAGGCCCTGAAACGCCTCGAACGGAAAGTCCGCCGGCACGTTCACCGTCTTCGAGATCGAAGCGTCGATGAACGGCGCCACGGCACACACCATTTTCAGGTGATCGGCCGCGGAGATCTGCAGCGCACCGCGGAACACAGCCGGGAGCTGTGTCACGTCCCCGCTCATCTCCCGGTAGAGACGATAAGCGTGATCTTCCACCGCGTAGACCCGCCAGGATCCGTCACGCTCCCGCTTGCGTCGGGTGTACGTCAAGGAAAACGCAGGCTCGATCCCGTTGCTCGCGTTGTCGGCGAACGCCAGGCTGATCGTGCCGGTCGGCGCGATCGACAGCAAGTGCGAGTTGCGGATGCCCTTGCGGCGGACTGCTTCACGGATGTCTTTCGGCATCCGCTTCATGAAGCGGCTTTCCAGGTATCGGGTAGCGTCGAGCAAAGGGAAAGCCCCCTTCTCTTCGGCCAGCCGCGTCGAAGCCCGATAGGCCTCGTCCCGCATCTACAAGGCCGTGAAGGACTCCAGGACCGCGGCGTTCGACGACGTGAAGGCGCCCGATTTCCTGGGCGGCGCCCCGGCGTTCATCAAGCGCCAGCACAAGGCCTACGAAATGGGGCGCTGGCGGCCGCTCAAAGAACCGCCTTTTCGAAACCCCCAACTACATGCTCGAAATCCACGGTTTCGAGATCGCGCTCAAGGCGAGCGCCCAGCTGCCGGAGTGGGTCTACCTGTACGCCGCGCCAGGGAGCCTCTCCTACCAGGACAAGGATGCCCGCAAGATGCTGCCGTTCCCGGTGGTGTTTCATCAGGGCAAGGTGCTGTATTTCGTGAAGCCGGCTGCCGGCGCCCCGGTGGCGGCGAAGTGAGGCCGTCCGCGCCGCCCTGCAGGCCCTGCAGCGCCAGATCGACCGGCGCGGCATCCTGATTCAGAAGCATTTGCGCGAGGTGGCCGCCGAAGCCGAGAAAACCGACGCCGTGCAGGCGCCACGCCAGCCCCACGTTGACGCCGGGCAAGTGCCGATCGAACCGGGCGAACTTCCTACAGCCACTACGGCGCCGGACACCCGGATGCCAATCCGCCGGAACCGATGCCAACGCCAGCCGTGGGATGACCGCAGAACTTGTCCGTCACGCTCAATCGGGTCGCGACCCATTTCGAATGGACCAGTACCGACCGGCGGGCATTCGTCACATGGGCACGCCGTTCGCCTGAGGGATTGACTGATGTCCACCAGTTTTTGCAGGATGAAGTCGCCAAGCTGCCGGCGCCCGGCCTGAGTGAACGAGCATGACGAATGCCAATGACAACCGAACGGCCGTGGTGCTGCGCCTCCCTACCCGGCCCGTCAGGTGGGTGTGGGGAATCCCCGATCGCGGACGTGTCGCACATGATCAGGCGACTGCCTGATGGGTCTGGTGGCTGGGTACGGTACATAGCATGCCGGCCCGGGCACCAGATCAGGCGACTGGAGTGGCGGAAAGACCCAGTGTCCTGGTTCTGGGAAGATTTTGGCTTCGGTTTCAGCCTCGCCTGCCCCACCTGTTTGCGCCTGGCGGGCGACTCGGGCGACCATGCCTATTACAGGCACGTCTGGGTGACGAGACATGAGCCGGCGCACAGAGAGCCCGCGTGGGGCCCGCAACAGCCGAGGCGGCCCGCCGGCTCGTCATCGACCGCTGTGCTGCGTCGTCGCTGGATGTGCAGGGGATGTGCAGCCATCGCGGCTGGCGAGAACCCGCGCAACATCGGCTGCCTGAGCCACCTGCGGGGCAGGACGCCGGTGCCGGTGCGCCACTGGATAGAACTATGCGGCCCGGCTGCATGAACGCGCCAGCCAGGCCGGTCTGACGGGGCAACCCCTCCGCGGGCGAGCCCGGGGCCGCATCACTTCGGCGACACTAGCGGTCCTGCCAATAACCGAGCAGTGCGCGCGAAGCATGAAAAAAACACAGGCCTCCTATTCCGCCGCCAAGCTTCGCTACGAAGCCCAGATCTGGCAGATGGCCGATGCGCTGCGCAACAACATGGACGCGGCCGAGTGCAAGCACGTCGTCCTGGGCCTGATCGTCCGCAAGTACATCTCGGACGCCTTCGAGGGCGACCGCAAAGACCTCAAGGACGAACAGCGCTGGGCCTGCGGCCCGCCGCCCGCGGGCAACGCCAACTACGCATGGGCGCAGCAGTGCGGTCATCGGCGTGCTGGCAGTCACTTCTCTCGCTCCCGAGTCACGCGCGGACTGCGAGCCGCCTGAGCATGGATCAAGCCACCCACAACAAGATCGTCTCCTTCATCTGGGGCATCGCCGACGACGTCCTGCGCGACCTGTTCAAGCGCGGCAAGTATCCGGACGTGATCCTGCCCATGTGCGTCATCCGGCGCATGGACGCCGTGCTCGAACCGACCAAGCAGGCGGTGCGCGACCAGAAAACCCTGCTCGACATCGCCGGCATCACCGAGCAGCGCGCCGCCCTGTGCGACGCCGCGGGCCAGGCCTTCTACAACACCTCGAAGTTCACGCTGCGTGACCTCAAGTCCCGCGGCAGCCAGCAGCAGCTGCTGGCCGACTTCGAGGATTACCTGAACGGCTTCTCGCAGAACGTCCAGGACATCCTGGAGAACTTCAAGTTCAGGAACCAGCTGCCGACGCTGTCCAAGGCCGACGCCCTCGGCACGCTGATCAACAAGTTCCTCGACCCGGACATCGACCTTTCGCCCGCCAGCATCGACAACCACGCCATGGGCACGGTGTTCGAGGAACTGGTGCGCAAGTTCAACGAGGACAACAACGAGGAAGCCGGCGAGCACTGGACCCCGCGCGACGCCGTGCGCCTGATGGCGAACCTCGTGTTTCTGCCCATCGAAGATCAGATCAAGTCCGGCACCTACCTGCTGTACGACTGCGCCTGCGGCACCGGCGGCATGCTCACCGTCGCCGAGGAGACGCTCACCGCCATCGCGCAGAAGCGCGGCCTGCAGATCGACAGCCACCTCTACGGCCAGGAGATCAACCCCGAGACCTACGCCGTCTGCAAGGCCGACATGCTGCTCAAGGGCGAAGGCGAGAACGCCGACCACATTGTCGGCGGCGCGGAATGGTCAACGCTGGCGCACGACGCGTTCCCGGCCCAAGAGTTCGACTTCATGCTCGCCAACCCGCCCTACGGCAAGAGCTGGAAGAAGGACCTGGAGGCGATGGGCGGCAAGGACGGCATGCGCGACCCGCGCTTCAGGGTCATGCACAAGGGCGAGGAGCTGTCGCTGGTCACCCGCTCCAGCGACGGGCAGATGCTGTTCCTGGCCAACATGGCCTCGAAGATGAACGACACCTCGCCGCTGGGCAGCCGCATCGCCGAGGTGCACAACGGTTCGTCACTGTTCACCGGCGACGCCGGCCAGGGCGAGAGCAACATCCGCCGCTGGCTGATCGAGAACGACTGGCTCGAAGCCATAGTCGCGCTGCCGCTGAACCTGTTCTACAACACCGGCATCGCCACCTACGTCTGGGTGCTGTCCAACCGCAAGCCCGCGCACCGCAAGGGCCGGGTGCAGCTCATCGACGCGAGTGGGTGGTTCAAGCCGCTGCGCAAGAACCTCGGCAAGAAGAACTGCGAGCTCTCGCCCGAGGACATCGAGCGCATCAGCCGCACGTTTCTGGAGTTCAAGGAGACGCCGGCGTCCAAGATCTTCCCCAACGCCGCCTTCGGTTACTGGAAAGTCACGGTCGAGCGCCCGCTGCGCCTGCACAGCCAGCTCACGCGCAAGGCCATCGAGACCCTGCGCTTTGCCTCCGGCGACGAGGACATCCGCGCGGCGCTCCACGAGGAGTTTGGCGACGACCTCTTCAGCAATTTCGCCAAGGTCTCCGCCGCGCTGGAAAAGCGCCTGGCCGACTGGGGCAACGACGAGGACGAGGGCGACCAGCGCCAGGAAAGGGCTCCCTGAGAAGAAGCGCAAGAAGCTGCTCGACCCCAGGACCTGGGAGCGCGACGGCCGCCTGGTCGAAGTCGCCACCAAGCTTCGCACGGCGCTCGGCGAGGCCCTGTTCGAGGACCACAACGAGTTCCGCGACCGTGTGGACCAGGCGCTTGCCAAGGCCGACATCAAGCTCGCCGCCGCCGACCTGAAGCAGATCCTCAAGGCCGTGAGCTGGCGCGTCGAGACCGCTACGCCCGTCATCGCCAAGGTGCACAAGCCCGGCAAGGCCACGGCTGATCCGCTGCACGGCCTGTTCGAAGCGACAGTGGACGGCAAGCCCGTCGTCGTCGAATACGAGCCCGACGCCGACCTGCGCGACACCGAGAAGGTGCCGCTACTGGAAGACGGCGGCATCGAAGCCTTCATCCGCCGCGAAGTGCTGCCCTACACGCCCGACGCCTGGATCAAGGAAGACGCCACCAAGATCGGCTATGAGATCAGCTTCACGCGACACTTCTACAAGCCAAAGCCGCTGCGCACGCTGGAGCAGATCAGCGCCGACATCCTGGCAATCGAGAAGGAGGCTGAGGGGTTGTTGGAGGAGATCATCGGGGGCGCTGATGCGCGACCGCGAACAGGAAAGCTGGCGCCGTGATAGCCATGTACGGAAACACCAGATCAAGGGAGCGGCGCTTTGACCGCTGACACCAGTAAGATCGAAAGTCCGGCTCTCAGGCTAGCACGGTACTTGAAGGAGTTCGTCGGTCTCCGAAGCACGACCGTCCGCGATGTTGCCAAGTACGAGTCCGTGATCTGGTTCGGCGACATGCCGCAAGAAGCGGATTGCCGCAGCGGTGCTTGGACCAACGAATACGACCCAGAAGAACCGTGGCTCGAGGTTCACAAGCAGGAGTTCAAGAGCGCGCCCGAGCCTCCGGAAGCCATCGCCCGATGGGTGGACGCGAAGGCTCTCCGCAAGGCAACCCCCGAGCTTCCGCCTCTCCTCGCGAGCATCTTTGTCGAGGATGTAGAGACCGAGGTAGATGAGGGCGAAACTCCACCCCTCGTGGAGCTGCACTTATCGGATCATCCCGATATCGTGGAGGCATATCAGGCCTTCCGCCCGAAGTGGGAAGCATGGGCGGCCGACCAACGCCGTCGAGAGGCGGTACAGAAGGTCTATGCCGAGCTTTTCAGACTTCATACACAGATGCAAAAGCAAGGCGAGATCGTCGAGCTTGTGCTTGGACTAGGGCTCCTGGACTGGCGAGCGACCCTCGGCGGCCGATTGGTTCCGATTCGACGGCACGCAGTCGTCGCGCAGGTTGAGCTGAGCTTTGAACCAGGCAAGGGCGTCATCCGGGTAGCCGCACCCGGCGAAGGCGCGAGGCTCCGCATCGAAGACGATATGCTCGAAGCAGAGCTTCGACCGGATCGATCGCACTATTCGGCCGTTGCGATGCAGCTCGAAGAGGTTGGCGACGCGATCTGGGACAAGCCGCTCATGCACACCGCGCTGAAGACCTGGGCGGGCGCCCTCAGCGCCAACTCGACGTGGGTCGAAGGACTCGGCGCCAAGCCTCCCGGCGGCAACAACCCGAACGTCATCTTTGCCCCGGCACTGATCCTGAGGAAGCGCCTGCACACCGGAATGGTCCGCGTCTACGAAAAGCTGATCGAGAACCTCGGGAGTGAAGATGCCGTGGTTCCCGATGGTTGGGGCCGTCTGATTGATGACGACTGGCGAGGTGACGACGATTCAACTTCGATCCCGCACGAGCCCAGCCAAGAAGAAAGCGGGCCCACGCCGCCGCCTTCGGAGACGTACTTCCCGCTGCCCGCCAACCGGGAGCAGCGCCGTGTCGTCGATGCGCTGAAACGCGATCAAATGGTCTTGGTTCAGGGCCCGCCAGGGACCGGCAAGAGCCACACCATCGCGAACCTGATGTGCCATCTGCTTGCCACGGGGAAGCGAATCCTCATCACGGCGGAGACGGCGCGCGCACTCCAGGTCCTCAAGGACAAGCTCCCCAAAGAGATCCAGCCCTTGTGCGTCAGCCTACTCGGGCAGGGTGGAGACGCGTTCGCCGAGTTGAACGGCGCCGTGCAAGGGATCACGAATCGGCATTCCTCCTACTCACCCGGCGCATACGCCCCTCGGATCGCCGAGATCGACCGCGACCTCCACCAAGCCCGCCGTCGGCTCTCGGAGCTCGAGTCGGAGATTCGAAGCCTCCGTCAAGACGAGACGAGCTCGCACACTCTGCTTGATGGTGCCTATCTGGGCACTGCCTCGAAGATCGCCGCACGGGTCGCCGAGGAGCGGGAGCGGTTCGCGTGGCTGAGGCTGCCGGAGGGCACAGCGAATCGTCCGCCAGTCACCAACCGGCAGGCGACAAGTTGGCTGGCGATCCGCAGGCGGTACTCGAACGAAGACGTCGAGTTTGCCAACCGTCAGATCCCAGAGCGTGCCGTCCTTCCTGCACCGGGCGAATTCGCGCGCTTCGTCTCGAACGAGACCAATGCCCGACGGAACAGCCCGCAGATTGACGCGGTGCGACCCCATGCAGCCTTCGTACCGGTTCGCGCCTTGCCTGCCGCCGATCGGGCCAGGTTGAGGGACAACCTCAGTGGCATCGAGCAGCAAAGGCTTACGCTGCAGCGCAAGCATTCCGAATGGCTTCCGATGGCGCTCCACGACGCGGTGGTGGGGCGCGATGCCAGGTGGAGGACTCTGCTTGAGCTCAGCAAGCAACGCCTAGAGCATACCGAGCCTCTCTTGCCTCTCGTCAGCTCACATGCCGTGACCCGTCCCGAAGAGGTCGACCCTCGCAAAGTGCGCGCAGACGCAGCCGCAGCGGTCGAACATCTGGAGGCCGGCGGAAAATGGAAGCGCTTCGGCTTGACGACACCGAAGGCTCTAAAGGGGCGTATCTACCTGAAGCAAGACGTCCTGGTTGACGGACAGCCGGCGGATGATGTCGCAAAGCTGCGCATCGTGCGGGATCTGCTGGACTTCGAGTTCGCGCTTGCCGATCTGCTGAAGGCTTGGAGGGACGTCGGGGTCACGGATGTCCCTGCCGACCAGCGGCTGTGCCATGCCAGCTTGAAAGGGCACGCCACGGACCTGGAGAGTGTGCTCGGATTTGCTGCTGCCTGTGAGCAAGCTGTCCGCTACCTTTCCCGCCAGGCTCCCCCGATCCCGGCCCCCACCTGGCTTGATGACCAGGTCCAGCAGTGGATAGATCTCATCACCCAGGCGGACCGCGACGAGGAACTCGGTGCAGCGGCAAGCCAGGTCGAAGCGTGTGGCCAAGCCTTGAAGGACCTTCGCCAGCTACACAACGTTCACCCTGTCGTAGAGGCCCTCCTCGGTGCTATCGCTGCGCGAGACGTGACAGCCTACAGCGAAGGTCACGAGCGCGTCGTCACGATCGAGCGCACGCGAGAGGCACAGACGGAACGCGGGAAGATCGAAGCTGCGATCAAGGAGGCGGTCCCTGGCCTGATCGACGAGATCGAGGCCACCCTCGACGATCCAGTCTGGGAAGCACGCCTCTCCAAATGGGAGGAGGCATGGTGCTGGGCCGTTGCAGACACCTGGCTGAAGAAGCGCTCTGACCTGGACTACCAGAAGCAACTGTGGCGAGCGCGCCACGAGACCGAGACACTGATTGGCAAGCTCATTGCCGAGGCTGCGTCCCTCCGAGCCTGGACTCACTTTTTCGACCGGCTCTCCGCTCCCGAGGCCAATGCGCTCAGGAGTTGGCGCGAGGCGGTGCGCGCGATGGGCAAAGGCACGGGGACGTCGGCGAAGTTGGCGCGCCTGAGACGGGACGCACGCCGCTACATGGATGCCTGTCGCGACGCGATTCCGATCTGGATCATGCCACGCTATCTCGTCGCAGAGATGATCGATCCATCGCCTGGGCGCTACGACCTTGTCATTGTGGACGAGGCGAGCCAGCTCGGAATCGAGAGCCTGTTCCTCTTCTACATCTCCAAGCAGGTGATCGTCGTTGGCGACGATCAGCAGATCAGTCCCGCCGGCGTCGGGATTGCGGATGCGGCGGTCGCCGGACTCCAGCAGCACTTCCTGGACGGCGTTCCCCATCAACACGCGCTATCGCCGCAGAGCAGCCTCTACGGCAATGCGAAGATCCGTTTCAACCAGAACATCGTCCTGCGCGAGCACTTCCGGTGTATGCCGGAGATCATCCAGTTCTCCAACGATCTCTGCTATGCGAGCAATGGCACTCCACTCGATCCGCTGCGAGCCTATCCGGTCAACCGGCTCGAGCCTCTTGTGTTGCGTCACGTGACCGATGGCTATCGTAAAGGCAGTACCCAATATGCGCAGAACCCGCCTGAGGCCGAGGCGATCGTTGCGCAGATCTGCGCCTGCATCGAGGACCCGCGCTATGCCCGAGCAACCATGGGCGTGATCAGCCTACAGGGCGAAGCGCAGGCAAAGTTGATCGAGGGGATGCTCCTCGCGACGCTCGATCCTGAAGTGATCGAAGAACGCCGCCTCATCTGTGGTGATGCCTATGCCTTCCAGGGCGACGAACGCAACATCATCTTTTTGAGCATGGTCGCCGCTCCGGGCGAGCAGCGCATCGGCGTTCTTTCGAACGAGGCGGCCCGACAGCGATTCAACGTCGCGGTCAGCCGCGCGCAGGACCAGCTATGGCTTTTCCATTCGACGGAGCTCGACAGCCTTAGCAGCGCGTGCATGCGTCACCGCCTCCTCAGCTACATGCTCAACCCGCAGCGCCAAACGACTGAGGAGCGCGAGCAGCGCTTCGAGTCGGAGTTCGAGCGGCACGTCTACCGCCGCATCACAGATCGCGGGTTCCACGTGCGGACGCAAGTCTGCGTTGGCGATCCGACCAACCATCGCTATCGCATCGACTTGGTCGTCGAGGGTATGCAGGGTCGCCTGGCAGTGGAGTGCGACGGCGACGAGTGGCATGGCCCTGATCGCTATGAACAGGACATGTCCCGACAACGGGATCTGGAGCGGGCGGGCTGGCAGTTTGCTCGCATTCGAGGGGGCGACTTCTATCGCGATCCGGAAGCCGCCATGGAGGAAGTTTGGGCTGATCTGGATCGCCTCGGAATCCAACCAGGTGGTGTGGATGCTTCGGTCGCGCAGCCGCCGCAACCCAAAGCGATGGAGTTCGGTCGGGAGGCACGCACCCCGCCTAACAAGTCCGCCATCGATGAGCCTTCTCTTCCTGAGAGCCCCAACGGGGCTCTGCCCGAGACGCTTGGTGATGGAAAGGACAGCCTCGACTTGACCCCCGATCATGCAACAACACGGAAGAGCTCAGATCTCCAGGCTACGCCCATGGACGTTAAAAGGCCAGTTTCTGAAGTGGGCGTGTCGGACCTTTTCAGCACAGAAGCTGGTGCATCCGCTATCGCCTCAGGAACGACTCGCTACGTTGCGTTTTCGGGTGGCGCTGGACCTGATCCGCGGGACTCCACCATTGGCACAGTCGCGGGTGGGCTGTGTCGCATCATCGAAACCGAGGGCCCGATGCTCGCCAAGCGCGCCTATGACATCTATCTGCGTGGTTGCGGGATTCGGCGCATGGGTGGCGAGCTCAAGAAGTTCATGAATAAGTCACTTGAATGGGCCATCCGAAGCGGACACGTCGTCAAAGAGGACGAATCCGGCACCGGGGGTCTTCTCTACTCGGTCGTGCGACTCAAGGGCGCACCCCCGGTCGTATTGCGGGAACGCGGCCCCAGGGACTTTGAGGAAATTCCCCCAAGCGAAATTCAGTTCGCGGCTAACCGGGTCGCGCAGGATCAAGGCTTGGAGCCTGGCTCCGATGCTCATTTCCGCGCGGTTCTCGAGTACTTCGACCTCAAGCGACTCACCAAACAGGTCGAAACCAGACTGCTTGACGTGCTGACCCGACGGTATCCCTATGTCGAGGACATCTTGAAGCGCGAGGAGAAACAGTAGTGCAAAACGTCGGCGCCGACATCCTCGCCACCGAGAAGAAAGCCGAAGTGTTGCTCGATGGCCTGCTGAAGGTAGGTGCCACATGAAAGCCAGCGAAGCCCAGCTGCTCACCTTCCTGCAGAAGGCGCCGCAGTTCGTGATTCCGATCTACCAGCGCACCTACTCGTGGACCGAGAAGCAGTGCCGCCAGTTGTGGGACGACATCCTGCGCGCCGGGTCGAGCGACGCCATTGCCGTGCACTTCATCGGCTCAATCGTCTACGTCGAGGAGGGGCTGTCGCAGGTCATGCATCTGGCGCCCCTGCTCGTGATCGACGGCCAGCAGCGCCTGACCAGCGTGTCGCTGCTGATCGAGGCGCTGGCCCGAGCCATCGGCGACGAAGATGAGCCTATTTATGGCTTCTCCGCTCCCAAACTCCGGGAGCACTACCTGATCAATCGCCTCGAGAAGGGCGACCGCTACTTCAAGCTGCTGCTGTCGCAGACCGACAACGCCTCGCTCAAGGCCGTCATCAGGAACACGGAGCAGCCGCAGGAGCCGTCGCGGCGCGTGACGCAAAACTTCGAGCTGTTCACCGAGCTGCTCGCCGGGCACAAGGGTGACCTCGCCGCGGTCTGCCGCGGCCTTGCCAAGCTGGTGGTGGTGGACATTGCGCTCAGCCGCGATCAGGACAACCCGCAGCTGATCTTCGAGAGCATGAACTCCACCGGCAAGGAGCTGAGCCAGGCGGACCTGATCCGCAACTTCATCCTCATGGGCCTCGAGCCCGCGCTCCAGACGCGTCTTTACGAAGAATACTGGCGGCGAATGGAGCAGGACTTCGGGCAGGAGGCCTACGGCACCCAGTTCGACAGCTTCATGCGCCACTACCTGACCGTGCGCACCGGCGGCATCCCGCGCGAGCGCGAGGTTTACGAAGCGTTCAAGGATTACTCCCGCACCACGCCCGTGCAGGGCGCCGGCATCGAAGCGCTGGTCAGGGACATTCGCGCCTTCGCCCGCTACTTCTGCGCCCTCGCCCTGGGCCGTGAGCAGAACGCGGCGCTCAGCCCCGCCTTCCACGACCTGCGCGAGCTGAAGGTCGATGTCGCCTACCCGTTCCTGCTGGAGCTGTACCACGACTACGCCAACGACATCCTCAGCGCCGCCGACTTCGCCGCCGCCGTGCGGCTGGTGGAGTCCTACGTGTTCCGCCGCGCCATCTGCGCGATTCCCACCAACTCGATGAACAAGACCTTCGCCACCTTCGGCAAGGCACTCAAGAAGGACCGCTACCTCGAGAGCATCCAGGCGCACTTCCTGACGCTGCCGTCCTACCGCCGCTTCCCCGCCGACGACGAGTTCCGGCGCGACCTGCACACGCGCGACCTCTACAACTTCCGCAGCCGCAGCTACTGGCTGCGCCGGCTGGAGAACCACGACCGCAAGGAGCGCGTGCTGGTGGACGAGTACACCATCGAGCACATCCTGCCGCAGAACCCAGACCTACCGGCGGCGTGGCAGCAGGCACTCGGACCGGAGTGGCAACGTGTGCACCAGCAGTGGCTGCACACGCTGGGCAACCTCACGCTCACCGGCTACAACGCCGAGTACAGCGACCGCCCCTTCGCCGAGAAACGCGACATGCCCGGCGGCTTCAGGCAGAGCCCGCTCAGGCTCAACGCCGGGCTCGGCCAGCTCGACGCCTGGAACGAAGTCGCCATCCAGGAGCGCGCGGGCCGGCTCGCCGATCAGGCGCTCAACGTGTGGGCCGCGCCCCGGCTGGATGCCGCAACGCTGGCCGCCTATCAGCCGGAAAAGCTGGCCGCGACTGGCGGCTACACCATCGCGGACCACCCGAACCTGCTTGCTCCCGGCTTGCGCGAGGTGTTCGAGGCCTTCCGCAAGGAGGTGCTCGCGCTCGATCCGTGCGTGACCGAGGAGTTCATGAAGCTGTACGTGGCCTACAAGGCGGAGACCAACTTCGTGGACGTGGTGCCGCAGGCCAAGCGGCTGCGGCTGAGCCTCAACATGGCGTTCGCCGAGATCAACGACCCGAAGGGGATGTGCAGGGACGTGACCAACCTCGGCCGTTGGGGCAACGGCGACGTTGAGGTCGGCCTCCAGTCGCTGGCCGAGCTGCCCTACGTCATGGGACTGGTGCGGCAGTCCTACGAGCGCCAGATGGGTGACGGAGTCGAGGCATGATCGCCGACCTGAAGCCTTATGCGGAATACAGGGAATCGGGGCTGCCGTGGCTCGGGCAGGTGCCGGGGCATTGGTCGGTCAGCCGCATCAAGACCGTTCTTCGAGAGACGGACCGCCGCTCTGAGGATGGCGAGGGAACGTTGCTGTCACTCACTCGTGTCCGCGGGCTTATTCCGCACAGAGACATGACAGACAAAATGCACAGCGCTAAAACCCTCGTGGGTTACAAGCGCTACCGCACTGGTCAACTCGTAATGAACCGCATGCAGGCTTGGAGCGGCATGTTCGGAGCCGGCGAGATTGATGGACTGGTGAGCCCGGATTACGCGGTGTTTGACGTCCTCGGCGGGCACTCAATCAAACTCGTTTTGGAGCGACTCAAGACCCCCGATCTAATTAGCCAGTTCGCGCTGGAATCAAAGGGCATTGGCTCGGGATTCAATCGGCTCTACACCGACCGCTTCGGGCCTATTCCGATCTCGTTGCCTCCGCCCGACGAGCAGGCGGCGATTGTGCGGTTTCTGGACTGGGCGAACGGGCGGCTGGGGCGGGCGATCCGGGCGAAGCGGAAGGTGATCGCGCTGCTGAACGAGCAGAAGCAGGCCATCATCCACCGCGCCGTCACCCGCGGCCTCGACCCCTCCATCCCCCTCAAACCCTCCGGCATCCCCTGGCTCGGCGACATTCCGCAGCATTGGGAGGTGCGGAAACTGAAGCACCTCACGCGCTTTGTGAACGGACTGCCGTTCAAGCCTGGTGACTGGAAGGCCACGGGCGTTCCGATTATCCGCATCCAGAATCTAAACGGCTCCGAGACTTTCAACTATACGGACAGGACTGATCTACCTGAGGAGTTGCTGATTCAACCCGGCGATCTGATGTTCGCGTGGTCCGGGAACCGCGGCACGTCCTTCGGCTCATTCGAATGGACCCGGCAGTTCCCTGGTTACTTGAACCAACACATCTTCAAGCTGGTCGGCTACACGCTGCCCAAGCGCTACTTCTACTACTTACTACGTGCCGTTACCCGCCACGTGGAAGAGCAGGCAGGGGGGATCATTGGGTTGGTCCATGTCACGAAACCCGAGCTTGGCTCTGTTTATGTGCCGATCGCCCCCGATGATGAGGCTGAGGCCCTCGCGCGGGACATCGACACTGCAACGGCTGAAGTTGGCAGAACCATCTCCCGCCTCGAACGCGAAATCGAACTCCTCCGCGAATACCGCACCCGCCTGGTCGCCGACGTGGTGACCGGCAAGCTCGACGTGCGCGAGGCGGCTTTGCTCCTGCCCGACGAAGCGCCGCTCGACACCGTCGAGGACGACGCCGACCTGCCCGACGAGATCGAGGCCGCCGACGAGGAGGCCGCCGCGTGATCACCTTCCTTGAGCGATTAGGACCTCGGGAACGTCGGGGCAGCAAGCCGCGATGTCACCTGCTTACGCACGGATCGACCGATGCCGTGGCGGCGAGACTGACGGCGCTGGGGGCGCCGTTCGCCTGCGTAGACCCTGCCGATCGCTGGATGCCGGAGGGGGTCGTCGCGGTTGAGGAAGCCCAGCTGCACAGAGCGCCTCGCCTCTTGACGCCCACCCTCAGCAAGCGACTCGGTGAATGGTGGTTGCCCGCCGATAACCAGGCTGCCCGGACCCCGAACTTCGATATCGCCACCACCTGTACCGTCGATGGCGTGCCAGGGCTGCTCCTGGTCGAGGCTAAGGCGCACGAGGGCGAATTGGTAAACGAGGCTGCCGGTAGACGGCTTGCAGAGAGTGATTCGCCGGAGAGAAAGGCGAGTCACGTCAAGATTGGGGCCGCCATCGAGTCGGCCCGAATCGGGCTGGAGATGGCGACTGGGCTCACGTGGGGCATCTCCAGGGACAGCCATTACCAAATGTCGAACCGCTTCGCCTGGAGTTGGAAGCTGGCGGAGCTTGGTGTTCCGGTAGTCCTTGTGTATCTCGGATTCCTCAGGGCCGGCGACATGTCGAAGCCCGGCGAGGTGCAGGTCGCGGGTGCTGCTGCCTGGGAGGCGCTGGTGAAGTCGCACAGTGCACCGCTTTTCCCCGGAGAGGTCTGGGACCGGCGCTGGTACGTAAACGGCGTGCCTTTCGTCCCGTTGATCAGGTCGCTTGAGCTGCCGCTGGAGCTGGAGCCTTCGATATGACCCCGACCGACACCACGGAAAAGGGTCTCGAAACCCTGATCATGCGGCACATGACCGGCACGGACGGCACCGGCTACACCGCCGGCAGCCCGCAGGACTACGACCGCGCCCACGCGCTCGACGTGCCGCAGCTGTTCGCCTTCCTGCGCGCCACCCAGCCCGAGGCGTTCCGGAAGCTGGCGCTGGCCGACGCGGACGACGCCAGGGACATCAACCGCCTGAAGTTCCTCGCCCGCCTGTCCGGCGAGATCGGCAAGCGCGGGGTCATCGACGTGCTGCGCAAGGGCGTGGACCACGGGCCGCTGCACTTCGACCTGTTCTACGGCACGCCCTCGCCGGGCAACGCCAGGGCCGAGAAGCTGCACGCGCAAAATCGCTTCTCGATCACCCGCCAGCTTGCCTACAGCATGGACCAGACGCGCCGGGCGCTCGACCTGTGCCTGTTCATCAATGGCCTGCCGATCGCCACCTTCGAGCTGAAGAACAGCCTTACCAAGCAGACGGTCGAGGACGCCGTCCAGCAATACAAACGCGACCGCGATCCGCGCGAGCGGCTGTTCGAGTTCGGCCGCTGCGTGGTGCACTTTGCGGTGGACGACAGCGAGGTGCGCATGTGCACCGAGCTGCGCGGCAAGGGCTCGTGGTTCCTGCCCTTCAACAAGGGCCACAACGACGGCGCGGGCAACCCGCCCAACCCGCATGGCCTCAAGACCGACTACCTGTGGAAGGAGGTGCTCACGCCAGCGGGGCTCACCGACATCCTCGAAAACTATGCGCAGATCGTTGAAGAGAAGGACCCGCGCACCGGTCGGAAGAAGCGCCGGCAGGTATGGCCGCGCTACCACCAGCTCAGCCTGGTGCGCCGGGCGCTGGCCGATGTGCGCACGCACGGCGCGGGCAAACGCTACCTGATCCAGCACTCGGCGGGCAGCGGCAAGTCGAACTCCATCGCCTGGCTCGCGCACCAGCTGATCGGCCTCGAGCGCGACGGCGATGCCGCGCACGGCGAGGTCTTCGACTCGGTGATCGTGGTGACCGACCGGCGCATCCTCGACAGCCAGATCCAGGCGACCATCAAGCAGTTCATGCAGGTGGGCGCGACCGTGGGCCACGCCGAGCGCTCCGGCGACCTGCGCCGCTTCATCCAGGAAGGGAAGAAGATCATCGTCTCGACGGTGCAGAAGTTCCCGTTCATCCTCGACGAGATCGCGCTGGATGCCGGCAAGACCTTCGCCATCGTCATCGACGAGGCGCACTCCAGCCAGGGCGGCAAGACCTCGGCGGCGATGAGCCAGGCGCTCGGCGCGGCGGGTCAGGAAGGCGCGGGGGACGAAGACGCCGGACCCGACCCCGAGGACACGGTGAACGCCGCGCTGGAGCAGCGCATGGCCGCGCGCAAGATGCTGACCAACGCCAGCTACTTCGCCTTCACCGCCACGCCCAAGAACAAGACGCTGGAGATGTTCGGCGAGCCGCTGCCGCCGGACGCCGAGGGGAAAGTCAAACACCGGCCCTTCCACAGCTACACCATGAAGCAGGCGGTCGAGGAGGGCTTCATCCTCGACGTGCTCAAGGCCTACACGCCGGTGGACAGCTACTACAGGTTGGTCAAGAAGACCGAGGACGACCCGGAGTTCGACACCAAGAAGGCGAAGAAGAAGCTGCGCCGCTACGTGGAGAGCCACGACCACGCCATTCGGCTCAAAGCCGAGATCATGGTGGACCACTTCCACGAGCAGGTGGTGGCCACGGGCAAGATCGGCGGCCAGGCTCGCGCCATGGTGGTCACCAGCGGCATCGAGCGGGCGATCCAGTATTTCCAAGCTTTCAAGGCGTACCTGGCGGAGCGCAAGAGCCCGTACCAGGCCATCGTCGCCTTCTCGGGCGAGCATGAATACAACGGCATGAAAGTAAGCGAGGCCTCGCTCAACGGCTTCCCGAGCAACGACATCGCCGGCAAGATCCAGACCGACCCGTACCGCTTCCTGATCTGCGCCGACAAGTTCCAGACCGGCTACGACGAGCCGCTGCTGCACACGATGTACGTGGACAAGCCGCTGGCGGGCATCAAGGCGGTGCAGACGCTGTCGCGCCTGAATCGCGCGCACCCGCAGAAGCACGACTGCTTCGTGCTCGACTTCCAGAACAACAGCGAGGCGATCACCTTCGCCTTCCAGGACTACTACCGCACCACGCTGCTCGCCGACGAGACCGATCCGAACAAGCTGCACGACCTCAAGCGGGCGCTCGATGCGGCGCAGGTGTACTCGCCGGAGCAGGTGCGCGAGGTGGTGGGGCTGTTCCTCGGCGGCGCCGACCGCGATCAGCTCGACCCGATCCTCGATGCCTGCGTGGCGGTCTACGTGGAGCGGCTCGACGAGGACGGCCAGGTGGATTTCAAGGGCAAGGCCAAGGTGTTTTGCCGCACCTATGCCTTCCTGTCGTCGGTGATCCCGTACAGCAACGCCGAGTGGGAGAAGTTGTCGATCTTCCTCGACCTGCTCACGCCCAAGCTGCCGGCACCCAAGGAGGAGGACCTCGCCAAGGGCATCCTCGAAGCCATCGACATGGACAGCTACCGCGTCGAGAAGAAGGCGGCCATGAAGATCGCGCTGGCGGACGCGGACGCCCAGATCGAGCCGGTGCCGACCGACGCCGGCGGGCGCAAGGGCGAGCCCGAGCTGGACCGGCTGAGCAACATCCTCAAGACCTTCAACGAGCAGTTCGGCACCCTGTTCACCGACACCGATCGGGTGGCCAAACGGATCCGCGAGGACATCGCGCCGAAGGTCGCCGCCGACGCGGCCTACCAGAATGCGAAGCAGAACACCCCGCACACCGCGCGCATGGCGCACGACCAGGCGCTGCATAAGGCGATGCAGATCCTGCTCAAGGACGACACACAGGTTTACAAGCAGTTCGTCGAGAACGAAGCGTTCCGGCGCCAGGTCAGCGACACGGTTTACGCGCTCACGAATCCGTAGCGTGCGCTGCGACCCGCACGGCGTTGCGGCGGGTGTGGTGGCGTTCGCCCGCCGCCCGGTGCTCTCAGGGCGGCGCAACATCGTCATCGTTGCCGACGGGCCGACCGCAGCCGGTAAGGCTGACCTGCACTGGGCCGCCCGGCACGCCGATTGCGTGTTCAACAGCGCTGCGGCAGGTTACGTCGTCGCCTGCGCACGCAACGGGTATTCTGCTGGCCCTATGTGTGGCCGTTTCGTTCAAAAAGACCTCGCCGCCGCCGAGCGGTACTTCGAGATCCGCCGCTCGCCGGGCTGGCATCCCTCGTTCAATGTCGCGCCCAGCCAGTCGGTGGCCATTGCGCGGCATGATGCCGGCTCGGGCGCAGTGGTTCTCGCGGCCGCCCGCTGGGGCTTCGTGCCAGCGTGGGTCGCTGACCCTGCCAAGTGGCCCAAGCCCATCAACGGGCGGGTGGAGACGCTGTTCGAGAAGCCGACCTGGCGCACGGCGATCCGGCGCACGCGGTGCCTCGTTCCGGCGTCGGGCTGGTATGAGTGGCAGGCGCTGGACGGGCGCAAGCGGCCCTACTATCTCGAACCGACCGCCCCGGTAGCCCTCGGTGGCGTGTGGGAGCGCAGCGGCACTGGGAACGGGGCGGTGGACACCTTCGCCGTGCTGGTCGGCGCGGCGCCCCCCACACTCGCCGCCGTTCACGACCGTGCGCCGATCGCCCTTGCCGAGGACGCATGGTCCGCATGGCTGGACCCGACGATCACCGAGCGGACCGAGATTGAGGCGCTGCTCGCATGCGAGGCCCCGCCGGTCCGCTATTGGGCCGTGAGCACCCGCGTGAACCGGCCCAACAACAACGACCCGGAGTTGGTGACTCCCATCACATGAACAGCGATCACGACGCAGCCGACCACTACTCGGATCGCTCATTTGCGATGCGAGAGGCCTTCGAGGAGCGGCTCGCCATCATGCTGGTGGACGGACAGTTGGAGTTTGAACACGCGCGGCGCATTGCCTTTGCGCTGATCTACGACCCCCCGCTGGCAGAGGCGCTGCGCTCTGCGACGCAGCAGGAGATGATTGCCCTCACTGATCCGCGGCGCCCAAGGGCTTCACGTGGGCGCTTCGCACTCCCAGACGACAACGAGGTCCGCAGCGTCGCAGGGGTCCGCCGGCGGGGCCGCGGAGAGCACGCGGAAGGTCGTTGAGATCGCCTGCGCCCCCTGAACGCTGTCCACGGGCACGAGGCGCGGGGTAGGCGGCCCGTCGCAGGGACGGGGCCAGTCCTGCAGGACAGATACGACTGTGTCGCGACCGCCCTGGGCGGCGAGGCGCTCGGCGAGGGGCTGTTCGGCCTTGGCGCCGGCGTCCCAAGCGATCCGCCGCAGCGCGTGGATGCGGCCTAC
>LNAP01003383.1_pt1 | contig 27495 bp, 24 predicted proteins | sample 602601 | NCBI WGS metagenome assembly LNAP01 (sample SAMN02440304, study PRJNA202911) | soil metagenome | biome: Subtropical and temperate rainforests or woodlands; isolation source: soil samples (1 kg each in a 20% v/v slurry with milli Q water) were... ... | reverse complement strand
GCTCGGCGCGCGGCAGCGCGACATGCAGCTTGCGCGCGGCCGGCGCCAGGGTCCAGCCTTGCAACAGCAGTGAGATGATGACGACGACGAAGGCGACGTCGAAATAGAGATAGGCTTTCGACAGGCCGACCAGCATCGGGATCGAGGCCAGGAAGATCGCGACGGCACCGCGCAGGCCGGTCCAGGCGATGAAGATTTTCTCGCGCCAGTTGAAGCGGAACGGCGCCAGGCACACGAACACCGCGATCGGCCGCGCGACCAGCATCAGCACGAACGCGACCCCGACCGCCGGCAGCACGCTTGAACCCAGCCGGCTCGGCGAGACCAGCAGGCCGAGCAGCACGAACATCACGATCTGAGCGAGCCAGGTCGCGGCGTCCAGGAAAGCCACCACTGAATTATGCGCGCGCGTCGGCCGATTGCCGATGATGATGCCGGCGAGATAGACCGCAAGGAAGCCCGAGGCGTGCATGATCTGCGAGCCGCCGAAGATGACGAGCGCCGCGGTGGTCACGAACGGCGCGTGCAGGCCCTGCGGCAGCGCGACCTTGTTGAGGGCGATGACGACGAGGCGTCCGCCGAGGAAGCCGACGGCAGCGCCCAGCACCGCCTCCTGGATGAACTCCATCGCCACATGGCCGGCCGAGCTCGATCCCAGCGAGATGTATTCGACCAGCATCAAAGTGAGGAAGATCGCGAAGGGATCGTTGGTGCCGGACTCGGCCTCCAGCGTCGCCCCGACGCGCGGGCGCAGGCGCAGGCCCTGGGTGTGCACCAGCAGGAACACCGCGGCCGCGTCGGTCGAGGCCACCACGGCGCCGACCAGCAGCGACTCCGTCCAGTTGAGGTCGAGCGCGTATTTGGCGAACGGCGCCGTGATCAGCGCGGTCAGCAGCACGCCGACGGTCGCGAGCACCACGGACGGCGCGAGCACGGTGCGGATGCTGGCAAAGCGCGTCTTCAGGCCGCCGTCGAACAGGATCAAGGCGAGCGCGACGGAGCCGACCAGATAGGTGGTGCGAACGTCGTCGAACTGGAGCTGCCCGGGGCCGGAATCACCGGCGAGCATGCCGACCGCAAGAAAGACGAGCAGCAAGGGCGCGCCGAAGCGCAGCGCAAGCAGGCTCGACAGGATACCGGCCATCACGAGGACGGCACCGAGCAATATGGCGAGGCTGACGGAGTCGAGGGAGGCCATTCACCTTCCGGGTACGAATTGCTGGATTTGCATCCTTATCGTCGCAGCCCCGGCGCGCCAACCCATTTTCTCCCGCTCGCGGCCATCTGCCCGTATTTTGCGGCCTTAACGCGCTTCACTTGGCGGTGTATCGATGGCCGCGCCGCTGCCTTTGTGGGATTCTGCGGCGCCATCGAATCAAATCCTTCCGCCCCGCCTCCCGACGAGACCAATGGACATGGACCTCAAAGACTTCATGGAGTTCGTGCAGACCACCGCACGCAGCGTCGGGGCGGAAATCTCCTCACCGTGGTTCTACCTGCAATTCGGCCTGATGCTGGCCGCGGCCGGCATCGCCTATGCCGCGGAAGCGACCATTCGCAGCCGCGTCGACATGACCTCGCTGGCGATGCGCTTGCCGCTGCCGCTCCGGCACTTTGCCCGGGTCATGGTCGCCAGCGCCTCGACGGCGGTGTTCACCCTGCTCGTGATCGTCTCCCGCGTGGTGATGTACCATGCGACCTGGCCGAGCCGCTCCTATCTCCTGATGGTCGCGGCCAAGCTGGGCTTCGCCTGGCTCGCGATCCGGCTGGTGACCTCGGTGCTGCGCAACGCCTTCATCGTCAGGCTGGTGTCGATCACCGCCTGGTTCGTCGCGGCGCTGTCCATCCTCGGCCAGCTCGATTCGACGGTCGACCTGCTCGACTCCGTCGCGATCGTGCTCGGTGGCCTCAGGCTGACGCCGCTGCTGGTGATCAAGGCGGGCGCGCTCCTGCTGATCGCGCTCTGGCTCACCAACATCGCCAGCAATTTCGCCGAAAGCCGGATCAACGCGACCAGCGATCTGACGCCGTCGGTGCAGGTGCTGCTGGTCAAGATCATCCGCATCGGACTTCTGGCCGTCGCAATTGTCATTGCGCTCGGCACGGTCGGCATCGACCTCTCTGCGCTCGCGGTGTTCTCCGGCGCGGTCGGCGTCGGCATCGGTATCGGCCTGCAGAAGATCGTCGCCAACTTCATCTCCGGCATTATCCTGCTCGCCGACAAATCGGTGAAGCCGGGCGACCTCGTCACCATCGGCGACAACACCGGACGCATCAGCGCGATGAAGACGCGCTATATTTCCGTTGCCGCCGGCGACGGCCGCGAATTCCTGGTGCCGAACGAGGATCTGGTGACGCAGAAGGTCGTCAACTGGACCTATACCGACAAGAACACGCTGGTGAAGATCGCCTTCGGCACCAATTACGACGCCGATCCAAGGCTGGTGTGCAAGCTCGCCGCCGAGACCGCAGCGGCCCATCCCCGCGCCCAGAAGGGCAAGCCGCCGAACAGCATTTTGACCGAATTCGCGGAGGCCGGAATGAAGTTCTCGCTGACCTTCTGGATCGCCGACCCCGACGGCATGGACAACGTCAAGAGCGACGTCATGCTGGCGCTGTGGGACGCCTTCAAGCGCGAGGGCATCCGGGTTCCCTATCCGGTCCGTGAAATCCGCATCCGCGGGGGCGCCCTGCCGGTGGAAACCACCGTAGAAGTCCCGAATTAGGCCGTTTTCGGGCGCAGAGCCAGTAAGCTCGGCTTGCATGCAGGCCCACAGCCATTAGATTGGGACGTGAAATCAAGCCTTTCCGCGACATCGAGACCAGCCCCGCATGAGCTACGTCGAAGCCTCCGATACCTCCCTGCGCAAGACCGGACAGATCAAGCTGCATGGGCCGGGCGCCTTTGCCGGCATGCGCAAGGCCGGTGCGCTGGTGGCCAAGTGCCTCGACGAGCTCACCGACATCGTCGGGCCCGGCGTGCCGACCGAACGCATCGACCAGTTCGTCCGCGACTTCGCCTTCAGCCACGGCGCCTATCCGGCGACTCTGATGTATCGCGGCTATCGCTACTCGACCTGCACCTCGCTCAACCACGTGGTCTGCCACGGCATGCCCGGCGACCGGCCGCTGAAGGAAGGCGACATCGTCAACATCGACGTTACCTTCATCGTCGACGGCTGGTATGGCGATTCCAGCCGGATGTATTCGGTCGGCCCGATCGCCCGCAGGGCCGAGCGCCTCATCGAGGTGACGTATGAAGCCATGATGCGCGGCATCGCCGCGGTGAAGCCCGGCGCCACCACCGGCGACATCGGCCACGCCATCCAGAGCTTCGTCGAACCGCAAGGCATGAGCGTGGTGCGCGATTTCTGTGGCCATGGCCTCGGGCGCATGTTCCACGACGAGCCGAACATCATCCATATCGGCCGGCCCGGCGAGGGCGTCCAGCTCAAGCCCGGCATGTTCTTCACCATCGAACCGATGATCAATCTCGGCAAGCCGCATGTGAAGATCCTCTCGGACGGCTGGACCGCCGTCACCCGCGACCGTTCGCTGTCCGCGCAGTTCGAGCACTCGGTCGGCGTCACGGCGACGGGCGTCGAGATCTTCACGCTGTCGGAACGGCACGGCGAGAAGCAGATCGGGTGATCCCCACCGGGGTCACCGGCCCGGCATGAACCGGATTTGCCGCCGCAATTGACGGTTGCAAAAACGAGGCTCCTTGGCAATGCTGGCGCCCGATGCCCGCCAAGCCCGACAACCACAAGAGCAAGCCGGACGACGCGCCGCATTATCACGGCCATCGCGAGCGGCTGCGCGAGCGCTTCTACAGCGCCGGCCCGGACGCGCTCAGCGATTACGAGCTGCTGGAGATGGCGCTGTTTCCGGCGCTGCCACGGCGCGATACCAAGCCGCTGGCGAAGACGCTGATCAAGACTTTTGGTTCGTTCGCCGAGGTCGTGCACGCGCCCGTCGCACGCCTGCGCGAGGTCGAGGGCGTCGGCGAGGCCGCGGTCAACCAGCTCAAGCTTATCGCGGCCGCCGCAAGCCGCGTGACCAAGGGCGAGGTCAACAGCCGCAACGCGCTGTCGTCCTGGAACGAGGTGATCGACTATTGCCGCTCCAGCATGGCGTTTGCCGACAAGGAGCAATTCCGCCTGCTCTTCCTGGACAAGCGCAACCAGCTGATCGCCGACGAGGTGCAGCAAACCGGCACCGTCGACCACACCCCGGTCTATCCACGCGAGGTGATCAAGCGCGCGCTCGAGCTATCGGCCACCGCGCTGATCCTTGTGCACAATCACCCCTCGGGCGATCCGTCGCCCTCGCAGGCGGACATCCAGATGACCAAGGCGATCATCGACATCGCAAAACCGCTGGGGATCGCCGTGCACGACCACATCATCGTCGGCAAGAGCGGGCATGCGAGCCTGCGCGGGATGCGGTTGATCTAAAGAACGCGGACAAGCGCCTCGGCCGATTTCGAAATCGGCCATCCCCACCGGCGCTGTTTTCTCCCCGAGCATGTAAGCCATTTCACATGCATCCGGCCCGCGGCCTGCCAGATTTGCCGGATCACGCTGGAGCCATGCCGCGACCAAGACGCATGGCTCACACCTGACTTGCATGAAGAATATTTTCATCAGTTTTTGCGGGAGCAGGAGATGGTTTCATTCGAGAGCTTGAAAAACGAATATGAGCGGAATTGGGCCAGTCTCGAGATCCGGCCTGCACGCCTCGCCGACGCCAATGCGGTCGCTCGCAAGGCGATTAACGGCAAGGCGACCTATCAGCAGATCGAACGGCTGACCGGCGTGCCCTGGTATTTTGCCGCCCTCTGTCACTACCGCGAGTCCAATTTCGACTTCGACACCTATCTCGGCAACGGCGAGTCGCTTCATCGCGTGACGACGATCGTTCCGAAAGGGCGCGGCCCGTTCGCCACCTTCGTGGACGGCGCCGTGGACGCGTTCCGGATCGAGAATTTCGTCGGCGCGCAGGACTGGAGCATCGGGCGGATCCTGTACCGGCTGGAGGCGTTCAACGGCTTCGGCTATCACGCCAAGGGGTGCAATTCGCCTTATCTCTACGGCGGCTCGACCCTGTACGGCCCACCCGAGGCACGGGCCGGAAAATTCGTCCGCGACCACGTGTTCGACGCGAACCATGTCGACTCTCAGCTCGGCACGGCGGTGATCCTGCACGCGATGATGACGCTCGACTCCTCGATCACCCTCGATAACGGCCCGCAATTTGCGAACCGCGCCGAGCCCGAGGACGATGCGGCATCGACGATCGCGCTCATGCAGCAGGCGCTCAACAAGCTCGGCGCCAATCCGCCGCTCGTCGAGGACGGCATCAGCGGACCGAAGACGAAGGCCGCGGTCTCGCAGTTTCAACAGCAGAACGGCCTGAAGGACACCGGCCTCCTCGATGCAGCCACGGTCGCCGCCATCACGCGCGCGACACAGGCGGGAGGTTCGGTGCAGGGCGGAGACCTATCCCAGGCGCTGAAGCGGCTGGAGGATCTCGCGCAATTGCTGCGGGGCGGCACGCCGCAGGCGAGCACGCCGCCAGCGACCACGCCGACGACGACCAACGATCCGATCAACCTGTTCGAACGCCTGTTCGCCCTCATCAACAAGACCGCGCCGATGCCTGGACCAGTGACGCCGACCAACCCTGCTCCCGTCGATCAGCTGAAGCAGGTCGTCGACCTGCTCAGCACCTTGCTCAACAAGGATAGCAAGCCCGTGCTCGGCCAGGTCAACGGCGCGCTGGGCGAGACCATCGGCAAGCTGCTCGACGGCAAAAAGACCGCACTCGGCATCGGCGGCTCGGTGCTCACCGCGCTGCTCTCCTCGGTCACGGCGAGCCCCAATGCGGGCGGCATTGCCGGATTACTCGGAACGGTGGTGTCGGCCGTGCCGGGCCTCGGCCAGTTCGCGATGCCGATCTCGCTGGCGCTGACCGCCTGGGGCGTGCTCGGCAAGCTGGAGAAGTGGGCGCAAGGCACCGCGCCGCCGCCGAAGCCGACAACGTAGTGTGATGGGTTAGCTTCGACCGCTTGAACAGGTGCTCCCTCCCCCGCTTGCGGGGGTGGGGAGAGGGTGTCTCCGCAATCGAGAACCCCAAGAGGAGAGAGCCCTCACCCGCGCCTTCGGCGCGACCTCTCCCGCTTGCTTGCGGGAGAGGTCGCAGCGCCCTTGTCGCCGCGGCGGCGCCTACTGACGCAGCATGATCAGGGGATCGGCGGTGTCGGGGACGCGCCGCCATTGCGCATTGTCGTCGGCCTCGAACTGCCAGGCCTCGCCGGCCTTCGACATCAGGATGATCTGGCCGCGCTCGAGCCGCCATTGCGTCGGGTTGAACTGCGCGATGGCCGCATCGCATTTCGGCTTGAGGAAGACCTGGAAATTGTCAGGGCCGGCTTCCGTGTTGGTCAGCGTCAATCCACAGACCGGCTGGCCGTTGCCGCGCACGATCGACCAGTCGCCGATCATCTGGTCCATCGACTTGGCCATCGAGCGGGCGGCGGCGAGGTCCTGCAGGATGTAGACGCCCTCGCCCTGCCGCAGGCCTTCGAAGATGCCGGCCTCGACCTCGGTGAAGTCGATCACGGCCTCACCGGTCGCATCCTGCAAACGAACGATGTCGAGACCCCTGACGCTCCAGGCCACGATGTCTTTGGTGAAAGGTAGCGCGGTCTTGCAGGCCGGCTCCAGCTCGAGCTTGTAGCCCTGCCCCGCGGCGTCGGCCTTGAGGGTGACGACGCAGGTCTTGCTTCGCTCGGTGGTGGAGAGCTCCCACTGTCCGGGCATGTCCTTCTTCAGGGTCGACGTATCCTGCGCATGCGCCATGCCGATCGCGGCGACACATGCCGCGATGACCGATGCTACGACCCGAAGAACGCGCATCAGCGGCTCTTCACCGGCGTTTCCGCAACCGGCGTCAACGGCGCCTTGCCGGCGAACCAGGCCTTGAGGTTGTCGACCACGAGCTGGTCCATCGCGTTGCGCGTCACCACCGATGCCGAGCCGATATGCGGCAGCAGCACGACGTTCTGCATGGTCTTGAGCTCGTCCGGCACGTTCGGCTCGGCCGCGAACACATCGAGGCCTGCAGCCAGGATGGAGCCCGACTTGAGCGCCTGGACCAAAGCCGGCTCGTCGATCACCGAGCCGCGTGCGACGTTGACCAGCACGCCGCGCGGGCCGAGCGCCTTGAGCACCTCGGCATTGATCATCTTGTTGGTGCTGGCGCCGCCGGGCACGATCACTATCAGCGTATCCACCGCCTTCGCCATCTCGATCAGATCGGGGTAGTGCTTGTAGGAGACGTCCTTGGACGGATTGCGCGAATGGTAGACCACCGGCACCAGCGAGGCATCGAGCCGGCGCGCGATGGCCTGGCCGATCCGGCCCATGCCGACGATGCCGACCTTGCGGTCGCGCAGCGAGCCGACGCTGAGCGGATAGTTTTGCGTCTGCCAGAGGCCCGAGCGCACATAGCGGTCGGCCTTGATGAATTCGCGCAAGGTGGAGATCAACAGGCCCATCGCGACGTCCGCGACCTCTTCGGTCAGCACGTCGGGCGTGTTGGTGACGATGATGTTGTGCTCGGCCGCGTATTTGGCGTCGATGTGGTCGTAGCCGACGCCGAAGCTCGCCACCATCTCCAGCTTCGGCAGATGCGACAGCGAATCCTTGTCGGCGCGCACCGTGTGATAGGTCACGGCCATGCCGCGGATCCTGTCGCGGGTCGCCGGCGTCAGCCGCTCCAGGTCGCCTCGCGTCTCGGCCTTGTGGACGACGAAATGATCGGAAAAACCACTCTCGAGGATCGGCCGCACCGGTCCATAAATCAAAAGGTCGATCTTTTCGGACGAAATCGAACCGGCAGCCATCAGTTGTCCTTTCCAAGCGCGCTTTCATGCCAGCGCCGTAAAACGAGGTGGGAAACTAGCGCCAGCACCCCATAGATGACAATCCCGGCGAGCGACAACAACAACAGCGCCGCGAACATGCGGGGTATGTTCAACCGATAGCCGGATTCGGCGATCCTGTAGGCGAGCCCGGAGCCCGCGCCGGCGGTGCCGGCCGCGATTTCGGCCACGACCGCGCCGATCAGCGACAAGCCGCCGGCGATGCGCAAGCCGCCGAGGATATAGGGCAGCGCCGCCGGCAGCTTCAGGAGCCGCAGTGTCTGCTGTGGCGAGGCGCCATAGAGCTGGAACAGCCCGGCCAGGTTGCGATCGACGGAGTTCAGCCCGAGCGTGGTGTTCGACAGCACCGGGAAAAAGGCGACGATGAAGGCGCAGACGACCACCGCGGTCTGCTGCTCCAGATAGATCAGAAGCAGCGGCGCGATCGCGATCACCGGCGTCACCTGGAGCACCACGGCATAGGGGAACAGCGAATATTCCACCCATTTCGACTGGTTGAACAACAGCGCCAGCGCGATCCCGCCGATGCTGGCGGCGGCAAAACCTTCGAGCGTCGTCAGCAGCGTGGCGGCGAGCGATTGTGACAACACCGCCCAGTCCTTGATCAGCGTCAGGGCAATGACGGAGGGCGCCGGCAGCACGTAGGGCGGAATCTCCCTGATGCGGACCACGAGTTCCCAGGCAAGGAGCCCTGCCGCGAACACGACGACGGGAAGCACGAAGCGCGCGGCGCGCTGCATGCCCGAGGATCTTGCGGTGACGGAGGCTTGCGCATTCATAGCGTCGACTGCCCCGAATAGGATGGCGCCAGCGCGGCCGACACGCGGCGGCAATAGTCGGAATAGGCAGTCGAGGTGCGAAACTCCTCTCCGCGCGGCTCGACCGTCTCGATGCGGATGTCGGCCTGGATGCGGCCGGGCCGCGCCGTCATGACCACCACGCGCTGCGACAGGTAGACGGATTCGAACACCGAATGGGTGACGAAGATAACGGTCTTGCCAAGGCTGCGCCACAACGCGAGCAAATCGTTGTTGAGGCGAAAGCGCGTGATCTCGTCGAGCGCGGCGAACGGCTCATCCATCAAGAGGATATCGGGATCGGTGACGAGCGCGCGCGCCAGCGACACCCGCATCTTCATGCCGCCGGAGAGCTCGCGCGGGAACGCTTCGGCGAAATCGGCGAGCCCGACGCTTGCCAGGGCCGCATCGGCACGCGCGAGAGCTTCTGCCTTCGGCACGCGCGCGAGCCTCAAGGGCAGCCTGACGTTTTCGCGCACGCTGGTCCAGGGCATCAGGGTCGGCTCCTGGAACACGAAGCCGATGCCATGAGCTTGCTGAACATGACCTGGCCGAACATGCCCCGGCTGCGCCTCGCCCTCGTGGCGCGACACACGCACGATGCCGGACGACGGCGCGCCGAGCCCGGCAATCAGGCGCAGCGCCGTCGACTTGCCGCAGCCGGAGGGCCCGAGCAGCGAGATGAACTCGCCCTTGCGGACAGCGAGATCGAGCGGACCGAGCGCCATGACGCCATTGTCATAGGCCTTCGTCACCCCGCGCAGGCTGACGGCGAGGGCCGTCAGGCTGGCCTCGACCCCGGACGAAGTTTTGCTCTCTACCATTGGTCGCTGATTGTGATGTGGAGGGACCGAGCCGCGCCCCACACCTCTCCCCGACGGGGAGAGGTCGCGCCGCAGGCGCGGGTGAGGGGGCTCAGGTCCCACGAGGGAGCGTAGTCCCTCACCCGGATTGCATCTGGCGATGCGATCCGACCTCTCCCTTCGAGAGAGGTAAGCACCGCCGCCACACCTTGATCCAGTCTCAGCATGCGTTACGGCTTGCTCGGGCGCAGCTCGACGCCGACGCCCTTGTTGACGAAGCGCAGCGTGTAGGACTTGCGGAAGTCGAGATCGGGCTTCACGACGCCGGCCTTCACCATCTTGTTGAAGAAAGAGGTGTAGCGATCGTCGCTCATCGCGCCGATGCCGTCTTTGACGCTGTCGCCGGAATCGACGATGCCGTACTCCTTCATCTTCGCGACGGAATAGGCGAGCAGCTCGTCGGTCATCTCCGGATTGAGCTTCTTGATCATGGCATTGCCGGCGGAATTGTCGCCATAGATGTAATTGTACCAGCCGATCATGGAGGCATCGACGAAGCGCTGTACCAAGTCCGGCTTCTTCTCGACCGTGTCGCGGCGGGCCTCGACCAGGGTCGAATAGGTGTTGAAGCCGGAATCGGCGAGCAGCAGCACGTTGGGCTTGAAGCCGGCGGCCTTCTCGACCGCGAAAGGCTCGGAGGTGACGTAGCCCTGCATCGCGCTCTTGGGATTGGCGATGAAGGGCTGCGGGTTGAAATTGTAGGGCCGCACGTTCTTCTCGCTGAAACCGTATTCCGATTTCAGCCACTGGAAGTAGCTGGTCATGCCCTCCTTGGAGACGAACAGCGTCAGCGGCTTGAGGTCCTCGATCTTGGCGACCTTGGCGTCCGGCTGCGTCAGCATCACCTGCGGGTCTTTCTGGAAGATCGCGGCGATCGTCACGACGGGAACGTTGTTGGCGACCGCATCGAACGACATCAGCGTGTTCGCGGCCATGAAGAAATCGATCTTGCCGGCGACCAGCAGCATCCGGTTGTTTTCGTTGGGACCGCCGGGGATGATGGTGACGTCGAGCCCGTATTTCTTGTAGGTGCCGTCGGCGACCGCCTGGAAGAAGCCGCCATGTTCGGCCTCGGCGACCCAGTTGGTGCCGAAGGTGACCTTGTCCAGCGTCTCGGCACGCGCCGGGACCGTCGAGACCAAAGCGGCCATCAAGCCCGCCGTTAACGCTCGCCGCAGATGAGAGGGGCTCATAATGGCACTCCGTCGATCGCTTCTAGCCGACACCAAACCAACGCGATAAAACCGCAAGATATCAGGGGACGCGAGCCGGCCTGGCCCGCGTCCCCTGATAACCCCAAATTACGCGACAAATTCGGGCAAAGAAACCTTGATGACGCCTTCCCGCGACTGGACCGAGATTGGCTGGGCCGATGCTGCGCCCACCGAGGTGTCACGCTGGATCGCGGTGCTGCCGCTGGCGGCGACCGAGCAGCACGGCCCGCATCTGCCGGTTACCACCGACGTGCTGATCGCGGACGCCTATCTGGCGCGCGTGCGCGAGCTTTTGCCTGCGAGCGTTCCGGCGACGTTCCTGCCCGTTGAACCGATCGGGATTTCCACCGAGCATATCGACTATCCGGGCACGCAGACGCTGCCGACTGACGTCGCGCTGAAGCGATGGACCGGGATCGGCGAGGACATCGCGCGGCGCGGGGTGAAGAAGCTCGTCATCATCACCAGCCATGGCGGCAACAGCGCGGCAATGATGCTGATCGCGCAGGATCTGCGCGCGCATCAGAAGCTGTTCGTGGTCACCACCTCGTGGTCGCGGCTATCAGGCGCGGACACATTGTTCCCGGCCGATGAAGTCCGCCATGGCATTCACGGCGGCGCGGTCGAGACCTCGATCATGCTGGCGCGCTATCCTGACCAGGTGCGCAGCGATGCCGTTGCGGATTTTCCCGCAAGCAGCATCGCGCTGGAGAAGCAATATCGCTGGCTGTCGACGCAGCGGCCGGCGCCGTTCGCCTGGCAGACGCAGGATCTCAACGCCAGCGGTGCGGTCGGCAATGCGACGCTGGCCGTGGCCGCGAAGGGCGAGCAGCTCATCGATCAGGGCGCGACGGCCTTCTGCGAGTTGCTGGCCGAGGTCGATAACTTCGACGTGAACAGGCTTGCAAAAGGTCCCCTGGGATAGGTCGCATCCTCCTGAATCTATTCGGGAAATAGCTCCGCGCGGCGGCCACGAAACATGCCTTCGAACCGGACGCGAGGAGCCTCCGTCCAACTGGGCACGCGGGCCACAACGGACCGCCCCAACCCGGATGGAGTTTCAAATGTCGATCAGGACCAGGATTGCCGCCATCGCTCTCGCCGCCCTCGCCGTCACCGGCACCATGGTGTCCACCACCTCGCAGGCTCAAGCCAAGCCGCCCGGCTGGGTCTGGGGTGTCGGCGCCGGCATCGCCACCGCCGCAGTGGTCGGCTCCGCGATCGCCGCCAGCAACGACCCCTATTACTACGGCTACCACCGCTGCGGCTGGGCCGCCCAGTACAATGCCTTCGGTCAGTACGTTGGCCGCGTTCGTACCTGCTACTGATCCAGGTACCTGAGGCCGATCTCACGTGGATCCCGCGTCCGACACGGGCGCCTCATCCACCCCGTGTCGCGCCCCCGACCCCGCCCGGCTGTCCCCCCGGGCGGGGTCATTCATTTGGACACCGGGAATCTGTTGCAGTCCCGTCACACAGCGATGCCAACCATCCACTGCGGCAATCCGCACCAGTTGCTATTGCGAATTAATCGCAATAAAGTCCGTAATGAGCCTAGGGACTTGGGAAAAAATTACGCCAAATCAGGATCATCTCGTCCGATCGCGTGAGGACCCAAGACTTGATGACAGGGCCGCGGCGAATTGGCAGGGATAGCGCGGCGTGGACATATTCGCGTTTTGGGGGCGTGCGTTTTGACGTTGAGAAGGCTTCGACATCGGTATTTGCGAACGGCCGCGGCAATCGCCTCGGGCGTGCTGGCTTTTCCCGCCGCCGGCCGCGCGGCCGATCTGCCGCTGAAGGCGCCCGCGCTGAAAGCGGTCTATGACTGGACCGGCCTCTATATCGGCGCGCACACCGGTTTCACCCGCGGCACATCCTCCGCGACGCTGACCGATCCCACACTCGCAACCGACAACCATGTCTTCACCGGAGCGACCGGCGGCGTGCAGGCCGGCTACAACTGGCGCCTCAATTCGGGGCTGCTGCTCGGCGTCGAAGGCGACATCTCGTTTCCGAACTATTTGCCCTCCAACCACGTCGTGTCATCGGCGGCGACCGCGCTGTCGAGCGTGGAGGAGCGCTGGGACTATGTCGCGAGCCTGCGCGCGCGCCTCGGCTACGCCGCAGGCAACTGGCTGGTCTACGCCACCGGCGGCGCGGCGTTTGCTGGCGAGCGCTTCCTCGCGACGCCGACAGGCGGCAATGAAGAGAAAGTGTTGAACACGCGGTTCGGCTGGACTGCCGGCGGCGGTGTCGAGTACGCCTTCGCGCCGCACTGGAGCGCGCGTCTCGAATATCTCTACAGCAAGTTCGAGAACGCCGACGTCAGCTTCCCATCGGGCGCGCAATATTCGTCGTCGATGGATTTCCATAGCCTGCGCATCGGCCTCAATCGCAAGATCGACTGGCCGGGCGTGCCGAGCTACAATCCGAAGTCGGACGTCACGGACACCGAGTCGAGCCGCTGGGAGATCCACGGCCAGTCGACCGTGCTGGGACAGGGCTACCCGGCCTTCCGCGCGCCCTATACCGGGCCGAACAGCCTGCTCCCGTCGCCGGATTTCCAGCAGACCTGGAGCAACTCGCTCTATCTGAATGCGCGGCTATGGGATGGCGGCGAGGTCTATTTCAATCCCGAGCTGCTGCAGGGGTTTGGCTTCAACAACACGACGGGCGCGGCGGGCTTTCCCAACGGCGAAGCGCAGAAATCCGGCTTCCCCTACCCGCACTTCAACGCCTCGCGGCTGTTCGTGCGCCAGACGTTTGGCTTCGGCGGCGAGCAGGAGGAGCTTGCCAGCGGACAGCTTCAGCTCGCCAGCAAGGTCGATGTCTCGCGCCTGACCTTGCAGGTCGGAAAATTCTCCGTCGTCGACGTGTTCGACGGCAATTCCTATGCGCACGATCCGCGCAAAGATTTCATGAACTGGTCGATCTGGGCCTCAGGCGCCTTCGATTATGCGGCCGACAAGCTCGGCCTCGGCTATGGCGCGACGGCCGAATTGAATCAGAAGCAATGGGCGCTGCGCGCCGGCTACTTCCTGATGGATGCCACATCCAACTCGAGCAATTTCGACATGAATGTCGGGCGCCGCGGCGAATATGTGATGGAGCTCGAGACGCGCTATTCGCTGTTCGGCCTCCCCGGCAAGCTGCGCACGCTCGGCTTCGTCAACAGCGCCTTTGCGGGCAGTTATCGCGAGACGTTGGATAATCCCGCGTTTGGCGTGGACATCACCCAGACCCGCCGCGGCCGCCTCAAATACGGCTACGCGTTTAACCTCGAACAGGCCGTCACCGACGACATCGGCGTGTTCGGCCGCTGGAGCTGGAACGACGGCCGCAACGAGATCATGGCGTTCACCGACATCGACCGCAGCCTGTCCGGCGGCGTCTCGGTCAAGGGCGCGAAATGGGGCCGGCCCGACGACATCGTCGCCATCGCCGGCGCCATCAACGGCCTCTCGCAGGACCATCGCGACTTCATCGCCGCCGGCGGACTCGGGCCGTTGATCGGCGACGGCCAGCTCAACTACCGGCGCGAACGCGTGCTGGAGACCTATTACGCCTACGCGCTGAACAAGGCGCTGACCTTCACCGCCGACTACCAGCTCATCGTCAATCCCGCCTACAACGCCGACCGCGGACCGGTCTCGGTGTTCTCGGGGCGGCTGCACGGCGAATTCTGATCGCAGCCCGCGATCGGACGATCAAAAGATCGGTTGTAATGCCGAATCCAGTTCAAGTGCGGGCCGCACGCGCGTTAGAAAGCTAGCAGGTCTTCTGCTGCAGATGCTGGACGCAGGTGCACGTCGTCGACGTCGAAGAGTACTTCACGTCGTAATACGGAAAGCTGGACGCTGCAGGGCTGTTCGTCGAACAGCGCGGAAACAGGTAATAGCTGTCGCTCAGTTTGACGGTGCCGGTAATGCTGTAGCCCAGGTTCGGCGCGTAATTATAGGACACCTCGCTCAGAATGAGCGAGATGTTCGCATTGCTTGGATTCTTTGGATCAGGTGCGGTGAACGAGGACAGCGCCAACTGCTGATTTTTCGGCCTCCCTCCTGTCGAGGAGGTCGACTGGCTCCATTGGACGGTTGCATTTCCACTGCTGTCGGTGGAAACCTCGGATACTGTGATTGTAATGAGCGAGGACCCGCTAGAATCGGTCACGGGATAGGGCGCCATGATTGCCTTCGCAGAGCCAAGAATGGCTTGCATGCGGGCCGTACTGATCGACGTATTCTGCGAGACCATATCACCGACGGCGTGCGCAGTTGCGCTGACTTTGACGTTCATGGCCAACCCGTTGCCGAGCTCGACGAGCATGAACGGGACCACGATGGCGAACTCCGTCGCTGCAACGCCTCTAACGTCGGTCCACAGGCGCCGTGCGCGCAACGACAGGCCGGCGATCATAGCTGACTCCTTCCGGGGTTACGGCTCATTCTGAAACGCGGCGGATGCCATGATCTGCCGGTTGCCGCTCGAAAGATTCGAGAGATTGAAACCAAGCGGCCCAAGAACGACCGGCCAAACATATGTCACCCGGAGAACGACGATATCGCCGATATCGCCGGGCTCGAATTTCCAGGTGTTCTTGACTGCCCCCGTGGCGTCGAAGCTCAAGGGAGGCATCGACGTGTCCGCCGTAGACCACGAATTGGCAACCTGCAGATCGACCATCAGGCCGCTACAGGTGAAGAATATCACGACCTGATCGCAGACCTTCTGCTTGAAGGCATCCTGCGTCATCGCCTGCTCCTTCACCTGCCCGGTCATCACCAGGCGGCTCGATTGACGGACCACGGATTCGAGCAACTGCTGGGCAAAGAAGACGACGAACGTTTGAAGAAGCGCGATGAGGAGGGCCAGGAACGGGGCAGCCACGAGCGCGAACTCGACCGCCGTGGCCCCGTCGCCATCGCGAGCGAAATCGGCGCAAAACTTGCGGCGTCTCCTCTTTGTTGCGACGTGCGATCCGTTCATGGCGGCTTCCTACTGCACCAGGTTGGCTGTGCTTGACGCGACCTTGATGAAGAGATCCGTCAGCGCATCGGGAATTTTGTCGCTGGATTGAACGTGGTTGTAGAAGCCGGGCGAGGCGCACGCCTGGAGGTTTTTCGCGATCGTGCCGCTCGCGGGATCAGGCTGGTCGTACTTGTCGATCCAGCTCATGTACCATTGATCCGTTTTCTGGATACCGGTGGCGGAATTGGCGATGAGCTGCACGTACTCGGTGTAGAGGATCGCGATCTTGATGCCCCGATTCTTGATGGTCGTGCATGCCGCCGTGTCGAGCGGCTGCTGGCATCGCTTGTAGGACGCGAGACTCGCGTTGGGACATCCTGCAGCGCTGGTGACGATCTTGTCCTCGACGCCGTCAGTGACGAGGAAGATGACTTCCTGCGGCGTGTCTCCCGCCGCGTTGCTGCCCAGCCCGGGAGCAGGCATGAGGCCGTTGACGCTTGAAAGCGCGCCAGCGATATCGGTGCCATAGTCGGTGGTGGGATTGGTCGCACTGGACGAAGAGCAGCCCGAATAGACGCAGTTCTGGTAATAGACCGGCATCAACGCGATGTTTGAGACCTTGGTTCCGGCGGTGCTCGGAGTGGTCAGCGTCGCCAAGGTGTTCAAACCTACGTCGAACGTGTAGAGCGCCGCCTTGTAGGTCGTATTGTTCAACGTCGCCATGCACTGCATCACGCCGCCGGTAACGCCCGCTTGCGGGCAATTCGACCACGAATTCAGCAGCTGATTGACGGCAGTCGTCACGAGATCGATTCGCAGGTTGATGTTGTTAGCTCGTGCGATCGCGAGATTGTCCTTGGTGCCGCCGTCGTGAGCGATGTTGGTTTCATGACAGGCGAAGCCGCAGTTCTGCGAAGACGTCGCCGACTGGTATTTGGAAGCGGTGTACGTGATGAGTTTGCTGATGTCATTCGCGGTCGCGCCAATCCCCATAGACGGCGAGTCGTCCAGGAGCAGGTAGAAATTCATGTTGGGCGCGCTCGAGGCCTTCGCGGTCGCGGAGCCCGAGATCTGCCACGTCTGCTTGCCAAGAACGTTCGGGAAGTTATTCACCGACTGAGCGGTATAGGAAACCGTGATCGTTCGCGCGAGCCCGGAATCGACGACATTGACGGTCGGGGTCGGAGTCGCCGACAGCCCCGGAAGATTGGCCTTCGTGGCGAACACGGCCGCAGCCGTCGCCTTGACGATCGTGTTGTCACTCTGCGTCAGCATCGCCGGCCTGACGGCCGCGATGGCTGCCGCATCGGCGGCCGCGTTCAATTGCTCTCGCTGGCGCAAGGCCAGCGTGTAGTCGAGCGCCATCCCCAGCAGAAATATGAGCGCGAAGATGATGGCGACGTTGGCCTTCCGGTTTTGCAGGAAACGAAGCACTAAGCCGCGGAGCATTTGACCTTCACCCTGATTGCCGTCGCTGCGGCCGAGACCATTTACTGGTGCCTTGCGACCGGAGGAGACCACAGGTTTCGCAGCCGATCGCTCGCTCTTTACGGGGGCAAATATGGCTATCGCGCCTTAATCAACGCTTACGCGCGTTCCATAAACACGGACTGCGACGGATCGAGATGTGTCACATTGAGAAAGCATCATTAACGCCGCTTAAACAGGTTCGCCGAGATTGACCCTCAGGGGATCAAATCCCGAAAATTCGAACGAGAGCCCGAGCTGCGACAATTTTGGTCGGAGCCGGGCAAATCGCGCCTGGAGTTCCTATATAAGGGACTCGGTCCGGCGTCCGCCGGGCCTGACATCCTCTTTCCTGCACACAATGTTGTCCGTCGAACTCATCATCGTCGTCGTCCTGATCGTCATCAACGGCCTGTTATCCATGTCGGAGCTGGCCGTGGTCTCGTCCCGCCCGGCCCGGCTGTCGCTGCTTGCCGCCAAGGGCGTGCGCGGCGCCGAGCGGGCGCTGAAGCTAGCGGCCGATCCCGGAAAGTTCCTCTCGACGGTACAGATCGGCATCACCCTGGTCGGCGTGCTTTCGGGCGCGTTCTCCGGCGCGACGCTCGGCCAGCGGCTGACGCTATGGCTGGTCGAGGCCGGTCTCTCCGCCGGCGTTGCCGACATCGTCGGCGTCGGCATCGTGGTCACGCTCATCACCTACGCCACGCTGATCGTCGGCGAGCTGGTGCCGAAACAGGTGGCGCTACGCGATCCCGAGAGCGTCGCGGTGAAGGTTGCGCCGGCGATGCACGTGCTTGCGAAGGTATCGCTGCCGCTCGTCTTCCTGCTCGATCTCTCCGGCAAGCTGATCCTCAGGCTGCTCGGCCGCGGCGGCAAGGCCGAGGAGAAGGTGTCGGAGGATGAGATCCATCATCTCGTCACCGAGGCGGAGAATGCAGGCGTGCTCGAGCCCGGCGAGAAGGAGATGATCGCGGGCGTGATGCGGCTCGGCGACCGGCCGGTCGGCGCCGTCATGACGCCGCGCACGGAGGTCCACGAGATCGACCTGAATGATGCGCCGGAAGCCATTCAGGAGATCATCGCAAAGAGCCCGCATTCGCGCTTTCCCGTCTCCGACGGCGACCGCGACAAGCCGATCGGCGTGCTGCAGGCCAAGGACCTGCTGATCGCCTATATGAACGAACGCGCGCCGGATCTGCGCGCGCTGGTGCGCGAGGCGCCCGGCATTCCAGCGTCGGCCGACGCTCGCGACGTGCTGGCGATCCTGAGATCTGCGCCGGTTCACATCGGGTTCGTCTACGACGAATACGGTGCCTTCGAAGGCATGGTGACGGCCGCGGACATCCTCGAATCGATCGTCGGCGCCTTCCATTCGGAGCAAGGACCGCCGGAGCCGGCCTATGTCAGGCGCGGCGACGACTCGCTGCTGGTCTCCGGCTGGATGCCGGTCGACGAGTTCGGCGAGCTGCTCGGCATCGAGTTGCCGCCGCACCGCTACAACACGGTGGCCGGCCTCGTGCTGCAACAGTTCAACGCGCTGCCTGACATCGGCGATGCCTTCGACTTCGGCGGCTGGCACATCGAGGTGATCGATCTCGACGGGCGGCGGATCGACAAGATTCTGGCAAGCCGGACGGGTGAAGTCGAGACGGGGTGAGCTCCAGCTTCGCGTCGAACGCAGAGCCTCACCCGAACTTCACGCCGATGCGCCTTTCCTTGCGCCAGACCACGGTGCAGGCGAGACGCGTTCCGTCCGCCTGGATGATGAGCGTGAAGCGTTCGGGGATGCCGACGGGGCTGCTGACGTCGAGAGCGGCGCCGGTGCCGGAAAAATTGCGGACGGTGCAGTCGATCGCGCCGCCGCCGAACTCGATGGTTCCGGCCTTCAGCACACGATGCCTGGCTCTATCGCGTCGCTCGTCCATCGGGCCAATTTACACCCGAAGCTGACATAGACGTTAAAACACGACTCCGATCCCCGATGAATTGTCGCCGCCGCAAAATGCGACGGTATCATGCGGTGGAACGGCGCCTCAGAGCGCCGGCTGGAACGTCTCCGCCTGCGCAATCCGCCAGGCGTCACGGAACCGGGGATCCTCGGTGCCTTCCAGCAATTCTCCGGGCCGCAATTCCGGATAGAGCTGCGCGAAGGATTTCACGTCGGTCGTCGAGGTCCGCTGGCTGAAGTGAATCGGGCGCAGCTGCTGCGGATGTTCGAGGCCGGCCGCGGCGATCAGCTCGGTCAGCGAATGCAGCGTGGCGTGGTGATAATTGTGCACGCGGTCGATCTTGAGCGGCACGTAGAGCGCGCGTGCGCGGGTCGGGTCCTGCGTCGCGACCCCGGTCGGGCAGCGGTCGGTGTGGCAGCTCAGCGACTGGATGCAGCCGAGCGAGAACATGAAACCGCGCGCCGAATTGCAATAGTCCGCGCCGATCGCCATCGCGCGCGCCATGTCGAAGGCCGTGGCGATCTTGCCGGACGCGCCGATCTTGATGCGGTCGCGTGCGTTGATGCCGATCAGCGCGTTCTGCACGAAGCTGACGCCCTCGCGCATCGGCATGCCCAGATGGTCCATGAACTCCAGCGGTGCGGCGCCGGTACCGCCCTCATTGCCGTCGACAACGATGAAGTCCGGATAGATGCCGGTCTGCAGCATCGCCTTGCAGATCGCCAGAAATTCCCAGGGATGGCCGATGCACAGCTTGAAGCCGGCCGGCTTGCCGCCGGAGAGCTTTCGCATCTCGGCAACGAACTGCATCATGCCAACGGGCGTCGAGAAGGCGCGGTGCGAAGCCGGCGAGATGCAGTCCTCGCCCATCGCGACGCCGCGGATCTTCGAAATCTCCTCCGAGACTTTCGCGGCCGGCAGCACGCCGCCGTGGCCGGGCTTGGCGCCCTGGCTGATCTTGAGCTCGACCATCTTGATCTGGTCCTGGGCGGCAACGCGCGCGAACGCCTCCGGATCGAAAGTGCCGTCGTGATGCCGGCAACCGAAATAGCCCGAGCCGATCTCCCAGATGATGTCGCCGCCCATCTCGGCGTGATACGGACTGAAGCCACCCTCTCCGGTGTCGTGCGCGAAGCTGCCCTTCTTCGCGCCGGCATTCAGCGCACGCACGGCGTTCGGGCTCAGCGCGCCGAAACTCATGGCGGAGATGTTGAACACCGAGGCCGAATAGGGCTTCTGGCAGTCGGGCCCACCGATGGTGATGCGGAATTTTTCTTCGGCATGGCTCTTCGGCGACACCGAGTGATTCATCCACTCGTAACCCTCGCGGTAGACATCCTCCTGGGTACCGAAGGGGCGCTTGTCGAGCTCCATCTTGGCGCGCTGATAGACCACCGCGCGGGTGTCGCGCGAGAACGGCATGCCGTCCTTCTCGCTCTCGAAGAAATACTGCCGCATCTCGGGCCGGATCTCTTCGAGCAGAAAGCGGATATGCGCCGAGATCGGATAGTTGCGCAGCACCGCGTGGCTCTTTTGCAGGAGATCGCGCACACCGAGCAAGGTGAGCGCGGCAAAGATCAGGATCGGGACCAGCAGAATGTCGAAGATCTTGCGGTCGGCGACGCCGATGCCGATCAGGAGCGCGGTGACGACCGCACAGATCGTCAGCACGATGAAACGTGGCGAGAATGGCAGAAGCAGGGTTTCCATGATCCCCTCTTCCGCGAGCGACAGGCGCTTGGGAGATAAGGGGTCGGGAGCTTCCTGCGGTTTGTTGTCTTCGGCCACGATTCCCATCCTCTCGCCAGCATGAGGCGGTACGATACGCCTGCGCCAGTCATACGGATATGACGCGGCCCTTGTTTCAGGCTAGCGAATTCGGCCGAGGCAAATCAATCAGCCGGATGGGCGGATTTTGCAGTGCAGCAGAGGCGATGGGGCTATGGGAGCGGACTTCAGCGATTCCCGGGCCAGAAAATGCAGACCCGGGACCCTGCGAGCTTGGCGAACGCCGATCAGCGCTCGACGAACGCCTTCTCGATCACAAAGTGGCCGGGCTTGTTGCCGGAGCCCTCGATGAAATCGCGGCCTTCGAACATCACCTTGAGCTCTTCGAGCATCGCCGGGCTGCCGCACATCATCACACGGTCGGTCGCGATGTCGAGCGGACCCTGACCGATGTCGTTGAAGATCTGCTCGGAGTTGATGAGGTCGGTGATGCGGCCGCGATTGCGGAACGGCTCGCGGGTCACGGTCGGGTAATAGACGAGCTTGTCCGCCAGCAGCTCCCCGAACAGCTCGTCCTCGCGCAAGGTCGCGACGAGCTTCTCGCCATAGGCGAGCTCGGAGACCTGACGGCAGCCATGCACCAGAACGATGCTCTCGAACTGATCGTAGACATCGGGGTCCTTGATCAGGCTGGCGAACGGCGCGAGGCCCGTGCCGGTCGAGAGCAGCATCAGCCGCTTGCCGGGAATGAGATTGTCGGTGATCAGCGTGCCGGTCGCCTTGCGGCCGACCAGGATGGTGTCACCTTCCTTGATCTTCTGGAGGCGCGAGGTGAGCGGGCCGTCCTGAACCTTGAGCTCTTCCTCGTGGTTGGCGCTCGCCATGCTGTAGGCGCGCAGCAGCGGACGGCCGTCGATCTCGAGGCCGATCATCGCGAACTGGCCGTTCTGGAAGCGGAAGCCGGTGTCGCGCGTGGCGCGGAAGCTGAACAACGTGTCGGTCCAGTGCTGGACGGAAAGAACCTTCTCTCGGTAAAACGCGCTCATGATTTTCGATATTCCGAATATTTGCGGTTTTAGAACAACAGCGTTGCATGGCCTCTTGAAGCGAGGCGGGCACCACTTGCCATGGCGGAGGATTTCTCAGGCGTGATCTACGCCATTGAGACCAATAATCAACCTCGTTTCGGGTGCAATTGATGCCGATCAAACCGGCATTTGCGGCGGAATTGGCAGGATCATTAACGGATCTGCTGTCAGGCCCGCATCAAGGGTAATTTCTTTCCCCTGAATGGCTCGAGCGCAGCACTTAATTTCCGTGGCGCTCGCGAGAATTTCATTAAGAATAGCTCTGGTTTTCACCCAGACATGGCGCCGTTTCCCGCATTTTTGCGGCCTTTGGCGCCAGGAATGATCAGGCAAATGAGCGGCGAGCGGATCTTCGTCCAGGCGATCAGGCACTATTGTGCGAACCACGGCATCGCCGTCGATGTCCGCGCCGGTGGCTGGCTGATCGCGATGCGCCGGGGGGCAGCGCGCCATTTCGCCTTCGGCTATGACATCGGCCTCAACAGTGCCATCGCGCATCGCCTCGCCAACGACAAATCTGCCACCGCCGAGGTGCTGATGCTGGAAGGCGTGCCCTGCATTCCCCATCAACTCTTCCTCAACCCGAAGCTGGGCGAGACTATTGTTGGCGCCGGCTGGCGAGATGCCATGCTCGTGCTGCTGCACGACAATCCGCAAGGCGTGGTGGTGAAACCGAACGAGGGAACGTCGGGACGATCCGTCTTGATGGCGACGACGGAGGCCGAACTCGACCACGCGGCTGGCGAGGTCTTTTCGATGAGTGCGGGGCTCGTGATCTCGCCCTATGCCGCGATCGAGCAAGAGGTACGCGTGATCCTGCTCGATGGCGTGCCACTCGTCGTCTACAGCAAGCAGCGCGGCTCGGATTGGCGGCACAATCTCGATGCCGGCGCACAGCCGGTGCTGGTGGAGGACGGCGAGGTTCGCACTGTCTGCGTGACACTCGCGATCGACGCCGCGGGCGCCATCGGCATCACCTTTGCGTCGATCGACCTGGTGCGCGTCGATGGCGCGTGGCAGGTGTTAGAAATCAATTCCGGCGTGATGATGGAGGCGCTGGCAAAGCTGCATCCGGAGCTGGTGCAGGCGACGTATGGCGCGGCGCTGGATCGGGTGTTTGAATGATCGCTCCCGCGATGAATGAGGTTGGACATGGCAACAAAGACGATCATCGAGCTCCCGAAATTCGACACCGGGCAATACGAAGGGTTTGAATTCCAGATGTCTCTAGGCGACGCTAGCCTAACTCTGGTATTCTCAGAGTTCCCAGCCGTCCGGATGAAATTCTCCCGCGTACGATGGCATGAATTCACCGCTCTCCCGAACTGCAGCGTCGATATGGTTCAGACGGCCTATTTTCGACTTGTCGAGATCATAAATTCGGATTCATTAGTGTCCTTCGTCGCGAACGATCGCTCAACTGCGAAGGCCTACCGCGAGCTACACCACTATCGCATGTTTCTCGACGAATCGGGCTGCCACGAAGTCTTTGCCGAGGCAGCCCGTCCAGAGACATAAGCGGTTCTGCGCTCTCTTCGACAGAGGAGGACGCCGTCAATTATTCGCGCCAGCAGAATCGTCCATCGCCTTGAACGCTTCCTCCAGTTGCAGCGAGATCGGCACGTTGAGCCGTTCGCCGGTCGGAAGCCGTGCGGTGAACCATTTGTTGTAGAGCGGAACGAGGTCGCGGTTGGAGCCGAGCTTGCGGAAGCTGCGCTCGACCACGGCCGAGAGTTGCGGCTCGCCCTTACGGAACATGATGCCGTAGGGGTCGTAGGACAGATAATCGCCGGTGACGCGGAACTTGTCCTGCGCCTTGTGGCGCGCGATCAGGCCGGAAAGCAGGATGTCGTCGGTTGCGAACGCATCGGCCTTACCGTCAACGAGCATCTGGTACGACTGTTCGTGATCGGGCGAGGTGACGATGTTGAGGCCTAGCGAGGATTTCCTGTCGGCCGCCTGGATCGCCTGCTCGTTGGTGGTGCCCTTCGTCACCACGATCGTCTTGCCCTTCAGGTCGGTCAGCGACTGGACGCTCGACGCCTTCGGCACCATCAGCTTGGTGCCGGCGACGAACATCAGCGGCGAGAACGCGACACGCTTGCCGCGCTCGGCATTGGCCGTGGTCGAGCCGCACTCCAGGTCGATCTTGTTCTGGAGCACCGCGTCGATGCGGTCGTCCGAGGTGACCTTGACGTAGTCGATCTTCAGATTGGGGTCGTCGACCTCGACGCCGATCTCCTCGACGATCGCCTCGCAGAGTTCGAGGCTGTAGCCGATCGGGCGGCCCGACTGGTCGAGGAACGAGAACGGCGGCGAGCTCTCGCGATAGCCGAGCCGCACGAGATGCGCTTTCTTGATGGCCGACAGCGTCGGGCTGAGCCCTTCGCCGCCGGTCTGGGCGGAAGCCGCGGTCGCGAGCAACGATGCCGCGAGCCACAGGCAGCCGCCGATCACTGACCTTGCCAGTGTCTGGCCCATGATGTGCCCCTAACCATGGCCGGCCATGGCGGGCACCTCGCCGGGGATCATGTCTTCCGGCACGGCATCGCCTGGTCCCATCGCATGCTCGGGCCCGAGTTCGCCTTCCCACTTCGCGACCACGGAGGTCGCCAGCGTGTTGCCGATGACGTTGGTAGCGCTTCGGCCCATGTCGAGGAAGGTGTCGATGCCCATGATCATGAGCAGGCCCGCCTCGGGAATGTTGAACTGCGCCAGCGTCGAGGCGATCACGACGAGGGAGGCGCGCGGCACGCCGGCGACGCCCTTCGAGGTGATCATCAAGGTCGCCAGCATCGCGAGCTGGGTGCCGAGCGACATCTCGATGTGATAGGTCTGCGCAATGAAGATGCTCGCGAAGGTGCAGTACATCATCGTGCCGTCGAGGTTGAAGGAATAGCCGAGCGGCAGCACGAAGCTTGAGATCCGCGACGAAGCACCGAAGCGATTGAGGCCCTCCAGCGTCTTCGGATAGGCCGCCTCCGAGCTCGCGGTCGAGAACGCGATCATCAACGGTTCGCGGATCAGCTTCAGCAGATGGGCGTAGCGTGGGCCGATGACGACGAAGCCCACGATGACAAGAATGCCCCACAGCAGCGCGAGCGAGAGATAGAAGCCGCCCATGAACACGATGAGCTTCCAGAGCACCAGCAGGCCGTTCTTGGCGACGGTCGCGGTGATGGCGGCCCAGACCGCGAGCGGCGCGAACAGCATCACATAGCTCGTCACCTTGAGCATGATGTGGCCGATATCGTCGATCAGCGCCAGGATCGGCTTGGAGCGCTCGGGCATCGCGCCCATCGCCACCGAGAAGAACACGGCGAAGATCACGATCTGGAGGATCTCGTTCTGCGCCATCGCGTCCGCGATCGAGGTCGGAATCAAATGGGTCAGGAATTTCTCGATCGAGAAGGCCGAGACCGGCAGGCCGGTCGACTGCGCCTTGTCAGGCAGCGTGCCGGGGAAGTTCGCGCCGGGCTGAAGCAGATTGACCATCACGAGGCCCAGCATCAGCGAGACGAAGGAGGCGCTGACGAACCAGCCCATGGTCTTGGCGAAGATGCGGCCGAGCTTGGAGCCCGAGCCCATATGGGCGATGCCGCCGACCAGGGTCGCGAACACCAGGGGCGCGATGATCATCTTGATCAGGCGCAAGAACATCATGGCGATCAGGTTGATGGAGGAGGCCCAGTCGGCGCGCGTATCGGGCAGGAAGTTGTAGATCGCCGAGCCCATGATGATGCCGAGCACCATCGCCGCCAGAATGTATTGCGTAAACCTGTTCGACATCGATTACCCCCACGTACACCGGCGCTTCATAGTGTCGCAGATATGACAGCTGCGCAACACGCTTGGCGTGCAGTCGCTTTGTCCCGATGTTCCCATTGTGAAACTGGAGACGCCGATCTAGCCTTCATGCAGCGCACAACGAATGCGGCTTGCACGTTTTGTTTGCGGCGGCTGCATCAATAATCGTCAAACAAGCGAAGAGGAAACGCCATGAGCGGCAGCATCAATCGCCAGATTCTTCTGGTGGAAAAGCCCAGCGGCAAGCTCGGCCCTGAACATTTCAAGATGGTCGACGGCACGATGCCAGAGCCGAAGGACGGCGAGGCCCTGCTGCGCGTGCGTTACATCTCGCTCGACGCGGCCAACCGTGCCTGGATGCATGGCGCGACTTATCGGTCCGCGGTTGAAGCCAACAGCGTAATGGCCGGCGGCGCCATCGCCGAGGTCATCAGCTCGAAGGCACCGGAGCTCGCCGCCGGCGACATCGTGTTCGGCGACACCGGCTGGCAGGAATATGCGGCGGTGCCGGCGAAGCATCTTACCAGCATGCCGAAGCTCGAACCGATGACGCATCTGCTCAGCGTGTTCGGCATCGCCGGCCTCACCGCCTATTTCGGCCTGCTCGAGATCGGCAAGCCAAAACAGGGTGAGACGGTCGTGGTCTCCGCGGCCGCGGGCTCGGTCGGCTCGATCGTCGGACAGATCGCCAGGATCAAGGGGTGCCGCGTGGTCGGCATCGCCGGCGGCGCCGACAAATGCAACTGGCTGACCTCCGAACTCGGCTTCGATGCCGCGGTCGACTACAAGGACGGCGCCGTGTTCAAGGCGCTGCGCGCAGCAGCGCCTAAGGGCATCGACGTCTATTTCGACAATGTCGGCGGCGACATCCTCGAAGCCTGCCTGCCGCAGATGAACAATTACGGCCGCATCGCCTGCTGCGGCGCGATCTCGCAGTATGACGGCGCGCCCTCCCCGCACGGCCCGCGCGGCGTGCCCGGCCTGATCGTGGTGAAGCGGCTGATCATGCAAGGTTTCATCGTGATGGACTACATGAAGGAAAGCCAGCGCGCGCTCGCCGATCTCCAGACCTGGGTGAAATCCGGCAAGCTGAAGGTGCAGGAAGACATCATCGATGGCTTGGAGAACACGCCGAAGGCGCTGATCGGATTGCTTGCGGGCGAGAACCGCGGCAAGCGCATGATCAGGCTCTGACGATGTCAGTGTCTCAACTGCAGAGGTAATATCTACTTGCGGTAGAGGCCAAAGCGGCCAAAGATAACGTCGCGAGGCATTGCTCGCGACGATTGCGATTGCATCATATTGATAAAGCGCCGGGCTTACCCGGCAGGGCAGGATTCACTCGGATGTTCAACACGTTGAAATATGTTTCGACGCGCGGCGCATTGTTGGCGGCGGCGTTCTTCGCAACTGCAACAAGCGCATTCGCGCAAGCGCCGACCGATGCGCAGAAGAGCGCGATGCGGTCCGCATGCCGCTCGGACTTCATGGCACACTGCTCGAGCGTCACGCCTGGCGGCGTGGAGGCGTATCAATGTCTGCAGAAGAACATGTCCAGCCTGTCATCGGGATGCCAGACCGCGGTTCGCGCGGTCGAGCCTGCAGCCGCTCCAAAGACAGAGGCCGCTCCCGCTGCACCGAAGACCGAAGCTGCCCCCAAGGC
>LNAP01011105.1_pt1 | contig 27528 bp, 28 predicted proteins | sample 602601 | NCBI WGS metagenome assembly LNAP01 (sample SAMN02440304, study PRJNA202911) | soil metagenome | biome: Subtropical and temperate rainforests or woodlands; isolation source: soil samples (1 kg each in a 20% v/v slurry with milli Q water) were... ... | reverse complement strand
CTAATTATTCCATGTTAACTGATTAGTCTTCCTGATGTGTTTTTTGTTATTCGTTGTTTGTTATAACAAACTATTGTAGAATTATTTTGCTGGTTCGAAAACAAGATGACTTAATCAGGAGACTGGAATGAGACAAATCAAAAAATTGGCATTCGGCGTTATTGTGGCACTTGCTCCCTTGGCTGCGTGGTGCGCGCCGAAAGGCTTCCCCGAAAAAGATATTCAGTTTGTGATTCCGTGGAATGCAGGAGGGTCAAATGATATTGCCGCGCGGCAGCTTCAGAAAATTATTGCAGACCAGACGGGTACCACGGTAATTGTCGAAAATCTGCCTGGCGCCACAGGTTCGATAGGCATGACGAAAGTCGCGCGGGCCAAGCCTGATGGCTATATGGTCGCCATGGGCACGAGTTCGACGCTGGCGCAAATTGCACAAAAGCTGACGGATCTGAGGAACGATCAATATACCCCGATCGCTCGGGTTTCCGTCGACCCGTTAATGCTGGTGGTCTCTACGACTAGCCCGTCAAAAGACTTGAAGAGTTTCTTGCAGCAAATCAAGGACAATCCGGGCAAAGTTTCCATCGGTACGCCGGGCACGAATAATTTGAATCATATTTTTGCCGTCATGACCGCTCAAGCGGCAGGAGCTCCTTACATTAACGTGCCCTATACCGGGGGCGCCAAGGTCATTCTGGATTTGGCGGGAGACCAGATCAATGCTGCCGTGTTGAAGCCTTCGGAAAGCAAGGGTCAGATTGATGCCGGAAAGGTCAGGCCTCTGGCTATTTTTGCAAATGAACGCCTCGCCATCATGCCGGATGTTCCGACATTCAAAGAACTGGGTTACGACGTATTTCCTTACGGCCCATTAGTGCAAATGGCGTATGTCGTGGCGCCTGCGGGTATCCCTGATGAAGCCAGATCGGGATTGATCAAGATGTTCTCGAATGCGAAAGTTTGCTGACCAGAACGGAGTTCTGATCAGCCCTTTGACAGGCGATGATCTGAAAAAGGAAATTGACAATGTACAAACGACACTGAACGTCGTTGGGGACAAAGTTTTTACAAAGGATAGCGACAAAAAATGAGCATCATAAAAAAGATAACCTGCCACGTGGTCAGTGCGCCCATTGCAAAACCATTTACGTCGTCACGTGGATGGCTATACAAGACTCGGGGATCCTGCATTGTTGAAATAGAAACTCAAGACGGAGTGATAGGCTGGGGCGAATGCTACGGGCCGTCCCATGTGGCTCGCAGCTATATCGATACGCAATATGCTCCGCGTATTTTGGGGCGTGATGCGTTCGATGTCGAAGTCATATGGGAGGATCTTTATAACCGGATCAAGGATTACGGTTCCAAAGGTATGGCTATTGCGGCCTTGAGCGGTATTGATATTGCCCTGTGGGATATTATTGGCAAGGTTTGTGGAAAGCCAATTCACAAATTGATTGGCGGAGCTTACCGGGACAAAGTCGACGCCTACGCAACGGGCTTGTATTTCATCGACATGGACCGGCTCATCGAAGAAGCGGTGGAAGAAGCCCAGGGCTATGTCGAAGAGGGCTTTACCGCAGTCAAAATGAAAATTGGGCTAGGCTCGCCGAAACTTGATATTGCCAGGGTGGAAGCGGTGCGTAAAGCCATCGGCGATGATGTTCGCCTGATGGTGGACGCGAATCATTGCTTTACCGTACCCGCTGCAATCAGGCTGGGGCGTGAGCTGGAAAAACTTGATGTGGAGTGGTTCGAAGAACCCATCTCGCCCGAAGACCTGGATGGCTATGTACAGGTGACTCATGCTTTGGATATGGCCGTGGCTGGCGGTGAAAACGAATACACCCGTTGGGGTTTCAGGGACATCGTTATGCGCAAGGCGATGGACATCATCCAGCCGGACGTGTGCGCGGCGGGCGGTATCAGCGAATGCCGGAAGATAGCGGCGTTGGCGACGGCGCACGGGGTGGAATGTGTTCCGCACGCATGGGGTTCGGTTATTGGGGTAGCGGCTACCTTGCATTTTCTGGCCGCGTTGCCCGATCAGCCGCCCAGTTTCAGGCCTACGCCGCCTTTGTTCGAGTTTGAGCAATGCGAAAATCCTTTCCGCGATCATCTTGCTGTTGAGCCCATCGTGCAGCACAAGGGGGTTGTGGTCATTCCAACCAAACCGGGTCTGGGAATAGACATCGATCGATCCGTCTTGCAGAAATACTCGGTCTAGGAATCCCATGCGTTTTATCACCTTCGTACATGATGGTCGGGCAAGAGCGGGCGTCCTGATGCCCAGGCTCCCAGATCAGCCAGAGGTACTGATCGACGGCGGTCATCCCTTAAGGCCCGAGGCGCTGCAAAGTCTGGAGCCCGCGATGCTGGCTTGGGTCCGTTATGGCCTGGACCGCTTGTCTCGTCAACTGCTTCAGGCCTCGGTCCGCCCCGAGTGCTTGTTGCCGTTGTCTCAGGTTAAATTGCTTGCGCCTTTACCTGACCCTGGAAAAATTGTTGGTGCGGCATTCAACTACAAAGACGCACTGACGCAAAGTAAACGTGAGTTTCCTAAAGAGCCGGTCGTCTTCGTCAAGTCTGTATCGACAGTGATAGGACCGGATGATGCCATACCGGTAGATAGTTCAAATCAGGTGACGTACGAAGCGGAACTCGCCGTGATTATTGGCCGGCAGGCGCTGAAGGTGTCGCGCGAAGAGGCGATGAACCATGTGTCGGGATACGCTATTTTCAACGATGTAAGCGTCACGAATTACGTTCGCGAGGATGGCGGTTTTGTACGGGGGAAAAACCAGGCCGGCTCTGGGCCGCTGGGGCCCTGGATTCTTTCGGCAGACGACGTTGAAAATCCTTACGATATTTCAATATCTCTGGATGTGGACGGCAGGCGTTTGCAGGAATCCAATACCTCTGAGATGCTTTATCGCATCGACGAGCTTATCGAGTACGTTTCAGCGAGAATGCCTTTGGATGTCGGGGATATTATCGCGACGGGGACTCCGGCCGGGGTGGCTGCCAGCCATGAACCTCCCGTGTGGTTGAAGCCAGGCATGGCTGTTTCCATCTCTTTGTACGGCCTTGGCGAGTTAAATAACTCAGTGCGAGGTAGTGATTGCCATGACTAAAAACATAGATAAAGTGCTTTTGACCAATCCGATTTTGAAACAGGAGCATGAACGTTTGTCGCAGCATGCCGAGGTAATCATTGCACCCAATACCGACGGGGATACGTTACGGTCCTTGATCGCCGATGTGGACGGATTAATCGTGCGGGCCAAGCTGCCCGACGACATCTTTGATTATCAGAAGCAGCTCAAAGGCGTCGTCCGCCATGGGGTGGGCCTGGACATGATCCCAATGGCGCAAGCCACTAAAAAGGGTATTCCAGTGGCGAACATTCCCGGCTCGAATACGGCTTCGGTCGTCGAGTATTGCTTGAATGCCATGTTTTATCTACGCCGAAACATGGGGCGTCTGAATATTGATAAAAAAGCGCTGGATTGGGACACGACGCGTGCCCATGCAAATGGCATGTCAGAGCTGGCCGGACAAACCTTGGGCATTGTTGGGGTCGGAGCCATCGGAGGGGCGTTGGCCAAAGTGGCCGACGCGTTAGGCATGCGCGTCGCCGGTCTGGTGCGCCGCAAAGAGAGCTTGCCGCCTTACATACAGTTCCTGGACAAGAAAGAGTTGTTTTCGCAAGCCGATATTATTGTGTTGTCGTGCCCGTTAACGCAGGAAACAAGGGGTTTAGTCGACTCCCAGACCTTGGCTCTTATGAAGCCTAACGCACTACTGATTAATGTCTCCCGCGGCCCAGTCGTTCAAACGCAAGCGCTTGTTCAGGCCTTGCTCGACAAGAAGCTGGGGGGAGCAGCACTGGATGTGCATGACGTTCAGCCCATCACACCCGGTTTGTACCCGGGGTTGCTCAATAATTTGCTCCTAACGCCTCATGTGGCTGGAATTACTGAGTCGAGCATGGCCAACATGAGTACAGGTTCGGTAGACGAGATGTTGCGGGCTCTTCAGGGACAACGTTTTGCCCATCTTGTTAACCCGGAAATTTACGCCTAACCGTTACTAAGCAGATACGACATGAAAATAACCAATATCAAAGCGTTGCCCATTTCATTTCCCGTTCCGCCAGATCAATCGGTTCGTTTGGGGATTGGTAGAAGCGTTAAACGAGACGCGGTACTTTTGCGTGTGGAAACCGACGCCGGTATTGTCGGATGGGGAGAGGCGCATCACGGCCGTTGTCCCGGTGCCGTTGCCAAGCTTATCGAGACAACGCTTAAAGAACTGGTTGTAGGCATGGACCCCATCGATGTGTCGGGAGTTTGGGCCAAGGTCTTCAAAATGCAGATAGCCAGCCATGGCATGGGAGCCGCGGCGGCTTTGGCTTTAAGCGGATTGGATCTGGCGTTGTGGGACATACGTTGCAAGGTGGCGAATATGCCGCTCTATGCGCTGATTGGCGGGAAAAGGAAACCTGTCAAAGCCTATGCGGGTGGAATTTCATTGGGATGGCAAGAGCCGGCGTCTCTTTCTTACGTAAGCCAAGGATATAAAGCGCTAAAACTACGAGTAGGGGATACCGTGCCGCTAGATATCGAGCGCGTGGCGGCAGTTCGCCGCGCGGTGGGCGAAGAGGTGGAAATTCTTGTCGATGCAAACACAAGCTATACGCTCGATGCGGCAAGACGAGTCCTTCCCGCTTATGACGAATTGAATGTGGGTTGGCTCGAAGAGCCTTTCCCTGCGTATGATTTGTCGCTTTACCGGCGTGCAGCGAGCCTGGGGCGCACGCCGTTTGCCGCCGGAGAGAATCACTATACGCGTTACGAATTCGCGCCCTTATTGGCATCGGAGTCCGTTGCTTATATTCAGCCCGACCTTTCAAAAGCGGGCGGTATTACCGAGTCGTTGAAAATTGCAGCCATGGCCAGTTGCTATAAATTATCGATTAACCCCCATACTTCCGCGACCGCCGTCAATATGGCCACCTCCATCAGTTTCTTGTGCGGCATTGATAACCCAGGGTATTTTGAGGCGGACTTGACCACCTACAACCCTTTCAGGGATCAAATGACCGATAAGCCGCCTTACGTCCTGGATGCCCAAGGGTGTGTGACGGCATACGACGAGGTTGGCATCGGTTTGACGATAGACGAAGACTTTGTCGCCGCGCATCCTCTTATCGAAGGGCCTTGCTACGTATAGTCAAGTTGCCGTCGACAGTTTGGCTGCGCATGCTGATTAAGGTTTGAAAAAGGGCGTAGGCACCATCAAGCGTGTTTCTTGCGACACGAGGTACCCCGCCTGTGCACTTTCCTTCAAGTAGCCGAGCCATTCCGGGTCGCGCTGCAGGGCGGCGCGTCTTTGTTCGCGGTCGGCCGCGTTCTGGAAGACCCAGATATGTGTGTAGCTGTTAACGTTGCCTGTCTCAGTTTGCAAGTACGCCAGGGGTTCGCCCAGGTGGCGTCGTTGTATATCGAACCCACTCTCGGCGTACAGTGATAGGTGTTTTTTCAAGGTGCCGGCCCGGCATGTGTAGGTTCGTACGTCATAAAGCATAAGATGGTTTTCCTTTTGTTGAATGAATGGTAATCAGTCTGCTGTTGCGCCGGAACGTTTAACCAGCGCTCCCCAGCGCTTGACCTCTTCGGCGACAAAAGGCTGGAAGACTTCAGTGGTGTTTCCGATTGGGTCGGCACCCAGATCTTTCAACTGCTTTTGCACGGCAGGGTCAGTGACGGATTTGGCGATGGCGGCGGAAAGCTTTGCGACTACAGGAGCTGAGGTTGTGGCAGGCGCGAATAGACCGAACCATGATTTGGCTTGCATCTGTGCGTAGCCAGATTCGGCAAACGTGGGTACGTCAGGCAAGGCCGGGTGGCGCACATCGCCGGTGACGGCAAGCGGGCGCAAACGCCCGGCCTCTACCTGCGCCAGCACTTCGGGTAAATTGGCAAACATGGCTTGTACCCGCCCGCCAATGACGTCGTTTAACGCCGGAGCGCCACCTTTATAAGGTACGTGGGTCATGCTGGCGCCGACTAGGGTGCTGAATTGCGCGCCTGCCAGATGCGCGGCGGTACCCGTGCCGCCTGAAGCGTAGTTGATTTCTGCCCCATGCTGCTTGGCGTACGCAGCAAGTTCACTCGGCGTTTTGGCGGGCAACGACGGGTTAACCACCAATAACAACGGTACCGATGCCAAGTTTGACAGTCCGGTGAAGTCCTTGGTAAGGCTGTAGTCCAGTTTGCGATAGAGTGTGGTATTGATGGCATGACTGGATGTTGCCATTAACAAGGTATAGCCGTCAGGCTCAGAGCGCGACACCAGTCCTGCGCCGATATTGCCGTTGGCACCGGCCTTGTTCTCAACGACAACGGGTTGCCCCAGTTGTTCGGACAGTTTCTGACCTACGGTACGCGCTATGATGTCAGTAGCGCCGCCCGCCGCGAACGGCACCACAATCCTTAACGGGTGATTGGGAAAATCCGCTGCTTGTTGCGCTTGCGCGATGGGGCATGCGCCTAATGCCATCAGTCCCATCCATGTGTGTTGTCTCCGGTTTTTGTTTTGAATAGGAGCCAACTATACATACGGGGTACGCGCTGCCGTTAGGACTTACGCGACCTTATGCTGTACTTTTTTGCAATGCCTTAGTGGGCGGCTGGAATCATTCCATTGGGCCGGAGTAGCGCTTCTTGAACTCACCGGGTGTGAGTTGCGTATGTTTTTTAAAGAAGCGGCAAAAATAGGCCAGGTCGTCAAAATTAAGCTGAAAAGCAATTTCAGAAATACCTAGATTGGTATTGCTGAGCAGGCGTTTAGCCTCGAGTACGATGCGCTCTTGCACTAGCTGACCAGCAGTGCAACCCATAGTGCGCTTAATGGCATCGTTGAGCTGCCGTTCGGTGATATGCAATTTGTCGGCATAATCTCTGACAGGGCCAAATTCCAGAAAATACTCTTCCATTAACAGCTTGAAGCGCTTGGTCAGTGAATAGTTTTGGGGCGACACATCATCGGGCGTGTGCACGGGGTAAAGCCGTCGCAGGCGCGTCAGTAAAATCAACAGGTATGAACGAACAATGTCGAAGCGGCCGCTTTCACGGTGGATGACTTCTTTTTCAATCTCCAGAAGCAAGGGCAATAGCCCATCGTGTTGGGGCTGATCGAGATAAAGCGCGGGTGTGTCACGCGTGATATGAAAAAAGGGAAACTGTGCAATATCATCAGAGCGTGGGAACATCTGTACAAAAAAGTCAGTACTGAAGTTGATGACATACCCTTTGGGGCGTATCGATGAGGTCCAGGAATGGATTTGCCCGGGCGATACGAAAAAAACGGTGTTGGGACGCAGCTCGAATTTTTCAAAATCCAGCATGTGCATGCCATGCGCTTCTGTCAGCCAAAGCAAATGGTAATAGTTGTGCCGATGCGGAAAGCTGCGGGGAATGTCGGTTCGATCTTGCAAACGTACCAGATCGAAATAGAAGGGCCCTGACTCACCGCCGAAATCGGAAGTGTCGAAGGTGGGGAAGGTGGAGGTGGCTTTGGTGGGCACGCTTGGCGTCTCCGGATCGACTGCTGCAATATAAGTAGCTAGAGCCTGGTAGGTTACAGCGTCCAGAGCTAAGACACTACATAGCCTTGTGTCCATACCAGGTTAAGCGAACTATAATCACCCGGCGTTACGTGCTGGCTCATTGGTGGCTAAGATACAACATCGGCGTCGCGCCTAATAAGGGCACGACGCCGATGTTGCTTACACGCTAGCGTGATTTATTCGTAGCGGTAGGTTGCCGTCAGCATGTAAGAGCGGCCTGCTCCTACGTTGGCGAAGATCCCTACGTGCGAAGCATCATATAGTTCGTTGTTGGAAATGTTGTTGACGTTCAATTGCAAGGCCAGGTTTTTGTTGACGTCGTAGCGTGCCATGGCGTCGTAGCGCCAGTACGAGGGCAGATTGTATTCATTGCTGTCGTCAACAAAGCGCTTGCCCATGTAGGTGGCGCCGCCGCCTACGGTCAGTTGCGGCAACACTTTGTAGGTGCTCCACAAGCTCAGGTTTTGCTTGGCAATGAACTTCATTTGCTTGCCGTCGTAGACATTGTCGCCGCTGCGGTATTCCTTGATTTTTGGATCCAGGTAGGAATACCCCGCCCACACATGCCATTTCGGTGTGATCGCACCGGAAGCACCAAGCTCCAGCCCGCGCACACGGTTGCTGCCGCTTAAGGAAACATCGCCTGTTATTGGGTCGGTTGAGCGGGCATCGGTTTTGTCGGTCTGGAAGACGGCTGCCGTTAGCGATAAACGTTCGTCCAGGACATCCCACTTGGTGCCCAGTTCCCAACTGCGGCTTTTCTCTGGTTTGAGCTCATGCAAGGTGTTGCCGCCAGCAGGGCCGTCCGCGCCACCCGCCTGACCCAGGTTTTCACCGGAAGGGTTGGATGAGGTGCCGTACGACACGTAGATGCTGCCATTGTGTGCAGGCTTGTAAACCAGGCCCAACTGGTAGTTCCAGAGGTTATCGGTGCGGGACTCTTGTGTATTGTCTACCTTGAAGTTGTCATAGCGCAGCCCCAGATTGGCCGACCAGGCTTCCGAAAACTCAACGGTGTCGAACAGGTATATGGAGCGCGTTTTAATATTTCCCGCCGCCTCCTTTCGTCCATAGGTCAGGTTGTAGGCATAATTTTTATTCGGGTTGGGGTTATACAACGAGTCCCGCTCTGTACCCGGACCACCGCCCATTTCCTTGCTGTAAATATCTTCTTTACTGAACTCGACGCCTGCGGAAATATTGTGTTTTAGGCTGCCGGTATTGAACTCGCCAAAGATATCCGTTTGGTTAACCAGGGATTCGCTGCTACGCCAACGAGCCCGATCGGTTCTGGTGAACTGTACGCCTGGCCCTTCGGTGGCGCAAAGCCCAACAGCACCCGCCTTGCAATTATCAAACGAAGGCCGCGACATCAAATAATGGTTCAGCGTCTTGCCGTAACGGGTGACGTTACGCACGGTGAATTTGTCGTTCAGGTCGTGTTCTATCTGTGCGGTGGCGGTGTCGAAAACGTTTTCGCGAAAGTCCACGTTGTGGCGGCCGTAGAAATTGTCGCGGTCCACATTAGGCGGCGTAACGCGGTCTGGGTTGGCCTCGTTTTTAAACGGTATGCCCAGGTCGGGCATGTCGTTGTTTTCGATATGTGAATAGCTTAGGGTCACGCGGGTGGGGGTGCCCAGGCCAAAGGCCAACGATGGCGCAATGCCCCAGCGATCAATGGTGACGCCGTCGCGTCCTGCCACGTCGCCGCCCATTTTCATCAGGTTCAGGCGTAGGGCGCCGGTTTCAGAAAACGCATGGTTGCCGTCAACGGTGGTGCGCCATTGGTTGTCGGTGCCGTAGCCCGCGCTGCCTTCGAAGAAGTCGTAAGCCTTGGGGGCTTTGGTGACCAGGTTGATGCTGCCGCCGGTGCCGCCACGGCCGGTGTAGGCCGAGCTGGGCCCCTTCAGCACTTCCACCGATTCCAGGTTGAAGGTTTCGTGCGAGCCGCGTGCGTAGTCGCGTACGCCATCGATAAACATATCGGTGCTGGCTTCGTAACCGCGAATGAACGGACGGTCGCCGGTGGGCGTGCCGCCTTCACCGGAACCCAGTGTGATGCCTGGCGTGGTGCGCAGTACGTCTTGCAGCGACGTTGCGCCCCGGTCTTTGATCAACTCTTCGGATACCACAATGACCGAGCGCGGCGTGTCGAGCAAAGGCGCGGTCATTTTCGGACTGCTGACCTCAGTGGGAGCCTGATAGCCTTCAGCCTGGCCTTGTACCGTTACAGGGCTTAGCTGCACGGGCGTTCTTTCGGCTTCCTGGGCGAGCACGGGGCTGATGGCCAATGCGCCGGTCATTAAAGCGCCGGAAAGCATGGAACGCTTGAATGAAGGGGCAAAGGTGTCGCTGGACATTAGGCTGGCAACGGGGCTGGATGCTTCCGCCGCGGTTTTCTCGATCATGGGTTGTCCTGAATAAGATTGATTTGCATTCATGAGTCTATTGGTGGTACCGTCGAATTCTTGTCAAATCCGGATCGGAAATGACACTCATTCGTCTCTCATGACGTCGGTGTTGCAAATTAGCTTCAGGATCGACTGTTGATTTTTTAAGGAAATAGCGGGTGGTCTATTGCCATTGCCCAGTTCTAGCGTTTTATTCAGGTGCCTATGCATAGTGCCACGCTCACCCGCGGGCGCCAGTCGGTACTCATCGTCGAAGACGACCCCGTTTTAGCCGAAAATCTGTTCAGCGTGCTGGAGGCTGAGGGTTATGCGGCCGATGCCGCCTACGACGCCCATTCCGCCCTTTATCGCCTGGAGCATGATCATTTCGATGTTTTGATTCTGGATATCGGTCTGCCGGGCATGGACGGCTATCGCGTCCTGAATCACATTCGGCGTGTGATGAACAAGGCGCTTCCGGTGCTGATACTCACCGCGCGCAGCAGCCTGGAGGACAAGGCGAAAGGATTTTCGAGCGGCGCCGACGACTACCTCACCAAGCCGTTTGCCTTGATGGAGGTGGTCATGCGGGTGAAGGCGCTGCTGCGTCGTGCCGTTGGGGTGCAACCGCCTGCCACGTGTTTGCGTTGCGGTGTTCTGGAATACGATATACCTGCTCGGAAAGTGAGTGTCGGCGGTGTGCAGCCTAAGCTGACGCGTAAATGCCTGCAAATTCTTGAGCTCCTCATGCGCAATCCCGACTTGGTCATCCCGCGGGCCACCTTGGAAGAGTATTTGTGGCAAGGGGAGCCGCCTTCTTCCGACGCGTTGCGCAGCCAAATGCATTTGCTTAGAAAAGCGCTGGCCGAATTAGGTTTCGAGGGCATTCACACGGTACATGGCCTGGGCTGGAAAATCCTCAATGCGCCGCCCCCTTCGCCATGAAATTCAAACCATCGATTGCCCGGCGCGTCACGCTGGCCTTGACCGGAGTCATGATGCTGGCCATTGCCATGGTAATGGCCATCGCCTTTCTGATTCATAAGGCCATGGAGCAAAGGTTGGTCGGGGGACTGGCTCATCACTCGATCGACGGGACGGTGTACGTGCGCTTCGATGCGTTGGGGCAGGATGAGTTAACGCAGAAGTTCGGCCTGATATTGTTGGCGATCGCACTGGTTTTCATGGTGCTGTCGTACTGGTTGGGGGGCCGGGTGGCTAAATGGGTGGTATCGCCCCTGCAGACGCTGACCGATCAGTTGACCCAATGGGTGCCGGGGGCGTCCAGCTTTCGTGTATCGCGCTCTGATGAGATTGGGCGGTTGAAGGACGCCTTTAACCGTGTCCAGCACCAGGTGGATGAGTCCATCGCCCGCGAGCGCGAGTACGCGGCTAATTTGCATCATGAAATACGTACTCCGCTTGCCAGAATACGCAGTGATTGCGAGTTGATGCTGCATCGCAAGGACACGCAAACGGATGCCGGCCGACGCTTGCGGCGAATGATGCGGTCGGTGGACGATATTGCCGACGCCCTGGAAGGCGTTTATGACATCGCACGGGCGCAGCAGGGCCCGTCTGAAACAGTGAACCTGCGCGAGTGCGTTGACGAGGTCTTTGCTCAGTGGGCGTCCGATGCCGAGGCCGCGCAGCTGACGCTGGGAAACAAGGTGGACAGCAGCCATACTGTTACTGTCAATAACTATGCCCTGGTTACGGTAGTACGCAATTTGCTCCGCAACGCCATTGCGCATGCGGCGCCGGCGGCGCTCCAGATTCTGTCCGTCGAGGACGGGATCGTCGTTGTTGATAGCGGGGCGGGCATTGCGCCCGACGACTTGCCTTACGTGTTCGATCGGTATCACAGTGCAGGCCTGGTTGATCAGGCAAGCGGCCATGCCCAACCTGCCCGGAACGATCAGCGAACGGGGCTGGGCCTTGCCATCGCGCGACAGGTGTGCGCGACGCACGGCTGGAACATTACCGTGCAATCCCCTGTGGCGGATGGCAAAGGAACGGCTTTCCACCTACGCTTTTAGGCGGGGTGCCTTAGCCCCGTCCTATATAAGGCATCTTGGTCGCCATGACCGTCATGAACTGAACATTGGCATCCAGCGGCAGGCTGGCCATGTACACCACGGCACGGGCCACATGCTCGGTGTCCATGACCGGTTCGGCTCGTATCGACCCATCCGCCTGAAGCGAACCTTTGCCGATGGCTTCCGTCATGTCGCTGGCGGCGTTGCCGATATCGATCTGGCCGCAGGCGATGTCGTACTTGCGCCGTGGCCTTGGTCAGGCCGGTCATGGCATGTTTGGTGACCGTGTAGGACACGGCATTGGGACGCGGAGCGTAGGCCGACACCGAGCCGTTGTTGATGATGCGGCCGCCGCGCGGTTGCTGTTCTTTCATCAGGCGAAACGCGCCCTGGGTACATAAGAACGCACCGGTCTGGTTGACCGCGACCGAGGATTGCCATTGCGCGTAGTCCAAATCCTCGAGCGAAGCCGCCTGGACGAAGACCCCCGCATTGTTGAGCAACAGGTCGAGGCGGCCGAAGTGCTGCCTGATCTGGTCGAACAAATGCTCGACGGCGCCGGGGTCGCTGATGTCGGTGGGAACGACCAGCGTGCGCATGCCGCTGGCCTGGCCTTCTTGCGCGGTGGCTTCAAGAGGTTCTTTGCGCCGTCCCGCCAACGCCACCGAATACCCGTCGCCCATCAGTGCCAGGGCGATGCATTTGCCGATTCCCGACCCCGCGCCGGTCACCAGCGCAAATTTTTCCGTATTCATGGTTTCATCCTTTATTGAGGTTTCAGGCGCTACGACGGGCTGCCTAATTGTCTGCTGATCTGGGCGGCCACTTGCTGCACAAGAGGGGCTAGCTCCAGCAGGCGTCGGTCATCGGTGTAGTCGACCGTGCTGCTGACGCTGACCGCGGCGACCGTTTTGCCGAGGCCATCGTGAATGGGGGCGGCGACACAGCGGATTTGCGGCGCGTCTTCGCCCAGATCCAGGGCATAACCCGCGCGGGCATAGTCGTTCATTTTGGCCAGCCATGTCTGGAGCGTTTCCGGCGTGCCGTCCGTTGCATGTTCGCGCAGGAAGTACTCGCGCCATTGCTCCGGACCTTGATCCAGAATCAGCGCCTTGCCCACCCCGGTGGTGCAGACGGGTTTGCGCCCGCCTATGCGTGAACTGACTTCGGTTGAGCGTTGTCCGCTGATCTTGTCCAGATAAACCACATGCTGGTCGTCGAGCACCGCTAAATGGACGGTGTCGAGCGTCTGGGCCGCCAGCGATTCCAGGCTTTCCCGTGCCAGCCGGCTCAGGTCGGATTCCCGATAAGCCATAAAGCCCAGTTCGACCAGCTTGTTGCCGAGTCGATAGCCTTTGCGCGGTTCAAAGTGCAGGTAGCGTATTTGCACCAGTGCGGCGGCCAAGCGGTGGGCAGTGCTGAAAGCGATGCCGGTGGCGTCGGAAATTTCCTGCAGGGTGCGTTTGCCCTGCGCTACGGCATCAACGATTTCCAGTCCGCGCATCAGGGTTTGGCTGGCGACTGTTTTTTTAGGTACGGGGGGTAGCGTCATAGCAATCCATCACTTTGTCGCCATTCTATGCCATGGCTTGCAAGTCTGCTGCGTGGGGTGCGGGGCAGGGCGTTGTTCACGGACTTCAGCCTAGTTCGGCGCGCAACAGTTCGCGCGTGACGAGCCAGCCGTTGGTGTGATGAACGCGCAGCAGCTCACGCAGCAACGGTCCGTCGCGGTTGATCAGCGCTTGCAGGATTTGCTCGTGTTCGTTGGTGGCGCTGTGCCAGCGTGTATGTTCCAGGTTTCCGGCATACCGATAGCGTCGGATGTGCAGGCATTCCGCCTTGTAAATTCTGGATAAGACGGGGTTGTGCGCTCCGTCCACAATCAACTGGTGAATACGTTGATTGGTTTCAAAATAAAGCATCAAGTTGTTGTTTTCGAAGGACCGAACCATTTCTTGATGCAGGCGCGTTATTTCGGCGAGCTGGGCATCGGTGATTCGTTGACAGCTGGCCATCGCCGCAATGCTTTCCAGGCCAATCAGCACTTCTATTTCGGCATCGATATGCTCTATGGTCAGCTTGGTGACAAACGCGCCCCGATTGGGCGTGATCTGGATCAGGCCCTCTGATTCAAGAATCTTCAACGCCTCGCGCACGGGTGTGCGCGAGAGGTCGGTTTGCCCCTCCAGGATGGATCGCTGGCTTCAGTTCGCCCGTGACGATCAGGTCGCGCAGGCGGTTGACGGCCATCGTCGTCAATGACCCTCGGGATCGACCCTGTGGATCGGGCTCGTGCGCGTCGGGTGCGTGGCTATCGTCTAGTTGCATGCAAACCTCCGGATTGTAATCAAATTAGGGGAAAACGATAGTCATTTTATCTATTATTGCATGCAATAATTCATTTGAATGATGCAGTGATATCCATTTTCTCCGCTGGCGAGCCGTGCATCAACGCGTCGACTCGTCTTATTGCGTGGCCATATTAACCGTGGCGTCCACTCCGATTTTTCAAGAAGCCAGGAATTCATGAATTTCCATAATTATTTTTCCAATGTGAAGCGGCCTGTGCAAAGTTGCATCGTGGGCAGCGGCGGGTTTGGCCGAAGCTTTTTGGCGCAAAGCCTGCGAGTGCCTTTGCTCGAGTGCCGGGTCGCGGTGGATCTGGATGCGGCCATTGTCGTGCAGGCGATGTGCGATGTCGGCATTCCCGCCGACCGGATTCAAATTTGCGAAACGCCTGAAGCGGCCCTTTCGGCCTGGCGGGACGGGCTTTATATCGCGTCGTCCAGCCTGGCTCATGTCGTGGGCCTGCCGTTGGACATCGTGCTCGAGGCGACGGGCAGTCCGGAAGCAGGGGCGCGTCATGCCAGGATCGCGCTGGATGCGGGCTTGCATTTGGCCATGGTGTCCAAAGAGGCCGACAGCGTGATCGGTCCCGGACTGGCCCATCTGGGGCGCGACAAGGAACTGATTGTGACGCCGGTCGATGGAGATCAGCCCAGTTTGTTGATCGGCCTGATTACCTGGGCGCAAAGCCTGGGGTTTGAAATTGTGTGCGCGGGCAAGGCCAGCGAATACGATTTTGTGTTCGATCCGGCTACCGGACGTCTGACGAGCAATGGCGTCACCATCGATGCGCCCGATCTGGGAAACTATTGGACGATGGCGCCCGGGCAGGCGCAGGCTGTCGTGGCGGCCCGATCAAAAGTGGCTGAAGTGCTCCCGCAGCGCACGGTGCCGGATTTTTGCGAAATGCTGGTAACGGCCAACTCAACCGGGTTCAAGCCTGACACGCCCGATATGCATGCGCCCATCTTGCGTACGGCCGAAGTGCCGGAGGCCTTGCGGCTACGGGCCGAGGGCGGACTTTTGCACAATAGCGGCACGCTCGAAGTATTCCATTGCCTAAGAAAACCCGACGAAATCAGTTTTGCCGGCGGGGTCTTCGTTGTGGTGCGTTGTCACGACGAGCCAAGCTGGGAGTTACTGGCCGGCAAGGGGCATGTGGTCAGCGCCGACCGCAAGACGGCATTGATTTTTTTGTCGCGGCATTTGTTGGGGCTGGAAGCGGCGACCAGCATTATCGAGGCGGCGGCCCTGGGCGTATCCAGCGGCGCCGTCGAGCCCAAGCCGGTGCTCGACCTGGTCGCTCGTACGACCCGGGACTTTCCGGCAGGAACCGTATTGACCATGGGTGGCCATCATCATTCGATCGACGATGTAACGCCCCTGCTGGTCAGCGCCGCGCCGCTGGCTGACGATACGCCAGTGCCGTTTTACCTGATGGCGAATCAGACGTTATGCCGGGCGGTTAAAAAAGGCGACGTGATTTGCTATGGCGATGTACAGATTGACCGTGCATCCATGTTGCATCAATTGCGAACCTATCAGGATTCGGTGTTTTTTAGCCAGCCTGAATGCCGCAATCTTTAAATTACATTCAAGGAGACAGGAAATCATGAAGCATAAAAAAATCGCTCTAGCGTTTGCTCTTGCAGCCGGCTTTACCACGTCAGCCGCCTTTGCCGCATGGGAACCCAGTAAACCGCTGGAGTTTATCGCTACGGCAGGACCTGGCGGCGGCACCGACCAGTTCGCCCGGGTGGTTCAGGGCATCGTACAAAAATACAAGCTCGCCCCGTCAAGCGTTATCGTGTCGAATAAAGGCGGTGGCGGCGGAACCGAAGCGTTTGTTTTTGCCGAAGGGCATAAAGGCGATGCCAACAAGTTGATCTTTTCAACCAACCTGGCCTGGCTGATGCCCATGATCACCAATGTCGGTTACAAGATCGAAGACATGACGCCGGTGGCCACCATGGCGGCCGACGAGTTCGTCTTGTGGACCAGCGCCGCCTCGCCGTATAAGTCGGCCCAGGATCTGATTGCCGATGCCAAAGCCAAGAACGGCGCGCTCAAGATGGGCGGGGGCCAGTCCAAAGACACTGACCACATCCTGACGCGCAAGATCGAGAAGGTCGCAGGAGTCAATATGACTTATGTACCCTTCAAGTCGGGCGGCCAGGCCGCTGTGCAGCTGGCTGGCGGTCACCTGGACGGCAATACCAATAACCCTGGTGAGAACATCTCGTACTGGAAGGCCGGCAAGGTCCGTCCTTTATGCATTTTCTCGGCCCAGCGCTTCGCGGCTGCGGAAAAAGTAACGGCTGACATGGCCTGGTCCGATATTCCGACGTGTAAAGAAAGCGGCATCCCTATTGATCAGTTCAATATGCCGCGCACGGTATGGCTGCCGGGTGGGGTGACGCCTGACCAGGTGGCGTTCTATGTGGACTTGCTCAAGCAGGTTTCCGAGAAGCCGGAATGGAAGGAGTGGGTGGCGCGCGGTGTGCAGTCCGAGTTCTTCCTGACCGGCGATGAGCTCAACGCCTACATCAAGAAAGATGCCGACGAGCATTACACGTTGTTTAGCGACGATGGCTGGTTAGCCAAGAAGTAATCCTTGCAATTGGGCTGGCCCGGGCGGGCCGGCCCGTTCACAGCGGAACGATATGTCACTTATTGATCGACGCACGATGGAGCTGGCCACCGCTGCCGCCATTGGCGTGTTTGGGGGCCTGATTGTGGCCGGAAGCCTGCAGCTTGATATCGGCTGGTCGGCCGAAACCGGGCCTCAGTCGGGCTATCTTCCCTTACGGCTCGGAGCCATGCTGTGCATCGTCAGCGTTTTGCTTTTTCTAAGCACCTTGCGCAGCCCCGATCGTACGAGTTTTGTGAATAAACAGCAGTTAAAGCTGACGCTGGCCGTCTTTGTGCCAACGGTCGTCCTGGTGCTCTCCATGCCTTATGTGGGTAGCTATGCCGGCTCCTTGCTTTACCTGATGTACATGCTCAAAGTGCACGGCCACACGAACTGGCTCAAAGCCATTGTGGTTCCGGCGTGTGTGGTGCTTGTTTTCTACCTGGTTTTCGAGTTTTGGTTTCAGGTTGAATTGGTTAAAGGGCCGGTCGAGTCCTTACTGGGTATATAAGGAACTGTTATGACCGACCTGAGCTTGTTGTGGTCCGGATTCGAAACCGTGCTGACCGTGCACCATATTGCCATTATGGTGGGCGGCGTATTGCTGGGCATCCTGGTAGGGGTGCTGCCGGGGTTGGGCGCGCCCAACGGGGTGACTTTGTTGCTGCCGCTGACTTTCACCATGGATCCCGTCAGCGCCATTATTCTGTTGTCGTCGCTGTATTGGGGCGCCTTGTTCGGCGGTTCCACGACGTCTATTTTGTTCAATATTCCGGGGGAGCCCTCGTCGGTGGCCACCACCTTCGATGGCCATCCCATGGCCAAGAGCGGCCGGGCCGAAGAGGCGCTGGCGACGGCGTTCCTGTCGGCTGGTTTTGGCGCATTTGCCGGGGTGGTCGTCGTTACCTTGATCGCCAACCTGGTCGCCGACTTTGCGCTGCAATTCAGCCCGGCCGAATTTTTCGGCGTTTTCATGCTGACCTTTTGCAGCTTTGTGGGCATGAGCGGCGGCAATCCGCTGAAGACTATTGCGTCGCTGCTGATCGGGCTGATCCTGACGGCCATCGGCATGGACACCGTTTCGGGCGAACTGCGCCTGACTTATGGCAGCGACTCCCTAGTCAATGGCGTGTCGTACCTGGCTGCGGTCATTGGCTTATTCGGTATTGGCGAGCTTCTGGTGACGGTCGAAGAGGGGCTGGAATTCAAGGGCTTGAAAGCCAGAATGAATTTCAAGATCATTTGGCGTACCTTCATCTCGATGCCCAGGCACGCGGTGACCTTGATTCGTTCGACCCTGATTGGTTGCTGGATGGGCATTACGCCAGGAGGGCCGACGGCGGCATCCTTTATGTCCTATGGCATTGCACGGCGTTTTTCGCGCAACAGTGCTAATTTTGGCAAAGGCGAGCCCGATGGGTTGATCGCGCCCGAGGCGGCCGATCATTCGGCCGGTGTGTCGGCCTTGCTGCCGATGCTGGCCTTGGGCATCCCGGGCTCCGCAACCGCCGCCGTCATGATGGGCGGGCTGATGATCTGGGGGCTTCAGCCCGGCCCCATGCTGTTTATCGAGCAGTCCGATTTCGTCTGGGGTCTGATCGCGTCGATGTACATCGCCAACGTGGTTGCGGTCGTACTGGTTCTGACCACGATTCCATTTTTTGCCTCGATTCTAAAAGCGCCATTTTCGATTATCGGCCCCATTATCATTGTGGTGTGCCTGATCGGGGCCTACACTATCGGCAACAAAATGTTTGACGTTTACCTGGCACTGATATTTGGCGTTGTGGGGTATGTGTTTAAAAAACTCGATTACCCTATTGCGCCGCTCATTCTGGCCATGGTTCTGGGCGACAAGACCGAAGACGCCTTTCGGCAGTCTTTGTTGATGTCGCAGGGCTCGTTTTCGGTTTTTGTAGACAACTGGCTGGTTACTTCCCTGATGGCGTTGTCGGTCATGCTGGCGTGTTGGGGGTTGCTGCCCAAGATCAGGTTCAGGCGTGCAAAGGGTTAGCACGATCTCCTTTATTCGGATAGGTAATGGGAATTAAATTAGGTTGTATTGCAGACGACTTCACCGGGGCGACGGACCTGGCCAATAATCTGGTGCGCTCGGGTATGCGTGTCATGCAGGCTATCGGTGTGCCTGGCGGGGATCTGCTCGATGATGTAGATGCCGTCGTTATTGCGTTGAAGTCGCGCACCGCACCGGCCGACGAGGCCGTGCGCGACTCGCTGGCCTCGCTCGACTGGTTGCGGGCGCAGGGGGCCCAACAGATTTATTTTAAATACTGCTCCACCTTCGATAGCACGCCCGCCGGCAATATCGGCCCGGTCACTGAAGCCCTGATGGCTGCGTTGGATACGGACTTCACCATCGCCACACCCGCGTTTCCCGACAACAAGCGTACCGTTTTCAAGGGGTATTTGTTTGCGGGCGATGTTTTGCTGCAGGAAAGCGGGATGCAGAATCATCCCCTGACTCCCATGACGGACTCGAACCTGGTCCGGGTGATGCAGTCTCAGTGCAAGAGCCCGGTGGGCCTGATTGACTACACCGTGGTTCAACAAGGGGCCGCGGCGATTCAGGCGCGTATTGCCGCACTGCGGGCCGAAGGGGTTCGCATCGCAATCGTCGATGCGCTTTCCAACGACGAATTGATGGCGATGGGGCCCGCGTTAAAAAGCCTGCCATTGCTTACGGCCGGGTCGGGCGTTGCCATTGGCCTGCCGCAAAACTTCGGTATTGGGCCATCGGATCAAGCAGGTACCTTACCCAAGGGTACGGGTTTTCGGGCCGTTGTGTCGGGCAGTTGCTCAATCGCTACCAATAAGCAGGTGGCGCACTTTATTTCCTCAGGGCTTCCCGCCTTTGTGGTTGACCCGGTCAAGATTGCCGCGGGCGACGATGTCGTGGGGCAGGTATTGGCTCAGGCCGTGCCGTTGCTGAACGGTCAGGATCCGATTCTGATTTACTCCACGGCCGATACCGGCGCGCTCAAAGCCGTACAGAGCCAGCTTGGCGTGGCGCAGGCCGGCGCCCTGGTCGAGCGGACGATTGCCAACATTGCGCGCGAATTGGTCGGGCATGGCGTCGGACAGCTGGTCGTGGCCGGCGGAGAGACCTCCGGCGCGTGCGTGCAGTCGCTGGGCATCTCGCAAATGCAAATCGGCGCGCAAATCGACCCGGGCGTGCCGTGGTGTTTTGCGCAAACCGATGTGCACGACCAGCGCGGCGTGCATATTGCCTTGAAGTCAGGGAACTTCGGTACCGACGACTTCTTTATCAAAGCCTTCGGGCGTCTGGACTCCTGACGTGATGAACGAAAGTGAAGCGCGCGAAGAAATCTGCCGGGTAGGTAAAAGCCTGTTCGATCGCGGTTATGTACATGCTTCGGCGGGCAATATCAGCGTGCGTCTGGACGATGGGTATTTAATTACGCCGACCGATGCTTGCCTGGGCTTTCTTGAGTCATCCAGACTGGCCAGGCTGGATGCCCAAGGCCGGCAAATCAGCGGCGACCGCGCCAGCAAGACCATTGTCTTGCATCGGCAAATATACAGCGCCGCCGCGCCGTTCGATGCACAGACACGCTGCATTATTCATACGCACAGCACGGCCTGTGTGGCGCTGTCCTTGTCGGCTCAACGCGGTACAAACGGTGTGCCCGAGCTGATTCCCGCCTTGACGCCTTATTTTGTGATGAAGGTGGGACACGTCCCTGTCATTGCCTACCATCGGCCGGGCGCGGCCGAGGCGGCGCAGTTAGTGGCGCAAGCCATTGGCCGCTATGGCGATCGGGGTACGCCGATACGCGCCGTGATGCTTGAGCGCCTCGGGCCTAATGTGTGGCACGACTCGCCGGCCCAGGCCATGGCGACGCTGGAAGAGCTCGAGGAAACGGCGCGCTTGTGGCTGGGCGCAAAAGCGCTGGCCGCGCCGCCGGCCGGACTGGACGAGGCGCAGTTGCAGGAGTTACGCGATATCTTCGGAGCGCGCCAAATCAACCGTGAACGGTGTCGGCTTCGCTTGCCGTACAAAGGTACTGTCTGCGCTTCGCCTTCGTGTTCACAATTGATTTGGAAATGGAATAAAAACTAACGTCCATCGGAGTTTAGTGGTTGTCGCGCCCGACTTTAGAGCCGCTTTTACCGACCAGAAAGTCAAAATCAACACCTTCATGCGCTTGCAGCACATGATCGACATACAGTTTGACGTAGCCGCGGTCTGAATGGATGGCCGGCGGCTGCCACTGCTGGCGCCGCGTCTCGAGCTCGGCATCGTCGACATGCAGGTGCAGGTTTCGGCCTGGTACATCGAGCGTAATCAGGTCGCCATTTTGCACCAGCGCCAGCGGGCCGCCAATGGCGGCTTCGGGTGAGGTGTGCAGCACGACCGTGCCATAGGCCGTGCCGGACATGCGTGCATCGGAAAGACGGATGATGTCGTTGATGCCTTTCTTGAGCAGTTTGGGCGGCAAGGGCATATTGCCGACTTCGGCCATGCCGGGGTAGCCTTTGGGGCCGCAGTACTTCAAAACCATAATGCAGTTCTCGTCGATGTCCAGGTCGTCATCGTTGATGCGGGCATGCAGGTCTTCGATGGACTCGAACACCACGGCCCGCCCGGTGTGCGTGAGCAGATGCTTTGATGCGGCGGACGGCTTGATGATGGCGCCATTGGGCGCAAGATTGCCGCGCAGTACGGCGATGCCCGCATCCTCCTTGAACGGCTTGTCGTAGGAATGGATGACCTCGGGGCGCCAGCACGGGGCCTGGGCCACGTTTTCGCCCAGGCTGCGGCCGTTGACCGTCAGCGCCGACGAATGCAGCAGGCCTTGCTCGTCCAATTGCTTCAGAATGGCAGGCAGCCCGCCCGCTTCGAAGAAGTCTTCCATCAGGAAGCGGCCCGATGGCATCAGGTCGAGCAGGCAATGGACATTGCGGCCCAGCTCGTCCCTTCAGGTCGATGCCGACGCGGCGCGCCAGGGCAATCAGGTGGACCACCGCGTTGGTGGAGCCGCCGATCGCGGCGTTGGTGCGGATGGCGTTTTCAAAGGCTTCGCGCGTGAGAATTTGCGACATGCACACATCGTCATGCACCAGTTGAACGATGCGTCGGCCGGCTTCGCGCGCCATCAGGTGGCGCCGGGCGTCGACGGCGGGAATGGCGGCGTTGCCTGGCATGCCCATGCCCAGCGCTTCCACCATGCAGGCCATGGTGGAAGCGGTTCCCATGGTCATGCAATGGCCGTGAGAGCGGTGCATCGACGCCTCGGCTTCATGAAATTGGGCCAAGGTAATGGCGCCCGCGCGCAATTGCTCGCTCATGGAAATGGTGTTGGTGCCCGATCCCACGGCTTTGCCCTCGTAGTAGCCGCGCAGCATGGGGCCGCCCGATACGCCGATGGTGGGCAGATCGACACTGGCGGCGCCCATCATCAGCGCGGGCGTGGTCTTGTCGCAGCCCATGAGCAGCACGACGCCGTCCAGCGGGTTCGCGCGTGTCGCTTCCTCGACATCCATCGAGGCCAGGTTGCGATACAGCATGGCCGTGGGGCGCATCATGGTCTCGCCTAGTGACAGCACCGGAAACTCAAGCGGGAAGCCGCCGGCGTCGAGCACGCCGCGACGGACGTGTTCGGCCAGTTCGCGAAAGTGCGAATTACAGGGCGTCAGTTCCGACCAGGTATTGCAGATGCCGATAACCGGACGGCCATCGAACTGATCCTGGGGAATGCCGCTGTTCTTCAACCATGAGCGATAGTAAAAGCCCATTTTGTCCTGGCGTTCAAACCAGGCCCGGCTGCGCAGTTTCTTGGGTGTCTTGCTGGAAGGCGTTGTCATGAGGATGAGTCCGTTGAGAGGGCGGGTGGGCTTTCATGCGAACAAGGCCGCAAGCGGCCTTGTTGTTTTTCAGACGGGTTTGGCGGGACCCTTATTCGGCCTTGATGCCAGCGTCTTTCAAGAGCTTGCCGTAGCGTTCGTATTCGCTTTTGTTCATGGCGGCGAACTCTTCGACCGACATGGGTTCGATTTCACCGCCCAAGCCTTTGATGCGGGCAACCACGTCAGGCAATTGCAGGGTGTCGTTCAGTTCTTTGTTTAAACGCGCCGTAATGTCAGCCGGTGTGCCGCCCGTGGTCAGCAGGCCGTACCAGGTGGTGACATCGGCGCCTTCAATGCCTTGTTCGGCCAAGGTCGGTACATCAGGCAGTGCCGAAGAACGCTTGGGCGAAGTGACGGCCAGCGGAACGAGCGCGCCTGCCTTGATTTGCGCCATGGCCGACGAGGTGGAGTCGAACATCATATCGACTTGGCCGGAGATGAGGTCGATGTGCGCTTGTGAGCTGCCTTTGTATGGGACATGGATGGATTTTGCACCCGTGGCCAGGTTAAAGGCTTCGGCGCCGACGTGCTGTGTGCTGCCCACGCCCGACGAGGCGTATTTAAACTCGCCCGGCTTGGCTTTCATGGCGGCCAGAAGGTCTTTCACGTTTTTGTAAGGCGAGCTTTTCGGCACCACCAGCACGTTGGGCATGATCGAGACCAGGCCGACCGCTTGCAGGTCGGTGAGCGGGCTGTACGACAGCTTGAGCATATGCGGCGCAATGGCTTGCCCGGTGTTCGTGGCGACCAGCATCGTCAGCCCATTGGGTTCGGCGCGCGCGGCCATCGATGCGGCGATGGTGTTCGATGCGCCGGGGCGGTTTTCAACGACGACGGATTGCTTCAGGCCGGTGGAGAACTTGTCGGCCAGCGTGCGGGCCAGGATGTCGGTGCCGCCGCCTGGAGAGGCGCCCACTAATACGCGCAGCGGCTGGTCGGGAAAGGTTTGCGCCACGCCAGTGCCAGGCAGGGCCAGGGAAGCCAGCGCGAGCGCACAGGGCAGGGCGCGGCGTAGAAGGGAACGGTATGTCATGTTGGATGTCTCCGGTTTTAGTGTGTGTTTTTGCAAATCTCGGCCAGGAAGGCAGAAATATCACGTAACAGCTTAAGAGGGATCTACATTCCATTCCAATGAAATATCGTCTCGGACTCATATACTTTTGTGTATGATTGGAAAATGTCTCTTCCCGCTTCGTACCCGTCGTTGCTGCTGCGCCTGCGCACGCGCCAGCTTGCCTTGCTAAGCCTGCTCGATACCGAGCGCAACCTGGGGCGCGCCGCCTCGGCATTGCATATCAGCCAGCCCGCCGCCAGCAAACTGTTGCAACAGTTGGAAGATACCTTTGGCGTGCAACTGTTTGAACGCCAGGCGCGCGGCATGGTGCCTACGGAGTACGGCGAGATCCTGATCCGGTATGCGCGTCGCATGCTGGTCGATTTTGGTTTCGTGCGCGAAGAAATGCTGGCGCTCAGCTCCGGTTTGCGCGGCATGCTGCGCATAGGAAGCGTGCCCGGGGCCGTGCCTGAATTGCTTGCGCCCACGCTGGCGCAGTACAAGCTGAGCCACCCGCGCGTGGCGGTTTCCGTGGTGATCGAGACCAGCAACGTCATGATCAAGCAGCTGGCGCGCGGCGAGGTCGACCTGGTGCTGGGACGCCAGACGGAAGGCCACGATGACGGCGACTACATCAGTGTGCCCTTGCTCGACGAGGCCTTGGTGGTGGTGGCGCGCGCTTCGCATCCCTTGGCAGGGCGCACCCGTGTTGCGTTCAAGGATCTTGCGGACATGCCGTGGATATTGCAGCCGCCCGGTTCGCCCCAGCGAATCCGCTTCGATGCGACTTTGCACGAAAGCGGCATCAATACGCAGTTGAATATTACCGAGTCGGCCTCCACCATTGTGACGACGACCTTGCTTGAAATTTCGGACATGGTGGCGGTTATGCCGGCCTCGCTCGCCGCTGGGCATTCTGGCCATATTGCCGGTCGACTTGTCCGTACGATTGCCGCCGATTTTCCTGGTGACCCGACACGATCAAAGCCTCTCGCCCGCCGCCGCCCAATTCGTGACGCAACTGCACAGCTATGCTAAATCCTACGTTGGGACGCCGGCGTCGCTGGCCAGCGCGTAACGGTTTTTGCCAGGGGTTGTAAAATGACCTGGACTACTACAATTTTGGGCTGACTTTGGCCCCCCTCATTGTTCGCTTTCTGCTTCAGGGGGCAGCGGGGGTCAGGAGCACATTATGATCCGCACTCAAAAAATGTATCGCCGCATGACCCAATGGCGGCGTCTTAATTTTTGGCAAGCCCAATGGCGCGACGAGCTTTTGGCCGAAGCGACGCCCATGGAGCCGGGACGCCACCTTTTGTTTGGCTTGGCCGCACGTGCCGAATTGTGGGATATTGAGTCTCAGTTGCCGGTCGACCCCGACGAAGACGACGTTTCGTAGCCGCATGTAGCGCGGCTGACTCTCCATAAAACACAACACCGCTTTTTAGCCGAGCTGCCGATGCCTGACCTGCCTAAGATTGCCTATCCGTACGATTACTCGCGCGTCGAATTTTATGTTTCCAGTCTGGTGGAGCAATGGAAGGCGTGTGGGTTCGAAGCCATTGTTGCCATTGCCCGCGGAGGACTGGCGCCGGCCATGATGGCCGCCACGGCACTCAGTTTGCCTCTTTACGCGTTGGCTTATGCACGGCCGAGTCGCAAGGTATCGTGGTTTACGGCTGAAATGCCCAAGCCCGGGGCAAGGGTGTTGCTGGTCGAGGACATTGCGGGGCGGGGCACAACGCTGCTCGATAGCCGGGATTTTTTGCGCAGCCAGCACTATCAAGTCAAGGTGTTCACCCTGGCGTACGATGCGCAGTCCCGGGTCGTGCCCGACTACGGCATGCAAATGCCGGACAACGCCAGGGCATGGTTTCCCTGGGAACGAGAGTCGATTACCGCCGCATTCGGCCAAACCGGCAATATGCCGGATGCGCCCGAGTACACCTATGCTTCGTGGGCGATCGACATGGATGGGGTGTTGCTGGCCGATCTGCCTGCTCATCATTACGATGAACAATTGGAAAAAACCCTGTTGGCGCGCGATGCCTTGCCGCTGAGCGCGGTGTTGCCTCAGATGGATCTGGCTTCTGTCACGATTATTACCGGACGCCCGGAGAAAGACCGGACCCGCACGCAAGCCTGGCTTGACCGGCACGGCCTGGGCGGTCGTTTAGTCATGCGCAATGAAGCGTTGCATCCACCGCAAGAGTCGGCGGCACATAAGGCCGAGTCCATCATCGCTGGCGGCCATACCCATTACATCGAGAGCGACGCGGGCCAGGCGCTGTGCATCGCCAACTTGGTGAAAGTCGCTCATGTGTATTGGTGGAACGACGGCGCGGCGATGCAGGTTTACGCCAACCAATTACTGGCCCAGAGCGCGTTTGTTTGAGTTTGTAAGGGATTTCATTTGACCGGTAATCAGATATGACAAATTCGCACTATCAAGGTCCCATTGTTGATGCGCATCATCATTTTTGGGATCCCGCGGTTAATTACCACCCCTGGTTATGCGATCCGGTGTCCATTCCGTTTCGTTATGGCGACTATGGCGCCATCAAAACCCGGTACTTGCCGGAGCAGTATTTTGCCGACGCGGAAAAGCACGATATTCAGGCCACGGTTTATATCGAAGCCGAATGGGACCCCGCTGATCCTTTAGGCGAAACCCGTTATGTTGAGGCGCTTGCGGCACGCTACGGCTTCCCTAATGCCGTGGTGGCGCAGGCCTGGCTGAACCGGGCCGATATCAAGACGGTTTTGCAGCGGCAGGCATCGTGTGGGTTGGTGCGAAGCATACGGCATAAACCCGGCGGTACACCGACTGCCGAACTCGCGGCCGCGCAGCCGTCGTTGATGATGGATGCCGCCTGGCGCGATGGCTTCGCATTGCTTGGAACCTACGGCCTGCATTTCGATCTGCAAACGCCGTGGTGGCATCTGGATGAAGCGGTCTTGCTGGCCCAGGATTTTCCACGCATCACGATTATCATTAATCATGCGGCGCTGCCCGATAGCACCACGGTGGCGGGGCTGGAGCGGTGGGCCGCGGCTGTCGGCCGGGTGGCGCAATGCCCCAATGTCGTCATGAAAGTGTCGGGCATGGGCATGGCCGGAAAACCGTGGGCCGGCGACCGGAATGACTTCGTGGTGCAGGCATGCATAAACGCCTTTTCCCCGCAGCGCATTATGTTCGGCAGCAACTTCCCGGTCGACAAGCTCTGCGCATCGTTCGATGAAATTTTTTCGGGGTTCAAGCGCATTGCCGGCGCTTACGCCTTCGAAGATCAAGCCGACATGTTTTTCAATAACGCGCGGCGTATCTACAGGCTGGCTTGATTGGGCGGGGGCGCATGCGCCGAGGCATTTTTCGAGGTCTGTTACATCGTGCTAGATTCGTTTTAATCCGAGTGTATTTGACACGGCCGCTTACAGTGCCGGCGGCTTCATGGGTGTTATAAAAGTTCAAGAGTAGGCCTATGCCTAGAATTTTGAAGGACACACTATGAATATGCGTTTATCTGGCACCGTGGGAATGATTG
>LNAP01001239.1_pt1 | contig 27538 bp, 24 predicted proteins | sample 602601 | NCBI WGS metagenome assembly LNAP01 (sample SAMN02440304, study PRJNA202911) | soil metagenome | biome: Subtropical and temperate rainforests or woodlands; isolation source: soil samples (1 kg each in a 20% v/v slurry with milli Q water) were... ... | reverse complement strand
ATCGTCGTGCGCGCGCTGACCCTCGCTGCCGCCGGGACGCCCGCGCGCCTGCCCGCACTGCCGGCCTCTCCCTTTGCCTCGACATCAGGAGCTATCCATGCCTGAGCTCAACCTGACCAGCGCGCCCGCCCATTTGCGGCACGGCTCGAACATCGGCCAGCCGCTGACCCGCCGTGACGGCGTCCTCAAGGTCACGGGGCAGGCGACCTATGCCGCCGACAATCATCCGCCTGGTATGCTGTTTGCGGTGATCGCCGTGGCCGGCATCGCGCATGGCCGCGTGACCTCGCTCGATGTCGCCGCCGCAAAACGCCATCCCGGCGTCGTCGATGTCATGACACCGGACCACAAGCCGCAGCTTGCGATCGACCCGGAGATCAAGACCAATCCGTTCGTGTTCCGGATGGAGGTGCTGCAGAGCAACGAGGTGCGCTACGCCAATCAGCCGATCGCGGTCGTGATCGCCGAGACGCTTGAAGCTGCGACGGAAGGCGCCGTGCTGCTGGCGCCGCGTTACGAGACGCTGCCCGCGCTGGTCGGGCTGGATGCCGGCGAAAGCTTCGTGCCGCCGGTCGTCGGCGTCGGCAACCCCACGGAAAATCACCGCGGCGATGTCGAGGCGGGCCTTGCCTCGGCCGAAAAGCAGATCGACGCGACCTACGAGACGCCGCCGCAATATCACAACGCCATGGAGCCGCATGCGATCGTGGCTCACTGGGACGGCGGCAATCTGCAGGTGGACATGCCGACGCAGGGCCTCATGCTGTCGCTGGCGCGCATTGCCGAGCTGTTCGGGATCGCCCATGACAAGATCCACATCCGCAGCCCGTTCCTAGGCGGCGGCTTCGGCTCCAAGGGATTGATGGCGGGGCCGCCGGTGCTCGGCATCATGGCGGCCAAGCTGGTCGGCAAGCCGGTCAAGCTGGTGCTGCGCCGTGAGCAGATGTATGGCCCGGTCGGCCATCGCGCGCCGACGCGCCAGCGCCTGCGCATCGGCGCCGACGGAGAGGGACGTCTGACCGCGCTCGATCACCATGCGCGGACCGTGTCGAGCACGTTCGACGATTTCTACGAGCCCGCGGCCGATGCTTCTCACACGCTCTATGCGGCACCCGCGATCCGCACCTCCCACGATGCCGTGCGTGTCAACACCGGCACGCCGCTGTTCATGCGTGCACCCGGTGAGGCGACCGGCTCGATCGCGCTGGAGAGCGCGATCGACGAGATGGCCTGGGCCTGCGGCATCGATCCGCTCGCCTTCCGCCTGAAGAACTACGCCGAAATCGAGCCGATCACGGGAAAACCGTTCTCGTCGAAGGCGCTGCGGGCCTGTTACGACCAGGGCGCGGCGCGCTTCGGCTGGGCGAAGCGTCCGTTGCAGCCACGGCAGATGCGCGACGATGCCGGACTGCTGGTCGGCTGGGGCATGGGCACGGCGACCTTCCCGGCGCTGATGTTCCAGGCCGAAGCGCGCGCGGCGATCCGCCGCGACGGCTCGGGCGTGATGGAGATCGGTGCACACGACATGGGGCAGGGTGCCTGGACGGCACTGGCCCAGATCGCCGCCGACGCCGTCGGCCTCGATATCGACCGCGTCGCGTTCAAGGCCGGTACGTCCGATTTGCCCGATGCCGGCATTGCCGGCGGCTCGGCGCACACGGCAACCGCGGGGGCGGCGATCCACAGCGCCGGCGCGGCCGTGATCGCGAAGCTCGCCGATCTCGCCACCGGCGACGAGCGATCGCCGCTGTTCGGCGCCGGCAATACCGGCGTGATCGCGCGCGACGGCCGGTTGATCCGGCGCGACGACGAGAGCCGCGGCGAGAGCTACGCCGAGATCCTCGCGCGCGCCGGCATCGCCGAGGTCGAGGCACGGGGCACCGGTGCGCCGAATCCTGCGGCGATGGAGGAATATGCGATGCATGCCCATGGCGCGGTGTTCGCGGAGGTGAAGGTCGATCCCGAGCTCGGCCAGGTCCGTGTCAGCCGCATGGTCGGAGCCTTTGCGGCCGGGCGGATCGTCAACCCCCGCATGGTGCAAAGCCAGCTGTTCGGCGGCATGATCTGGGGCCTATCCTTTGCGCTGCACGAGGAGGCCGTCACCGACAAGCGTAGCGGGCGGATCATGAACGCCGATCTCGGCGAGTACCATGTCCCCGTGAATGCCGACGTGCCGCCGCTCGACGTCATCACCGTCGAGGAGCACGACCCGCACGTCAACGCGCTCGGCATCAAGGGCGTCGGCGAGATCGGCATCACCGGCAGTGCCGGTGCGGTCGCGAACGCGGTCTGGCATGCGACCGGCGTGCGGGTGCGTCGGTTCCCGATCCGGATCGAGGAGTTGCTGACGCGGCTTTGAAGCAGCAGGCGGGGCGAGACCGTCTCGCTCCGCCGCATGCCGTCAATGCAGCTTCTTGCGGAGAGCCTTCAGCGCCTCGCGCTGCGTCTCGATATACTCGGCGATGGCCTTGCGCAGCTCCCGTGAATGGAGCTTGTCGGTGTCGCGCAGCACTTCGTCGAGTGCAGCGTCAGCATTGGCGAGTGTGATCTTCATCTGCGAGCCTCGTTACGAAGCGGCCCCGGAGTGCCCAAGGAATCCCGAAGTCTCCGGAGCCATAACCGCAGCACCTTCCGCGCCCGGCTGCTCAGCCACCGTTCGCAACATATAGAGGTTTGGCGCGCGGAAATTGAGCTGGCTCAAGCTCCGTAAGATACCGGGGACTCCGTAAGATTCCGGATAACGCCGATGAGCTTCAGAACGTCGGCGGCGTGCAGGCCGAGATCACTTCACACGGCTTGCCGCCGACGCAGCGGAAGCGATGCGGGCGGCGGCTCTCGAAATAATAGGCATCGCCGGGATTGAGGATGCGGCGTTCGTCCTCGACGGTGACTTCGAGCTTGCCGGAGATGACGATGCCGCCTTCCTCGCCGTCATGGACGAGGTGAACGCGCCCGGTGTCGCTGCCGGGCTCGTAGCGCTCCTTCAAGATCTGCAGGCTGCGGCCGAACAGATTGTCGCCGATCTGCCGGTACGAGATCGGCTTCTTGCCGACCTCGGTCAGCTCTTCCGAGCGGTAGAAGATCTTGCGGCGGCTTTCCGGCTCCAGCGCGAAGAACTCGGCGAGCCCCATCGGGATGCCGTCGAGGATGCGCTTGAGCGCGCCGACCGAGGGGTTCATCTGGTTGGATTCGATCAGCGAGATCGTCGAGTTGGTGACGCCGGCGCGCTTGGCGAGCTCCCGCTGCGACAGCTTGTGGTGCGCCCGGATGAATCGCAGCCGTCCACCGATGTCGACGCTCATGCCCCTGGTCCCTGTTGCAGGTGTTGCGGATCGCGCAAATATGGACCCGCAGCCCCAGTTAAATCAATGGCTTGCAGCTCACTAGAAAAGGACTTGTTGCGGTTCCGAAGCCGTGCCTCTGCTAGAGGGTCAGCAAAGGAGCGTGGCCCGTGACCCTTCATCAGATTCCGAACACCATCAAGACCGACTCGTTCTGGATGCCATTCACGGCCAACCGTCAGTTCAAGAAGGCGCCGCGCCTGTTCTCCTCCGCCGAGGGCATGCATTACACCACCGTCGACGGCCGCAAGGTGATCGACGGCTCCGCCGGCCTCTGGTGCGTCAATGCCGGCCACGGCCGCAAGCAGATCGCCGCCGCGGTCGAGCGGCAGCTGATGACGCTGGACTTCGCACCGTCGTTCCAGATGGGCCATCCGCTGGCATTCGACTTCGCCGAGCGCCTCGCCGAGATCGCGCCGAAGGGCCTCGACCGCATCTTCTTCACCAACTCCGGCTCCGAGTCGGTCGATACCGCGCTGAAGATCGCGCTCGCCTATCACCGCGCCAATGGCCAGGCGAGCCGCACCCGTTTGATCGGCCGCGAGCGCGGCTATCACGGCGTCGGCTTCGGCGGCACCTCGGTCGGCGGCATGGTCGCCAACCGCCGCGCCTTCACGACCCTGCTGCCGGGCGTCGACCACATCCGCCACACCCATGATCTCACCCGCAACGCCTTCGCCAAGGACCAGCCGGAGCATGGCGCCGAGCTGGCCGATGATCTCGAGCGTCTGGTCGCCCTGCATGGTGCCGAAACGATCGCCGCCGTCATCGTCGAGCCGGTGCCGGGTTCGACCGCGGTGCTGCCGCCGCCCAAGGGCTATCTCAACCGCCTGCGCGAGATCTGCGACAAGCACGGCATCCTGCTGATCTTCGACGAGGTCATCACCGGGTTCGGCCGCCTCGGCACGCCGTTCGCCGCCGATTTCTTCGGCGTCACGCCGGACCTGATGACGACGGCCAAGGGCATCACCAACGGCACCATTCCCTGCGGCGCGGTGTTTGCGCACCGCAAGGTGCACGATGCCATGATGATCGGCCCGGAGAACGTCATGGAGCTGTTCCACGGCTACACCTATTCGGCGCACCCGACCGCCTGCGCCGCCGGCATCGCGACGCTCGACATCTACAAGGACGAAGGCCTGCTCACGCGCGGTGCGTCGATCGCCGAATACTGGCGCGATGCGCTGCACTCGCTGAAGGGCCTGCCCAACGTCATCGACATCCGCAATTGCGGCTTGATGGGCGCGGTCGAACTGTCGCCGCGCGACGGCGCGGTCGGTGCGCGCGGTTACGACGTGATGGTCGACTGCTTCAATCGCGGGCTGTACTTCCGCATGAGCGGCGATAGCTTCGCGCTGTCGCCGCCGCTCATCGTCGAGAAGAGCCACATCGACGACATCGTGTCGATCCTGGGTGATGCCATCAAGCGGGTGGCCTGATAATTGCTCTCGCCGTTGCGAGTTGTTTCCTTGCAGCGGCGAGCGTGATGCCGCGGGAGTTTGACGAAGCGTGAAAGTTCTGATCCTCGGCAGCGGTGTCATCGGCGTCACCTCTGCCTACTACCTCGCGCGTGCCGGCCATGAAGTGACGGTCGTCGACCGTCAGCCCGAGCCGGCACTGGAGACCTCTTTTGCCAATGCCGGCGAGGTGTCGCCCGGCTATTCCTCGCCCTGGGCCGGCCCCGGCGTGCCGGTGAAGGCGATCAAGTGGCTGCTGATGAAGCATGGCCCGCTGGTGATCCGGCCGAAGCTGGATCCCGTGATGTGGGTCTGGCTCACCAAGATGCTGCGCAATTGCACCAGCGCGCGCTACGCGGTCAACAAGAGCCGGATGATCCCGATCGCGGAATACAGCCGCGATTGCCTGCGCGATCTGCGCCGCGACATCGGCATCCAATATGACGAGCGCGCGCAGGGCACGCTGCAGCTGTTCCGCTATCAGGCCCAGCTCGACGGCACCGGCGAAGACGTCGCCGTGCTCAAGCAGTATGGCGTGCCCTACGAGACGCTGAGCCGCGAGGGTTGCATCGCGGTCGAGCCGGCGCTCGCCGGCGTGAAGGAGAAGTTCGTCGGCGGCCTTCGCCTGCCGCAGGACGAGACCGGCGACTGCCACATGTTCACGCAGGCGCTGGCCAAGCATGCCGAAGCGCTGGGCGTACGCTTCCTGCTCAACACCGGGATCGACCGCATCGTCACCGACGGTGCGCGTGTCACCGGTATCGCGACCAGTGCGGGCGTGCTGCAGGCGGACGCTTACGTGCTTGCGCTCGGCAGCTATTCGTCTCAGATGGTCGCGCCGCTCGGCATCTCGCTGCCGGTGTATCCGGTGAAGGGCTATTCGATCACGGTGCCGATCAAGGACGCCTCCGGCGCGCCGGAATCGACCGTGATGGACGAGAGCTACAAGGTCGCGATCACCCGCCTGGGAAGTCGCATCCGCGTCGGCGGCACCGCCGAAATCTCCGGCTTCTCGACCAAGCTTTATGATGCGCGCCGCGCCACGCTCGATCATTCGCTGACCGATCTGTTCCCGCGCGGCGGCGATCTCTCCCAGGCGACGTTCTGGAGCGGCCTGCGTCCGATGACGCCGGATGGCCCGCCCGTGATCGGCGCGACCAAGTACGCCAACCTCCACCTCAACACCGGCCACGGCACGCTCGGCTGGACCATGTCCTGCGGCTCCGGCCGCGTGCTCGCGGATTTGCTGTCAGGCAAGAAGCCGGATGTCGATGTCAGTGCGCTGACGGTGGATCGGTACAATCACCGGTTCGGGTGATTTCTTCGCCTCTCCCCGCACGCGGGGAGAGGCCGGAATTTGCGAGAGCAAATTCCGGGTGAGGGGGAGTCTCCGGGAGTCTCGCTCTGACCGTTCGCGTGGAGAGAGCCCCTCACCCCAACCTTCTCCCCGTAAGAACGGGGAGAGGGAGAGAGTCAGCCCGCCCCCGTCACGCAATTGACCCACAGCACTACGGCCTTCGCATCCTCGGCCGGATTGGAAAACCGGTGCGGCCGGCGGCTCGCAAAGCGAAAACTGTCGCCGGTTTTCAGCGACCACGTCTCGCTGTCCACCATCAGCAGCATCTCGCCGTCGAGCACGAGGCCGGCCTCCTCGCCGTCATGGGTGTAGAGCTCGTCGCCGGTGGAGCCGCCGGGCTCCAGATGCACCAGGAACAAATTGAGCTTGTTGTCGGCGCTGGCCGGGCTCAGCAATTGCTTCGACACGCCGGTGCGCCACAGCTTCAATTCCGGCCGTTGCAGCCCGCGCGTCACCACCTGATCGGATGCACCGTCGGCGCTCGGGCGCGCGCCGAACAGCGCGGCGATGCCGACGCCGAGCACGTCGGCGAGCGTTGCCAGCACACGCAGCGATGGTGACGACAGGCCGCGCTCGATCTGGCTGAGGAAGCCGATCGATAGCTCCGTGCGCGCGGCGACTGTCTCCAGCGAGAATTGCCTGACACGCCTGAGATCGCGGATGCGGCGGCCGACTGCGACGTCCATTGCCGGCTCCGCCGGCTTCGCGCTAGCCTTCGTCTTCTTCACCGCTTTCGCGGCGGCCGGTTTGCGCATTCTTTTGCCACCGCTCACGTCAAACCGCTTCCTTCATGTGCATGAAAACCGCTTGCATCACCCGCGAAAGTGTGACCAAATTTTCATAGTGGTGAAAATAGGCCGAAACGGCTCGGCCCGCAATGTCTGCGATCACGACATTTGCGAGCGCCGCCGGCCGGACCCAAAGGGGAATGCGATGAAGCGTTTTGGTTTGGCCGCGGTCGCGGCGCTCGCGATTTCAGCCGCTATGCCGGCTTCGGCGCAGCAGGTACTGAAGGTCGGCTCGACGCCGACGGGCATTCCCTTCACCTTCCTCGACACCAAGACCAATACCATCCAGGGCATCATGGTCGATCTCGTGACTGAAGTGGGCAAGGATGCCGGCTTCAACGTTCAGATCGAGCCGATGCAGTTCTCGGCGCTGATCCCGTCACTGACCTCGAGCAAGATCGACATCATCGCGGCCGCGATGTTCATCACCGCGCCGCGCAAGGAAGTCGTCGACTTCTCCGATCCGATCTACACCTATGGCGAAGGCCTGGTGGTGCCGAAGACCGACACCAAGGCCTATGCGACGCAGGAGGATCTGAAGGGCGAGACGGTCGGCGCCCAGGTCGGCACCGCCTTCGTCGATGCGTTGAAGAAGTCCGGCCTGTTCGCCGACGTGAAGGCTTACGACACCATTCCCGACATCCTGCGCGACGTGAACACCGGCCGCCTCAAGGCCGGCTACGCCGACTATCCGATCCTGGCCTACAATCTGAAGCAAGGCGGTTTCCCCGAGGTGCGTCTCGTCGACGGTTACAAGCCCGTCACCGTCGGCTCGGTCGGCATCGGCGTGCGCAAGGGCGAGAGCGCACTGCTCGGCAAGATCAACGCGTCGCTGGCCAAGCTCAAGGCCAACGGCACCATCGACAAGATTCTCGACAAATGGGGCCTGAAGGCACAGGGCTGATCGTCAGGGGGCGATCGATGAAGGCTGGCCGATGAAAGGCTTCTGGCACGACGCCGTCGAGTTCTTTCCGATCCTGATGAGCGGCGTCGCACTGACGATCGTCGTCACCATCGGCTCGCTACTGCTCTCGACGGTGCTGGGCCTGATCTGGGCGATGATGCGGGTCTCCGGCATCAAGGCGCTGTCGATGCTCAGCGCCAGCCTGATCAACGTGATCCGCGGCATCCCGATCATCGTGCTGCTGTTCTATCTGTACTTCGTGATGCCCGATCTCGGCGTCACGCTGTCCGCGTTGCAGGCGGCGATCCTCGGGCTCGGCATCGCCTATTCGGCCTACCAGGCCGAGAATTTCCGCGCTGGCATCGAGGCGATCGACAAGGGGCAGATCGAGGCGGCGCAGTCGATCGGCATGGGCTGGTGGCTGACCATGCGCCGCGTGGTGCTGCCGCAGGCGGTGCGGATCGTGCTGCCGCCCTACGGCAACGTCATGATCATGATGCTGAAGGATTCCTCGCAGGCCTCGACCATCACGGTCGCCGAGCTCGCGCTGCAAGGCAAGCTGATCGCGTCATCGACCTTCAAGAACACCAACGTGTTCACGATGGTGGCGCTGATGTATCTCACCATGAGCATTCCGCTGATCCTGCTGGTTCGTCATTTCGAGAAGCGGGCCGGCAAGAAATGATCGAGCTCACCGACGTCCACAAGAGCTTTGGCCAGAACGAGGTGCTCAAGGGCATCACGGCATCGGTCCAGAAGGGCGAGGTGGTCTGCGTCATCGGCCCGTCCGGCTCGGGCAAGTCGACGATCCTGCGCTGCATCAACGGGCTCGAAAGCTACGACCGCGGCGAGATCAGCATCGAAGGCCTCAAGGTCGATCGCGATGCCTCGTCGATCGTGAAGGTTCGCACCCAGGTCTCGATGGTGTTCCAGCGCTTCAACCTGTTCCCGCATCGGACAGTGCTCGAAAACGTCATCGAGGGGCCGCTCTACGTCAAGAAGGAATCCCGCGCGCAGGCGCTCGAGCGCGGCCGCGCGCTGCTTGCGCAGGTGGGGCTCGCCGAAAAGGCCGACGCGCATCCGCCGCAGCTCTCCGGCGGCCAGCAGCAGCGCGTCGCGATTGCGCGGGCGCTCGCCATGCAGCCCAAGGCGATCCTGTTCGACGAGCCGACCTCGGCGCTCGATCCCGAGCTCGTCGGCGACGTCCTCGGCGTCATGCGCAAGCTCGCCGACGACGGCATGACCATGGTGGTCGTCACCCACGAGATGGGCTTTGCCCGTGACGTCGCCGACCGCGTGTTGTTCATCGACGGCGGCGTCATCGTCGAGCAGGGGCCAGCCAAGGCGCTGCTCAACCAACCACAGCATCCGCGCACGCAGGATTTCCTGCGCCGCGTGCTGCATCCGCTCTGATCGGTCCTCGCCATGACTGCGCGCCTGCCTCTGCCGCCCTCCCTCTATGCCGACACGGCCGTCGCGCCGGTCGCCACGCCGCCGCTCGATGTCGACAAGACCGTCTCTGTCGCGATCGTCGGCGGCGGCTACACTGGCCTGTCCACGGCGCTGCATCTGGCGGAGCAGGGTGTCGAGGCCCTGGTGCTGGAGGCGCAGGAGCCCGGCTGGGGCGCATCGGGCAACAATGGCGGCCACACCAATCCCGGCTTGAAGCACGATCCCGACCAGATCGAAGCGAATTTCGGCGCCGAACTCGGCCGCCGCATGATCGACTTCGCCTACGGCACCACGAACTTCACCCACGATCTGATTCGCCGCTACCAGATCCCGTGCGAGGCGCGGCAGAACGGCACGATGCGCACGGCGTATAACGAGGCCAGCGCCGCTGCGATCGAGACGACCGCGAAGCAGTGCATCCGTCGCGGCATGCCGGTGACCTATCTGAACCGCGAGCAGTTGCGCGAGATGACCGGCACCGACCGCTATATCGGCGGCATGCTGGACAGCCGCGGCGGCGATCTGCATCCGCTCAGCTACGCGCGCGGCCTCGCGCGCGCCGCGATCTCGGCAGGGGCGAAGGTGCATGGCGAAACGCCGGCGCTGTCGCTCCGTCGCGACGGCAGTCGCTGGCGCATCGAGACGCCGCGCGCGATCGTGCATGCGGACAAGGTGCTGCTCGCCACCAACGGTTTCACCGATGATCTCTGGCCCGCGCTCCGCCGCACCATCGTGCCGGTGTTCTCGTCGATCGCCGCCACCGCACCGCTGTCGGACGAGGTCGCCCGTTCGATCATGCCGACGCGTCCGGTGCTCTACGAAAGCGGCCACATCACCGTCTATTACCGCATCGATCAGCAGAACCGGCTCTTGATGGGCGGCCGCGGCCCGATGCGCTGGATCAGCGCGCCGAACGATGTCGCCTATCTCATGCGTTATGCCGAGCGGCTCTGGCCGCAGCTCAAGGGCGTCGCCTGGACCCACGGCTGGAACAGCCGGCTCGCGATCACCGGAGATCATTACCCGCATGTGCACGAGCCCGCAGAGGGCGTCCTGATCTCGCTCGGCTGCAACGGTCGCGGCGTGGCGCTCTCGACCGCGATGGGCGCCCAGCTTGCGCGCCGCCTGATCGGCGGCGCCAGGGCCGAGATCGACATGCCCGTCACCGGCATCAAGCCGATCCCGATGCATGCGTTCTGGCCCGTTGGCGTGACGACCGCCGTGATCGCGGGGCGTGTCAGGGACCGGCTGGGGATCTGAAGCGGATTAGATTTACTGTTGCTGCAAAGCAGGTGCGCTCCCTCTCCCGCTTGCGGGAGAGATTAAGGAGCCCGTGGCGCGATCGAGTTTCCTCAGCCCTCCGCCACCGCGTCGGCCCAGGGCTGGAAGATTTCGACAGCGCCGGAATTGACGTCGCCGTCGCGCATCACCACGCTCGGGCAGGCGAATTTCTGCGGCAAGGCCTGCACCCGGCTCTCCTCGTAGTCGAAGCGCGCGGCGAGCGCCTTGCGGGCTTCCGCCGGCAGGCGTGCGTCGCAGATCACGATTGCGCCTTCGCTGGCGTCGATGCGCGGCTGGTGGATGGCGGCATCCAGGTCCATGCCGAAATCCATCACGAACGACGCGAGCTGCATCACCGACGGCAGGATGCGGCGGCCGCCGGACGCACCGATCGCGAGGCGTCTGCCATCCTTGGTCTCGGCGATGACAGGGGTGTAGTTGGTGAGGCAGCGCTTGCCTGCCGCGAGCGAGTTGGTGGTGCCCGGCGTCGGGTCGAACCACATGATGCCGTTGTTCATGGCGATGCCGGTGTGCGGCGTCACGTATTTCGAGCCGAAGGACGAGAGCAGCGTCTGCGTCACCGCTGCGATGTTGCCGTCGCGGTCGACCACGGAGAAATGCGTGGTGCAGGCCGGTGCCAGATACTCCGCGCCGAGCGAGCGCTTGCCGGCGGCATCGCCCATGTCCTTGAGCCGCTCGGCATAGGCAGCTTGCAGGGCGAGCGCATATTCGCCATAGGCGGCCGCATCGGGCGCGCCTGCCGGTTTCAGATTCTCCTGCAGCAGGCGCAGCGCATGCGCCAGCGTCGGTCCGGCCGTGAGCTCCGGCGTCGCAAGCACCTTGCCGCCGCGATAAGGGATCGCCAGCGGCTCGCGCGGATGAGAGCGGAATGCGGCGAGATCCTCCACCGATAGCGAGCCGCCGTCGGCCTTGATGTCGGAGGCGATGCTCCTGGCGAGATCGCCCTGGTAGAAATCGCGTGGGCCGGCTTCGGCAAGATGCGACAGCGTCGCCTTCAGATTGTCCAGCCGCAGCCGTGTCTCGGACTTGATGCCCCACGGCGCGCTCGGCGGCAGGCCGTCCTTCAGGAACGTGGCCGCGCTTCCTGGATAGCGCCTGAGATCGGCGGCCGATGCCGCGATCATCAGCGTGGTCCACCAGTCGACCAGCATGCCTTCGCCGGCAAGCAGCACGGCCGGCGCGACCAGATCCTTCCACGGCAACCTGGCGTGGCGGCGATGCGCCTCCTCCATGCCGGCGACGACGCCGGGCACGGCGACCGCGCCGGGGCCGTGGATGTTGCGGTCGTCCTTCACCCGCGGCCAGGGGAAGAGATCGGAGGCAGCGCCCTCGCCGCTGAGGGGATAGTCGGTGACGCGCAGGCTCTGCGGCGCGCACATGCCGTAGTCGATCACCTCGTAGCGATTTTCCTTGGCGCGGTAGAGCACCATCGCACCGCCGCCGCCGATGCCGCTGTTCCAGGGCTCCAGCACGTTTAGCGCGAAGGTGGTCGCGACGATCGCGTCCACGCAGTCGCCGCCCGCCGCCAGCACTTGCGCCCCCACTTCGGCCGCCCGGCGCGATTGCGCGGCGACGATGCCGCCCTTGGACGTGACGGCGGGTTTGCGAACGGTTTGGGCGAGGCTGAACTGATGAGGCATGATGTCGTCTTGTCTGTTGTCGTCGGTTGTCTTGGTTGGCGGAGCGCGCGGACAATGGCACATTGCGGCAAACGAGAACAATCCAAAGGGAGAAGCGACATGGCAGGTGTGAAACAGGCGCGGGATGGCGCGGTCGGGATATTGACGCTGGACGAGCCGGCGAGCCTGAACGCGATGACTCCGGACCTGCTCGGCGCGCTCGCCGCTGCGGTTGCCGAGACGACGCGGGACGAAAGCGTTCGCGCCCTGGTCCTCACTGGCGCCGGGCGCGGCTTTTGCTCAGGGCAGAATTTGAAGGCATCCGAGGCGCTCGGCGAGGACATCGCCGCCGGTGTCATGCGGTTCTACTGGCCGGCCTTCAGGGCGCTGCGCGAATGCCGCGTGCCCGTCGTCGTCGCCGTCAACGGCGTCGCGGCTGGCGGCGGCTTCAGTCTTGCGATGGCCGGCGACATCATTGTTGCGGCGCGGTCGGCGAGCTTCATCCAGGTATTCAGTCGCATCGCGCTGGTGCCGGATCTCGGCTCGACCTGGCTGCTGCCGCGCCTGATCGGCCGGCAGCGGGCGCTCGAGCTGATGCTGCTGAACGAGCCGCTGACGGCCGAGCGCGCCCGGGAGATCGGCCTGGTGCGGCAGGTCGTCGATGATGCGAAGCTGATGGAGGAGGCGATGACGCTGGCGCGTCGCCTGGCGGAGGGGCCGACGCGCGCCCTGGTCGCGACCCGCGCGCTGATCGAGGAGAGCGAGCATGCGACCTACGAGGCGCAATTCCGCCGCGAGATCGAGCTTCAGGCCACGATCCGCAGGAGCGCCGATGCGGTCGAAGGCCGCAACGCCTTCGTCGAGAAGCGCAAGGCGAAATTCACCGGCAAATAGGGGAGGGATGGCGGACCGCGCTCAGCGTGTGCGGTCCAGCCGGCTGGCCTGATATTTGGCGTGCCATTTCGGCCCCGGGCCGCGCATGTAGTGAAGCTCGGGGCGGTAAGGGTTGCCGGCAATCCGCACCAGCTTCTGCCATTTGGTGGCGATGAAGCTCAGGGGCTGGCAGAGCAGGGTCAGTGAAGCGAACAGCACGGCATCACCTCAATGCGGCTTGCCGAGCATGGCGGTGAAGGGGAGATCGAAAATCTCCTCGCCGTCAGAGCCGCTGACATGAATCACCCAATCGCGCCAGTCCTCGGTGCCGGGCGTCTGGATCATCGAGCTCATGATCTGGGCGGCACGGTCGCGCGCCTCGGTCAGGCTGGTCACCGCGGTGCCGCTGCGATCGATCAGCGTGCCGTCGGTATTGGAGCAGTGAAAATAGACCTGAACCATATTCGTCTCCTATAGGGAGCGATCGGGATGGCAGACCGATACCATCCGAAGCATGCGCGAAACATTCGGGTCGAGCCCGGTAAGGGAATTTACGGATATTGGTCGGCACCAAGGTCGTTTCAGGTTTAATCACAGGCGGGTGATGACCAACTGGACGGCGTTCCCTCGACATGGAACAAGTCTGCACGGAAAGTTTGGGAGGCTGCCGTGCATCACCTCACATTCTGGCGCGAACGTCGCTACCAGCGCCTGTTTGTCGCTGCTGTCACTGGGGTCCTGCTCAGCCTTGCATCGGGAGCCTCCTCCGAACCGGTGAGGAAAAGCGGCTACGTGATCGGCGCGGAGCTCTGCGGCAGCGGCGATCTCGCCTTTCCCAAACTCCAGATCGACATGAAGGCGGGATTTTGCGCCGGCCTCGTCGCCAGCGAGGAGGATGACCTCAAGTTTCCGCGTTCGATCGTCCAGGTGCCGGGCCGTGAGCTGTTCGTCGTGGCCGACATGGGCGGCTGGGGCCACACCGATGGCAGGCTGCTGCTGCTCGATCCGCGTGCGCCCCAAGGGCAGGGATTCAAGGAACTGCTGACCGGCATCGAATATCCGTTCGGTCTGTTGATCGGCCCGGACAGGAAGCTCTATGCCTCGACCGCCGAGACGATCTTCCGGTTCGACCCGATCGCGGACAATCCGCGCGGCACGGTCGAGACCATCATCCGCCACATGCCCGGGCGCCGGATCCGGCTGCCTGACGGCACCAGGCTCGACGAGAGCGCGCATCCGCTGAAGCAGTTCGTCTTCGACAGGAACGGGCGGCTGTTCGTCAACATCGGCTCGCACAGCGACGATTGCATCACGCCGGCGCCGATCACGCGGCCTTGCGCGGCCGCCGAAGGCGGTGCCGCGATGGCGTCGATCTGGCTGTTCACGCCGCCCGCGGGCGGTGTCTTTCCGGCGTTGAAGCCGAACGATCCGGATCCGCCTCATCTGGTTTACGCGCGCGGCTTGCGTAATTCGATGGCGTTGGCGCTGCATCCGAACTTTCCCGATGCCGGCTATGCCTTCCTGCAAGGCGAGAACGGCCGCGACCTGCCGGATATCTTCAAGCCGAACGAGGAGATCAATGCGATCGAGCAGGGCAAGCATTATGGCTGGCCCTATTGCTATGATTTGTCGACGCCGAGCCCCGAATTCAGAACCGTGCTGCAGTCCGGCGTCTACAAGTCGCTGTGCACGACCAACGCGCTCTACAGGCGACCGCTCTCACTGATGCCGCCGCACGGCGCCCCGCTCGCGATGCTGTATTATCACGGCGCCAAATTCCCGGAGCTGGAGGGCAGGCTGCTGGTCGGTCTGCACGGCTATCGCCCGACGGGCAGCCGCGTCCTCGTCTACGACGTCGACGACCACGGCTTCCCCAAGCCGAGCCCTCCGCCGGTGCGCTATCGCGTCAGCTGCGCAGCCGAGCCGACCCACAGCTTCCAGACCGACGCGGGTGAGGTTGCCGCCGCGCCGTTCGAGGAGCTGATCGCCGGCTGGCACCGCGTCAACGGCGTGCGGCCGCAGGGCGCACCGGTCGGCATGACGGTTGCTGAGGACGGCGCGATCTGGCTGGTCGAGGACAAGAACCAGACCGTGATCCGGATCGATCGCGCCGCGGGCGATCCGCCGCCGCTGCCCTGCGATACCCGCAGCCAGGCGGTGATCGACCAACTCGCAGCCTTCGTCGCCAGGGACGCGCAGAACCGGATTCGGCTGACCACGCTGCGCAAGGGCCTCGTCGAGAAGCACTGCGTCGGCTGCCATTCGGATTTCGGTCTGAAGCCGGGACAACCGGATGCGGAGAAGGACACAACGGTGCTCCGCTTCATGCTGGCGCAGGACGGCTGGATCTACCCCGGCGATCCCAACTCGGGCAGGCTGCGCACGCGGCTGCGCGGGATCAGTGCGGAGAAGCTGATGCCGCCCGGCGGCGAGAAATTGCCGAAGACCGAACCCGGCTATGCCGGCTTGCTCGATACCGCCGACATGCTCGTTGCGAGAATGGTCCCCGGCACGCGGATGTGGATCAAGGCAGGACCGCCGCAACGCAAGTTCTTCAGCAGAGCCAACAAGGAATGCGGCGAAATACCGGCCTCCAAGGTCGTCGTCGTGACACAAAGGAGCGCTGTAGACAAACTCGGCTTCAGCCGATTCTTCCGGCCGGCCGATCCCTATTTGAATGACGAGTGCAGCGACGACGATGGCTATTACATCCGGCAGGAATTTCTGGTGCCTGTGCAGTAGCGTTTGTCTCATCCTCGCGGTCTCGTCGGCCCGCGCGGAAACGAAACTGTTCGAAAGCGTGCAGGTCACGCCCGCCAGCGAATACACGTTCGGCATCGAAGGGCCCGCCGCCGATCTCGATGGCAATCTCTTCGTCGTGAACTTCGGCAAGCCCGGCGCCATCGGCAAGCTGCCGGCGGGCGGCGCGGCCTCGGAGCCATTCACGGCACTTCCCGAGGGCAGCGTCGGCAACGCGATCCGTTTCGATCGAAGCGGCGCTATGTTCATCGCCGACTACAAGAAGCATAACATCTTCACCATCCCGAAGGGCGCAACCGAGCCCTCGGTCTGGTTTCACTCCGACGAGATGAACCAGCCCAACGACATCACCATCGCGCGCGACGGCACGATCTATGCGAGCGATCCGAACTGGAAAGGTCGCGAAGGCCACATCTGGCGGATCGCCAAAGCCGCCGACGGTTCGGTGCAGGGGCAGGTGATGTCCGCGCCGCGCGCGATGGGCACCACCAACGGCATCGATCTCAGCCCCGACGGCAAGACGCTTTATGTCGGGGAATCCAGCAGCGGCCAGATCTGGTCCTATGCGATCAATGGCAGCGAGCTCACAGGAGCAAAGCTGATCAAGACGTTCCAGCCCGACACCGTCGACGGCCTGCGCACCGACGTCGCCGGCCGTCTCTATATCGCTCGCATCCTCAAGGGCACGATCGCGTTGATGAAGCCGAACGGCGCAGTCGAGCGCGAGATCGCGCTGAAGGGCAAGGAGCCGACCAACCTCGCGTTCGGCGGCAGCGACGGCAAGACCGTTTTCGTCACCCAGCGCCAGGGCGGCTTCATCGAGTCCTTTCGCACCGATCAGCAGGGCCGCGAGCACTGCCTGCAGCGCGGGCGTTGCTGAGCATCAGAGGTGGGCTGCTTCCGGCGCAGGACAGCGCGGCAGGGGCGGCATTCTTCTTGCTTGCATCCGGCCGCCGCAGGGATTTAGACATCCGTGGCATGAGAGCGTTTTCGAGCGAAGTGGATGCCGGTTCGCGCTAGGAAAGCGCGTCAAAACAAGAGTACAAAAGCGACCACGGAGTGTTTGAGTGAAAGCCGTCCATACCGAGCTGCATCGCAGCCACGATCCGCAATTCTTCCTGGTTCGCGGTGTCGTCAAGCGCACCACCGAACAGCCCGAGCGCGCCGATCGCCTGCTCGAGGGGTTGAAGGCCGGCAAGCATCAATTGGTCGAGCCGACCACATTCGGGCAGGGGCCGCGTTCGCGCATTCACAGCCCGGAATATCTGTCGTTCCTGAGCGAGGCCTGGGACGCCTGGACGGCGCTCGGCGATTCCGGGCCGGAGATGATCGGCAACATCCATCCCGTGCGCCAAGCGGCGACCTACCCCACCCACATCGTCGGCAAGCTCGGCTGGCACACCGCCGACACTGCAGCACCGATCGGTCCCGGCACCTGGGCCGCAGTATGTGCGGCCACCGATGTCGCAACCACGGCGGCGCAAATGGTGATGGACGGCGAAGACGCCGTCTATGCGCTCTGCCGTCCGCCCGGCCATCACGCCTATCGCGATATGGCCGGCGGCTTCTGCTTCCTCAACAACAGCGCGATCGCCGCCGCACATCTGCGGCTCAAGCACGAGCGCGTCGTGATCCTCGATGTCGACGTCCATCACGGCAACGGCACGCAGGGCATTTTCTACGCGCGCCCCGACGTCTATACCGTCTCGATCCATGCCGATCCCGTCGCGTATTATCCTTATGTGTGGGGCTACGCGCATGAGCGCGGCGAAGGGCCGGGCCTGGGCACCAATCTGAACATCCCCCTGGCGATCGGCACCGGCGATGACGGTTACATTCAGGCCTTGGATGTCGCACGCAAGGCGATCGAATCCTTTGCGCCCGGCGCCCTCGTCATCGCACTTGGTCTGGACGCCTCCGAGCACGATCCGCTGAAGGGCCTCGCCGTCACCACGCCCGGCTTTCGCCGCATCGGCCAGGCCATCGCGAAGCTGGGCCTGCCGACCGTGTTCGTGCAGGAGGGCGGCTATCTCTCGGATATCCTCGGGGCGAACCTGACCTCGGTGCTGGCGGGATTCGAAGAGGCGCGGTGAGGCGAGCTCTTCACCTCGGTCCGCTTGTTGGGAGAGGGAATAGACCTCCTAGTCCTTGAACAGGATCTGCTCCAGCAGATCGATACGCCTGATCCGGATGGTGCTGCCGTCGATGGCGATGATGCGGCGGTTCTGGAATCGCTTCAGCATCATCGTCACCCATTGACGGGTCGAGCCGACCATGGCCGCGATCTGGTCATGGGTGATCTTGCGATTGATGATGATGGTGTCGCCGTCGGCAACGCCGTGCAACTCCGACAGCGTCAGCAGGAATTGCGCCAGCCGCTCGATCACCGAGCGTGTACCGAGGATCTGTGCCATCGAGGAGTAGCACTTGCCCTTGGCGATGAGGCCGTCGATCAGCGCCAGCGCGAAGCGCGGCATGCCGGTCAGGAGCTTCTCAAGCGCGGGGCCGGAGAGCGCCGTGATCTCGCAGGCGTCGATGGCGATGCCGGACCACATGTGGATGCCGCCGCCGGAGATCTCGGGACCGCCGATGAAGTGTCCCGGCGTCCAATAGGCGAGCGTGATCTCGCGCCCTGACGGCGCCGTGTAATAGACCCGCACCTGACCGCGCCGGATGATGAAGATGCCGTCGTGCCGATCGCCCTGGCTGAACACCATGTCGCCTTGCGGCACCGTGATCGTGCGGCCGGCCGCGTGCACGCGCGTCTGCTCGGATGCCGACAGGCGATCGAGGAAATGCGCACCCACGTTCAGCCCGTCGACCGTCTCGCTCATGAACAGCGCCGAGCTTGCGGCCTTTGCGCGAGCGCTGCGAGCCGGCCGCGTCCTGGTGCGATCGCTCCAATCGAGCTGAACGCCCGCGCCGGGCGGGTTGGCGTAAGCAGCAGGCTCGGTCACGGCAACGTCCTTGAGTATGGTCATCGCAATCCGTCAATGCTCCGAAGTCTTGCGAACAGGTAAGAGCGGTGATGGTGCGATGTCCATCTCTTTGCGATCGTTCCAAATCACTTAGCAAGGCTTGATATGCGCGCCGTCCGGCGGCGAAACGATTCCGCTGCCGATCGCTCCGTCCTGAGAAAATCCTTTGCGCCGCTGTGCGGCGGAATCTCGAGCCGAGCGGCTGCAGCTACGATGCAAGTAATTGCTTCAACCGCCGCGCCACGCCTTCGATAGTGGCGCCTCGCATCGTCGCCGGCATCGGCCCGGCCTCGGAAGGACAATTCGATGATCGATTTCAGCTCTTTGAGAATGAGTGCGGCCGTTGCGGCCATCACACTCGTCATGTTCGGGCCGTCGCAGGCGGAGACGATCCGCGTGGCGGTCGGGACGCAGGATACGACGATTAATTGCGCGACCGGCGGACTGCTCATTCGCGAGCTGAAGCTGCTGGAGAAGTTCCTGCCCCATGACGGCAAGTACAAGGATGTCACCTACGACATCCAGTGGAAGAACTTTACCAGCGGCGCGCCGCTCACCAACGAGATGGTTGCGGGCAAGCTCGATTTCGGCGCGATGGCGGATTTCCCAGGCTCGCTGAATGGCGTGGCGTTCCAGAAGGCGGGACGCCGCAGCCTCTTCATCAGCGTGCTGTCCGGCAGCACCAAGGGCAGCGGCAACGGCATCGTGGTGCCGTTGAATTCGCCGGTGCAGTCGCTCGACGAGCTCAAGGGCAAGACCATCTCCGTTCCCTTTGCCTCGACCTCGCACGGCATGCTGCTCCGCGCCATCGAGGCCAAGGGCTGGAATCCCGAGACCGACGTCAACATCATCACCCAGGCGCCGGAGGTTGCGGGGCCGGCGCTGCAGGCGGGCAAGATCGAGGCGCATGCCGACTTCGTCCCGTTCGCCGAACTGTTCCCGTGGCGCGGCTTCGCGCGCAAGATCTTCGACGGCGCGCAGGCCAACGCGCCGACATTCCACGGCGGCCTGGTCGACGCAGAATATGCCGAAAAATATCCGGAGATCGTCGTCGCCTATTTGCGCGCCGCGCTCGAGGCCGATCGCCTGATCGCGGAGGAGCCGGAGAAATACAGCGAATTGATCGCCAAGGTGACCGGCATCGAAGCGGAGGTCGATTATCTCTTCCACGGCCCGCTCGGTCTTCAGACCCGCGACATCACCTGGAAGCCCGAGTACCGCCAGGCGGTCGCCACCTCGATCAAGACGTTGAAACTGCTCAAGCGTGCGGACAGTGATCTCGATATCAACCAGTTCGTCACGGACAAGTTCATCCGCATCGCGGCCGCGCAGGCCGGGCGCGACTACGACGCCGAGCTGAAGAACTACGCGCAGCTTCCGCTGAAGGCCAGGGACGCGGCGACGGGCGCCGAGATCGGCGACACCACACGCGTCGCGCAGATCTGGGTCAAGGACGAGCCCCGTGTGCGTCATTACGCTTCGCCCGAGAGCGCGCTGAAGGCGCTCGCCGGCCTCGAGAAGGACGGCAAGGCCATCCGCGTCGTCTATGCCCAGGATCGCGAGAGCGGCATCAAGCTGTTCGCGAACCAGGCCTGGTTCGTGCGGTCGCCCAAGGGCGAACTGAGCGCGTTCCTGCTCAAGCAGGCGGCCGAGCAATGGTCGAAGCAGCACGGCGGCGAGGTACTCGATTTCGGCGCCGCGCGCGAGTCTCTCGTCGCGAGCCGGTGACGGCATGGCCACCGCCATCCAGGCGCGGCCCGCCGGCGTCCGATGGCTGGTCCGCGGCCTTTCGATCCTGGCCTGCATCGCCCTGTGGCAGATCGCTTCGATGACGCATGCCAATCTGGGGATCGTCACGTTCCGCAACGTGCCGCCGCCGGTCGAGGTCGTCGAATCCGCCATCGCGCTGTTTCGCTCGCCGAAACTGGCGGCGCATATCACCAGCAGCCTCTGGCGGGTGTTTGCGGGTTACGGAGCGGCGGTCGTGATCGGCGTGATCTTCGGTTTCGCCATCGGCCGGTCGCGCGCCGCGAGCGACCTGCTGCTGCCGCCGCTCGAATTGCTGCGGCCGATTCCGGCGGTGGCGTGGATACCGCTCTCGATCCTGATCTTCCCGTCGTCCGAACTGTCGATGATCTACATCACCTTCATCGGAGCGCTGTTTCCCATCGTGCTGAACACGGTCCACGGTGTCGCGAATGTCGACCGCCGGCTGGTCGCCTCTGCCCGCAGTCTCGGCGCGGGGCGGCTGGCGATCCTCAGAGAGGTCGTGCTGCCGGACGCTGCGCCGAGCATCGTCACCGGACTTGCAATCGGCATGGGCACCTCGTGGTTCTGCCTCGTCACCGCGGAGATGATCTCGGGTCAGTTCGGCATCGGCTACTACACCTGGGAGGCGTACACGCTCCAGAACTATGCCGACATCATCGTCGGCATGCTGATCATCGGGTTGCTCGGGATGGGGAGCAGCTGGCTGCTGACGACCGCCGGGCGGCTTCTGATGCCCTGGCGCAGCCCAAGCGTTGCTCGATGAAGGGCGTTGCTCGATGAAAAGGATGGGACGATGAATATTCGGGTCGCCGATATCGGTACGCAAAGCGTCGGCCGTATCGACATCGCTGATGTCTCGATCTCGCTCGGCGAGGGCCGCGCCGCGTTCGAGGCGGTGAGCGGGCTCGACTTTGCCATCGCGCCGGGCGAGCTCGTCTGCATCCTCGGTCCCTCGGGCTGCGGCAAGTCCACGCTGCTCGGTGCGCTGGCCGGACATCTGCCGGTCACCGCCGGCCGGCTCACGGTCGACGGGCAGCAGGTTCGCGGGCCGAGCCCGGATCGGGGCATGGTGTTTCAGCAGCACACGTTGTTTCCCTGGCAACGGGTGCGCGACAACGTGGCCTTCGGCCCGAGGATGCGCGGCGTCGCAAGGCGAGAGCGCGACCGTGCCGCCGATGCCATCTTGAGTCTCGTCGGACTTTCCGGCTTCGAGGCGTTCTATCCGGCGCAACTGTCAGGCGGCATGCAGCAGCGCGTCGAGATCGCGCGGGTGCTGATCAACCAGCCGCGGGTGCTGCTGATGGACGAGCCGTTCAGTGCGCTCGATGCACAGACGCGCGGCATGATGCAGGAGGTCCTGCTCGACATCTGGAGCAAGATCCCGACCACCACGGTCTTCGTCACCCACGATATCGAGGAGGCGTTGTTTCTCGCCGATCGGATCGTCGTGATGAGCGCAAGACCCGGCCGGGTGATCGAGGATGCGGTGCTGCCATTTGCGCGGCCGCGGAGCCACGAGCTCGTGACTGAACCCGAGTTCGTGCGCCTGAAGCGTCATATCATGCAGCTCTTGCGACGGCCGGACGGAGCTGAGCCGCTGCCGCGGCTCAGTCCGCTCGGGGCCTGATTTCAGAACATCCCGCTGGCCGCGAGCGCCTTGCAGACATGCTGCATCTCGGTCTCGTCCGCGACCATGTCGAGCATGATCGTGGTGAGGCCCTTCGACGCAAACGCCTTCAGCTTCACGCCGATCTCGGAATAGCTGCCGACGAGGTAGGGGCAGTCGGCCTGGAAGGTCAGGAACGGCAACAGCCAATAGCCGTTGTCGGCGAGCTCGCCGCTCTGGCCGTCATAGAGGCGCCGCTTCCACACGGAGTCGCTGTTCTCCACGGTGAGCGCGAGCAGTTCGCGATCATCGGGACTGTCGCGGAAGCGCGCCTTGGCTGCCTGCCGGGCCTCCTCACCGCTCTCGCGTGCGAAGATGCCGAAATTCATTCCGGGCGCATCCAGCCCGCGGTCGAGATCGGGCGGCAGCATCTGCATCTTGATGCAGCCGGTCTCCTTCGCCACGCGCTGTGCTGCGTCCGATTGGCCGGCGATCAGGAATTCCGGCGTCAGCTCCGCCGGCGGGCGCGGGCGAAGTTGCAGATGGTGCGCACGGTAGAACCGGCCCTCGAAATTCACCGGCCGCGGGCTTGCCAGCAACTGGCGCATCAGCTCCACGAATTCACCGAGCCTGACATAGCGGTCTGCATGCGATTGCTCGTCGCCCAGCCCCTGCAGATCACTGACTGCGGTCCCCGTGATCATGTTGAGATAGACCTTGCGGCCGTGGAGCTGGGCAAGCGACGAGACGAACTTCGCGGCCGTGAACGGGTGCATGTAGACCGGATTGACCGCAATCAGCGGCGAGCTTCGCGTCGTCGCAGCCATGATGTGCTGGGCCATTGCCCAGGGCTCGACGAACACGTCGTTTCCCTCAAACAGCAGGATGCCTTCGAAGCCGTTGCGGTCGGCGAACTGCGCCACCCGCATCAGCTCTCCGACATATTTGCTGGGGTCGCGGTTGCGCGAAATCGCGGGAAAGACGCGCAGCCGCGGGGGCTTCATTCAGCCGCTTCCTGGAGCGGCCAGGCATTGCGGGTGATGGGAAGGCCGCCGTCGGCGCGTGAGCCGTCGGCGATCGCGAGGCGATGCGACGGCGATGGCGAGCACAGCGAGAAGCGCCAGCCCCGGGGATCGTCGGTGATATCGGGCTTGAATCTGATCTCGATGGCCTCCCGCGACACCTGCATCGCGAAGGCGTCGAGCGGCAGATTGAGCCCAAAACCCCTGGCCTTCAGGTAGGCCTCCTTGAGCGTCCAGTAGTCGAAGAAGCGCTCGATAGCAGCCGGCTCCGGCAGTCCGCGCAAGGCTTCGACCTCCTCCGGCGCAAAGAAGCGAAGCGCAGTCGACAGCGGCGCGACCCGCCGCGACACGGTTTCGACGTCGATGCCGACGGCCTCATGCCGCGATACGACGCAGGCAACGCAGCCGTCGGCATGGGACAGGCTGAAATGCAGCGCGGCCGATGTCGCGGGCGCTGCGACAAACGGTCGCCCGTAGCGGCCGGCCGCAAAAGACCAGTCGGACGGCGCGACGTTGGGCGCGACCCTGGACAGCGCCAGGCGCAGCATTGCGTGTGCAAAGATATACTGCCGCCGATGCCGCTCGAACATGAAGCGGTCGGCGCGGACCCGTTCGTCGACCGAGAGCAAGCGTCGGCACGCATCGACTGCGCCCGGCGCGTCAAAGGTCTCGATCAATCCGACAAACAGTTCAATTCCATCGTCTGCCATCAATTGGGCCCATGGCGTCAGGCGGAGGCAAAACTCCGGCTCTGACAGAAGAATCAACTGAGCAAGAATCAACTGAGCGAACCGCTTCTAGCGATCCACCCGGGCAAATTCTTGTCGATTGCTGGACGGTTTACGGACGCAAGCTTGTGCGAGCCCCCCAGCTCGGCTGGCGTGCGACCGTTGTCCGAAGATTCGTGCGGCGTCTCGCCGACTAGTCTTACTTTTTCTTCTTGGCCTTCTTCGACCCGCCCAGCACCGAAAGGCTGGCATCGACATCCTTGAGCGCGGATTGCAGCTTCTTCTTCTCGGCGGCGAGCAGCTTCTGGAGCGCCTTGCGGTCCTTGTCGCTCAACGAGGTACCTTTGGTAAATTTGATGAAACCCATAACACTCCCCCGGTTGAAAATAATCGTCCAAATCAAAACGCGAGAATAATCTTGCGCGCTGGAGCCAAAGAATCAAGATGCAACTTGATCATTCACAGCTTTGGCGAGTGAACTCCCATTCGCTCGTTTTGTACAGCGGATCATGCCGCCCTGCGAGTGACCAACCGGCCGAGCGGCGTATTGGGTTGGGCGACGGCCGTCCCGAGCAGCGCGACGAGATCCGCCATCCACTCGCTGACCATGCGGCCATCGAACGACTCTCTCTTGTAGTTGCATGAGCCGGTAATTCCGGTTGGCCGCTCCTTGAGCATCAGCGACAGCCAAGTCTGGTCGATCGGCAGCACCGGCTGGCCCTCGCGTGCGATGTTTCCGATCGATTGCACTGCAATCTCCGGCAAATCCAGCGGCTGGCGCAGTGGATTTTGCAGCGTGAAATAGACCTGGAGCAGCGAGGACGGGTCGATCCCCTCCTGATCGAGATGGTCGGCCAGGATATTGAAGGGCAGTTCCTGCCGCGCATGCGCGTCGAGCACGCTTTGGCGAACCCGGGCCAGGGCTTCCGCGAACGACAACTCCGGCGTGATTCGCGTGCGGACGATGACCGTGTTCTCGAACGGGCCGACGATCCTATCGGTATCCGGCTGGGCGCGATTGGCCATGGCGGTGGCGATCGAGATGTCGTTACGGCCGGTTCGCGCCAGCAGCAGGGCCTTCAGGCCGGTGAGGAGGTACATGAAGAGCGTGCAATTGTGCTGGCCGGCTAGGGCCGTGAGCCGGCCGATCAGCTCGCGCTCGAGGTGGACCGGATGATGCCCGGTGGATGCACTCGGGCTCGCTTTGCCGTCGAAGACGGGGGCAGAGCCGCGCAGATTCTCCGTCCAGTCGGCGGCCTGGCGGCGGGCTGCGTCGGTGCCGCACCACCAGCGCTGCCAGCGCGCGATGTCCGCAAAGGCCAGCGGCAGTTTCGGCAGCGGCGCGGACGGACGTCCGGCCAGCGCCGCATAGCGGTTCGACAACTCCTCGAACAGCACGCCGATCGACCAGCCGTCGGCAATGGCATGGTGGAGCGTCAGCAGCAGCACGTGGTCGTCGGCATGAAGCCGCAACAGCCGTGCCCGCAACAGCGGCGGTCGCGCGGTGTCGAACGGAGTATAGGTTTCCTGCTGGATCAGGAGATCGACCTTTCTGAGCTCGAGCGCTTTGCGCCGCTTGTTATTGTGCGGATGCCCGTCGCCGATGACCTCGACGGTGAGGACCGGCCCGAGCTCGCTGGGTGTGGCGGTGCGGCTGACCGGCTCCTCGCCGCTCCAGCCGAATCCCGTCCGCAGCGATTCGTGGCGGCGCACGATGTCGCCGAACGCCTGCGCGAGGATGGCCGGATCGAGCGGGCCTTCGAGTCGGAAGGCGAAAGGCAAGTTGAACAGCGGCAGCCCGGGCAGCTTCTGCTCGATCCGTATCATCTGGTCCTGCGCGATCGAGAGCGTCGGCCGCCCGCTTTCGGCCAGCCGCGGCACGGTTGCCGTGAGGCTGCGCGGCTTCGCCGTCACGGCTTCGTCGACCCGTCGGGCCAGCTCTTCGATCGTCGCCGCCTCGAAGATGGTCTTGATCGGCAGCGACACGCCGAGTGCTCGGGCGATGCGCGCCATCACCTGGCCCGCCAGCAGCGAATGGCCGCCGAGATCGAAGAAATTGTCGGTGACGCCGAGGCTCTCGACCTTCAGCAGGTCGATCCATATGTCGGAGAGCACCTTTTCGGTGAACCCTCGTGCCGAAACGGCGGTGTCCGGCGCGGAGGCTTCCTGCTGCGTCGGCGCGAGCAGCGCCGATCGGTCGATTTTGCCATGGGCATTGAGCGGCATCTGATCCAGGAACAGGAATGCGGACGGGATGGCGTAACCCGGCAGCCGCCTCTTCAGGAATTCGCGCAGCTCGCTGGCGTTGCTCCGGCTGCCGGACCTTGCAACGATATGGGCGATCAGCCTGACATCGCCGCTCGCCTCGCGGCGCGGCTCGACGATGCCGGCCCGCACGCCCGGATGGTCGGCAAGCGCGTTCTCGATCTCCTTGAGCTCGATGCGGTAGCCGCGGATCTTGACCTGATGGTCGGCGCGGCCGAGGCATTCGATCGTGCCGTCGGCGCGGCGGCGGGCGAGGTCGCCGGTCCGGTACAGGCGCGCGCCGGCCTTGCGCCCGAATGGATCGGGAATGAAGCGCTGCCGGTGTTGCGCGGGATCGTTGATATAGCCGCGGCCGACGCCGGCGCCGCCGATGCAGAGCTCGCCGGTCACGCCGACCGGCAGCGGCTGAAGGTTCTGATCGAGCACGTAGAGCTGGGTGTTGGGCAGCGGCGCGCCGACCGGGACGTTGGCCGTCGCCGTCGCCGGCGCCTTGGTCAGGCGGTGGAGGGAAACGTCGTCGGAACATTCCGATGCGCCATAGGCGTTAATCAACGGCACCTTGGCGCAGCGGGCGAACCATGCACGGCAAAGATCGACCGGCAGCGGCTCGCCGGTCGAGATCAGCAGCCGCAACCCTGCAAAGGTGCGCTGGACCTGCGCTTCGTCCATGCGATCGAGGATCACGCGCAACAGCGACGGGACGATCTCGAGCACGGTGATTCCTTCGCGCTCGATCTCCCGGGCGAGCAATATCGGGTCCTGCACGGTCGCGTTGCCGCAGATATGGACGCGCGCACCGACCATGGGACCGGCGAGGAACTGCCAGACCGCAATCACAAAGCTCTGTGGCGCAGTCTGCGCGATCACGTCCCTGGCCGAGAGGCCAAGCTCCGCAATGAGCGACGCCAGATGGTTCGACAGTCCGCGCTGCTCGATCATGACGCCCTTCGGCGCGCCGGAGGAGCCGGACGTATAGACGAGATAGGCAAGGCTCGAAGCCGCGCGCCGCGCCGCACGCGCCGGCTTGGCGGATCCGGGCGACGTAACCGCATCGTCGATCTCGGCCACATGGATGCGCTCGACCAGCGGTTCGAGCAGCGCTTCGACCATGGCTGACTGCGCGCGTCCGGTCAGCAGCATGCGGGCGCAGCTCGATCCGAGGATGGTCGCGAGCCGTGCCGGCGGCTGGTCGGGATCGAGGTTCAGGAAGGCCGCGCCCACGCGCTGCACCCCGATCATCGTCGCGAGCAGATCGGGGCCGCGGTCCGCCAGCAGGGCGACGACGCTCTCGGCGCCGATGCCCTCGCGGGCCAGCC
>LNAP01001238.1_pt1 | contig 27542 bp, 27 predicted proteins | sample 602601 | NCBI WGS metagenome assembly LNAP01 (sample SAMN02440304, study PRJNA202911) | soil metagenome | biome: Subtropical and temperate rainforests or woodlands; isolation source: soil samples (1 kg each in a 20% v/v slurry with milli Q water) were... ... | reverse complement strand
GTTCGCGGCCGCCTTTTTCGCGGGCGGCTTCTACGGCTAATTGATAATTGCCCGCCGGAAGCCCCGCGAGTGCCTTGCTCTGCTCGGAGAGATTTACTGTGTGAGCGCCCACGGCTCGGGTGGCGCCAGTGACGCCGTCTGCCGGTTGCTCCTGGTTTCGGCCGCTAAGGCGCCACCATTGGCGTAGGTCTTTGAGCCATTTTTTTCCTTCGTTCTGGGCTTTTTCTTGTTCATACCAAACAGCAATGTCACGAACGGTTTTTTTCTGCTCGTCTTCAAGCCAGATTGCTACATAAGGGCGGTGGTATTCGGCGGTGTCGATTCGTGGAATGGCGACTTTGATCGACATGTCGGCTGCGTGGGCTCGTGCACCCAACAGGCTTGTCAGCATAAGTGCTATGGCAGGTTTCAGCAGATGTTTCATAGTTAGTGAATGAAGAGCAGCATGATGATGAAAGGGATAAGAAGCCCCAGGCCCAGAACGGGGCCCGACGCAGGACGGTTGCTGGCATGAAGCTTGATTAGAAACAGACCGGTAAACGCGAAAATCAGACATGCAATGGCGAAGACGTCAATGAACCAGGCCCAAACCGTTCCCGCATGACGCCCTTTATGCAAGTCGTTGAAATACGCGATCCAGCCCCGGCTGCTGTGCTCGTATTCAATTTCTCCGGTGGCCATGTCGATGGAAAGCCAGGCGTCCGCGCCCGGCTCGGGCAAGGAAAGATAAGCGTCGCTCGACGAAAGTTCGGCAGGCCTCTTATTAATCTGAATGTCCAGTTGATGATTCAGCCACGATTCGGCCGCACCAGTCAGCGGGCCCTTTTTCTGAGCGCCTGCCAAGGCGTTTAACGAGACAAGCAGCTCGGGCGGAAGCGTTAGCGTTTTGGTGACTATTTTCGGGCTCGCTTCGATCCATGCAGCATTATTCAGTGTCAGGCCGGTGGCAGCAAAAAGGATCAGCCCCGCCAGGCTTAAAGCGGCACTGATCCAATGCCATTGATGCAGGGTTTTCAGCCAGTACGAGCGGCGTTGGGAAGAGGGAAGCGAGGCCATGTTTGTTGGCGAAATAGCATCTACATTGAAATATTTCCAAGATTCTACATGAATAGTAATGATTATCATATTCATTACTGAGTTATGGTAAAAAACGCATTGTTCAGCGATGGGGCGTCAACGTCGTTGACTATGGCAGATGCAGGGACTGCTTCCGCGGTTCGCGTATTTGCGTCAAACATGCCAGCATAGGGCCTGTCGATATATCGGCGAACTAACTATGTGGAGCAATAAAACAGTGAACGAGATGGCTTTTCCGGGAGGCGATGTACCCGATGAGGCAACGGACCCTAATGCCAGGACGCACGAGCCGCGGCTCTGGCGCGACGATGGATGGACTGCTCGCGTCATCAAAAACGAGGACGACGACGGCTGGGCGGTGGAAATGATCAAGGAAGGCGAGGACGAGCCGGCGCTGGTCGGTCCCTGGACAATGGGGCGCGACAAGAAAAACCCCAAGCCGCTGGATTCCGGGGCGTTTCGTACCTTGGTGAAAACGGCCTCTGAAGTTTTGCGGCGGCACGAGCAGCAGTTGCATGCTTTGCTGCATAAAAGTCTTAAGGTCACAACCGCGTCGGGCCAACTGAATATCAAGCTGGATATCATTCCCGATGAGGACGAGCCGTATGCCCTGCTTAGCGCTGAAGACGAGTTTGGCGAGCAGTTGGCGCAGGTGAACGTGGCGCCCACCTTCAAACTTAGTATGCAAAGTGCTACTAAATGGATCGAGAACGACTTCAGAAAGCCCGGTTAACAGCGTGGTGCAGACTCGGGGCGGTGGGGTCAGGAATCAAAGTGCAACGCTTAATAGCCAGCCGGCCAGACCTCCGCACAAAACCACCAGCCAGGGCGGAAACTTCCAGAACATCAGTGCGGTGAACGCGATCAGCGCCAGGCCGAAGTCGGCGGGCTTCAAGATCGCGCTGGTCCAGACCGGCTGATAAAGCGCGGCTAGCAGCAAGCCAACAACGGCGGCATTGACGCCCGCCAGTGCCGCTTGTGTCCGGACGTTGTGGCGCAGGCGCTCCCAAAATGGCATTGCACCGGCCACCAGCAAAAACGAGGGAATGAAAATCGCAACCAGACAAATCAGGCCCCCAATCCAGCCATTGGGCGCGCTATTCATGGACGCGCCCAGAAAGGCCGCAAAAGTGAATAGCGGGCCAGGTACCGCCTGGGCAGCGCCGTATCCGGCAAGGAAGGTGTCATTGCTGATCCAGCCGTTGGGGACGACTTCGGCCTGCAAAAGGGGCAATACGACGTGTCCGCCGCCAAAGACTAGTGAGCCTGTACGGTAAAAGGCGTCGATCATGGATAAGGTCTGATCCGGCCGGGCCTGGGCAAGTATCGGTAGCCCGATCAACAGGGTGGCGAATACCATTAGCAGAAAGGCGCCGATTTTGGGGCGGATAAAAACTGGCAGCTCATCGTGAGCATCGTTCGGCTCGGGCTTGAAAACCAGCAGGCCTAACGCTGCTGCTGCACAGATAAGGCCCACCTGGCCCCACGCGGTCGGCCACGTCAGGGCGGCGCACGCCGATATTGCAGTGATGCTGATGCGAGCGACATCTGTACACAGATTGCGGGCCATGCCCCAGACGGCTTGTGCCACGACGGCTACTGCCACCACCTTCAGGCCATGCAGCAGGCCCTCGGGCACCGCGTTGTCCCACGCCGAAATGCCCAGTGCAAACAAGATTAGAACGATGGCGGAGGGCAGGGTGAAACCCGCCCAGGCGGCCAGGGCGCCTGGAAATCCGGCCCGTGAAAGACCAATTGCCATGCCGACCTGGCTGCTGGCCGGACCCGGCAGGAACTGGCAAAGAGCAATCAGGTCAGCGTAGCTGCGTTCGCTAAGCCAATGCCGGCGCGCGACGAACTCGGTTCGGAAGTAACCCAGATGTGCTACGGGCCCACCAAAGGAAGTAAGCCCCAACCGCAGGAAAATTAGAAAAACCGTCCAGGCATTAGTCTTGCTGGTTCCGGTCTGATCAATATCGGTCGATGCCATGGGTGAGCCTGTTGATGTGCGACGGCAATACGATAGTCGATATTGCGCGTCCTGCGCTCAACAGAGCCGGCTAACCCACCCTGAATCAATCAAAAATTTCGTGCCAGAACGATTTCTTTTTGTACCGCTTGTCGTAGCCGGAATGCGGCCTGCCATAGTTATCGCCGCGGTATGCCTGTGGTTGCTGTTGCTGGGAAGGTGGTGCAGGCACAGGTGCAGCCGCTTCTTGCACGCTACGTTCTATTAGTTTGTCCAGTTCGCCGCGATCGAGCCACACGCCTCGGCATTGCGGACAATAGTCGATTTCAATATTCTGCCGCGAGGACATGGTGAGGTCTACTTCTTTGCATACAGGACATTTCATGGGTTGCTTTTCCTTTTTGGGGTTCAACTAAAAATAGACAAAACAGCGGCTACATTAGTTCCTGCTTTTAGTGGCTGGTTGCACTTTGAATCGATTATTGTCGGCCTGATCCCGACGCTGCATCGCTGCCATGCTTATATGTTTGAAACTTGAACGATATTTGACACGGCTGGCGTCACGGCGATAGACTTGCCGCCGACAATAAGAATTATGAGAAGGCAGCAATGCAGCACAAGTTTCGACAGTTGGCTCTGATAGGTTGCGGTCTTATGGGTGGCTCTTTCGCGTTGGCCGTTCGCGAGGCCGGTTTGGTAGAAAGGATCGTCGGTTTTTCCCGGCCAACTGAAGACGCCCAACGGTTCCACGACAAAGGCATTATCGACGAGGTTGCGCCCAGTGTGCAGACTGCGGTGTGCCGGGCCGACCTGGTCATGGTGGCTGTGCCCGTTGCGTCCATGCCGGGCGTGCTGGCAGAGCTGGCTGGTGCGTTGATGGATGGAGCCCTGTTAATGGATGTCAGCAGCACGAAACGCAGTGTGGCGCTTGAGGCGACCCGTCTTCTGGGAAGGCATCTGCCCGACTTTGTACCGGCGCATCCTATCGCTGGCAAAGAGCGTGCCGGTCCGGGCGATCCCGATGCCGCGCTATACCGTAATCGACAAATTATTCTGACCCCCCTGGAGTCCACTTGCCTCCAACAGTTGGACAAGGCAGCTAAGGTCTGGAACGCCATCGGGGCACAGGTAAAGACGCTGTCTCCTTTGGCTCATGACCGGGGTTTGGCTGCTGTCAGCCACTTGCCGCATTTACTGGCTTTTGCGTATATGACGGGCTTGCTCGACCAACCTGACGCCTCTAGCCTGTTGGCGTTGGGCGGACCGGGCTTCCGGGATTTTTCGCGTATTGCCGGTTGCGATCCTACAGTGTGGCGCGATATTTTTCGCGACAATCGCGACCAGACTCTTGGGCAGCTTGCTGCGTTTCGCCGCGCCCTGGATGAATTCGAGTGCGCTATCCAGGCCGATCAGCCGCAGACGCTGGCAAACCTGTTGCAGCGGGCATGCGAGGCGCGTGTTGCCTGGCAACCCGCCACAATTAATGATCCCGAAGACCAGGCATAACGGGCGCGGTCTGGCAGTTTATGTATGAGCCCATTTTTTATTCTTGATGGAAACAATGTAATGAAAAGACGTGTTCTGATGGCCTTCGCGGCGCTGGTTTCTTTAACCTCCCTATCGGCCCCCGGCATGGCGCAAGAAAAGGTAACACGCCTGGTCGTGCCATTTTCGGCTGGTGGTCCCATTGACGTCACCGTCCGCATTCTGGCCGAAGGCGTGCGTGACGCCTTGGGGACAGTGATTATCGAGAATAAGCCCGGTGGCGGCGGTAATATTGGGTCAGATCTGGTTGCCAAGGCGGCGCCAGACGGCAAAACCATTGGCGTGGCAACCCTGGCATCTCACGCGGTGAACCCTTGGCTTTATAAAAAGATGCCCTTTGACGTAGCCAAAGACTTTGAGCCCGTTACTCTTATGGTGCGCGTGCCTAACGTTCTGGTCATGAATGCCCAGCAAGCGGAACGCCTGAAAATCGCCTCTTTGGCTGATTTGATTGACTACGCCAAGAAAAATCCCGGCAAATTAAATTATGGTTCGGGTGGTAACGGCAGTGGCGGCCATCTGGCCGGAGAAATGTTTAAACGCCAGGCCGGGGTAGATATTGTTCACGTGCCCTACAACGGCGGAGCGCCGGCGCAGCTTGCGTTATTATCCGGTCAGATTGATTTTACCTTCGATAACCTGGCCACCGCAGCGCCTAATATTCGTGCCGGCAAGCTTACGGCGCTGGCCGTCACCACCGACACGCGCTCGTCCGAACTGCCGGAAGTACCTACCGTGAAGGAAGGCGGTTTAAGCGATTTTTCCGTTTTAACCTGGTGGGGCCTGGTTGTTCCGGCTGGAACTCCTAAAGATGTGATCGCAAAACTTAATGCAGCCTTCACCGAGGTCATGCGCGCGCCGGCCACCAAAGAGCGTTTTGCCGGGATGTTGATTGAACCTGCTCCCACCACCCCGGAAGAGTTCGGCAAGCTGATGGATTTCGAGCGTACGCGTTACGAGCACATTGTTCGCGATGCGGGCGCCAGTGTCGATTGATTAGAACTAAGATGGCCGTGGGGTTAGTGCACTGGTATTTTTCTGTGTTCTAGCCCCACGGCTGATTCTCGCCACCAATTCTGTGGTGGCTGGTACGTCTAAGGCAGCCTCTATTTAATTGAATGAAGTTATCAAAGTCGCCCCAATGCGACAATTCCGTTCGTCTGCTTGAGTAATATATTTTTGTATGCAAAAATATATTTTGAAAATAACCTGTCGTTCATTTCGCAACGACACCCCCTGGAGAAGACAAACTGAATGTCGTCAGTAATAAGGTTACAGCACAAAAGCTGATCAGCGATCGACCACAAATAACTCAGTCACTACAGTAAACACCTTGTTGCGCAAATTAAATACAGAAGCAAGGTGTTCGAAGGTTTAAATTAATGCCGATTTCCAAGAACAGCACGCAGTTTTACGCCGCTTATAGCGATATCAAGCAAAAGTTGCTCAGTGGATATTTTTCGACTGACGACCGCTTGCGTGAGGTTGATGTGGCAAAACTGATTGGCATGGGCCGAACCCCGGTTCGGGAAGCGTTAAAGCGCCTCGAGGACGAACGCTTGCTTACGCATCAGCCGCGCCGGGGGCTGGTGGTGACCAAAATAGACCAAAAGGGTGTGATCGAGCTGTACTCGATGCGCGAAGTGCTGGAAGGGGCGGCGGCCGAATTTGCCGCCCGGCAGGCTACGGATGCCGAGATCGACAATATGCAGTCGATATTGGCTGAACAAGATCAACCCGGCTGCGATCCGGTGGCCTTGAATTTAATGTTTCACGAAGCGATCTACGGCGCTGCGCACAATCAGTATTTGATACGGTCGTTGCGAGCCATAACCGACACTACTTATTTACTGGGCCGCAGTACCTTGCAAGTCAAGGATCGGGCCGATAAGGCGCTAGGCGAGCACCAGGAGATTTTGGCGGCAATAAGAAACCGCGATCCCGAGGCGGCCGGCCGTGCTGCGAAACACCATATCAGGCAGGCCTTTCTCGAGCGTTTAAAAATGCTCCGGGAAAATCAGGATCAGCACAAGCAATGATGGCGCAATAACGCTTAACGATTTCCGATGCCCGAGTTGCATACCAGTACAAAGAGGGGCCTTGCTCCTGAAAATGGTTACCGGTCTGCGCCACTAAACAATTTTTTAACTTGGAACAATATTCTATGAAAATCATCGTGCTCCCAGGCGACGGTATAGGCCCTGAAACAATGGCGGCAACAGTACAGGTGCTCAATGCGGTTTCTGATCGTTTTAGCCTGGATCTTGACCTCGTTCACGAAGTGGCTGGCCACGATAGCCTTAAATTGCATGGCGCCACGGTAACGGCTGGGTTGCTTGAGAAAGTCAAGGCGGCCGACGGGCTCATGTTGGGTCCAATGGCCACTTATGACTTCAAAGATGAGTCGAAGGGCGAAATTAACCCGTCCAAGTACTTCCGCAAAGAGCTCGATTTGTATGCCAATATTCGGCCCGCTCGTACATATAAGGGTATGGAGGCTCGTCTGGGCGAGTTCGACCTGGTGGTAGTGCGCGAAAACACCGAGGGTTTTTATTCAGACCGTAACGTTGAGTCGGGCGGCAGCGAAATGCTGATTACACCCGATGTGGTCGTCTCGTTGCGCCGTATTACACGGCAATGCTGCGAACGCATTGCCCGCTCGGCTTTCGAGTTGGCAATGACCCGCAACAAGCATGTCAGTATTGTGCACAAGGCGAATGTATTGAAAATTGCCGATGGCATGTTTATCGATATTTGCCATCAGATTGGGCGTGATTATCCTGACGTTAAGGTCGACGACTTTATTGTCGATGCCATGATGGCGCACGTGGTGCGCGCTCCGCAACGGTTTGACGTTATCGTCACCACCAATATGTTTGGCGATATTCTCTCCGACCTGACCGCCGAGCTTTCTGGCAGTCTGGGCTTGGGCGGTTCGTTGAATGCTGGCGAAAAGTATGCCATGGGCCAGGCTGCGCACGGATCGGCGCCTGATATCGCCGGTCAGAATATTGCCAACCCGTTCTCTCTGGTGCTTTCGGCGGCCATGTTATTAAGCTGGTTCGCTCAGAAAACCGGCAAAAATGAGTTTTTACAGGCAAGCCAGGTTATTTTTGACGGAGTTGCCCAGGCAATTGAGTCGGGTGAAGCTACTCGGGATGTGGGCGGTAATCTGGGTACACAGGAAACCGGTGAAGCCCTGGCCAGGCGTTTGCGCACGGGTTCCTAAGCATCTGTACCGGCTCGCTCGCGCGGCGATCTTGCTGGCTTGCTTTGGCCGCTTTCACGAGCGGCAAAAAACCCTCTATGATTAAGGGGTGTTGAATCCGGGCATTGGCAACAGGGGCTAATCTCATAACATGGCAAAAAAACTGGGCAGCTTGTTTTTTTCCACGGCGAAGCGAATTGGGCGTCTCCAACGGCAAGCATTCAAGCTCGCCACCCAGGCCGCTGTAAAAAAGCCAGTTAAGCGTGTAGCAAAGAAAGCGGCAATCAAAAAAGTCGTCAGGCCCGGCGGAACTCGTTCCGTACCCGATGTGGCCGCGGGCATTATTCTGACTGGTGCCGGTTCGTGGCAAAATCTGTTTCATAAGACGATGCCGTCGGGTACCGAGCTGCTGGGACGGCTGGCTTACTCTTTTTACAGGCCGCCTGTGCGGCCGATTGCGGGCATGCCGCTTGTTGTCATGTTGCACGGATGCCAGCAAACGGCCTACGACCTGGCGCTGGGTTCACGCATGAACAAACTGGCCGATAGCAAAGGGTTTGTGGTTGTGTATCCGCAGCAGGTAAAGCGCGTGCATGCCCTGCGGTGCTGGCGCTGGTTTCAACCCGATCCCGCACACGGTTTTGGCGAAGCTGATGCGATTGCGGATCTTGCCCGGACGCTGGCGGCGCGTTATAAATTGGATGGGAACCGGGTTTATGTGGCCGGCATGTCGGCAGGTGCCGGCATGGCAGGGCTTGTAGCTGTGCGGCATCCCGATCTGGTTGCCGCGGTGGCCATGCATTCCGGAGCAGTACTGGGTGATGCCCGAAGCCCCTCCGAAGGATTACAAACAATGCGGCGTGGAGCCGCGCACGACCCCATCAGTCTTATTGCACCGCTAATTCATCGGCTTGAAGGCGGCTCTGGCGTGCCCGCCATTATTTTGCACGGGCAGCGCGATCACCTGGTTGCCATCCGTAATGCCGATCAGTTGGCGCAGCAATTTGTTTATTTGAATTGGCCGGTCGCCGGCAACACTGTTGCCGAACATACTCTGCCAGGAAGCGTGCCAGCTCCGGCGCCCAATGTCAGCGTTCTGGCGGCGGGTACGGAGCGAGAGTACGAACGTCGCGATTACTCGATTGGAAGAAAACCGCTAGTACGCTTATGTCTTATCAAGAACGTGGGCCATGGGTGGAGCGGGGGCGATGCAAGATTAAAGTTCAACGCGAAGGCGGGGCCTGTCGCGTGCACGCTCATATGGCAGTTTTTCAACATGCATCAAAAGACGAAGTAAGTACTTGAAAATTACAATATCGCCGCAACTTATAAATGTGTTGTCCAGGGGCGGCATTTTTCGATAGTTAAAATCAACCAGCACAATAAGATTAATCAATTTTACAAATCGAATTGACCATCCTATACTGGCTTCATGTTCATTTCGTTAACCCCAAAAAGGAAACACTATGTCGTTAATTAATACTCAGATCAAACCATTTAAAGCCACCGCTTACCAAAATGGCAAGTTCATCGATGTTTCCGATGAAACCGTAAAAGGCAAATGGTCGGTTTTCGTTTTTTATCCTGCCGATTTCACGTTTGTTTGCCCGACAGAACTGGAAGATCTGGCCGATCATTACGCCGAATTCCAAAAAATGGGCGTTGAAATCTATAGTGTTTCGACCGATACGCATTTCTCGCACAAAGCATGGCACGACACATCCGACGCTATCGGCAAAGTTCAGTATCCGATGCTTGCCGACCCAACCCATGTGTTGGCGAACAACTTTGAAGTGCTGATTCCTGAAGACGGCATGGCATTGCGCGGTACGTTTGTTGTGAACCCCGAAGGCCAGATTAAAGCCATGGAAGTGCATGACAACGGCATTGGCCGCGACGCGTCAGAACTGCTGCGTAAAGTTAAAGCGGCTCAGTACATCGCTGCACATCCAGGCGAAGTTTGCCCTGCCAAATGGGAAGAAGGCGCCAAAACCCTGACTCCTTCGCTGGACCTCGTTGGCAAGATCTAAGTAGTAATACGCTTGCGATAAGCAGGTAAGTATATGTACGCCACGCTCGGGCCAAGAGCCCGGGCGTGTTCTCTAAAAATCCTCTTATCAAGAAGGTACTCGTTATGTTAGATGCAAACCTCAAAACTCAGTTGAATTCCTATATGGCAATGATCCCTCAGCCAATTGAGATCGTTGCCTGCCTCGACGATGGCGCAAAATCGCGCGAATTGCGCGAACTGCTGCAAGAAATCGAAGCGATGTCCGACCGGATCACACTTATTGAGCGTAGCGACGATAACGAACGCAAACCTTCATTTAGCATTAATCGCCCCGGTACCGATATTAGCGTGCGTTTCGCTGGTATTCCGATGGGGCACGAATTTACGTCGTTGGTACTGGCATTGCTGCAGGTTGGCGGTCATCCGATTAAATTGGATGATGCTGTCATCGAGCAAATCCGTAACCTCGACGGCGATTATCAGTTTGAAACATACTTTTCCTTGTCGTGCCAGAACTGCCCCGACGTTGTGCAGGCGCTTAATGTGATGTCGATTATCAATCCACGCATTCGCCACGTGGCTATCGATGGCGCGCTCTATCAAAGCGAAGTAGATGCCCGCCAGATTATGTCGGTTCCCACCATGTACCTTAATGGTGAAGTCTTTGGGCAGGGTCGCTCCAGTGTCGAGGAAATCCTTGCCAAGCTGGACACAGGCGCCAGCAGCCGCAAGGCCGAAGAGTTAAGCGCCAAAGAAGCTTACGACGTCCTGATTGTAGGCGGCGGACCGGCGGGTGCAGCCGCTGCGGTGTATGCCGCGCGTAAAGGTATTCGTACCGGTGTGCTGGCCGAGCGTTTTGGCGGACAGGTGCTCGATACCATGTCCATTGAAAATTTTATTTCTGTTAAAGAAACCGACGGACCAAAATTTGCTGCCGCTCTTGAAGAACACGTCAAGGCTTATGACGTCGACATCATGAATTTGCAGCGTGCTGAAGAGCTCGTGCCGGGCAAGCTGATTGAAATCAAGCTGGCAAACGGTGGCGTGCTGAAAAGCAAAACCGTCATTCTTGCAACCGGTGCTCGCTGGCGCCAGATCAATGTGCCTGGCGAAGATGAGTATCGCAACAACGGTGTGGCGTATTGCCCGCATTGCGACGGCCCCCTGTTCAAGGGCAAGCGTGTGGCAGTCATTGGTGGAGGCAACTCAGGGGTTGAAGCCGCTATCGATCTGGCCGGGCTGGTCAAGCACGTTACGCTTATTGAATTCGGTGAAACCTTGCGTGCCGACGAAGTGCTGCAACGCAAGTTGCGCAGCATGGCCAATGTGACGATTATTACATCGGCGCAAACTACTGAAATTCATGGCGATGGTAAAAAAGTAACCGCCTTGTCGTATAACGACCGTCAGTCGGGCGAGCTAAAAAACATCGAGCTGGAAGGTGTTTTCATCCAGATCGGTCTGGTGCCTAACACCGAATGGCTCAAGGGCTCGCTGGCTTTGTCCCGTCATGGCGAAATCGAGATCGACGCCAAAGGCCAGACCTCGCTGCCTGGGGTGTTCGCCGCTGGCGACGCAACGACAGTGCCGTACAAGCAAATCGTTATTGCGGCTGGCGATGGCGCCAAAGCGGCGCTTAGCGCTTTCGACCATTTGATTCGTACTTCAGTATCCGATGACGAAGACTCGACGGTTGAAGCGGGCCTCGCCACGGCGTAAGCCAGTGTTTTTATCCTGAATTAAAAATCCGCCCTTCAAAAAGACAGGGCGGATTTTTTGCTTTTTAATCGATTCGGCGACCACCCAATATTGTTTGACAGACTTCAAGCCGAGCTTGGGCCGTAATTGCTCAGCCCAGGGTGCGGGGGCTCATCATCGTTTTTAACCGGATCGACGTAGTCCCGTCGCCTTTCGGCACAGACTGTATCCAGCATATGGCGGCGGTCTGAAGGGACGGTGGCGTATTGCTGCTGGCCAGCAGCAACGTGGCCAGCGCACTTAGCGTGGGGTTGTGGCCAACGACCAGTACGGCGTGTGGATTGTCTGGCCAGGATGCCGCTGTCAGAATGCCTTCCACGCTTTTGTCCGGCGCCAATTCATTGCAGATTGAATAAGGCAGTTCAAGCGCGTTGACAGTTTGCTGAGCGCGGCGTGCCGGGCTGACGAGTATGGAGGTGTTGTTGGGAAGCAAAGGCTTCAGCCATCTTGCCATGTTTGCCGCGTCTGTTTTGCCAGTGCGGGTAAGTGCGCGGGCAAGATCATCCGGTCCTTCTTCCGCTTTGGCATGGCGCCATAAAATCAGATCCATGTTTTGTACCTGGTTTAAAAGCTGCATTGCCTAATAGTACAGGCCGTATCGCAAATACGGCCTGTACTAGTGGAAATTTTTTAAGGACTGTTTCTGTGTTCAGTGGCTGGGTCAAGCCTTGCTGGTCGCGCAGTTTGCCACAACAGTAGCGCGGCCGTCGGCCGACAAATTGCCTTGGCGTTTGCGAGATTGCCATTTAAGGCGCAATTTCTTCCAGGCTTTTTCATGGTAAGGCATCAAGGCTACATTGCAGACCGGTTCAACGATTGCGGCCAGCCCACCTGTGACGAAAGAGCCGGTCGCTATATAGGTGACCGCAAAGGCAACAGACATGTGCAGCATTACCTGGCTGGTTTTTTCGGCGGCGATCATCATTTTTATTCCTCATGAATACTATGTTTAAATGATAATCACTCTCATAAAATAATTAAAATTGATTGTTTATATTCGTTTGATAGTTTTTTCATGGTGCCGATAATAGCCGTACTATGTCGTATTGCGCTGTAGTGCATTTTTGCGTAGTAATGGCTGTCAACCGCGGTGTTGTTGCACGATGCTAAGATAGCCGCTTTTGCTTGCGATCACTTTAAACACAAATGCAAGATCCATACAAGGTCGATCCGCCGGGCCGTCGGCCCGCTAAACCCCGCTCTCATCGAAGTGTGGTTAGTGTGACCGTTCATGACGTGGCCCGGGTTGCGGGGGTTTCCGCTATTACGGTTTCGCGTGCGCTAAATAGTCCCGAGCAATTGTCTGAAACGACACTGGCCCGCGTTCGCAAGGCCATTGACGATACCGGTTATGTGCCTAATCTGTTGGCAAAAGGCCTTAACGCCAAGCAAAGCGCACGGCTGGTCGCCGCAATAATACCAACGCTGTCCGGCCCTGTTTTTTCGGAAACCATACAGACCCTTACGCAAGTATTGGCTCAGAAAAATTATCAGCTAATTCTCGGGCAAAGCGGATATGACGAGGACTCACGCGAAGACGATCTGCTCAATGCAATTATTGGACGCCGTCCGGACGGGATTGTATTGACAGGTGTGCTCCGCTCCGACCTCGGCCGAAAGCGGCTTGTCGCGTCCGGCATTCCCGTAGTCGAAACTTGGGACCTTACTTCCACTCCCATCGATATGCTGGTGGGCTTTTCACATGAAGAGGTCGGAAAAAAAGTATGTGATTTTTTGTATGCTCGGGGCCGGCGCCGTCCTGCCCTTATAACCGCCAGGGATGTGCGGGCCTTGCGCCGTAGCGATGCGTTTTCGGTCCGTGCCGGCGAGCTGGGCATGGCGCCGGTGCCCGTCGTGACCGTACCGGCGCCTGCAACGTTGGCTAATGGACGCGAAGGCCTTGCCGAGCTTTTATTAACTTACCCTGATGTCGACAGCGTGTTCTGCAGCTCTGACATGTTGGCCCTGGGGGTATTGACCGAAGCCCAGTCGCGCAGCCTGGCCGTGCCTGGGAAACTGGCTGTAGTAGGGTTGGGCGATCTTGATTTTGCCGCCAACCTCTATCCGTCTCTGACTACCGTTCGTATTGATGGCAAGGCCATCGGCGGGCAAGCGGCCAAGTTTATTATGGACCGGGCCGAAGCAGTCCATCAGCCCAGCCAGATTGTCGATATCGGGTTTACTATCGTGGAGCGCGAAAGTACTTAAGTAAGCTCTGAACAAGTCGAGCGCAAAGCAGACACTGCGGTTCGGGATGGAATACCGTCTGCGATATATCGGAAGTGTTTTTTAATCTAATACTCAAGGGAAAACCATAATGGAACTGTATTGGTTTTTCTCTGGTTTATAGCTAATATATAAGAATGTTAACGTTAACATATAATAAGGAGACTTCATGAAAATTAGCGCTATCCTGGGTGCACTGCTATTGGCGGCAACAGGCATTGCTCAAGCAGCCGATTACCCTTCACGTCCCGTCAGTATTGTGGTGCCATTCCCGGCAGGCGGGTCCACGGACAATATTGCTCGGGTCATTGGCAACAAACTTTCAGAAAAACTAGGGCAGTCATTTCCGGTCGAAAACCGTCCTGGCGCTACAGGTGCTATTGGCGCAGCGCAGGTTAAACGCGCCGCCCCGGACGGATACACCATGCTGGTCTCATCATTAGCCGTATTCGTTGTGAATCCGCATCTGCAAAAAACCCTTCAATACGATCCAAGTAAAGACTTCGACCTGATCACGGTTGCGGTGCAAGCACCTAATGTGCTGGTTGCCGGTCCGGCTGCAAAGCAATCGGGTTCGCTCAAAGACGTGGTCGCTTACATGAAAAAATCGCCCTCCGAGGCCACTTTCGCAACCTCGGGAAATGGTTCTTCCGATCATCTGACCGCAGAACTGTTTTGGCAAGAAACCGCTACTAAGGGTGTGAATGTGCCTTATAAAGGCGGCGCGCCGGCGGTGGCCGATTTGCTGGGCGGCCAGGTGCAGTATTCCTTTCAGAACATCAATGCCGTTATTGCGCATATCAAGGCTGGAAAACTGAAGGCGCTTGCGGTTACGGGCAGCAAAAGGTCGCCACTATTACCCGAAGTTCCCACTATGAAAGAAGCAGGTGTGGACAATGTGGTTGTGAATTCCTGGCAGGCCGTTGCAGCACCTAAAGGCCTGCCGGCCGATGTGCGCACCAAGCTTCATGCCGGTATCGTGGCAGCCATCAACGACCCTGCCGTCAAGCCAAATTTGCTAAGTCAGGGCTTCGAAATCGTGGGGAATACGCCCGAAGAATTCGAGAAATTCCAGGCTGAAGAATTGGCACGCTGGAAAAAGGTTATTGAAACAGCAAACATATCGGCCAGTTAAAGACTCTATGAAATTGACTGGGAAATAGAGTCAGGTTTTATTGCTGTGTAAAAAGCAATCGGGCGCATGATCATTAACGATGCCTGTTGCCTGCATCCATGCATACACAATGACAGGACCAACAAATTTAAATCCGCGTTTTTTCAGCGCGGCTGAAATCGCCTCCGAAAGGGGCGATTTTGTCTGGTTGCCATGATTGCCATTTTGAATGGGCTTGCCCCCGGACATCGTCCATACAAAAGTCGAAAAATCTTCACCTGCTGCTTGCATATTCAGATAAGCATGGGCATTGCCGATGGTTGCTTCAATTTTCGAGCGTGAGCGCACGATGTCCGAATTACCCAGCAGCGCTTCAATTTGCGTCGGGCCGAATTGCGCTACCACTTCGGGACGGAAGCCCTGAAACGCCTCGCGAAAAGCCTTTCGTTTGCGTAGGATGGTCATCCACGACAGGCCGGCCTGGAAGCCGTCAAGCATCAGCTTTTCCCAAAGGGCCCGGCTATCGTATTCGGGCACTCCCCATTCTTCATCATGGTAGGCGCGCATGAGCGGGTCGGTTCCGGCCCAGATGCAGCGTTGGCGTTCAGTCATATTTGGCCTCGGATATTTGCACTAATTGACTTGGATCGGGTCCATATTACGTCAAACCAGTTTCTTTGTTTTATGCAGAAATTGTATTTTATGCATAAAATAAGGTATAGTCTTTTTGCTGAAGGACGCCAATAAAACTGTCATGCCGCTTCAGCGGCAACGGATGGGCCTGTCAAATAGTGATAGCCCTGGCGCAAGCGTCGTCCAAGATTATTTAATTAATTACGAAAAAAAGGAAGCTATGAAACTGCTATCGTTTTCTTATCAGGGCCGGGATTCATGGGGGGCTGTTGTGGGTGATTCGGTGCTTGATCTGGGTCAGGCGTTGCCTCAATATGAAGGCCTGGTCGAATACATTGCGGCCGGCGCCTACCTTAACGCTGCACAAGACATCAAGACCTTGAAGCCATGTGCTTCTTTGGCCGATATTACGTTTTTGCCGGTCATTCCCAAGCCGGAAAAAATCATTTGCGCGGTTCGTAACTATATGGATCATCATCAGGAAGTTCTGGCGGCAGGGATGCACCGGGAATTGTCGGAGTTCCCGCCAATCTTCCTGCGCGTATGGCGCTCTCAGGTGGCCCACGGGCAGCCTATTGTCAGGCCGGACGTTTCAGAGTCGCTGGACTGGGAAGGGGAACTGGCTGTCATTATTGGCAAGGGCGGACGCAATATCCCAGAGGCCGAAGCGTTCGAGCATGTAGCGGGCTACAGCTGTTATAACGACGCCAGTGTACGAGACTGGCAATTTCATGCCAAGCAAATTGCCTCGGGCAAAAACTTCGAGTCAACTGGTGGTTTTGGCCCCTGGATGGTCACCGCCGATGAAATCGAGCCTGGTCGCCAATTGAAACTTGAAACACGGCTTAACGGCGAAGTTGTGCAGTCAAGCCATACAGGCCACATGATCTTCTCGATTCCCCGGCTTATTAACTACGCTTCAACCATTTTCACGCTTCAAGCCGGAGACGTTATTGTGACGGGCACCCCGGCGGGTGTGGGCTGGAGCCGGAAACCACCGCGTTTTATGAAGCCAGGCGATGTTTGCGAAGTTGAAATAGAAGGCGTGGGTGTATTAAGCAACACGATCGCGGCCCAAAGCTAACAACGCTATCGGCTCGTACTGGTGTTTGCCTGGTTTGTATAGTTGAACCAGCCAGGCAGCCACTAACTATCGGGCCCGGTCGATGCATGATTGCCTGAGACATCGCTGATGTCTTGCGGCAATCCACTTTAAAAAATGGCGTTATTATTTTAATTGGAGACAATTATGTCGCTAATCTCCGTGCGCAAGACCCAGGTTTCCATCGAGGAAGTATTTCACGAAGGCGCAGAGCCTGTTCAAACTCCTCTGCGCGTCGGCACCGCTCTGGCTGTTGTAAAGAATCCGTATGCAGGAGAATTCCAGGCGGATTTAATGCCGTTTATGGCCGAGCTCAGGGCTTTGGGCGAGTCGCTTTCAAAGAGGCTGGTACAGGCGCTTGGCGGCGCCGATAAAATTCAGGCCTACGGCAAGGGCATCATAGTCGGCGATGATGGCGACCTTGAACAAGGCGCTGTGTGGCACGAGGCGGGTGGCTGGGCAATGCGGCAGGTTCTGGGCGAGCCAAAAGCGATTGTTCCGGCAGCCAAGACCATAGGCGGCGTGGGAACGCGGATCATGGTGCCATTGGGGCACATTCACGCGGCCTATGTGCGTAGCCATTTCAATACAGCTGAAATGACTATCTGGGATGCTCCGCGCCGTAACGAAATCGTCTATGGCCTTGTCATGGCAACGGGGGGGCGCATACATGCGCGCATTGGTGGGCTTGCCGCGTCCGATGTCAAAGGGCAGGACGGACTACGCTAATCCGATAAGACCAAACATAGCGCACAGGACGGAGACATCCATGACAGTTACTGCTTTACCTAATTTATCTCACGTCGGGATCTTTGTTCACGATCTTGATGTCATGCATCGCTTTTACACTACCGTATTCGGGTTAAAAGAAACGGATCGAGGGGTAGGAAAGACATTCAAGAACACGCTGTCGTTCTTAAGCGCGCGCGCTGATCAGCACCATCAGCTTGTTCTTTCTACCGGGCGTCCTGCCGACGCGACGTTCAGCACAGTTATGCAATTGTCCTTCAAGGTAGAGCAAATCGATGATCTGCGCCGTATCCGTAAAGACGCCCTGGCGCTGGGGGCGTCAAACATGATCGGACTTAATCACGGTAATGCATTGTCCATTTACTTTGCCGATCCGGAAGGCAACACCGTAGAGGTTTATCAGGATACCGATTATCACGTTGCACAGCCGCATGGCGATCCGCTTGATCTGGAAAAGTCCGATGCTGAAATCCTTGCCGAGACCGAGGCTATTTGCCGTGCCGACCCCACGTTTTTAATGCGTGAGGAATGGATGCGTAAATTTAACGAGGCGTCTTGACTTGCTTTACGTTGCCTGACGGCAAGCTCTACGCTGTTTGAAATAAAACAAGCTCTCTTTAGGAGAGCTTGTTTTAGCGTTGCGTATAGGCTGCTGTACTTAGTGTCCTTAGCAGTATTACAGTCGAGGAATGTTTTTCTCTTTGGCTACTTTGCGATATTTCTGGATCTCGCCGGATATGCGTTCTTTCATATCGTTTGGGGTGCCCGTTGCGATGTCGCCGCCCATGGTTTTCAATTGGGTTTTTGCAGCATCTGTGCTTAACGCTTTTTGCAATTCGGTATTTAGCCGCTTAACAATGGCTGGTGGCATGTTTGCCGGCCCGGCCAACCCGGCCCATGAGCTGACATTGAAGCCGTCATAGCCCGATTCGGCCAGTGTGGGTACGTCAGGCATTCCGCTCCAGCGCGTATTGCTTGTAACGGCCAATACCCGAATGGCGCCGGCTTTAACTTGTGGAACAGCAATCGTTGCGGTATCGATCACGAAGTCGATTTCGTTGCCGAGCAGGGAAGTCATTGCTGCGGCACCGCCTCGGTAGGGCACGTGCAGCAGCTTGACCCCACCTTGGGAACTCATTATTTCCCCTGTCAGATGTTGCGTTGTGCCCACGCCTGCAGAGCCATAGGATAAGGCCTCTTTCTTGGTTTTCATGGCCTTATTCAGGTCTTGTATTGTTTTGTAGGGCGAATCGGCCTTGACCATAATAAGGAAGGGAAAATTCATGATGGTGGAAATCATCGAGAAACTGTCCACCGGATCAAAGCCCAGGTTGTCGCTTAAAGCGCCTTTAACACTGTGCCCGCCCAGAAGAGTAATAAGGGTGTATCCGTCCGGTGCGGCGCGAGCAACAGTTTGCGCGGCAATAAGACCGCCGGCACCTGGTTTGGCCTCGATTGCGAAGGGGACGCCCATGCCTGGCGTCATGGCTTGTCCGACAACCCTGGAGATAATATCGGCGTTCCCGCCTGCGGCATAACCGTGAATAATTCGTATAGGGTGATTGGGTTCGGGATACTCGGCCGCCTGGACGTTCAAACTCGTGGCCAGGCTAATACATGCAATTGCTGCAATTTTTTCTAAACGCATAGTTTTGTCTCCGGTATGTGGTTCTTTATACGCTTTCATTGGCTGGGGCGCGTGTCGAAATATAGCCGCTTCTCCCCATGTTTTATGCGTAATTAAACTTATTATGCATAAAGCAAGAATTGTGCGCAAGCGTTCTCTCTGGCATAATTTCGAACATGAATACTATGTCTGCTGTTTTGCGTACCGACAAATCTGTGTTGCCCCTTACTGACAGGGCATACCATGCTCTGCGGCAAGCTCTTATTCGTTGCGAATTCGAACCCGGGCAGCGTTTGCGCGTAGAAGATCTGCAGCGGCGTTTCGGCCTTAGCAGTAGTCCGTTGCGAGAAGCACTGAACAGGCTTGTCCAGCATGGTTTGGTCAATTCTTTTGAAAATCGGGGGTTTCGAGTTGCGCCCATCACTGTCGAAGCCATCAATGACTTGACGCGTGTGCGTTTGCTAATCGAGACCGAAGCACTGAAAGATGCGCTCAAGCATGGTGACGATCTTTGGGAGGGGGCGGTCGTCGCAACCTTTCATAATTTATCGCTGGTCGAAAAACGCCTTGCCGATACCGCCCTGGTGCTGGACGAAAACTGGTCGGAAAGGCACAGGGCTTTTCACCTTAGTATTTATTCGGCTTGCTCCTCCCCGATATTGCTGGGGCTCGTGGAAAATCTTTTTGACCATGCCGAGCGCTTTCGGCTATTTTCAGCGCGTCATCGCAAGGTAGTGCGTAGCAAGGGAAACGAACATAAAAACATTGTCGACGCCGTCCTGGCGCGCGACCAAGAGCAAGCGGTCAAACTAGTACAGCAGCATATACGGTCAACGGAACGCAACGTCTCTGAAAGCCTGCAGTCACTTTCTAAAGACCAGTTGGCAGTCCTGGCGTAGTTCCCGATATTAAAACGCAGTTAAAACGACGCGGTTAAAACGCAGTCCGGATCGACGAAAGTCATGTTGCTTCGCACTGTTTTTACTTTTTTGGTATAAACCTTAACGCTAGGTGTAACCGATAGATTGGCAGGAACGGGTGTGCCATCTATAGTCGGTTTTTGCTCTATTGGCGATCCATGGGAAAATGCATGTCTTTTCCTTCGGAAATGATTCTATCAATTGGCGAAAAGCAGCTTCTGGCTCGCCTTGAAATCCGGATCCATACGCAATAAAAACGACATGACCGTTAGACTCGCTTTGCAAAAAATCACTAAAAAATACCCTGCGGTCGTTGCTAACGATGGCGTGGATTTAACGGTCATGCCAGGTGAAATTCACGCGGTTCTTGGTGAAAACGGCGCCGGTAAATCAACCCTCATGAAAATAATTTATGGGGCTGCCAGGCCTGACGCCGGGCGAATTTACTGGAACGGTCAGGAAATCAGTGTCGCCAGCCCTGCCGCTGCGCGGCAACTGGGCATTTCGATGGTGTTTCAGCACTTTTCCTTATTCGACACACTGACCGTTGCCGAAAATATAGCTCTTGGCTTGCCGTCAGATACCAGGATTACCGAGCTTGAGCGCCGCATCGCCGATACGGCGCGCCAGTACGGGCTTGAACTTGAGCCGCAGCGCCATGTGCATACCTTGTCTGTCGGCGAGTGCCAACGGGTTGAAATCGTTCGGGCGTTGCTGGCCAAGCCGCAGTTATTAATACTGGATGAGCCCACCTCGGTGTTGACTCCGCAAGCGGTCGAGAGACTGTTCGAAACATTGCGTCAATTGGCTGCCGAAGGTTGCAGCATTTTATATATTAGCCATAAGCTGGACGAGATTCGCGCGCTCTGTCACACCTGTACGGTAATGCGTGCGGGAAAGGTTACGGGGGTATGCGATCCGCGCCAGGAAACAGATGCCAGCCTGTCGCGAATGATGATCGGTTCCGAGCCTCCTGTTATTTCGCACCACGACCGGCAACCGGGCCCTATTGTTTTATCTGCACAAAACTTGTCGCTGGAAAAAAGCCATCCCTTTGCCATCGAGCTGCGCCAGATCGCATTTGATTTGCATGCAGGTGAAATCGTGGGCGTTGCCGGAGTTTCGGGTAATGGCCAGCAAGAGTTGCTGGCGGCATTGTCAGGCGAAGACACGCGTGCCGAGGCGGGAGCAATCGTTCTGCAGGGCCGGCCTATAGGCCGGCGCGATGCCGCATGGCGGCGGGCACATGGGGTGGGGTTCGTTCCCGAAGAGCGGCTTGGACGCGGAGCGGTACCCGAACTGTCGCTGGCGCAAAATATTTTGCTGTCGCATCAAACGGCAACCACAACGTCGCGTGGCTTTATTCGCTTCAAATCGATTAACGATATTGCTACTGAAATTATTGCGCGCTTCAATGTAAAGGCAGGGGGCGCGCAAGCGGCTGCGGCCAGCCTGTCAGGGGGTAATCTGCAAAAATACATCGTGGGGCGTGAGGTAATCCGCCATCCCAAGGTCTTGCTTGTCGCGCAACCGACATGGGGCGTGGATGTGGGCGCAGCGGCGCAGATCCGGGCCGAGTTGCTGGCTCTGCGCGATGCGGGCTGTGCGCTGCTGATTATTTCAGAGGAGTTGGACGAGTTGTTCGAAATTTCGGATCGCCTGCTGGTGATGGCCAAAGGCAAAATGTCGCCGTCCATAAAAACATCCGATGCAAGCCTGGACCTCATCGGCCAGTGGATGAGCGGTTTGTGGCCGTCAGATCAACACGTCGCAGTGCCTGCGCCAGCAGCAGGGGCGTTCGATGCTTAAGCTTGAGCCCCGCGCCAATCCCTCGACCCTGATGTCATGGTTGTCACCACTACTGGCGGTTTTGCTGACGGCGATTTGCGGCGCTGTTTTGTTTATGGCGGTAGGCAAAGATCCATTTTCCAGCCTGGCCGTTTTCTTTTTCGAACCGATTAAAGATTTGCGTGGCTGGTCGGAAGTAGGGGTCAAGGTAGCTCCGTTGCTAATGATTTCGGTCGGGCTGGCCATATGTTTTCGTGCACAGATATTTAACATTGGGGCAGAGGGGCAATTGGTGGTTGGCGCCATCGCGGCTGGGGCTGTCGTTGTGTATTTCGACGATGAAACCAATGGCGGCTTTGCCCTGATTGGCCTTGCTCTTGTTGCGGGCATGGTTGCTGGTGGGTTTTGGGCCGGCATAACCGCCTGGTTGCGAGATCGGTTCAATGCCAATGAAATCCTGGTATCGCTGATGCTCGTGTATGTGGCAGAGCTGCTGCTTAGTTACCTGGTGCATGGTGTACTGATTGACCCGGATGGTTTTGGCTTTCCGCAGTCCAAACTATTTTCCAGCGGTTTTTTGTTGCCTATTATCGTGCCCGGCACACGCTTGCATCTGGGTATTGTGCTGGCCTTTGCCGCGGCAGTCTTGGGGTGGTTGTATTTATCGAAAAGCTTCTCCGGTTTTAAATTGCAGGTTGGTGGAATGGCGCCGCGTGCGGCGCGCTATGCCGGCTTTTCGGCACGAAAAACCCTCTGGATTTCGATGCTGCTGTCGGGGGGGCTGGCTGGTTTGGCCGGGGCCAGCGAGGCCATGGGGCCTATTGGCCAATTAACGCCAACAATTTCTCCGGGCTATGGCTTTGCGGCTATTATTGTGGCCTTTGTAGGACGCTTGCATCCTATAGGCGTAATTTTTTCCAGTTTTATCATGGCGCTTTTTTATATTGGCGGCGAACTGTCGCAGTCCCGCCTGGGTATGCCCAGTGCGATTACGGGCGTATTCCAGGGTATTTTGCTATTTTCGCTGCTGGCCTGCGATGTGTTGATTCGCAATAAATTAAGCTGGAGAAATTAATTAATGGATGCACTGGCCCCTTTGATCGCCGCATCAATCAACTCCGGCACGCCATTGATGTTGGCGGCTCTGGGCTTGCTTATTAACGAAAGGTCCGGCGTTATCAATCTCGGTTCCGAAGGCATGATGCTCATGGCGGCGGTAGTGGGTTTTGCCATCACGATCAACACCGGAAGCGTCTCGCTGGGGTTTATTGCCGGAGCCGTCGCAGGCATGATGTTGGCCGGGTTTTTTGCGTGGCTGACGGTATGGCTGGGCGCCAATCAAATCGCCACAGGCTTGGCGTTGTCTTTGTTCGGGGGCGGCGCATCGGCCTATGTAGGCATTGATTATGTTGGCAAAACATTAAATAGCGAACAATTCGGCGTTCCGTTCTTACAGGACATTCCGGTTTTAGGTCCCGCCGTTTTTCGACAGCACCCCATGGTGTACTTATCGCTGCTTTTGTGCGTGGCAATTATCTGGTTTTTATACCGTTCGCGCTCCGGTCTTATCCTGAGGTCGGTTGGCGAGTCTCCGTCTTCCGCGCATGCGCTGGGTTTTGATGTGCGCCGCATCCGCCTGGCCGCCTTGCTTTTCGGCGGTGGCTGTTGCGGTCTGGCGGGTGCTTTCATGTCGCTGGTATATACGCCCATGTGGGTCGAAGGCATGGTGGCGGGGCGTGGCTGGATTGCATTGGCCTTGACTACCTTTGCCACCTGGCGCCCCGCAAGGGTAGTGATTGGCGCCTATTTGTTTGGTGGAATTACCATTCTTTCCTACCATATGCAGGCGCGAGGCGTGCCGATCGCTTCACAGTTACTGTCGATGCTGCCTTACCTTGCGACAATTCTGGTTTTAGTTTTGATTTCGCGCAATGCGGGCTGGATCAGGCTTAATATGCCGGCTTCGCTCGGAAAAAATTTCAACCCCAATTTATAGTCTTGCAGCACGAGCCGCGGGATTGCCGTTTATAACAACTGAAAGGGAAACCTATGTCCAAGAACTTCATGCGCAGCACCTTATGTGCGGTGGCAATACTACCTGCGATGGCGTTTTCGCTAACGGCCAATGCTGCGGATGAACCGCTTAAAGTGGGCTATGTCTATGTCAGCCCAATTGGCGAGGCGGGCTGGACCTGGCAGCAAGATATCGGCCGTAAAGAAATGGAAAAAAATCTGGGCGATAAAGTCAAGACACAGTATGTTGAGAACGTGCCGGAAAGCGCGGATGCCGAGCGCGTTATTCGCGATCTGGCGCAGCAGGGCAACAAACTTATCTTCACGACCTCGTTCGGCTACATGAATCCAACTTTAAAAGTTGCGAAACAGTTCCCCGATATTAAGTTTGTTCATTCGACCGGGTATAAAACGGCGCCCAACGTGGCCACCACGAATGCACGCTTTTACGAGGCGCGTTACCTGGCGGGAATTTTGGCCGGTAAAGTCACCAAGTCCAATGTAATCGGGTATGTGGGTGCGTTTCCTATTCCCGAAGTGCTGCAGGGGATTAACGGTTTTACACGTGGTTTGCGCAGCGTCAATCCTAATGCCGAGGTCCGGGTTATTTGGGTTAACAGCTGGTTTGATCCGGGTAAAGAGCGCGACGCCGCGCTGGCGCTCCTGGGCCAGGGCGCCGATATTGTTACCCATCACACCGACTCGACCGCCACAGTACAGGTCGCTGAAGAGCAGGGAAAGTACGCTGTCGCCTATCATTCCGATATGAAACAGTTCGGGCCCAAAGCACAACTGGCTGCAGTTACGCACCATTGGGGTAACTACTTTACCAAAGAGGCGCAGGACGTTATTGGCGGAAGCTGGAAGTCCGATAGCACCTGGGGCGGCATTAAAGCGGGAATGGTTGCTCTCGAGAGCTTTGGCCCTGCTGTTCCCGAAGAGGTAAAGCAATTGGTGCTGGCCAGGCAGGCCCAGATCGTTGCCGGTACCCTTACTCCTTTTGACGCGCCCATGAAAGACAATACCGGCAAAGTCATTCTGGAAAAAGGCTCGTTGGACGACGTCGGTCTGAATAAAATGAATTACTACGTGGAAGGCGTTGCAGGCCAGCTGCCGACCAAGTAATTAACGCTTTTGAACATGGGGCCCGGGATTGTCGTAAATACTGCAATCCCGGGCCCCTTGTTTGCTTAACAGATTTTAAGCGGCATATTTTTACTTAAAGCCGTTCCATCCCCGTTTTCTTAACGACATCGGCGTATTTGGCCATTTCGGTCTTGAAAAACCTGGCGGTATCTTCGGGCGACATTAAAAGAATGTTATTGCCCTGGATACCCATGCTTTTTTCAACTTCGGGGTTCGTATAGGCTTGTTTAAAGGCGGCATAGGCACGCTGGACTTCGGCGGATGGCAGATTGGCAGGGCCAACAGCAGCGAACCAGCCTTGTGACTCATAATTGGGCAAACCTTGTTCGGCGATGGTCGGCAGATCGGGCAGGCTGGGAAGGCGTCTGGATCCGCAGACTCCCAGAGCGCGTAGAGCTCCGCTTTTAAGGTGCGGCAATAGTGAAGGCAACGACGACACTGCAAAATCGACTTGCCCGCTTATTAAATCAGTAAGCATCGGGCCTACGCCCTTGTAGGGAATATGCCGGGCCTGTATGTCGGCCTGATCTACAAACATGGCGGCGGCCAAATGCAAAATGGTGCCATTGCCCGACGACGCATAGTTGTACACGCCTGGTTTTGCTTTCAGTTCTGCGATGAATTTCTGTATGTTTGTGGCCGTCACTTTGTTGGGGTTGACCACAAGTAAGAAAGGGGTGGCGCCAACAACTGAAATCGGCGTGATATCGGCGATTGGGTCAAAAGGCACGCTTTTGTAAACGCTGGGGTATACAACATGGTTATTCGAGACGACGCCCAGCGTGAAGCCGTCGGCGGGCGCTTTAACCAAAGCGGCCGTGCCAATAATTCCGCCGGCTCCTGGTTTGTTTTCAATAACAACGGTACGGCCGAACGCTTTGGCCAATGCAACGCTGGCCGACCGGACAATGGTATCGACCCCCGAGCCTGCTCCGACCGGCAGCAACAGCGTAATGGGGCGGTCGCTTTGCGCGAATAGGGCAAATGGCGAGCTTAACGCTGCAATGCCGAGCGTGGCGAGTACCTGACGGCGTGACACGCGTAGTTCAGTGTTTTTCATTCGAGTCTCCTGAAAGTCTTGGTTTAGTTATGAATGCAAGTTAAGCGATGATGCTCTGTTCGTGAAGTGCGTTTATTTCTGCCTGGGCGTAGCCCAGGTCCATAAGTAATTGGGATGTATGCTGTCCAAGCGTAGGAGGGTCGGATCGCACGCCAAGGCGCTTTCCGTTCATCGCCAAAGGAAACAGTGCCGCACGGGCTGTTTGTCCCGCCCGGTCGCCGTCGGGCAGGCGAATATCGGCCAGGCCGCCTGTGGCTAACAGGTGCGGGTCATCAAAAAGCTCTTCCGGCTTGACGATAGGGGCAAATGGCAGGCCTTTATCTTCAAAAATGCAAGACAGTTCCGCAACGGTATAGTTTTCCAGGCGTTTTCGTAAGTCGGCTAATAGCGTTGGCCGGACCAGAACCCGATCGTTGTTGGTGGCAAGGCCGGGGTCGTTCTTCATATCGTCGAAACCAAACGCATCGCAGAAAGTCCGCCATTGTGCATCGCTGACAGCGGCCAGGAAGATTTGTTCGTTATTCTTGACGGTAAAAACGTCGTACAGCGCCCACGCTGAAATGCGGTCCGGCATTGGCGCGGCGGCCTGACCCGTGATGGCATACTGCAGCATATGCTGCCCTACAAGAAAGACGTTGTTTTCGAACAGGGCTGACTGCACCTCCTGGCCTTCTCCGGTTATGCTGCGTTCGATCAGGGCGGCCATTGCACCTATTGCACCAAACATGCCGCCCATGATGTCATTGACGCTGGTTCCGGCTCGCAACGGATCGCCGGGCCGTCCGGTCATGTATGCAAGCCCTCCCATCATCTGTACGACCTCGTCCAGCGCCGTGCGCAGCTCGTAAGGGCCCGGCAGGAAGCCCTTGTGGCTGACGTAGATCAGGCGCGGATTGGTGCTGCTTAAAGAGCTGTAGTCCAGGCCGTATTTCTTCAGCGCGCCAGGCCGGAAGTTTTCAGCCACGATGTCGGCACTTGCGGCAAGTTTGCGTGCGACAGCGGCTCCGTCCGGATTGCGCAGGTCCAGTGCAATACTTTTTTTATTGCGATTGAACATGGGAAAGAAGCCTGCACCTGCGCCAAGCAGGTAACGCGTCCGGTCGCCTTCCACAGGTTCTACCTTAATGACTTCCGCGCCCAGGTCGGCGAGCACCATGCCGCATGTGGGGCCCATGACCATATGGCTAAATTCGACTACCCGCAATCCCGTGAGGGGCAGGCGTTTTGTTTTACTTGCAGCGTTTGCGGAGTCGGCTTCGCCGGCGCTGGCCTCATCCGCGTTCGCGGTCAATGGATTGGTCTGTCGGGTGGTGTGCATGGAGTAGTTGAAGAGGCCTTGAGTAAGCGATTATGGAAACGCGGGAGCATGGTTGAAGGTTTTGGGCAGCCCCGCGCGCCAGAGCGTGCCGTGCAAAGCCTCTGCGTCAAGCCATAGGGCCAGTTTTTCTCGTAGCGCCAGTAGGGCGTCAATATCGAGATTGGTGTTGATGCCCATGCTGGCCAACATGAATGCCAGGTCCTCGGTGGCGATATTGCCGCTGGCGCCCGGGGTGGCGGGTTTTGTTTTGCCATCAGGCTTGACCTTCACACGGATG
>LNAP01002644.1_pt1 | contig 27543 bp, 31 predicted proteins | sample 602601 | NCBI WGS metagenome assembly LNAP01 (sample SAMN02440304, study PRJNA202911) | soil metagenome | biome: Subtropical and temperate rainforests or woodlands; isolation source: soil samples (1 kg each in a 20% v/v slurry with milli Q water) were... ... | reverse complement strand
TGCAATACTTGCACGCACATATTGCCCCGTCGCCAAGCGGTAAGGCACCTGACTCTGACTCAGGCATTCGGTGGTTCGAATCCATCCGGGGCAGCCAAACAAACAGAAAAGGCCGATCGAAAGATCGGCCTTTTCTGTTTGTTTGGACGGCTGGCTGGGCGCTATGCGCCCAGCACCCCAACCTTGCGCAGCAAGGTTGGGGTCCGCCTCATTTACCTCCACATCCCCGCGCCTGTCGGCGCGCCCCCTTGGACTCCAAGGGGGCTGCTTCGTCTGATGGGGCGTGAGGGGCGCTGGGCGCCGTTGGGGCCGGTGGGTGGGTGGATGGCGTCAGCCATCGCCGGCGGGGATGCGCTGCGATAGCCAGGCGATGGCACGAATGCGACCGACGGCCGGAGAATAAAAGAGCGGAATCGCGGTCACAGCCATCGCGAGCGACGCCATCGGCTTACGGAAGGCCTGCGTGGTTGCCGGCCAACGGCCGGCACTACCGATTCGAGGCTCTTCCCATGCGCACCAGCCAACTGTCGAGGGTCGGCGCGGGTGGGTTGGCGGGACCCTGAGCCGCATGGATGCGGCGACGGAGCTTACATGGGTGAGGGCGCTTTGCTTGCGAGGCACTGCCTCGCAAGCGCCCGAACGCCCAGCCGCCAGCGGCTGGGCCGGGCCGCGGAGCGGGACTTGCAGCGTGTCCCGACAATCCACCCGCGCCGACCCAGCTAGGCCAATGCGCAGAGCAAGCGCTGTGGCTGTGGCTTTGGCCCCGGCTGTTCAGTGCTGTGCTACGGCAGCCGAGCAAAGCTCGGCTCTACCTCGCCTGCCCCAGCCGGCCTCGACCCCACCCTGACCGACATCGCTCCCCACAAACGACAAAAGCCCGGCCGAAGCCGGGCTTTTGCTGTCCTCCCAGCGGGATCCCGAAGGATCCCACGCCAGGCGCGATGGATCAGCGCTTGGAGAACTGGGTGGCGCGACGTGCCTTGTGCAGGCCGACCTTCTTACGCTCGACTTCACGGGCGTCACGGGTCATGAAGCCAGCCTTGCGCAGCTCGGACTTCAGGGTTTCGTCGTACTCGACCAGCGCACGGGCGATGCCCAGACGGATCGCACCGGCCTGACCGGTGGTACCACCGCCAGCGGCGGTGACCATGATGTCGAAGCTTTCGGTGTTCTTGGTCAGTTCCAGCGGCTGACGCACGATCATGCGTGCAGTCTCACGGCCAAAGAACTCGTCCAGCGGACGGCCATTGACGGTGATGTTGCCGGCGCCCTTGCGCAGGAACACGCGGGCGGTGGAGGACTTGCGGCGGCCGGTGCCGTAGTTTTGAGTGATAGCCATGATTAGATATCCAGAACCTGAGGCTGCTGAGCGGCGTGCGGGTGCTCGGAACCCGAGTACACCTTGAGCTTGCGGTACATGGCGCGGCCCAGCGGGCCCTTCGGCAGCATGCCCTTGACGGCGGTCTCGATGACACGCTCCGGGTGGCGCTCAAGCGCCTGGGCCAGAGTTTCGGTCTTCAGGTTGCCGATGTAGCCAGTGAAACGGTGATACAGCTTGTCCTGCAGCTTGTTGCCGGTGACGACAATCTTTTCTGCATTGATGACAACCAGGTAATCACCGGTATCAACGTGAGGGGTGTAAACCGGCTTGTGCTTGCCGCGCAGACGGCGGGCCAGCTCGGTGGACAGACGGCCCAGCGTCTTGCCGGAAGCGTCGACGAGATACCAGTCGCGCTGGACGGTCTCGGACTTTGCAGTGAAAGTGCTCATGAAAGAACTCAAGTAGGTCGGGCTCATTACGGCGCTGAACGGCCGGAACTCTGCCACGCGTTGTGAAGAGGCGGGATTGTACTGGCCAACCCCGCCACTTGCAAGTTACCCCCTGCCCCGGCTTGGCACACCGCGCCTGCGGGGCGAGAATCGACGGTCCCCCGCTGCACGCTGCCACCCACCATGACCGCCACCCGCCAGATCACCCCGCTCGATCACCTGCTGACCGAAGCCCAGCGCGCCCTGGACACGGTGTTTGGCAACCCGCCGGCCAGCCGCCCCTACCCGGCCGACACCACCCCCGACGTACAGATGAACACCCCCGAGCGCCGCCACGCGGCCGGCCTGATGCGCATCAACCACGTCGGCGAGGTCTGCGCCCAGGGCCTGTACTTCGGCCAGGCCGCCGTCGCCCAGGAAGCGCAGACCCGCGCCCACCTGCTCGAAGCGGCCCAGGAAGAAACCGACCACCTGGCCTGGTGCGCCCAGCGCCTGCGCGAACTGGACAGCCGCCCCAGCCTGTTCAACCCCATCTGGTATGCCGGCAGCTACACCATCGGCACCCTGGCCGGCCTGCGCGGGGACGGCTGGAACCTGGGCTTCGTGGTCGAAACCGAGCGTCAGGTCGAGGCCCACCTGGACGAACACCTGGACACCCTGCCCCCGGCCGACCTGCGCAGCCGCGAAATCCTCAAGGTGATGAAGATCGACGAGGCCCGGCACGCCGACCACGCCGAACATGCCGGCGCCCGCAAGCTGCCCTTCCCGATCCCCGGGGTGATGGCGCTGGCCTCCAAGGTCATGAAGACGATCGCTTATCGCGTGTGAGTTCCGGCACCGGCCCACGGCCGGCATCCACCGGTTGAGCGGGCCCGCCGGGCGGCCAGACACAAAAAACGGCCCGGTGTCTTCACACCGGACCGTCATCGGTTGGCTTCCGTGGCGCCAGGTTCTACGCGACCCTGGCACCCCGGCGCGGGGCCGTCCCGCCTGTGCAGCACCGCCACGGGTTGCCCCGGGCGGCTGTCACCTGTCGCCTTACTCGGCCAGGTTGCGGCCGTGGAACAGCTCTTCGATCTCACGACGCAGCAGCGCCTCGATCTTCATGTTCTTGGCCTTCTCTTCGAACAGGTACTGGTCCAGGTCGAAGTCCTTCAGGTGCATCTTCGTGTGGAAGATGTTTTCCTGGTAGACGTTGACGTCGAACATCTCGTAACGCGACTTGATGTTCTTGGCCAGGAAGTTCTGGATCGAGTTGATCTTGTGATCGATGTAGTGCTTCTTGCCCTTCACATCACGGGTGAAGCCACGCACGCGGTAGTCCATGATCACGATGTCCGATTCCAGACTCTCGATCAGGTAGTTCAGCGCCTTCAACGGCGAAATCACGCCGCAGGTGGCCACGTCGATGTCGGCGCGGAAGGTGGCGATACCTTCCTGCGGGTGCGTTTCCGGATAGGTGTGCACGGTGATGTGCGACTTGTCCATGTGCGCGACCACGGCGTCGGAGATCAACTCCTTGCCGGCCTGCTTCTTGTCGATCACCGGCTCTTCCGAGATCAGGATCGTCACCGAGGCACCCTGCGGATCGTAATCCTGGCGCGCCACGTTAAGGATGTTGGCGCCGATGATCTCGGCGACATCGGTCAAGATTTGAGTAAGCCTGTCGGCGTTGTACTCTTCATCGATGTATTCAATGTAACGCTGACGCTCCTCTTCGGTGCGCGCGTAACACACGTCATAGATGTTGAAGCTCAGCGCCTTGGTGAGGTTGTTGAAACCCTGCAACCTGAGGCGAGGCAACGGCTTGACCACGGCGGTCGATCCTGTGAGTGGTGGGAAAGGGGGAATTATGGGGCAAAGTGATCGGGGGCGAAACTTGCATTGACACGAGTAGCTGTGCTTTGTTTGCCCTTAACAAATCGGATCGTTAAGCTCGCGGCACATAGCCGTGAATTGTTCATGAGCAAAGGGAGCGCCTCAACCGTGTCAACAGTGCGCCTTGCCGCAAGTCCATTGGCCCTGGATATCGCCACCATCGACCGGTTTCTGGCCCACAGCCATCGTCGCCGCTATCCCGCCCGTACCGACGTGTTCCGCCCCGGAGACCCGGCTGGCACCCTTTATTACGTGATCAGTGGCTCGGTCTCTATAATTGCTGAGGAAGAGGACGATCGCGAGCTGGTCCTCGGCTACTTCGGTTCAGGTGAATTCGTCGGCGAGATGGGCCTGTTCGTCGAATCGGACCGCCGCGAGGTGATCCTGCGCACCCGCACCCCCTGCGAACTGGCTGAAATCAGCTACGAGCGTCTGCACCAGCTGTTCCTCGGCCCGCTCTCGGCCGATGCCCCGCGGTTGCTGTATGCGCTGGGCCAGCAGATCTCCAAGCGCCTGCTGGACACCAGCCGCAAGGCCAGTCGGCTGGCGTTCCTGGACGTCACCGACCGTATCGTGCGCACCCTTCACGACCTGTCCCGCGAGCCGGAGGCCATGAGCCACCCGCAGGGCACCCAGCTGCGCGTGTCGCGCCAGGAACTGGCCCGGCTGGTCGGCTGCTCGCGTGAAATGGCCGGCCGCGTCCTCAAGAAGCTGCAGACCGACGGCCTGCTGCACGCCCGCGGCAAGACCGTGGTCCTGTACGGCACCCGCTGACCCCGCGTGCGCGGGGTAGAGCCGACCGTTGGTCGGCTGTCCGGTCGGCTATCCGGTCGGCTACCCGGCACTACCCGGCAGCACCCCACCCGGCATCCCGCCGGGCCCCGACTGCCCACGGTTGCCGGCCAGCGGCCGGCACTACCCGGCTGTTTCCCGGTAGGCTGGTGGCATGGAGCTTGGCAGCGAATTCTATTGGTTCATCCTGATCGGCCTGGGCGCGCAACTGGTCGACGGCGCCCTGGGGATGGCGTTCGGGCTGATTTCGTCCTCGATCCTGCTCAGCATGGGCCTGCCGCCAGCGGCGGTCAGCGCCAGCATTCATACCGCGGAAGTCTTCACCACCGGCGCGTCCGGGGTCTCCCACCTGGTGGCCGGCAATGTCGACCGGCGCCTGTTCCTGCGCCTGGCCATTCCCGGCGCGGTGGGCGGGGTCGTAGGCGCTTATGTACTGACCCAACTGCCGGGTGAGTTCATCCGCCCGTTCATCTACTGCTACCTGCTGGTGCTGGCGATCTTCATCCTGCTGCGCGCGGCCGGGCGGCTGATGCCAGCCCAGGAAGTGAAGCGGGTGCCGGTGCTGGGCTTCTTCGCCGGCCTGCTGGATGCCAGCGGCGGCGGCGGCTGGGGACCGGTCGCCACCTCCACCCTGCTGGCCCGGGGTGGCCAGGCCCGCACCACCATCGGCACGGTCAACGCCGCCGAATTCGTGGTCACCCTGGCGGTCTCGATCACCTTCCTGCTGACCATGGGCCTGCAGTACCTGAACATCGTGGCTGGCCTGCTGATCGGCGGGATGATGGCCGCGCCGGTCGCCGCGCTGCTGGTGAAGCGGGTCAAGGAGCGCTTGGTGCTGGTGGCTGTGGGCGTGCTGGTCCTGGCCATCAGCCTGTTCCAGATCGGCCAGGCCGTGCTGCAGTGGCGCGCCGCCTGAGCCGGTTGCGTCATCCCGCAGGGGATGACACCAGACGCATCCTCAATCGCGTCGCTTAGACCGGATCGCCCGCTCGATCGACGCAGCCCCAGTTGAGGATCGGCGTGCCCGGCGGCAGCACCTGGCGGAAGTGCGCCACCCGCGATGCCTTGGGGTTCACCACCACCGGCGCCTTGGCGGCCAGCAGCAACGGCAGGTCGGCACTGCTGTCGGAGTAGGCGATGGCGATTTCGCCGTAGCCGCGCTCGCGCAGCATGCGCATCTTCTCTTCGTTGTGGCAGTGGCGGGTGGCGATCACCGCGCCCAGGCACGGGCCGACCTCGGTGCCAATCACCGGCACGCCCTGGTGGGCGACGAAGGTGAGGATGGCGCGCGCCAGTTCCGGCGGCGCGCCGGTGGCCACCACCACCCGGTCGCCCTGCTCACGGTGCTGGGCGAACACATCGAGCGCCACCGGCAGCAGCCGGCGGCGGATGTCGGCCTCATGGGTAAGCACGTAGCGGTCGATGGCCTTGTTGAGGTCGCGCGCACGGTGCAGGCCGAAGGTGGCGATCCATACATACCCGGAAATGCCGCGGCGGCGGGTGGGCAGCAGCGCCACCAGCGGGCCCAGGATCGGGGTGGCCAGCAGCGCGGCCAGCAGCCGCAACGGGTTGCGCTTGATCAGCCAGGCAAACAGGTGGCTGCCCGAGTCACCGTCGTACAGGGTGTGATCGAAATCGAAGACCACCAGCGGGGCGTCGTCGCGCGGCGTTGGGTAGATCGCAGTCATGCGCTGAAGAATAGCTGACGCAGGCCCTCGCCGGGCTCTTCCACCCGCATGAACGCCTCACCGACCAGGAAGGCATGCACGCCGGCGTTGCGCATCAGGCTGACGTCGTCGGCGCCGAGGATGCCGCTTTCGGTCACCAGCAGGCGATCGCGCGGCACCGCCTGGCGCATGTCCAGGGTGGTCTGCAGCGAGACCTCGAAGGTGCGCAGGTTGCGGTTGTTGATGCCGATCAGCGGCACCGGCACCTGGATGGCGCGCTCGAGCTCGTCGATGTCGTGCACTTCCACCAGCACGTCCATGCCCAGCTGCATCGCCAGGTCGGACAGTGCGGCCAGCTGGCGGTCGTCCAGCGCCGCCACGATCAGCAGGATGCAGTCGGCGCCGAGCACGCGCGCCTCGTACACCTGGTAGGCGTCGATCACGAAGTCCTTGCGCAGCACCGGCAGCGTGCACGCGTCGCGGGCCTGCTGCAGGTAGGCATCGCTGCCCTGGAAGAAGTCCACGTCGGTCAGCACCGACAGGCAGCTGGCGCCGCCGAACTCGTAGCTGACCGCGATGTCGGCCGGGTGGAAGTCGGCCCGGATCACGCCCTTGGACGGGCTGGCCTTCTTCACCTCGGCGATCACCGCCGGGTTGCCGGCGGCGATCGAGGCGCGCAGCGCGTCGGCGAAGCCCCGCACCGGCGGCGCCTGCTCGACCCGGGCGATCAGCGCCTCCAACGGCACCTGCGCGCGGCGCGCAGCCACTTCTTCGGCCTTGCGGGCCAGGATGGTGTCGAGGATGTCGCTCTTGTCGCTCATGTCAGTCAGGGTCCTTCAGGCCGGCCATTATCGGCCAGCCATGGGCAAAGCGTGAAACGGACGGCTCAGCCGTCCGCGCGGATGCGCTGGGTGGCCGCCACGTACTGCGCCATACGCGAACGGGCGCTGCCGTCGGCAATGGCCGCCCGGGCGCGGGCCAGACCGTCGGCGATGCTGTCGGCCACGCCGGCCACGTACAAGGCCGCACCGGCGTTGAGGGCCACGATATCCAGCGCCGGGCCGGGCTGGTTGTCGAGCACCGCGCGCAGCATGGCAATGGACTCTTCCGGGTTTGCCACCTTGAGGTTGCGACTGGCCGACATGGCAATGCCGAAGTCTTCCGGGTGGATCTCGTACTCGCGCACCTTGCCGTCGCGCAGCTCGCCCACCAGCGTGCCGGCGCCGAGCGAGATCTCGTCCATGTTGTCGCGGCCCCACACCACCAGCGCGCGCTCTGCGCCCAGCTCGCGCAGCACGCGTGCCTGGATACCGACCAGATCGGGGTGGAACACGCCCATCAGCACGTTGGTGGCGCCCACCGGGTTGGTCAGCGGGCCCAGGATGTTGAAGATGGTGCGTACGCCCATCTCACGGCGCACCGGTGCCACGACCTTCATCGCCGGGTGGTGCATCGGCGCGAACATGAAGCCGATGCCGGTCTCGGTGATGGCGCGGGCCACCTCATCCGGGCGCAGGTCGATGACCGCGCCCAGCGCTTCCACCGCATCGGCGCTGCCGGACTTGGACGACACGCTGCGGTTGCCGTGCTTGGCCACCTTGGCCCCGGCCGCCGCCACCACGAACATCGCGCAGGTGGAGATGTTGAAGGTGTGCGAGCCGTCGCCACCGGTCCCCACGATGTCCACCAGGTGGGTCTTGTCGTCCACCGGCACGGCCAACGCCAGCTCACGCATTACGGTGGCCGCGCCGGCAATTTCGCCCACCGTTTCCTTCTTGACCCGCAGGCCGGTGAGGATCGCGGCGGTCATCACCGGCGAGACGTCACCGCGCATCACCTGGCGCATCAGGTCGACCATTTCGTCGAAGAAGATTTCGCGGTGCTCGATGGTGCGCTGCAGGGCTTCCTGGGGGGAGAAGGTCATGCGGGGTCCTTTGTGGTGCGGGTGCGGCGCGCTCAGCGCTGCAGGAAATTCTTCAGCAGGGCGTGGCCATGCTCGGTGAGGATCGACTCGGGGTGGAACTGCACGCCTTCGACCGGGTGCTCGCGGTGGCGCAGGCCCATGATCTCCTCGACGCTGCCGTCCGCGTTCTCGGTCCAGGCGGTCACTTCCAGGCAATCCGGCAGCGTGGTCTTGTCCACCACCAGCGAGTGGTAGCGCGTGGCCTGGTAGCGGTCCGGCAGGCCGGCGAACACGCCACGGCCCTCATGCCGGATCGCGGAGGTCTTGCCGTGCATGATGTTCCCGGCGCGGATCACATCGCCGCCGTAGACCTGGCCGATGCTCTGGTGGCCCAGGCACACGCCCAGGATCGGCGTGGTCGGGCCGAGCCGGCGGATCAGCTCCAGCGACACGCCCGCTTCGTTGGGCGTGCACGGGCCGGGCGAGATCACGATGCGCTCGGGGGCGAGCGCGGCGATCTCATCGACGCTCAAGGCGTCATTGCGCACCACCTTGACCTCGGCGCCCAGCGTCTGCAGGTACTGCACGAGGTTGTAGGTGAAGCTGTCGTAGTTGTCGAGCATCAACAACATGGTCAGGGTCCGTCTTGAATGAGGAAAATGGCGTACACGTTTTCGGTGTACGTGATGGGCGCGGCGGTGAGCAGTTCGCCGCCCGACGACGCGCGATAGCGCGATCCGGTCACGGCCACCTTGTCCAGCGTTGCGCTTTCTCCGCCGGAGCCGAAGCCATCCCGGCCGGGCGTGCCCCAGGTGCCGGCCTGCACGCCATAAGCGAAGTTCGGCGCGACGTCGGAAATGCTGTACAGACCGGTGATCTTCGTGCCGTATGCGCCGGCCAGGCCCTTGGCCGATTCGCGCGTCTGCGCGGCAGCCTCGGCCTTCAGTTCGCCACGCAGGCGGCTTTCACCCGAATACGTGGGTTCAGCGGTACTGACCTGAACCTCGCGGCTGGCCTTCAGCTCGCCCAGGAAGGCTTTCAGGGCCTGCGCGTCCGAGAATTCGGCCTTCAGGTCGCGCCGGGCGGCGGTGCCGTTGAACACCTCCTCATCGTTGCGATAGCGCGTAGAGGGCGCGATGCTCAGGTTGGCGGCGCGCACGCTGTCGTCGATGGCGCCATGCTGGGCAAACAGCTGCAGCACCCGCTCCGCGTTGGCCTGTACACGGGCGCGGGCGGTGTCGGTCTGCATGTCGATCGATTCCAGCGCCACCTTCACCGTGAAGCGGTCCGGCATCACCGTGCGGGTGGCACTGCCCTTGACCAGCAGATGGGGCTGCGAGGGAATGGTATTGGCCTGCGCCCACACGTTCGGGGCCACCATGGCCAGCGTCGACGACAACAGCAATGCGCTCAGCAGCTTCATGCGGTATTCCTTGTCTTTGTTGAGGAAGGGTGGCCGTGTACGACGGTCGATGAACAGACGGGTCGGATCCGCAGCGACAGCGCATGCGGCCCCCTGCCGCACGCAGCCGGAGGCCGCGTCGGGGAACAAGCACTTTGCTGGGGTACGCCATGGTGCAGCACTGCATCAGCTCCTGTTTGAGGGAGCCGCCGTGCCGGGGAGCGTTGAACTGGATCTTGCCCGCCGATACGGCGGCAAGGTGCGGTCCGGGACCGCGACGACCTGCCGCTTCCTATTGGAAGCGCCACCACTTGGCTACGTTGTTCAGCGCGGTGCGGGTCATGGGATAACTCGGGTTTCAGACTGTATGGAGAAGCCGGGCTAGGGCTGCCTCTCAAGGGTATCAGATCTCTGGCGCAATGGCGCGGGGTCACACGGCCTGTGTTGGCCGCGCACCGCCCAGGCGCATAGGGGCTGCGCGCCCCCCGTCCGTGATCTGGCCAGCAGATCGCGCGCGCTCCACTTGCGAGCACGATGCTGTGCCCCTACCGTGTCCGCACTTCAAGGAATGTGGGAGACGCCAGGATGGCGCGACTGTTCATCGTTGTGGGCGACAGTCTCAGTGGTGGCGGCACCGTGGTGAGCGGCTCGCCGTTTACCGATATCGATGGATCGGCCATGGCTCGCGTGGGCGACCGGGTCATCTGCAAGACCCACGGCCCAGGCTCGATCGTCTCCGGCGATGCCCGGCGCGAATGCATCGAGCATTCCGCATCTCGATTCCCTTGCCATCTCGAACTGATGTGGACATTCGGGCACCCCGGTAGTGCCGACCGCTGAAAAGCCGTCGCCGACGCACCCACGGAGACTGACGTGATCGTTGAGGAAGCACGCGTGGCCCGTCGCCATCGAGGCCCAGGAATTCTTGACGACAGCGATCGGGAGAAGAATCAAATGCACCGTTACCTAGCCCTGGGATGCGCCGTTATGTTCAGCACCTGTCTTTCCGCCAAGGAGCGAGCAATGGAGTACGACCCCGACTTTTCGGTAAATGTAGTCTGCAGAGACAATCCGAAGTGCTTTTTCACACACAGGGATCTCCACTTCGACGTTGTCATCAAGAACAACAAAGAAGCGACGATCCAGCTCCCCTTGGAGTTCATGCGCAATGTCGGACCGATGCTGACACTCCACGACAACCGCTCGAGGCGCTCCAAGACCATCCCACTCGGCATGCCCGATGCGGCGCTTCTGTCAAACCTGACGATCGTTGGACCTGGCCAGTCCGTGTCCATCCCCTGCTACATAGGCGCTGCAACCCTAGAGAGAATGGGCGGCACGGCGGCCGATGTAACCGCCGTGGTCAAGATCGGCGCACCGCTGGCAAAGTCAACCGAATTTCACATTATTGGCCGCGTGGATTTCCGCATTACGGGCACCGACGTTTCCAAACATCAGCTGCCAGGCAACGAGCTCTAGCCGGCCCCAGCGACTCCATCTACGCCACTCTTCGTCGCCCTACCCCCATCACCCGAGCGATCATAAGGGGATGGCCTATTGCCAGGATGGGTCAATTGCCGACCATGAAAAGCCGGAAGAAGTGTAGATTGCACGGCTGCCTCGTTCTTTTCGCAAGCATGCTTTTCTGTTGCGAGGCCGCCCCCGGAAAATCAACCACGCAGGCAGGCACCGGCTTCGTGGTGAGCGCCCTTTGCGGAGGAACTTCCCCATGCATGTTCAACAACAAAGACAACGTTCGCTTCGAGATCACGATCAGGAATACTCAGAAGAAACCTGTCCAGCTCCCTCTTGAGTTCATGCGCAGCGTGGGTCCCCGCATCGTCCTGCATGACAACCGTGCTCGGCACAGCAGGAAGCTGTCGCGGAACATGCCAAACGCCGCATTGCTGTCGAACGTCACGGTAGTGGCGCCCGACCAGTCTGTTTCGATATCCGGCCTCATCACCCGGTACGAGCTTGAAGCGTTTGGCGGGCGGCACCTGGACGTGACCGCAGAGGTGTCAATCAATGCGCCAACGGACGGCAGCAGTAATTTTCGGCCGATGGGCACTGCGACCCTACGGATCATCGGTGCCGATGTGGCGCAGGCTCTGGATCCTGCGCGCCGGTGACATAAGGTTGGCAGGCGGGGGGAGTATCGAGTGAGGCGTCAACTACTCTTCTGCTTCGCAATGAGCGTCAGTGGCCTACTCAGTGCGGAAGATCGCCCCATGGACAGCAATCCAGACTTCGACGTATCTGCCGCCTGCAAGAACCAAACGCCCTGCGTTTTCAGGTCGCGCAACATCCATTTCGACGTCTTCATCAAGAACAAGACGGACGCCCCGATCCAGCTGCCGTTGGAGTTCATCCGCCATGCCGGTCCGATGGTCAAGCTGCGTGACAACCGCAGCCCCCGCTCCCTGATCCAGCCGACGCACATGCGAGATGGTGCCTTGCTGTCGAACCTGACGGTGCTGGCGCCTGGCCAGTCTATCGCCGTTGCGGGACTGATCGACGCGTCCTACCTGAGAAACTGGGGTGGCGCCTCAGCGGATGTAACCGCCGTTGTCACGCTCGGCGCTCCACTGGGTGAGGCGTCCGAGTTCCAGCTTATCGGCACCACTCAGTTCCGTATTGTGGGCATTGACGCTGCAAGCAAAGCCGGCAGGCAAGACGAGCACTAGTTCCAGCACTACACGCGGCTAGGGCCGCTGTGCATTCATACGTGCCGCCACGTGCGCTCATCAAGCGTTGTGGCGGCACGATTGAGGGGCGCCGCTGGAGCGCGCCGACTTACAGGCCCTTGGCCGCCTGCGCCACAGCACGGAAGAGCGCGCGCCCCTTGTTCATCGTCTCGTCCCATTCCTTGCCGGGATCGGAGTCGTACACGATGCCGGCACCGGCCTGCACATGCAGGCGGCCGTCCTTGATGACGGCGGTGCGGATCGCGATGGCGGTGTCGGCATCGCCATGCCAGCCGATGTAGCCGATGCTGCCGGCATAGACGTTGCGTTTGATCGGCTCCAGCTCGCGGATCACTTCCAGCGCGCGGATCTTCGGGGCGCCGCTGACGGTGCCGGCCGGGAACGTCGCACGCAGCACGTCGGCGTAGCTCAGGCCCGGCTGCAGCTTGCCGGTCACCTCGCTGACGATATGCATGACGTGGCTGTAGCGCTCGATCACGAACTGCTCGCCCACTTCCACCGTGCCCGCCTGCGAGACGCGGCCGGCATCGTTGCGCCCCAGGTCGATCAGCATCAGGTGCTCGGCGCGCTCCTTGGGATCGGCCAGTAGTTCGGCTTCCAGGGCGTTGTCTTCGTCCACCGTGGCCCCGCGCGGGCGGGTGCCGGCGATCGGGCGCACGGTGACGTTGCCATCCTGCAGGCGCACCAGGATCTCGGGCGAAGAGCCCACCACCTGCACGTCGCCGGTGTCCAGGAAGTACATGTACGGCGACGGATTCAGCGCGCGCAGCGCCCGGTACACATCCACCGGGCGTGCCTTGAACGGCACGCTCAGGCGCTGGCTGAGCACCACCTGGAAGATGTCGCCGGCGCGGATGTATTCCTTGGATTTGTCGACCGCGGCAATGAAGCCCTCGCGGGTGAAGCCGGACACGAAGTCGTTCTCGTCGAGCACGTCGCGGGTGATCGGTGCCGGATAGCCCGCGCCCGGTGCACGCAGCTTGGCCACCAGCGCATCGAGCTTGGCCTGTGCCTGGTCCCACGCTCCGGGCTGGCCCGGGTCGGCGTGCACGATCAGGTACAGGCGGCCCTTGAGATTGTCGAACACCGCCAGCTCTTCGGAGTGCAGCAGCAGGATGTCCGGCGTGCCCAGTTCGTCGCGGCCGCGCGGCGGTGCCAGGCGCGGCTCGATGTAGCCGATGCACTCGAACCCGAACCAGCCCACCAGGCCGCCGGTGAAGCCCGGCAGGCCGGCCAGCTTGGGCACCGAATGGGCGCTGCGCAGCGCCTCGACTTCGGCGAACGGGTCGGCCACCTCACGGGTTTCGACCACCTGGCCCGATTCGCTGACGGTCAGGGTGTGGCCGTGGAAGGCATACACCCGGCGCGCCGGCAGGCCGATGATGGAATAGCGCCCGAAGCGCTCGCCACCCTCGACCGATTCAAACAGATAGGTATGCGGGCCGTCGGCAAGCTTCAGATAGACCGAAAGCGGCGTGTCCAGGTCGGACAGCACTTCGCGGACGACGGGGATGCGGGTGTGGCCTTCAGCGGCCTGCTGCTGGAACTGCTCGAACGTGATCAAGACGACTTTCCTTCCGGGATGCGGCGGGGGTGGGACGGACGACGGCAACAGGCCACCATCGCCACCAACGGCGAGCGGAAGAAAGGGTATGCGGGGTCGTCAGAATGGACACCCGGTGACTGTATCGCAGCTGGGGGTGCCAGGGAAACCCTGGCGGCCCGCCACGTTCGGTCAGGGCGGCGACAGCAGGTGGCTGCCCGGGTGCAGGTGCATGCGGACCCGCGCGGCCACGCATTCGATGCGGAAATGGCGGGCCTTCACCGGCTCGCCGTCCAGGTTGAGGGTGATTGGCTGGTCGGCCTCGATCTCCACCCACGGCGCGCGGGTACGATGGGCCACCTGCTCCAGCGCCCCCTGCTTGCCGCCCTTGAGCAGCGCGCCGATGGTCGAGGCGACTTCGCCGGTGAGTTCGGGAATCACGGTGACATCGAGCAGGCCGTCGTCGATCACCGCATCCGGACACAGCACCTGCCCGCCGCCGGCTTGGCGCCCGTTGCCGATGCCCAGCGCGATGAAGCCCCCCTCCCAGTCGAAACCCGGCGCGCGCAGGCGTGCACGGATCGGGTCGATCCGGCCCAGCCGCGAGATGCCGGTCACCAGATAGGCCAGGCCGCCGAGCACCTTCTTCAGGCCTTCGTCGGTTTCCACCGTGACCTCGGTTCCGAACCCGCCGCTGGCCACGTTGGCACACCACCAGCGCTTGCCGTCGGCATCGATGTTCAGCAGGTCGACCGGGCGGGCGGCCTCCTGCGCGATCAACGTCAGTGCTTCCAGCGGCGCATCGGGAATGCCGGCGGCGCTGGCGAAATCATTGGCGGTACCCAGTGGAACCAGCCCCAGCGAAGGCAGCACGTCGGCGGGCTCCGGCCGGTGCGCGAGGGTCTCGGCTACTTCGCTCAGGGTGCCGTCACCACCGGCGGCGATGATGGTATCCACGCCGTGGTCGATCGCCTCGGCCACGTAGCGCTCGGCGTCGCCGTCCTCCCAGGTCACCCGCACCTCCAGCTGCACACCGCGCTCGCGCAGGGCGTGCACGGCCTCGCGCAGATCCGTGTTGCCGGTGGACTTGCCGTTGAGGATCAGACGCCAGCGGGTACGGCTCATGCAGCACTTCCACGAGAGGGGGAGGCGCAGGCTAGCAGGGCCGCCGTCGAGGCCGGTGAACGTCATCAAACGGTCACCGAAGGCCCGGAGAATGAAAGGCCATAGCAGGGACGATGGATGGAGGCAGGATCAGCCTCCGAGTATTCCCAGGGCCGCATCCGTGAGGGTGCGGCCCTTTTTGCTCTCCGTGGCACCGCCCGCCCCTACCCCGTCACACTCTTGCGCGCTCCTTCCACGCTACGTCCCAAAATGCGCACGGCCTCGTGGAACAGGCCACCGGTCACCGCTAACGTCTTGGGCCGGCAACTACCGAGCACTGCTGATGGACTGGCAAGCGATGTTGAACGAGCTCAATCAGGCGATTCTGGACAACCTGGCGAACAGCGCACCCGATGTACTGAGAGACCGCATCAATGGGCCGGCCGAAGAGCAGGAGCGATTCCAGCGTGTTGTCACGGCCACCAAGGAGGCGCTGAGCGGGGAACGACAGTGGTTCGGATGTCCCGGGGCGTCCGAACAGGAAATATCAGCACGGGAGGCCCACCTGGGTGTGGCCTTTCCTGACAGCTATCGCGCGTTCCTGAAGGCATCCAATGGCTTCATTATTCCGGGTAGCTTCAACGGCCCATTGCTGCCGGTGTCGGAAGTGCAGCTGTTTGGCGAAACGAATGCGTGGATATGCGAACTGTGGGCGGAAGCCGATTACCCAGAGATCACAGCGGAGAGCCGCTTGAAGGGGTTGATCCGGGTCTCGTCCACCGGGCTGTGGGACAGCGACTACCTGCTGGTTGAACCAATGCCCCCAACCGCTGACTGGCCATACACGGCCTACTGCTATGACCGCATGGGCGTGAACGAGCTGGAGACCTTCGCGGACGTCATTGCCGGAGAGATCCGGTGGCAGAAAAGCATGGCGGGCGCTGGGTGACGACGTGGAGCAGCGCGCGGGTCGGCCCGGTCGGATCACGTCGCGTGTGCTTCTAGGTACGGAGTTTCCCGCCCTCTACATGCGGAATGCTGGCGATCTTCTGCTGGGACAGCCCTGTGGCCTTTTGAATCGCATGCCCGTCCACGGGACACACATGGCGCTCTCGCGATGGGCTGCATTCGCCTTTCAGACGTTCATCGGCTTCCGCCACGCTTCCCATCAGCTCGGCAAAAAGTTGCGTGTCCATGGTCATGTCGAACTCCCGATCCAGGCGCGTGTGAACGCAGGCGTTTCGATGAAGATCGTTGCCGGAATATACGCCAATGGCGTACATCAACCCGCAGCAAACGCCTTCAACGCCTCACCTTCCATCCGGTACACCGTCCACTCGCTCTGCGGCTTCGCGCCGGCCGCTTCATAGAACTTGATCGCCGGTTCGTTCCAGTCCAGCACCGACCATTCGAACCGCCCGCAACCTTCAGCCACGGCGATGCGTGCGATGTGCTGCAGCAGCGCCTTGCCGGCACCGCTGCCGCGGTTGTCCGGGCTGACGTAGAGGTCCTCCAGGTAGATGCCGTTGCGGCCCAGCCAGGTGGAGTAGTTGTAGAAATACACGGCGTAGCCGATGGCCGCGCCGTCGGCTTCGCAGATCAGCGCGTGCGCCTTGGCATCGGGCCCGAACAGGCTGGCGCGGATGCCGGCCTCGTCGGTCTGCACCGACGACTCGGCCTTTTCATAGATCGCCAGTTCGCGGATGAAGCGCAGGATCAGCGCCGCATCGTCGGCGGTGGCCACGCGGAGGGTCACAGTGGCCACCGTCATGGCTCAGCCTCGCGCCTGGGCGACGTTCTGGCGCATCTGCGCGATCACGTCCTGGTAGCTGGTCTTGGCGTTGAAGATCGCCGAGCCGGCCACGAAGGCATCGGCACCGGCGGCGGCGATCGCCCCGATGTTGTCGGCCTTCACTCCACCGTCGATCTCCAGGCGGATGTCGCGGCCGCTGGCATCGATCTTCTGGCGGACCACGCGCAGCTTGTCCAGCGCCGACGGAATGAACGCCTGGCCGCCGAAGCCCGGGTTGACCGACATCAGCAGCACCAGGTCCAGGTCGTCAAGCACCCAGTCCAGGATGTCCACCGGGGTGCCGGGGTTGAGCACCAGGCCCGGCTTGCAGCCCAGCGAACGGATCAGCTGGATGGTGCGGTGGACGTGGCGCGAGGCTTCCGGGTGGAAGCTGATGTAGGTGGCACCGGCCTCGGCGAAGTCCGGGATGATGCGGTCCACCGGCTCCACCATCAGGTGTACGTCGATCGGCGCGGTGACCCCGTGCTTGCGCAGGGCCTGGCAGACCATCGGCCCGATGGTCAGGTTGGGCACGTAGTGGTTGTCCATCACATCGAAGTGCACCCAGTCCGCACCGGCGGCGAGCACGTTGTCCACTTCCTCACCCAGGCGGGCAAAATTGGCGGACAGGATGGAGGGGGCGATGATGCAGTTGGACATGGCCGGGGCCTTCAGTACTTGGAAAGGGGCGCCCTGCGCGCGCTCAGCGCTTGCGCAGGGTCTTGATGCGGTCGTAGGCGGCGTTGAGCTGGCGCGACTTGCGCTCGGCCTGCTGGCGCAGCTCCGGGGCGGCGCCGACCACCTTGTCGGGGTGGTACTGGGACATCAGCCGCCGGTAGGCCAGGTCGATCTCGGCGTCGGTGGCCTCGGAGGTCAGCCCCAGCTCGCGGTAGGGGTTCTCCTTGTTCAGGCGGAACCAGTCGGCGTCGAAGGCATGCCCGAGCAGCAGCCCGACCACGGCACCAAACAGCGGATTGGGCCTGAACAGCAGGGCCCCGGCGATGAATCCGAGCAGTTTTCCGTACCAGCGCATGGGGGTCTGGGCGGCCGTGGCAACAAAGGAGCCTCATTTTACGTCACAGCGGGCCCAACCCGCTTTACACTAGGCCGCCCGCTGTCTGTGCGGGCCCTCAGGGTCCCTTGGACGGCTGTCATGACAAGCCCCAGGAGTGCCCGTGCCGACCACGTTGTTGCAATCCGATCTCCCCGGCCTGCCCTTGCGCCATCGCGGCAAGGTGCGTGATGTTTTTGACATTCCGCGCGACCGGCTCCCCGCCGGCACGCCGCCGGGGGAGTACCTGCTGATGGTCGCCACCGACCGTCTGTCGGCCTTCGACGTGGTGCTGCCTGATCCGATCCCGGGCAAGGGCGAAATGCTCTGCCAGGTGTCGAACTTCTGGTTCGCCAAGACCGCCCACCTGATGCCCAACCACCTGACCGGCATCGACGTGGCCAGCGTGCTGCCCGACGGCGTGGACCCGGCCCTGTACGCCAAGCGCGCGGTGGTCACCCGCAAGCTCAAGCCGGTGCCGGTGGAAGCGATCGCCCGCGGCTACCTGATCGGCAGCGGCTGGAAGGATTACCAGCGCACCGGCAAGGTCAGCGGCATCGACCTGCCCGATGGCCTGCGCCAGGCCGAGCAGCTGCCGGAGCCGATCTTCACCCCCTCGACCAAGGCCGCCGTGGGCGACCATGACGAGAACATCGATTTCGATGCGATGGTGAAGGCCGTGGGTGCGGATCTGGCCGAGCGCGTGCGGGATGCCACCCTGCGCATCTACAAGTTCGCCGCCGACTACGCCCGCGAGCGCGGCATCATCCTGGCCGACACCAAGTTCGAGTTCGGTACCGATGAAGACGGCCGCCTGTACATCATGGACGAGATGCTGACCCCGGACTCCTCGCGCTACTGGCCGGCCGACGAGTACGAGGTGGGCAGCAGCCCGCCGAGCTACGACAAGCAGTTCGTGCGCGACTACCTGGAAACGCTGGACTGGGGCAAGACCGCCCCGGGCCCGACCATCCCGGCCGACATCATCGAGCGCACCCGCGCCAAGTACGCAGAAGCGCTGCAGCGCCTGGCGGGGATCAACGTCGACTGATTCGCCCGCGCCCCCGGCCGTGATGGCAGGGGGCGCCCGGGCCGGGGTCGACCCGGGCATGGGTCGACCGCCGCGAACGTTGGTCGCCTGTCGCATGTAGAGTCGACCGTTGGTCGACTGCCGCAGACGTTGGTCGCCTGTCGCGGGTAGAGTCGACCGTTGGTCGACTGCCTCGGACGTTGGTCGCCTGCCGCGCGCAGCGCCAGGGATGTTGTCTGGGCGAGGCGCAGCCGACCAACGGTCGGCTCTACCCGTCGGGGCGGTATGCTGTGCCGATCCTGGGAGGGACCATGACCACCACCACCGTCGCGCGCCCGATCGACCGCTACTTCGCCAGCTATTCCGACGACCACCGCAATGTGCTCAACCAGCACATCCACGTGGTGGCGGTGCCGGCGATCCTCTGGTCGGTGGTGGCCCTGCTGTGGTGCCTGCCGCCGCTGGTGACCTGGTTCCAGAACGGGATCTGGTCGGCCTTTGCGATGTTTGCCGCGTGGTGCTTCTACAACCGGCTGTCGCGTGCGCTGGGCATCGGCATGCTGGTGCTGTTGTTCGTGTTCGGCTGCCTGTGCCGCCTGCTGGAGGCCGAAATCGGCCTGCACAACCTGCTGTGGGTGGCCATCGGCGTGTTCGTGGTGGCCTGGATCGCGCAGTTCATCGGACACAAATTTGAAGGGCGCAAGCCGAGCTTCCTGACCGATCTGACCTACCTGCTGATCGGGCCGGCATGGGTGATGGCCAAGCTGTACCGGCGGTTGGGTGTGGCTTACTGAGTGCCCCGTGCCGACCAACGGTCGGCACCTACCTGGTTTTTTCGGCACCTACTTGGCTTTTTCGGCACCTAGCCGGTTTTCGGCAGCGACCCTGGTTTTTTCTGAACGAGATCGATGCTCACCGGCGCGCGACGCGGGGGCGTCCAGCATCGTCGTGGACGGGCCGTGGCGTGCATCCGGCGTTCATCTTCGTGCAGGGCGCAGGCCCTGCGGTTGCTGGCTTCGGACCCGTTCGAGGGGCCAGATCCGGCAAAGTCGAGCGCGCCGTTCCATACGCCCGTCAGCGGTCTCGAATGGGCACGATACGAGGGTGGAAAAAATGAATCACGCACGTTACATGCAATTGATGGCGTATTCGGGTGTATCGGCAGCAATTGCCTGCCTGTTAGACTGAACGACCTGCTCGTGAATCGCGTATTCCCTGCATGAATCCCAGCCTGATCCTGCTGCTCGCCCTGCCGTTCCTGATGGCCGTGGCGGTCGCCTCATTCCGCCGCACCTCCCGCTCCACGGCTGCCTGGTTGGCCGCGGCCGCCCCGTTGGGCGGACTGGTGCTGTTGGCCACCATGACCCCGACGATCATGGACGGCGGCATTGTCCGCAGTTTCGGCAGCTGGCTGCCCCAGATCGGGCTGGCCTTCTCGCTCCGCCTGGACGGCCTGGCCTGGATGTTCGCCGGCATGGTGCTGGCCATCGGCGCGCTGGTGGTGATGTACGCCCACTACTACCTCAGCGCGCGCGACAGCGCCCACCGCTTCTACTGCTACCTGTTGCTGTTCATGGGCGCCATGCTGGGCATGGTGCTGTCGGGCAACCTGTTACTGCTGATGGTGTTCTGGGAAATGACCAGCATCAGCTCGTTCCTGCTGATCGGCTTCTGGTCGCACCGCCAGGACGCCCGCGAGGGCGCGCGGATGGCCCTGGTGGTCACCGGCGGCGGCGGCCTGGCCCTGCTCGGCGGCGTGCTGCTGATCGGCCGCATCGTGGGCAGTTTCGAGCTGGATACGGTACTGGCCAGCGGCGATCTGATCCGTGCCAGCGCGCTGTACCCCTACGCGCTGTTCCTGGTACTGGCCGGCATCTTCACCAAGAGCGCGCAGTTCCCGTTCCACTTCTGGCTGCCGCACGCCATGGCCGCGCCCACCCCGGTGTCGGCGTACCTGCACTCGGCGACGATGGTCAAAGCCGGCGTGTTCCTGCTGGCGCGGCTGCATCCGGCGCTGGCCGGCACCGACCTGTTCTTCTATACGGTCAGCGGCATCGGCGCGATCACCCTGCTGATCGGCGCCTGGAACGCCATCTTCCAGCATGACCTGAAGGGCCTGCTGGCCTATTCGACAATCTCGCACCTGGGCCTGATCACCATGCTGTTCGGCCTCTCCAAGCCGATGGCAGTGGTGGCCGGCGTGTTCCACATCCTCAACCACGCCACGTTCAAGGCCTCGCTGTTCATGGCCGCCGGCATCATCGACCACGAAACCGGCACCCGCGACATGCGCAAGCTGGGCGGGCTGCGCCGGTTGATGCCCTTCACCAGCGCACTGGCGATCATCGCCTCGCTGGCCATGGCCGGCATTCCGCTGCTCAACGGCTTCCTGTCCAAGGAAATGCTGTTTGCCGAAGCACTGGACGCCGGCGGCCCGGAAACGATGCGCGTGCTGATGTCCATCGCCGCGCTGCTGGCCGGCGTGTTCGGCGTGGCCTACAGCCTGCGCTTCGTGCACGACACGTTCTTCGGCAAGGGCCCGCACGACCTGGACCGGGTGCCGCACGAGCCGCCGCGCTTCATGAAGGTGCCGGTGGAGATCCTGGTGGTGGTGTGCGTGGCCGTCGGCGTGGCCCCGGCCATCACCATCGCCCCGGTGCTGCACGCGGCCGCCTCCTCGATCCTGGGCCCGGCGATGCCGGCCTACAGCCTGTCGGTGTGGCATGGCTTCAACACGCCGCTGATGATGAGCATTGCCGGCGTCATTGGCGGCATTGCGCTGTACTTCGGGCTGCGCCGGCTGATCAACCTGCATGCTGTGGTGAGCCGCGCGATCGGCCGCAACATCTTCCACACGCAGCTGGACCTGGTGTTCGGCTTTGCCCACCGCCTCACCCAGGCGCTGGCCAACGGCAGCCTGCAGCGCATGCTGATGGCGCTGGTGGTGGTGGCGATCATCGTCGCGCTGGCCCCGTTCGTGGCCAACCCCGGCTCGCCGAACTGGCCCTCGCCGCAGCCGCTGCCGCTGCTCGGCTGGACGCTGTGGCTTGTGATGATGGCCTGCGCGGTCAGTGCGCTGTTCGTGTACCGGCAGCGCCTGCTGGCGGTGCTGGTGCTGGGCGGCGTGGGCCTGATGGTGTCGCTCACCTTCGTGTTCCTGTCCGCCCCGGACCTGGCGCTGACCCAGCTGCTGGTGGAGATGGTCACCCTGGTGCTGATGCTGCTGGGCATGAACTACCTGCCCGCCCAATCGGCGCCGGAGCATTCGCGCTGGCGCAAGCGCCGCGATGCCCTGATCGCCATCATCGGTGGCGGCGGTCTGGCGGCCGCGGCCTATACCGCCATGACCCTGCCGCCCAACACCATGGCCGGCGAGCTGGTCGCGCGTGCCCTGCCCGAGGCGTATGGGCAGAACGTGGTCAACGTGATCCTGGTGGACTTCCGCGGCTTCGATACCTTCGGTGAGATCACCGTGTTCGGTATCGCCGCCCTGGTGGTGCACGCCATGCTGCGGCGCTCGCGGATGGCACCGGAGCAGATCATGCCGGGCCCGCCGATCAAGCTGCCGGTGCCGGCCGATCTGGCGCAGATCATGTTCCCGCTCACGCTCACCGTGTCGATCTTCCTGTTCCTGCGCGGCCACAACGCCCCCGGTGGCGGCTTCATCGCCGGCCTGGTGCTGGCCGTGCCGCTGCTGATCCAGTACGTGATCCAGGGCACCACCTCGGTGGAGTCGCGGTTCGGCTTCGACTACATCCGCTGCATCGGTGCCGGCCTGCTGATCGCCATCGTCAGCGGCAGTGCGTCGATGCTGTTCGGGGTGCCGTTCCTGACCAGCGGCCACCTGGACCTGCACATCCCGCTCATCGGCGAGGTGCCGCTGGCCAGCGCCATCGGCTTCGATACCGGCGTGTACCTGGTGGTGTTCGGCGGGGCGATGCTGATCCTGTCGATGATGGGCACCATCAAGCCGTCGCGTACGCGCAATGCCCGCAAGGGCGAGATCGATCCCAACCGTCGTTCGGCAAAAACCGGGGAGATGCACTGATGGAACTGGCCCTGGCAAGCGCCATCGGCGTGCTGAGCGCGATCGGCATCTACCTGCTGCTGCGCGCGCGTACCTTCGACGTCATCCTGGGCATGACCTTCCTGTCCTATGCCACCAACCTGCTGATCTTCGCCGGTGGCCGGCTGGTGTCGGGCAAGGCACCGGTGCTGCGCGAAGGCATCGACAGCGACCTGGGCAACTACACCGACCCGTTGCCGCAGGCACTGGTACTGACCGCGATCGTGATTGCCTTTGCGATGACCGCGGTGAGCATCGTGCTGGCCATGCGCAGCCGCAGCGACAACCACAGCGACCACGTCGACGCGCATGAGGAAGAGCAGGACACCGCGCCGGCCGATACCGCGCCGGGCCGGGAGGGCGGCGCATGAACCATGCGGTGATCCTGCCCATCCTGATCCCGTTGTTCGGTGCCGCCTGCTCGCTGTTCGTCGAGCACCGCCGCTACGGGCCCAAGGTGCAGCGCACGGTGGCGTGGACCACGCTGGCCGCGCTGGCCGCCGCGGTGGCCCTGCTGTTCGCGCAGACCGCCGATGGCAGCATCGCGGTGTACCTGCTGGGCGACTGGCCGTCGCGGCTGGGCATCGCGCTGGTGGCCGACCGGCTGTCGGCCTGGATGCTGGTGACCACGCTGCTGCTGGCCATCCCGTGCCTGCTGCATGCGTGCTCGGGCTGGGACCGGCGCGCGCCGCACTTCCACGCGCTGTTCCAGTTCCAGCTGGTGGGCCTCAACGGCGCCTTCCTCACCGGCGACATCTTCAACCTGTTCGTGTTCTTCGAGGTGATGCTGATTGCCTCCTACGGCCTGCTGCTCAGCGGCGGCCGCGGCCTGCGCATGCGCATCGGCCTGCACTACGTGGTGTTCAACGTCACCGCCTCGACCCTGTTCCTGATCGCGCTCGGCCTGCTGTACGCCTCGCTGGGTTCGCTCAACATGGCCGAGCTGTCCCAGCGCATCGCCGAGGTACCGGCCACGCACCTGGTGCTGGTCAAGGCCACCATGGGCTTGTTGCTGCTGGTGTTCTGCAGCAAAGCCGCGCTGATGCCGCTGTACCTGTGGCTGCCCGAAGCCTATGCGCGTGCGCCTGCGGCGGTGGCCGCGCTGTTTGCGATCATGACCAAGGTGGGCCTGTACGCGGTGCTGCGGGTCAGTTCGCTGTGGTTCGGCGACGGTGCCGGCCCGATGGCCGGGTACGGCAGCGACTGGCTGCTGTGGGCGGGCGTGGCCACGCTGGTACTGGGCGGGCTGGGCGTGCTGGCGGCGGCGCGGTTGCGGGTGATGATCTCCTACCTGGTGGTGGTGTCGGCCGCGACGCTGTTCATCGCCTTCGCGGTGCGCACGCCCGAGGTGCTCTCCGCCGGTCTGTACTACCTGCCGCACAGCACCTTCGTGGCCGCCGCGCTGTTCCTGATTGCCGACCTGATCCGCCGCCGTCGTGGCGGGGCCAGTGACCGGAAGGAAATCATCGCGCCGATGCCCGGCAAGCAGACCCCGGCCGTGCTGTTCCTGATCGGTGCGGTGGCCGTGGCCGGTCTGCCGCCGCTGTCCGGCTTCCTGGCCAAGGCCGCCTTGCTGGCCGGCATGCCGGCGCAGTACACCGCCGTGGTCTGGACCGCCGTGCTGGGCAGCAGCCTGATGGTGATCGTGGGCATCACCCGCGCCGGCATCCGCCTGTTCTGGCGCGTGCCGGTGCAGGAAGACGGCGTGCCACCGCCGCGCAAGGCCCCCACCCGCACGGTGGAACTGTTCGCCGCCGCGCTGCTGCTGGTGTATGGCATTGCCATGAGCCTGTTCGCCGGCCCGCTGATGCAGCACACCGATGCGATGGCCACCCAGCTGCTGCACCCCGCCGAGTATGTGGGCGAGCTGCGCGCCACCACGCCGGAGATCCGCCAGCCATGACGCGCAGACCCTCGCTGTACAAGCGCCTGATTCCCTCGCCGTCGCTGAGCGTGATGGTGGTGGCGTTCTGGCTGCTGATGTCCGACAGCTTCACCTTCGGCCAGTTCGTGCTGGGCATGCTGCTGGGCCTGGTGGTGCCGCTGTTCGCCGCGCGCCTGGACCGCGAGTTCGCACGCATCGGGTCACTCAAGCCGGTGCCCAAGCTACTCTGCGTGACCCTGTGGGACATCCTGGTGTCCAACATCCGCGTGGCGATCCAGGTACTGGGCCCGGAACGCCGCATCCACCCCGGCTTCATCTGGTTGCCGCTGGACATCGCCAACATCCATGGCATCGCCGCGCTCACCAGCATGATCACGCTGACCCCGGGCACGGTGTCGGCCGCGTTGTCCGACGACCGTCGCCACCTGCTGGTGCACGTGCTGCACCTGGACGACCCGGACGAGCTGATCCGGCAGATCAAGCACCGCTACGAAGCCCCGCTGATGGAGATCTTCCCATGACCGGTTACACCTTCATCCAGACCACCATGGTGGTGTGCATGCACGTGGTCGGATTGGCCATGCTGCTGGCCACCTGGCGCCTGCTGCGCGGCCCCACCGTGCCCGACCGCATCCTGGCGCTGGATACGCTGTCGGTGACGGCCATCGCCGAGCTGATGCTGTTCGGCATGTACCTCAACTCGGCGGTGTATTTCGAAGCGGCGCTGATCATCGCCATGCTCGGCTTCGGCAGCACGGTGGTGCTGAGCAAGTTCGTGCTGCGCCGGGACATCGTGGAATGATCACCTTCATCCAGATCGTGCTGTCGATCCTGCTGCTGTTCGGCTGCTTCTTCATCCTGGTGGGCGCGTTGGGGCTGGTGAAGCTGTCGACCTTCTTCAAGCGCCTGCACGCCCCGACCAAGGCCAGCACGCTGGGCGTGGGCTGCGTGCTGGTGGGATCGGTGTGTTACCACATCTTCCTGGGCCAGGACCCGCAGCCGCGCGAGCTGCTGATCACCGTGTTCCTGTTCATCACCGCCCCGATCAGCGCACACATGATGGCCAAGGCGGCCTTGTCGCTGATGATGGAAAAGCGCCCCAGCCTGCCCGGCCATGAAACCGCCAAGGAAGAACAGCTGCCGCCCCCGAGACCGGAAGGCGAACAGACCCGGTAGAGCCGACCGTTGGTCGGCTGCTCCAATCCACACCCGGCGTAGAGCCGACCGTTGGTCGGCTGCCGTCAACCCACACCCCCGCGCGTAGAGCCGACCGTTGGTCGGCTGCCCCAATCCACGTCCGGTAGAGCCGACCGTTGGTCGGCTGCTCCCACATCGCGCCCAAAACAGCCGACCAACGGTCGGCTCTACCCCGGAGCGCGACGCCGACGACGCGGCTTCTCAGCCGCCCCAGACCAGCGCCAGCTCCAGCGCCACCCAGCCCAGGAACGCCACCAGCAGCACGCCGCCTTCGCGGCGGCTGACGGTCAGGTCGCCACGCAGCATCGGGTACAGCACCAGCACGAAAGCGATCGCCGCCGGCAGCTCCAGGCGCACGAACGACGCCGGTACGGCCAGCGGCCGCAGTGCGGCCATGCCGCCTACCACCACCAGCAGGTTGAACAGGCTCGAGCCGATCACGTGGCCCAGCACCATGTCGCCCTGACCGCGCCGTGCCGCCGCCACCGCCGCCGCGACCTCGGGCAGCGCGGTGCCAATGGCCACCGGCAACAGGCCCACCAGCAACGGCGACCAGCCCAGCCCCGCGCCAAACACCGGCGCGGCCTGCACGATCCAGCGCGCGCCGTAGTACAGGCACACCCCGGCGAACACCACCCGCAACAGGTTGAGGAACAGGCCGGTGCGGGTCATCGCATAGCCGGCGATGGCCTCGCGCACGGGGTCCGATTCCAGCCGCGCGCGGCGCAGCACGAACACCAGCGACGCCACGAAGCCGAGCAGCAGCAGGCCGCCTTCCCAGCGCGTCACCACGCCGTCCAGGCCGAACACGATCAGCGCCAGGCTCGCCAGCGCCACCAGCACCAGCAGCGGCGACAGCAGCCGCGCGCGCACCAGCAGCGGGGCCGCCAGCGCGGCCAGGCCTAGGGTCAGGCCGACGTTGACGATATTGCTGCCCACCGCGTTACCGAGCGCGAGCTCTTCGGCTCCCACCACGAACGCACGCGCGTTGACCACCAGTTCCGGCAGCGAGGTGCCGAAGGCCACCAGCAGCAGCCCAGCCATGAACGGCGAGGCGCCGAAGCGCTGGGCCAGGCCGGAGGCCGCCTTGACGATCGAATCGCCGCCCAGTGCCAGCAGCAGCAATCCCAGCAGGAACCAAGCAGTGGCAGCAATCATCGACAATCCCCAGGCATCAATGGCCCGATTCTAGAGCCAGACCGCACGCAGGGGGTGAGGAATCGGGCGCCCCTCGGCAGAAGCGGCGCGGCCTGCCCACGGCGCGCGCCGCAGCAGGCTTACGAGCAGCCTTCGACGTAGTCCACCTGCGGCGTCTGGCCGACCCGCCAGGCGCTGACATTGCCGTCGCCGTTGATCTCGAAGTTGATCAGCGCGCCCCCCTCGGTGGCCGGCCGCACGCGCAGGTTGTGGCCCTTCTCGTCGTACTTGTGCGGGGTGACATCGCCGCGGTCGGGGTACAGGGTCTGCAGCTGGCCCAGCGACATACCGACCTTGCCGCCCCCGGGCGCGGTGATGCGGTCGTTGCGCACGTCGTAGCGGACCAGACGCTTGCCTTCGATCATCAGGATCACGTCCTCGGCCTGTGCCCCTTCCGGGCGCAGTGCATGGCAGTAGTCGTCCGGCACCTCGCCCTGCAGCGGCGCCTTCCAGGCGGCTCGCACCTCGTCCAGGGTGCTGCCCAGGGTCAGCGGGCCATAGCCATCCAGCCGCGCCGGGCCGGCGGCGGCCGGGTCCTGCGCTGCGGGCGCTGCAGGC
>LNAP01006447.1_pt1 | contig 27563 bp, 27 predicted proteins | sample 602601 | NCBI WGS metagenome assembly LNAP01 (sample SAMN02440304, study PRJNA202911) | soil metagenome | biome: Subtropical and temperate rainforests or woodlands; isolation source: soil samples (1 kg each in a 20% v/v slurry with milli Q water) were... ... | reverse complement strand
TCGACGAGTTTGTCCGGCTGGAATTTGGAGAGGAAATTGTCGCAGCCGACCTTTTTCACCATCGAGTCGTTGAAGCTGCCGGACAGCGAGGTGTGCAGCACCACGTACAAGCCACGCAGACGCGGGTCGTTACGGATCTCGGTGGTCAGGCGATAGCCATCCATTTCCGGCATTTCCGCATCGGTGAAGACCATCAGCAGTTTTTCGGTCATGTCCTCGCCGGTATCAGCCCAGGCCTTGAGCATGTTCAAAGCCTTCAACCCGTCGCTGGCAATATGCATCTTCACGCCCAGCTGTCCCAGGGTATCGCGCAATTGCGCCAGGGCCACGTTCGAGTCATCCACCAGCAGCACCTCACGGCCACGGGCACGTTCCAGTACCGGATCTTCGAGCTTGTCGCGGGAGACTTTGGCGTTGTACGGGACGATTTCGGCCAGAACCTTTTCGACGTCGATGATTTCCACCAGTTGATCGTCGACCTTGCTGATGGCCGTCAGGTAATGCTGACGGCCGGCGCTGCTCGGGGGCGGCAGGATGGCCTCCCAGTTCATGTTGACGATCCGATCCACGCCACCGACCAGGAAGGCCTGAACCGAACGGTTGTATTCGGTGACGATAATCGTGCTGCCAGGCCCCGGCACCAACGGGCGCATGCCAATGGCCTGGGAAAGGTCGATCACCGGCAGGGTCTGGCCACGCAGGTTGACCACGCCGCACACAAAAGGATGCCGCTGCGGCATCAGCGTCAACTTTGGCAGCTGCAGGACTTCCTGTACTTTAAAGACGTTGATCGCGAACAATTGCCGTCCGGCGAGCCGGAACATGAGAATTTCCAGGCGATTCTCACCCACCAGTTGCGTGCGTTGGTCTACCGTGTCGAGAATGCCGGCCATCAATGACTCCAGGTCTTGTTCGGATGAATTCACTCAAGGAAGGTTATCGGCTGTTTTTGCCGAAGCTTGACCCTCTTTAAAATGCCACGCCCGGCCATTGATGCCACATTAACATCATGCTTTACTGGCGCGGTGATTACATCTGCTGCACTTCTGCGCCCCGCGACCACTGCTCGAGCGAAAGGTTCCCCTGCGTAAGGGATTCCCCTATCAATAATCAGGCGCAACCTGATATTCGCAATATCCGATAGCCATTAATGTGACGCCATTCTCATTGCATGAACGGAGTCAGGCTTTTGTGTGCGATCGCAAGTCAGTGGCCCACCACCCTCTCGTGTTCCCCAGCCTGCTTCCGGGCCAGCCGCTACTCGTTCATCCGACGACTCGGTAATGCCGGAGTTCCGACCGCCCTCGTCGACACACACGATATCCCCTCATTTGACATGACGTTGTGGAGATAAGTATGCCGAACGACCGTAAAGAGTGGGCTCAGCGGCTCACGGGGTTTCTTGTCGAGGCTGAAACACTCCTGGCAAAAACCGAGGAATGCCTGAGTCATCTGCAGTTGATCAGCAATGACAAGGACGCCATCGACTGTTTGCTCAGCACGCTGCTCAAGCTGGCCAACAAGGCTGATGCCCTGGCGTTGGCGGCCGTGTCTGAATTTTCTCTGCATATTCATGGCCTGCTGAACCACGCACAGAACACCATGAGTCTGCACGACGAGGCGCTGAGTGCCCTGAAAGACTGCCTGACCCTGATTGCCTGGCAACTCGAACTCATCGACCAGACCACCGGACAGCTCAGTCTCGACGACAGCGAGCAGGTCACCCTGATCGAAGCCTTTGCCTTTCAGGTCGGCCAAAGCCGGTTTCAACCCCCAGTCAACTCCAGGCCCTTCACCCTCGTATCCTATTCAGAGCGACAGGCCTGAACTTGCCAAACCATGCCGCATGGCGTGTTTTGGTTATCCATACCGCGCTGTAACTTGAGTGCGCACATGTCGCAAATGAATATTTTGTAGCTATAAGCGACACTTTTAAACAACCGGCATTTTGCGACGGCAACAACCCACTTGTTCGATTATGGAAGCATCGTCAAAACGACTGGATTCCTGACTTTTCGGACATACATACGGACGCGACCAACGGTATCTTAGGTGCTACTATGCCGCCTGTTAGTTGACGCCAATTAATGGCAGTGTGATCGCAGCCGAATACAGGTCGCTGCAGTTCGCAGCTGAACTCCTCGGCGCTCCACATAAAAAAACAGGGGCCTGTCAGCCAGCATGACCGGTCAGCCCGCAGCGAACATCCATTGGCTCCATCCGCTATGCACGCCAGCCTCAAGTCAATCGCCACGTGGCCACCCTCCCGAGCAAATGCACGCCTATTCACGCTGTTGCTATGTGCCTGCTCGACCCTCGGCAGTTTGCTGGTCCATGGCTTGTCCATTCCGTTGCCCCTGTCATTGCTGGTGCTCAACGTTGCCGCGCTGACCAGTGTTGCCGTGCAGTACTGCCTCTCGCGCAAATCGATCAAATTCCAGCCTCAGGAACTGGCGGACCGGCTGTTGCAGGTCCAGGAAAACGAGCGTCACCGGCTGAGCCGCGAACTGCATGACGACATCGGTCAATTGCTGACCGCCGCCAAACTGCAAAGCGACTGGCTCAAACGCCGGATGCCCGAAGCGCTCCAGGGACAATGCGCGGTCCTCTGCGACACGCTGGAAGAAACCCTGGCCAAAGTTCGTGACGTATCCGCCATTCTCAATCCCCGGCAGTTGACCAGCCTTGGGCTGGAAGCCAGTCTGCGGGCGCACCTGCTCAAGACCCTGGCCAACACCCCGGTGCACTGGAGCCTGGAATGCCAGCAGCGCCTGACCGGCATACCGGAGGAAATGGCCGTGGCGGCTTTCCGTATTACCCAGGAAGCAGTCACCAACATCCTGCGACATGCCCAGGCCAAGAACCTTCTGGTATGCCTGCAGCGCCTGCCCCAAGGCCTGAAGTTACAGATCAGCGATGATGGTCAGGGTTTCGCGCCCGCAACAGATCCCGGTCGTGAAGGGCAGCGCGGTATGGCCGGGATGTCGGAACGGATCGATCAACTGGGCGGCACACTGTCCGTTACCAGCGAGCCAGGCAAAGGCACTCAAATCGAAGCTCTTTTTCCCTGGGCGCCCCGTGCGCTCGAACGGGCCAGTTCGAATAAGGTTATGCATTGACTTGTAATTTACTACTGGTGGATGACCACTCGCTCATCAGGGCTGGCGTGCGCGCCCTGGTAATGGATCTGCCTGGCTACGCCGTCATCGGTGAGGCCAGTGACGGCTCGCAGCTGCTCGAAATGGTTGGGCATCTGTCCCCGGATATTATCCTGCTGGATATTTCGATGCGCCAAACCGGCGGCCTCGAAGCCTTGCAGCAACTCAAGCGGGTGCGCCCGCAGAGCAAGGTTCTGATCCTCTCGATGCACACCGACCCTGCCCTGATCATGCAGGCGCTGGAGTCCGGAGCCCATGGCTACCTGCTCAAGGACACCACGGCGACCGAACTCGAGCACGCGCTGGAAGCCTTGCGCAACAACGAGCGCTATCTGAGCCCGGCCATTGCCCACACGGTGATCACTCAGGCACTGACCCGAAACCAGAAGCACCCACCCGAACCTGCCGACTCGCACAACCTGACGGCGCGTCAACTGGAAATCCTGCGGTTGATCGTTCGCGGAAAATCCACCCGAGAGATCGCCAACGGCCTGGGGTTGAGCGTCAAGACCGTCGAGACCCACCGTTCGCAGATCATGAAGCGCTTGCAGATCTACGATGTGGCCGGCCTGGTGCTGTTTGCCGTGCGTGAACAAATCATCAGCCTCGATGACTAGGCACTTCACTGTCGCGTAACAACGGCGAATTCTCAGGCAGATGCACGAGTAAAGCCGCTGGGCGAACCGAGAAACGCAGACGGTCCCCTTCCAGCGGCTCACCATCAAGGTTGATGTACAGCCCTTCCGAAACCTTGATCTCGACCCAGGGCAGGCGCGCCCGAACAAACATGCTGTCGATGCCAAAGCCTTCGGTCAGCAGGTTTTTCAAAGTGCCGACCACCTCCTGCGGTGCCGGCAGGATGCTGATATCCAGCAAACCGTCATCAACCAGTGCCTGCGGGCACAATTCCCGCCCGCCTCCGGCCTGCCGACCATTGCCGATGCCCAGTGCCAGCAGATCGCCGCGCCAGTGAAAGTCCGGCCCCTGCAATTCACCGTACGCGGTATGCAGCTCATTGAAGCGTGACAGGCCGGTGAACAGATACGCCGCACCGCCGAGGATTTTCTTCAGATCCTCCGGGGTGTTCGCTGTGACATGACTGCCGAACCCACCGGTCGCCATGTTCAGGAATATCTGCCCATCAACCTCCCCCAGATCAATGGCAGTCGGCACGCTATCAAGCAACTCCAGCGCCTGGTCGGGTTCCAGGGGGACACCCGCCGCACGCGCAAAATCATTGGCGGTACCTAGCGGCATCAGTACCAGGCTGGCTTTTATCGAATGCTGCGCCATAGCTTCGGCAATATCGCGCAAGGTGCCATCGCCACCCCCGGCAATGATGTATCGATACCCGGCCGCCAACGCTTCGCCCACCAGCCTTCGCGCATCACCGGCTTCGCCAGCTCCCAACCTCGCTCACGCTGGCTTTCGACGGCGGTGCGAACCGCCTCGTTGAGCGCTTGCTTGCCATGCAGAATCAATAGCGCCTTGCGATCGGTCATTACTCACCCCCGGTTTGAATGGCATCTGGGAGATGTTGACCGCAAAGGCTCCAGTAAAAGTCGCCAGAAATCGAATTATTTCCAATAGGAAAGTCTTGCCCCCCGCACGGCAGGACTTTTCTTACAACACGTTAGGAATCGGCTCAATTGACCGAAAATCTGAATTGGTAGACTTTGAGGATCCAGCTGGACATCACAAGGACGTGCCATGCAACACCAAAACTTCGCATCACCGGCCATCCTGGTCTTGCCGCTCGCATATAACAAAAATACAGGCCATCAAGCTGAATGCCGCAATAGCACAAAAGCCACGGGAGAAATTGATATGGAACCTCGCGTCACCGAGCTGGAAACACACCTCAAGTGCATACGCCGGGACATTGAAGAAGCCCGGGATGACGTCAAATCCATCAGGCACCGGCTTGTCTATTCCGCCTGCGGAACAGCCGTGATTCTCTGTCTCCTTGGCTGGATCGCCAACAGCCGTTTCGAGCAGATTATTTCATTGCTTCTGGCGCATTGAGCGGCCCCACACACAAGACCCGACTCAATCAACCGGGTCTTGTGTGACAAAGCCGCTGAAGCTATCAGCTCAGAACTTCGCTCAGCGGAATGAAGCAAACGCTATCGCCCTGAACCAGCGTGCGACCTTCCAGGACCTCTACCAGTCCATCAGCCCAGGCAGCGCTGCGCAGAACACCGGAACTCTGGTTTTTGTAGATCGTCGCCCTGCCGCTTTCCAGCCGTCCGCGCAAATATTCACGCCGATTGCCTGGCTGGAGCCAGTCAAACCCTGCCGGCACCTGCACCTTCAGCGGCTCAACGTCTATTACCCCCTGACGGCGCAAGAGATAGGGTCTGGTCAACAAGGCAAAGGTCACGAGGGTCGATGCGGGATTGCCAGGCAAGCCAATCACTGGCACACCGCGAAAATGCCCGAACGTCAGCGGTTTACCGGGCTTGATGGCGAGTTTCCAAAGCGTCAGTTCGCCCTCCTCGCGCAAGGCGATGCCCAGAAAGTCGGCTTCCCCCACCGATACGCCACCGGTCGAGAGGATCAGATCGACATCTTTCAACTCACCTAATCGGGAGCGAGTGGTTTCCAGATTGTCCGGCAGAATTCCCGCGTCGACGACCTCACACCCCAAACGCTGCAACCAGCTACACAACAACACCCGATTGCTGTTGTAGATCTGTCCTGGTCCCAGCGCCTGCCCCGGCTCAATCAACTCGTCGCCGGTAGACAGCACCGCCACGCGCACCTTGCGAACCACCTCCAGCTCAGCGCATCCCAGGGAGGCAGCCAATCCTTGCTCGATCGGCCCCATCTGCGTACCTGCTGGCAGAATCAGCTCGCCAACAGTGGTTTCCTGGCCTTGCGGACGGATGTTCTGGCCTTGGGTCAAGGCTTGAGTGAAACGTACTCGCTCATCGGCCTGAACCTCGGCGTTCTCCTGCATCTCGACGCAATCGGCACCGGCGGGAACAGGCGCCCCGGTGAAAATGCGCGCACAGGTTCCTGGCTGCAACGGATCGGGGGCCTGGCCGGCAAACACCTTCTGACTGACCGGCAACGGCTCTCCCGTCCAGTCGACCATGCGCAAGGCATAACCATCCATGGCACTGTTGGGCCAAGGCGGCAGATCAAGCGTCGATACCAGATCTTGCGCCAGTACACGCCCCTGTACCTGCGCCAACGGCAAGCGTTCACGCTCGACAATCCTTGAGGCCTCGGCCATTTCCAGCAAGCGCGCCAACGCCTGCTCGACAGGCATCAGGCTGCCAGACTTGCCAGGCTTACCCACGGGATTCACAAGGCGCGGCCTGTTTCAAATGAGGCACGAAATTGCACGGCCGATGCCGCGCATCCAGCTGCTCGGCCAAAATGCCGTCCCAAGCGGTGCGCACGGCATTGGTCGAGCCCGGCAAGCAGCAAACCAGCGTGCCGTTGGCCAGACCGGCCAACGCCCGGGACTGAACGGTCGAGGTACCGATATCGGCAACCGAGATCTGACGGAACAGCTCGCCAAATCCATCGACCTGTTTGTCCAGCAGGCACGTGACGGCTTCCGGCGTGCTGTCACGACCGGTAAAACCGGTGCCGCCGGTGATCAGCACCACCTGCACGACATCGTCGGCAATCCAGTTGGCGACTTGCGCGCGAATTTTGTAGAGGTCATCTTTGAGCAACACCCGGGCGGCCAGGTAATGACCAGCAGCGGTCAAGCCATCGACAAAGGCCTGGCCTGAGGTGTCGGTTTCCAGTGTGCGGGTATCGCTGACAGTCAGCACTGCAATATTCAGCGGTGCGAAAGGTACATCAGCCTTGGCTTTCATAGGCTCGTCCAGTTGTAGGAGAAACAGCCCGGTGTTATATCACAGCGCTCCGTTTTTTCGCCGCCCCCATGGAGGCTTGCCATGACCACGAATTCACAATTGCCACCCTGCTCCATTCTGCTCCTGGCGGGCGGCCGCGGCCAACGTATGGGGGGGCGGGATAAAGGGTTGCTGGACTGGCACGGCGAACCGCTGATTGTGCATCTGCATCGCAAGACCCGCCCGCTGACCGATGACCTGATCATCTCCTGCAATCGTAACCCTGAGAAGTACGCCCCCTACGCCGACCAGTTGGTCCACGATGATGAAGGTGACTTCCCCGGGCCGCTGGCCGGTATTCGCGCAGGCCTGAAAGCTGCTCGCCATACCCATCTGCTGGTCATGCCCTGTGACGTTCCGGGCATCGATGCGGCGCTGATCGGCAATATGCGAGAGGCCGCCAACCTGCATCCGGACAAGCCGCTGATGGTGCGGCATGATCACCACTGGGAGCCGTTGTTGTGTGTGATTCCTGTGCTATACAGGGCAGCATTCGAAAATGCCTGGAACGAGGGTGAGCGCAGCCCTGGCCGGTTGATGCGCAATCTCGGCGCGACCGCGCTGCAATGCCCCGACAACGACCCTCGACTGGCAAATCTCAACACGCCAGAACTATTAAGCGGTCATGACACTGTGTCAGACTGATATCGATCAGGAACTTGCGCGGACGCTGCACGTCTCAAGTTCAGCAACCACAGAATTCTTATTCGGAGACACAACTCATGACTCAACGGACCCTCGCCACTTTCATGCTCGCACTGGGCCTTGCCACCCTCGCCGGTTGTGCATCGCCTACAGTGATCACCTTGAATGACGGTCGCGAAATCCAGGCCGTCGACACGCCGCAATTCGACAAGGATTCCGGTTTCTACGAATTCGAACAACTCGACGGCAAGCAGACCCGTATCAACAAAGATCAGGTTCGGACCGTCAAGGAGCTGTAATCCTGGTGCCACCGGATACAGAAAAGCCCGCTTGATGCGGGCTTTTTCATGCCTGGAGAACGGCGCTTCAGGATCGCTTCCTGATCACCATTGCAGGGTGATTTCACTCTCGAACTCACGCGCCTGGCCCGTGACCGGGTCGATAAACTTCAGCCCCTGAGCCAGCAACTTCAAAGGATTGGCGTAGTCATCCTGCGCATCCTTGAGCACCGCGGGGTAAAACGGGTCGTTGCAGATAGCGGCTCCCAACGCAGCCATATGTACCCGTAGCTGATGTTTCTTGCCCGTCACCGGGTAAAGACCATAACGCCAGAGCTCCCCCTGCTTCTCCCTGACTTCGACCGCCGTCTCGGTATTGCTGGCCCCCGGGCCTTCCTGCATGCGGAAAAACGGTTCGCCATCGACCAGTCGGCTTTTATGCACCAACGGAAAAGCCAGGCCGGGCAGCGCCCTTGCGATGGCCTCGTAGCGCTTTTCGATCTGCCGGGTTGGAAACAACGACTGATAAGCCGAACGACTCTGCGGATTGGAGGAAAACAGCACCAGCCCCGCGGTGTGCCGGTCGATGCGATGCAATGGCACCAGGTGCGGATTGTCCAGGCGACGGATCAAGCGCCGGAGCAGCGTTTGTTCGACATATTCGCCAGCCGGGGTCACCGGCAGGAAATGCGGCTTGTCGGCGACCACCAGATGCTCATCCGCGAACAGAATCGACTCGATCACCGGGATCGGTTTTTCATCCGGCACTTCGCGAAAGTAATGAATCCGCAAGCCTTCCCTGTAGGCCAGGTCGAGGGCAATCGGCATGCCCTGCCCATCGAGGACCCGGCCACGGGCAATTCTGTCCAGCCATTGTTCACGACCGATGGCGCTGAAATGCTCGCACAGGCAATCGACAACGGTCTGCCACGGGCCAGGTGGCAAGTAGAGCGTACTGGCCTGACTGTGTGCCGCGGAAAAAGAAGAAGTGGACATACGAAAGCTCTAACCTCAGTGCAGAGCGGCATTATCCAACAGCAAGGGGAATGAACCTAGGGGGCGTTCTCAATTAGTTTTCCCGTCGCGGCGTGAAAACCAATTGAGAGCGCCCCCTAAGATTCCTCAAGCCGTGATCTGCGCGCGCGCCGCCGCTTCGGTGTACTCCTTGAGCCAGCGCAGTACATCGACCGCCTTCATACAGGGCGTACAACAATCCCTGATAACCCACGACATCGAGTTGCCGGTGATAACCCGCGCGTTGAAACAAGGCTTCGATTTCTGCGAAACAGGTATTGAAATGCGTTTTGTTGAAGGGCGTTTTCCCCTCGGTCACCAGACCATCCAGGCGCAACTCAAGGACAGCCTCGCGCACGACGTCCGCGGACATCCGGTTCACGCTATTCTTCAACTGTTCGACATTGACCACGATTCATCCCTCTCACGCCCGGGCTTGCCTGCTCACTCCCGAAAATCAGGACCGGCAAGACAGACTCCTCGAATAACTGTATACGCATACAGTATCCGATCAACACTGAATAAGCCAAGGGGATCAATCGTAAAGTTCGACAGGCGGGACACGCCACCAACGCAAAAACCGCTCAACCCAGGAACGCCACCACCTGATCGGCACTGAAAGGCCAGCCCAGTTCAGCACCGGTATCAACTCGCCGCAACACCGGAATTCGCAGGCTGTAGTCTTCGAACCATTTTTCATCGTCAGCGATATCCACCAGCTCCACCAGCAGGCCGCGCTCGACGAATTCCATCAACATGGCTTCGGCTACTTCACAGAGATGGCATCCAAGGGTGCCGAACAGCTGACATTCGGGAAGCATGAGCGCTCAACCAGAAAATGAAGTGATCATTCTAGGCCTGCCCCGAAAAACCGTCGAGCCATTGCGGCCCCTGCCATGATGCCGCCGACCATGAAAAGACCTGAGTCAGTCCTGGCTCACGGCGCCGATCTTGTGGATCGACAGGTCCGCGCCGTAATACTCCTCTTCCTGACTCAGGCGCAATCCATGCAGCGCCTTGATCACGCCATACACCGCAAACCCGCCGGCCAGTGCCACAGTGATGCCCAGCGCAGTGCCGATCAACTGGCTGATCAGGCTGACCCCGCCCAACCCGCCCAAAGCGGTCTGGCCGAAAATGCCGCAGGCGATGCCACCCCACACGCCGCACAAACCATGCAACGGCCACACACCCAACACATCGTCGATGTGCCATTTGCCTTGGGCCGCGGTGAAGCACCAGACAAACAGCGCCCCCGCGACGGCACCGGTGACCAGCGCTCCCACAGGATGCATCAGGTCGGAACCGGCACAGATTGCCACGAGCCCCGCCAACGGGCCGTTGTGCAGAAAGCCGGGGTCATTGCGCCCGACAATCAGCGCCGCCACCGTACCGCCAACCATGGCCATCAACGAGTTCACCGCCACCAGTCCGCTGGCACCTTGCAGGGTTTGCGCGCTCATGACGTTGAAGCCGAACCAGCCAACAATCAGGATCCACGAGCCCAGTGCCAGAAACGGGATGCTCGATGGCGCGAACGCGACCAGCCGACCGTCGCGATAGCGGCCATTACGCGGTCCGAGCAACAACACCGCCGCCAGTGCCAGCCAACCGCCCATGGCATGCACCACCACCGATCCTGCGAAGTCATGGAAACCGGCGCCAAAGCGCTCCAGCAACCAGGCTTGCAGACCCAGGTTGCCGTTCCAGACAATACCTTCGAAGAGTGGATAGATGAACGCGACGATCAACGCGGTTGCACACAACTGGGGAACAAACCGGGCGCGCTCGGCGATGCCTCCGGAAATGATCGCCGGGATCGCCGCGGCAAAGGTCAGCAGGAAGAAAAACTTCACCAGACCATAACCATGGTCGGCATTGAGCACCGCCGCTGGTTGCATGAACGTCACGCCATAGGAAATCCAATAGCCTATAAAGAAGTAGGCCAGTGTCGAAACGGCGAATTTCGACAACGCATTGACCTGGTTTTTCTGTCGCACGGTTCCGACTTCGAGAAAGGCGAAACCGGCGTGCATGGCCAGAACCATGACCGCACCGATCAGAATGAACAGCGTGTTGGAGCTATGGACCAGGGTGTCCACAGCGCTTTGCAGGTTTTCCATGGGATGGGCAGACCTTATGGCAGAAAAAAGCACCAAAGCAGTTCGCGATGACTGGCCACGCACCAAGTTGCAGCTTCAAGACACCAGCGCACTGATCTCGTTGAACCACTTTGGCGCACGGACGCCGTCCAGGAAAAACGCGCCCCGGACGTTTACGCGAGTTTTTGATTGTTGGTCCTACGGTTTTACTGAAATCATGCCCGGCAATAGCGCAATGGTGCGGACCGGCGCACCACGACTCAGCAAAAGTTGTACCAGTCATTTGTACTGAACCTTCGCCGAAGGCTCATACTCGAACGCATCAGAAAGCCACTTAAGGAGATCCACCATGGCCCGCCCCCAGGCAAAGACTGCTCAAGAAATCCTGATGAACGACTTTCAGACACTGGTCAGTGACACCGAACGCTTGCTGGAGCACACCGCAACCCTGGCCGGCGATCAGGCCGACGAGTTGCGCGAGCAGATCCACGAAAGTCTCCTGCGTGCCCGTGAAACCCTGAAGCTGACCGAAGACTCCCTGCGCGAACGCGGCAAGGCTGCTGTCACCGCCACGGAAGACTATGTCCAGGCCAACCGTCGGGATCGCGGCCGGCGTGGGTTTCCTGATCGGCCTGCTGGCCAGCCGGCGCTGATATGTCGATCGGCGAATCCGGCCCGTCCGTGACGGGAACAAGCTCCTCATCGCGGCGCCTGGGTGCTGCCTTCCTTGGGTTGCTGCACAGCCATGTCGAGCTGTTCGGCATCGAACTGCAGGAACAAAAAGCCCGCACCGTCAGCCTCTTGCTGTTTGCGGGCCTGGCGCTGGTGTTTGCGTTGCTGCTGTTGGTGGGGCTGTCGACGCTGGTGCTTATCGTGTTCTGGGACACGTATCGCCTGACCGCCATCATTGGGCTCTGTGTGTTCTACTCCCTCGCCGCGATATTCTGTGGAATGCGTTTGAGAGCGGCGATTTTCGATGAGTCCTCGCCCTTCCATGGCACTCTGGAAGAGTTGGCCAACGATCGGGAGCGCCTGCTGCCATGAACCTGCCTGAATTGCCACAAAACAGCTCACGCACGGAAATGCGCAAGGCCCTGATCCGCCTGCGCATGGAAATGCATCGCCAGGAAATCCGCCACGAATCCTCGCAACTGCTGCAGCCCTTGCAACGGGTGCGCGGGATGACGCAAAACCTGCAGGACAGCTTCGGCATCAAGCACGCTCCACTCTGGGGCGTGGCCGCCGTCACCTTGCTGGGCTTTCTGACCGGCAAGGGTGCGAAAAACGGGGGCGGCCTCAGCAGTCTGACCCGGCTGATCCGCCTCGGCACCACACTGGGGCCGCTGATCAAACTCATCATGCAGGGCTCTTCGCGCAAAGACTGATCAGTTTCTTTCTGGCTGCATGCTTGCAAAGTCGACGGGATGCGCTCCTCTATCGAGGGGTGCAATCCTGTGCGCCTACCCGGTCAACAGGCACCCTCCAGAAAATGATCTTGCAAGGAGACCTCGATATCAACGCCACCGGGTTGTAGTTCCGCTTGCAGGTCATGGCGCGAAACGGGAAGCTAGACCATCAGACACCTGACGGAGTGACCCGCCTTGGATTGGCATACCCTGCTTACTCGCGAACGCCTCGGAAAACCTTTGCACAGCCCGGAAGAACTCGGCCGCAGCCCTTTTCACAAAGACCACGACCGCATCATTTTCTCGGGAGCTTTCCGCCGTCTCGGACGCAAGACCCAGGTCCATCCGGTGTCCAGCAACGATCACATTCATACGCGCCTGACCCACTCGCTGGAAGTCAGTTGTGTGGGTCGCTCACTGGGCATGCGCGTCGGCGAAACCATCCGCAGGACCCTGCCCGAATGGTGCGAACCCAGCGACCTGGGGATGGTAGTGCAATCGGCCTGCCTGGCACACGACATCGGCAACCCGCCGTTCGGCCATTCCGGTGAAGACGCGATCCGCCATTGGTTCCAGCAAGCTGCCGGCCGTGGCTGGCTGGATGCAATGAGTGAAGCCGAGCGCAATGACTTCCTGAATTTCGAAGGCAATGCCCAAGGCTTTCGGGTACTCACCCAACTTGAGTATCACCAGTTCGACGGCGGCACCCGCCTGACCTATGCAACGCTGGGCACGTACCTGAAGTATCCATGGACGGCCAGGCACGCCGACTCGCTGGGCTACAAGAAACACAAGTTCGGCTGTTATCAGAGCGAGCTGCCACTGCTGGAGCAGATCGCTTATAAACTCGGCCTGCCACAACTGGAGGAGCAACGCTGGGCGCGGCACCCGCTGGTGTACCTGATGGAGGCTGCCGACGACATCTGCTATGCGCTGATCGACCTGGAAGATGGCCTGGAAATGGAGTTGCTGGAATACGCCGAAGTCGAATCCCTTCTGTTAGGCCTGGTGGGCGATGACTTGCCGGAGACCTATCGCCAGCTCGGTCCCGACGATTCGCGCCGACGCAAACTGGCTATCCTGCGCGGTAAAGCCATCGAGCACTTGACCAATGCTGCGGCCCGCGCCTTCGTCGAGCAACAGGATGCGCTGCTGGCCGGTACACTGCCCGGCGATCTGGTGGAACACATGCACGGTCCCGCCAAGCGTTGCGTGCTCAATGCCAAGGACATGGCCCGCAAGAAAATCTTCCAGGACAAGCGCAAGACCCTGCATGAGATCGGCGCTTACACCACGCTGGAAATTCTGCTCAACGCCTTTTGCGGTGCCGCGCTGGAGCAGCACAATGGGCGTACGCCGTCGTTCAAGAGCCGCCGCATCCTTGACCTGCTGGGCAACAATGCACCCGACCCTCACGGTCCGTTGCACACTTCGTTTTTGCGCATGATTGATTTCATCGCCGGCATGACCGACAGCTATGCCAGTGACATGGCCTTGGAAATGACTGGCCGCGCCAGCCACTGAGATATATCGATTGATCAGCCATTACGGCATTCGTTATGGCTGATACCCCCTTCAGCATCCAACTGCACTCAAGTTTCGTCGAATTGCCCTACAGCACATGTCGAGCAAACTGATCGCTTGCCCGGTACTCTCGCGAAACAATCGCCCTCCCTTCCGTTCGACAGATGAAGTGCGCGCCATGGCCGAAGACGAACTACGCATCCTCGTGGTGGAAGACCATCCCTTCCAACTGATAGCCACTCAATGCCTGCTGGAAAGTTATGGCTTCTCCCGGCTGACGACCACCGACAGCGCCAAAGGCGCCCTGCAGCAACTGCTCGGGGCCGACCAACCGTTCGACATCCTTTTATGCGATCAATGCCTGCCCGACCTGACGGGACTCGATCTGGTCCGGTTCGCCAGCAAACGAGGGTTGATCAGGCAGGCGATCATTCTCAGTAGCCTGACGACATCTGAACTGGATGAGCTTGAAAAAACAGCCTCTGAACAGGGGCTGCCATTATTGGGTTACTTGATAAAGCCACTGAAACAATCTGAATTTAGAGATTTGTTGACCTCAACACCACTATAGAAAAAAACATATAAAAACGGACAACCACACATTGAAAATCTTACAAACAACTTCCATTTAAAGCACACCCGTATATTGGATTTCTTTCAGCCTTCCTAATAAGAAACCTAGTTAATACGTAGTCCTATTCTTTTTCATTTGTAGGATTTCTCCTATATTGCTGCTACAGACTGGTCAGTTCATGCGTCCCTCTAAGTATCTGAGCTATGGTGCGCGCTTTATTTGAGCTCGCATGGGACTTGATTATGAACTCCGTTTTTATTGTCGACGATCACCCGGTTATCCGCCTTGCCGTTCGAATGCTACTGGAACATGAAGGTTACAAAGTCGTCGGCGAAACTGACAATGGGGTCGATGCCATGCAGATGGTTCGCGAATGCATGCCTGACCTGGTCATTCTCGACATCAGCATTCCAAAACTGGATGGCCTGGAAGTACTATCCCGATTCAATGCAATGACTGGTACTGACAGCACAATGCCCGACACTTTTCGGTATTCGTTGCATGCAATCGGGTGCATCGGGCTATGTCTGCAAACAAGAGGACATCAGTGAACTGGTCAGCGCCATAAAAGCGGTATTTGCAGGTTACAACTATTTTCCGAGCGAGGCCTTGAACCCCATCCGCGGAGATGAAACACGCTGCATGGAACTGGAACTGTTCAAATCCGTAAACGACCGGGAACTGATGGTCCTGCAACTTTTTGCCCAAGGCCGCACAAACAAGGAAATCGCCAAGGGCATGTTTCTGAGCAACAAGACCGTGAGCACCTACAAAAAGCGCCTCATGCAGAAACTCAAAGCCAAATCCCTGGTTGAACTGATCGAGATGGCAAAACGTAACGCACTCGTGTGAGAACCTGGATGCCCAGACGTTTGAAGGTCTATCTGATTCAATTGACCGCAGGTCTATGCGTGAGCACCTCGTTGTTCGGGGCACAGGGCAGCGAAAACTACATGCTGCTCAGCCGCTCGAAGGTCGGAGCGCTGGAGGTTCGGCTGGATGAACCCCAGCGACAATGGATAAAACAAAAAAACCAACTGACGCTCGGTACGTCGGCCCCGGACTATCCCCCATTCGACCTGACCACCAGTGGTCAGGACTATGAAGGTTTTACCGCCGATTACGCCGGTATCCTGGAAAAAGTAACCGGTCTGCCCGTCACGGTTCAGCGTTTCGACTCCCGAGGGGCCGCGATCACTGCACTGGAAAATGGCGAAGTCGATCTGCTCGGTACCGCCAATGGATTCGAAGCTGGCAACGCCGACATTGCACTGTCCATACCCTATGCAGTCGACCAACCCGTATTGGTCACCCGCGAAGGAGAAACACGATCCCTCACCGATGGCCTGGCCGGATTGCGCCTGAGCATGGTGTATCACTACTTGCCGCTGGCGGAAGTCAAGGCGTTGTATCCGAAGGCAATCATCACGTCCTATCCGTCCTACCAGAATGCGATCAATGCCGTTGCTTTCGATCAGGCAGACGTGTTTCTCGGTGACACCATTTCAACTCACTACATGATCAACAAGGGGTACCTGAACAACATCCGCATGGCCAACTTCGGCAAACATGAAGCCTTTGGTTTCAGCTTCGCCGTCAATCGGAACAACCCTGAACTGCTCGGCATCATCAACGCGATGATCACGGCCATCCCCTCCAGTGAACGAGAAAACATCGCCAAACGCTGGAGCGCCGGTAGCGACATTCTGCTGACCGATCAAAAGCTGCAACTCACTGACCGCGAAGAACGCTGGCTGAGCCACCACCCGGTTGTGCGCGTTGTCGTCAACGAAGCCTTTGCACCACTGACATTTTTCGATAGCAATGGCAATTTTCGCGGGGTCACCGCAGATTTGCTTGAGCTTATCAGGCTGCGTACCGGCTTGCGCTTCGATATCCGGAGCAGTCGAAGCGATGACGAGATGATCAAACAGATCAAGGACAACAAGGTAGATGTGATCGCCGCGTTGCTCCCCAGTGCCGAACGTCAAACCCAGCTGAACTTTACCCGCCCCTTTCTGGAAAATTCCTACGTCCTGCTGACCCGCAAAGCCGCCGACAGCTCGACCAACCTCGCGCAGTTAGAGGACAAGCGCCTGGCCATTGCCCGCGGCAATCCAATCATGGATTACCTGCGCAGAGAGTTTCCCCGAATCAATTTGATCGAGACCCCGGATACCTTCAGCGCCGTGGAGTTACTCGCCGAAGGCCAGGCAGAGGGCGCGGTGAACTCACTGGTCATTGCCAATTACTTTATTTCTTCGCGGCTGTTCGAGCACACATTGCAAATCAGCACCACCATCGGCACCGAGCAGGCAGCGTTTTCCCTTGCCACCGCTCGGGGCGCCAAAGAGCTGAACGCCATTCTCGACAAGGCATTGCTGAGCATCTCGCCGGAAGAACTGGGCATCATCAACAGTCGCTGGCGCGGCTATTCGGCGTCCTCGCAAAGCACATGGCGCAACTATCAAAGACTGTTCTACCAAATCGTCATCGGTGCCGGCGTGCTATTGCTGATTTCCATTGCGTGGAACGACTACATGCGACGCCAGATCAAGCAGCGCAAGGCCGCCGAACGTGCGCTGAACGACCAGTTCGAGTTCATGCGATCGCTGGTCAATGGCACGCCCCATCCGATCTACGTACGTGATCGCCAGGGGCTGCTGCAAAGTTGCAACGACAGTTACCTGCAAGCGTTCTGCGCCCGGCGTGAAGATGTCATTGGCAAAAGCGTCATGCAGGGATCGATGAGCAATGTGTTCGAAGCCCGGGAGTACCAGGCCGACTACCAGCGCGTGGTGGCCGAGGGCAGACCGTTGATCGTCGATCGCGAGCTGCACATTGGTGGCCGGCGGCTGATCTTCCCTATCGGGATTCCAGCGCAAAAGTGCAAGGCATTATCGGTGGCTGGATCGACATCAGCGAACGGCGGCAACTGCTCGATGATCTGCGTTGCGCAAAAGAACGCGCCGATAATGCCAACCGGGCCAAAAGCACGTTTCTGGCCACGATGAGCCATGAGATCCGCACGCCGATGAATGCAATCATCGGCATGCTTGAACTGACACTCAAGCGTCTTGATCATCAGCACCCGGAGCGTCCGGCCATCGATGTCGCGTACAACTCGGCGAAAGGGTTGCTGGAGTTGATCGGCGACATCCTCGACATCGCCAGAATCGAATCAGGACGCTTGAGCCTGACTCCGGAGCGGGTTGATCCGGGTGAACTTGTGACCTCGGTCGTCCGGATTTTCGAAGGTCTGGCCCGACAGAAGGAACTCGAGCTGGTGCTGGAGTTTTCATCGGCAACCCCGAGCTTCGATGTGTTGCTGGACCCATTGCGCTTCAAACAAGTGCTGTCCAACCTGATCAGCAATGCCATCAAGTTTACCGAGCAAGGCCAGGTCAGGGTCATTGTCGACCTGCACCCGGCAACGCAACCCGAGCATGTGCAGATGCGAGTGCAGGTTCACGACAGTGGTATCGGGATCAGCGAACAGGATCAACAACGCCTGTTCGAACCTTTCGCTCAGGCCGACCACGCCATGCAATCGGCCAGGGGAGGCGCAGGGCTGGGGCTAGTGATCAGCCGCAATCTCTGCGAGATGATGGGCGGCAGTCTGCAATTGCGCAGCGAGCAGGGCATCGGTACCCAAGTGGAGGTGTTGCTGCAGCTGGAAACGTTGCCGCGGCAACAATCGGCCCATGCAGTCGAAACCCAAGTCGTCGTCGCCACAACCCCATTGAATGTTCTGGTAGTCGACGACCACTCGGCCAATCGATTGCTCACGTGCCAGCAACTGGAGTTTCTTGGGCATCGATTTACCGTCGCCGCCGATGGACAGGAGGGATTGGAGGCATGGAAGGACCAGCCTTTTGATCTGGTGATCGCCGATTGCAACATGCCGGTCATGAACGGTTATGAGCTTGCCCGTGCCATCCGCCAGCATGAGCGACAACTCCATCGCCCCCCCTGCACCGTTCTCGGCTTTACCGCCAACGCCCAACCGGAAGAAATACAGCGCTGCAAACAGGCCGGCATGGACGACTGCCTGTTCAAACCCCTCAGCCTCGGAGCCTTGAGTCAATGGGTGCAAGGCATTGAACCAACCCATGTAGCCCCGGCGTTCAGCCTTCACGGGTTGAAACTGCTGACCGGGGGCAGCCCGATATTGAACCGACGATTGCTGAACGAGTTGGTGAACAGCAACCGCCAGGATCTGCCAACGCTGCTGTCGCTATCCAGCTCTGGGGATACACGAGCGCTGCAGGACATTGCCCACAAAATCAAAGGCGCAGCCCGGATAGTACAGGCCTCCCGCCTGATCGACCGCTGCGAGGCGCTCGAAGCCGCCTGCCACGAGGATTCCGATCGCGAAAAAGTGGCCGGATGCTGCAAATCCATGGAGCGCACCATGCTCGAACTGGAGGACGCATTGCTACGTCAGATCGAGCATTACGACGAAGGCAAAATGCCAGAGCCTTAACTATGCTTGGTCCCTCAGCGGTGTGTTGACCATCATGGAGAAACCCGCAATGCCTGACCCACTGCGCACGGATCCACGCCGGTTTCCACTGCATGTCCATATCAGCGTGATGTTCACCTTTTTGCTGTTGCTGACCGGGGCAGTGCTGGGGCTTTTCAACTACCGGCAAACCACACAGATCATCTTGTCCAGCAGCGAAAAACTCTTCAACCGCATTGAGCAGGATGTCCGCCTGGACCTGCACGCTACCTATGCCCCCATTCGTCACTTGTTGAGCCTGCTGGCACTCAATCCGGCGGGCCAGTCCCCTGATCTGGAACAGCGCCTGGCACTGCTCGAACCGTTCAGCCAGTCACTCGAGGACAACCCCAACCTGGCTTCACTGTACCTGGGTTACGACAATGGTGACTTCTTCATGGTCCGCCCGCTGCGCACCCCGGAAGTCAAAGCCCTGGTCAAGGCTCCGGACATGGCGGTTTTCCAAGTCTGGAGCATCGAGCACGAGAGCAACGGCCAGCCCCGCTCCCAGTCGTTGTTTTTCGACCGGAACCTGGCAATTGTCAGCCGTCAGGACAACCTGAACGACACGTACGACCCACGCAACCGCGCCTGGTTTGCCAGCGCCCGCGGCAACAACGACCAGATCACGACCGAACCCTATATCTTCTTTTCCACCCACAACATCGGTACGACGCTGGCACGACGCAGCGGCGACAAGGCAATCCTGGCCGCCGACCTGACTTTGGCCGAGCTCAGCGCTACCCTGGCCAAGCACGTCGTGACCCCCAGTACCGAAATCGTACTGTTCGACGCCGAAGGCAATGCCATTGCCTACCCCGACAGCCGCAAGCTGATCATCGATGATCAGACGTCCCGCCTGGTCAAGGCGGCGGACCTGAGCCCCGTCCTGGACGCATTGCTCAACAGTCCGCCTCAGGGCAGTCGCCTGAACGCCGACGGCCGGCAGTGGATCGTGGCCCGCAGCAGCATGCAGGAAGGCGGCCCCCGAGGCCTGCAAATGGCGCTGCTGGTACCGGAAGACGAGTTGCTCGTCGACGCTTACCGGATGCGCTGGCAGGGTGCGCTCATTACCCTGGCAACCTTGCTGTTATGTGTGCCGCTGGGTTGGCTGACCTCAAGAATCCTCGTCAAACCCTTGCGCGCCCTTGTGCAGGAGGCCGATGCGATTCGCAGTTTCGATTTCAATTTTCCGCTTTCGCGTCGCTCGCCGGTGCTCGAAGTCGACCAGTTGAGTGTGTCGATGGCACGAATGAAAGACACCTTGGCGAGCTTTTTCCAGATCACTGACAGCCTCAGCGCCGAAACCCGTTTCGCCCCGCTGCTGGAACGGGTGTTGTTTGAAACAGTGAAAATCGGCCAGGCCCAGGCCGGCCTGATTTATCTACGCGAAGGTGATGGCGAGCACATGGAGCCCCACGGGCTGGTCATCAATAACACCGCCAAAAACCTGCAAGCCTTCGACATCCGCGGACACTCACTCGAGAACCCGCAAAGCCCTCCATGGCTGCACCAGTTGGCCAACGTCGACAATGTCGTCAGCAACCTGGGGTTCGAGCAGGCGGGTGATCTGCAGAAAATCCTGCTCGCGCTGGAAAGTCCTCGGGTCCATCTGATCGGGATTCGCCTGCACAATCGCCACAACGAAACCGTGGGTCTGCTGGTGTTGCTCTTAGCCGACAGCGGTGAGCAGAGCGATCTGGACAAGCTGCGGCCGGACCGCATTGCGTTTCTCCAGGCGGTGTCCGGCGCGGCTGCCGTGTGCATCGAAAGCCAGCGCCTGCAAACCCGGCAAAAACAGCTGCTGGACGCCTTCATTCAACTGCTGGCCGGCGCCATCGACGCCAAAAGCCCCTACACCGGCGGCCATTGCCAGCGCGTGCCGGAACTGACCCTGATGCTCGCCCAAGCGGCGGCAGCGAGCCAGGAGCCCGCCTTCAGCGCCTATCAGCCGACCGAAGATGAATGGGAGGCACTGCACATCGCCGCCTGGCTGCACGATTGCGGCAAGGTCACCACCCCGGAATATGTCGTCGACAAAGCCACGAAGCTGGAAACCCTGACCGATCGTATCCACGAAATCCGTACCCGCTTCGAGGTACTCAAGTGCGATGCCTGGATCAGCTACTGGCGGGGCATTGCCCTGGGCGGTGATGAGCAACCGTTGGCGGAACTGCGCAATGCCAGCCTGGCCGGGCTTGATGATGATTTCGCCTTCGTTGCCCGCTGCAATCTCGGCGGCGAAGCCATGGCCGACGCTGACCTGCAACGCCTGCGTCGCCTGGCTGAACGAACCTGGACCCGGACCCTGGATGACCGGCTGGGCGTGTCCTGGGAAGAAAATCGGCGTCAGACCCGAACGCCCGCCCCCAGCCTGCCCGTCAGCGAACCGTTACTGGCGGACAAACCCGAGCACCTGTTCGAACGCAGCGAAAACGAAGCGATACCACAAGACAATCCCCTGGGCTTCAAGCTCGACGTTCCACCCCACAAATACAACCGGGGCGAGTTGTACAACCTGAGCGTTGTCCGGGGCACCCTGACAAGCGAGGAGCGTTATGTCATCAATAACCACATCGTTCAGACGATTCTGATGCTCAACCATCTGCCGTTCCCCGGGCATTTGCGCAGCGTCGCGGAAATAGCTGGCGGGCACCACGAAAAAATGGACGGTACCGGGTATCCGAAACGCTTGAAGCGAGAAGAAATGAGCTTGCCGGCGCGGATGATGGCGATTGCCGATATTTTCGAAGCGTTGACGGCCGCCGACCGCCCCTACAAAAAAGCCAAGACCTTGAGCGAGGCGCTGGGCATCATGGCGTTCATGTGCCGTGATGCCCACATCGACCCGGAGCTGTTCGGGCTGTTCATCAAGGCACAGGTCTATTTGCAGTACGCCAGGCGCTTCCTGGCCCCTGAGCAGATCGATGCGGTGGACGCGTCGGGCCTGCTGACCAAGGCCGGCCTGGCTTCTTGATCAGCAGTCAGTCAGGCGCAGGAAAATCGCCGCCAGCTGTTCGATTCCAGCCTGGTCCTGCGCGGTGAAACGCGCGAGTTTCGGACTGTCGAGGTCGAGTACACCGATCAATCGGCCGTCCTTGACCAACGGCACCACCAGTTCGCTGTTCGAGGCGCTGTCGCAGGCGATGTGACCGGGAAACGCGTGCACATCTTCGACTCGTTGAGTCTTCAGGGTGGCCGCCGCCGCCCCGCAAACGCCACGACCGAACGGAATCCGCACGCAAGCGATCTGCCCCTGAAACGGGCCCAGCACCAGTTCTTCATTACGGTTGAGGTAGAAACCGGCCCAGTTCAAATCATCGAGTTGATTGAACAGAAACGCCGAGAACTGTGCGGCATTGGCGATGAAATCCCGCTCGTCCGCAAGCAATGACTCCAGCTGCGCGTGTAGCATGCCGTAGCCTTCGAGGCCCTGGCCGCTCTTTTGTAAATCGATCATGCCTTGTGCTCCAACAGTTTCAGCCCGACCCAGTAACGGGCAAATTGATAGGCGCAACGCCCATTGCGGTTGCCTCGGCCGGTGGCCCAGCGTACCGCCAGAATGTCCAGATCTTCGGTGCGCTGCCACGCCAGTCCGGCCTTGCCGGCCAACTGGCCGATCCAGTGCTCGACGACGTCGAGGAAGTGTTCCTGGGTAAACGGATAGAACGACAGCCACAGGCCGAAGCGATCCGACAGTGCGATCTTGTCTTCCACCGCCTCGCTCGGATGCAGTTCGCCGTCGACCCGTTTCCAGTTTTCGTTGTCACTTTCCTTTTCCGGCACCAGGTGGCGACGGTTGGACGTGGCGTACAACAAAACGTTGTCCGGCGCCTGTTCCAGCGAGCCATCAAGGACGCTCTTGAGCACTCGGTAATCCCCCTCGCCCGACTCGAACGAGAGATCATCGCAAAACAGCACGAAACGCTGGGGCAGTTTGCCGATCTGTTCGACCACCCGCGGCAGGTCTGCCAGGTGATCACGTTCAATCTCGATCAAGCGCAAACCGGCTTGAGCGTGCTCGGCCAGCAAAGCGCGCACCAGCGACGACTTGCCGGTGCCGCGCGAACCCCAGAGCAAGGCATGGTTGGCCGGCATGCCGTCAAGGAATTGCCGGGTATTGCGCCCAAGCTGCTCGACTTGCCGGTCGACGCCGATCAGATCCGACAAACGCATGTCGAGGCTGACCTCCAGCGGCATCAGATAACCGCCGCGCGACTCACGCTGCCAGCGCGCGGCCAGACATTGCGTCCAGTCGATGGCGGGTCGTGGCGCCGGCAGCAACGGCTCGATACGGGCCAGAACCGCATCGGCGCGTTCAAGAAAAGCATTCAATCGGGAATCCACGACTTCTCCTCGGGCACGTTCACAGTAATGATGGTGATACAGCGACGAAACACAGCGTCACACAAGCGGCTGCCCCCGCGGTACAGCCCTCGCGAGAACATCAGCAGACAGGCATGATCGACTATGCTTGAGCAGCGAAAGGAAACGGAAGTGGTTCACCCCCCCATGGACATCAAATTCACCAACCGGCTGTCATTCAAGCAAGCCCGGCTTACCGTGCTGGTCGGTTTCATTCTGGGCACGCTGCTCAGCCTGCTGCAAATAGGCATCGATTATGCCAGTGAAGACGCCTCCATCAATCGTGAAATCCTTTCATTGCTGGAAATCAGCCACAACCCGGCCTCGCGAATCGCCTACAACATCGACGCCGAACTCGCCAAGGAACTGACCCTGGGCCTGCTGCGCTCGCCAGCGATCATTAGCGCAAAGCTGATCGACAACAACGGCACCGTACTGGCCAACGTCAAGCGACCTGGTGTGGAAAACGGTTACCGGATGCTCAGTGACTTCCTGTTCGGCGCCAGCCGACAGTTCGAAGACCGGCTTTACCTGGATCATTTACCCAACGAATCCCTGGGTACGCTGCGGCTGAAAGTCGATACTTACGCCTTCGGCAACCGGTTCTTGCGCCGGGCCGAAGTGACCCTGCTCAATGGCTTCGCCCGCAGCCTGCTGCTGTCCGGCATCCTGCTGGCGCTGTTCTATGTGATGCTGACCAAACCTCTGGTGCGGGTCATCCGTGAACTCAGCGGTCGCGACCCGAGCAGCACCGAGCCGACTTCGCTGGAGTGTCCCGCCGGGCACGCCAACGATGAGATCGGCGTGTTGGTCAAGGTTGCCAACCAGCAATTCAGGAACATAGCCACCGAAATCCAGCAGCGGCGCAATGCGGAAAACCGCCTGACCGAATATCTTGGCCAACTGGAAAACATCGTCTCGGCCCGCACTGCCGAACTCAAGGCGATCAACGACCGGCTGAGCCAATCCAACGAGGAACTGGAAACCGCCCGCAGTACTGCCCTCGATATGGCCGAAGCCCGCTCGGTGTTCCTGGCCAACATGAGCCATGAAATCCGCACGCCCCTCAATGGCTTGCTCGGGATGATCGCGCTATCGCTCGACGGACCGCTCAATGCTGAACAACAGCAGCAACTGTCGATCGCCCATGACTCGGGCAAAGTGCTGGTGGAATTGCTCAACGATATTCTCGATTTGTCGAAGTTCGATGCCGGCCAACTCGAACTCGAACACATCCCCTTCGACCTGGGTTCGCTGATCGAAGACACCGCCAACCTTTTATCGCAGAACGCCGCCCCCAGCGTCGAACTGACCTGCCTGATCGATCCGCATTTCCCGGCACTGGTGCTCGGCGATCCGACCCGGGTGCGGCAGATCGTCAGTAACCTGCTGTCCAACGCCCTCAAGTTCACCCGTTTCGGGCGGGTCGACGTGCGCCTCTCGACGTTCGGCGACGGCGTCAGGATCGAAGTCTGCGACACCGGCATCGGCATCCCTCAGGAGGCCCAGGTCAAGATCCTCCAGCCTTTCACCCAGGCCGGTGCCGGTATTACCCGTCAATTTGGCGGTACCGGGCTGGGCCTGGCCCTGACCTATAATCTTTGCGAAGCCATGCAGGGGCGCCTGACCATCAGCTCCGAGGCGGGTTTTGGCAGCCAGTTCTGCGCGGACTTGCCATTGCCCAGTCATACCCGTGCAATGCCTGCTATTTCGCTCAAGGGCAAAGTCATTGCCATCACGGCCGCCAGCAGCGGACTGGGGGAACTGTTGAGCAGCCTGTTGCCTGTCTGGGGACTGGACTATGAACGGCGCTCCATGGATGACTCATTGCTTGGCCTGTCAGCCGACGTGCTTATCACCGACTGCCCCGAATGCCTGTTCAGCTTGCGCCCCACCCTCAGCGCGCCGATCCTGCTGATCACCGCGTATGGCAACTTCATGCCCAGCGAAGAGGTCAACGCACTCGCCCCGTTGCAACAGCAGGCCCGCCCTTTGGCCCGCAGTATGCTACTTCAAACGTTGCGCAGGATCCTGCAACCGCAAACCCATCCGGTCAACGAGGCTCGGCTCGACACACAATGCCCGCAACGCCGCGGGCGCGTGCTGTTAGTGGAAGACAACCCGGTCAACCAGTTGGTGGCCAAGGGCATGCTCGGCAAACTCGGCTGCGAGGTCACCACCGCCGCTCATGGTGGCGAGGCACTGGATCAACTCGAGCAACGGGATTTCGACCTGGTGCTGATGGACTGCAATATGCCGGTAATGGATGGCTATGAAGCCAGCCGGCAAATCCGCCGCAGCGGACGCTGGCCCCAACTACCCATCGTTGCCCTGACGGCCAACGCCATGTCGGAGGAGCGTGAACGCTGTCGTGCCGCGGGTATGAGCGACTACCTGGCCAAACCCTTCCGGCGCGAAGAACTGGCCGCCCTGCTGGACCTGTGGATCCCCTCTATGACAGCGCCTTGATCTGCCCCAACAGGTGATCGAGGCCATCGCGCAATTCGTCGAGTCGATTCAGATCGACCCCGCTGTCGCACAACAGGCGCGCCCTGAGTGGCCCGACCTGTTCGCGCAAGGCCGTGCCGGCTGGCGACAGGCTCAGGTGTACTTCACGTTCATCGCGCGCCGAACGCTGACGCTGCACCAGTTGCAGTTGTTCCAAGCGCTTGAGCAAAGGTGTCAGCGTGCCGGAATCCAGGGCCAAACGTTCCCCCAATGCCTTGACGGTCGGTTGCTCTGGGGTCGCCTCCTGCCACTCCCATAAAACCAGCATCGCCAGGTACTGAGGGTAGGTCAGGCCTAACTGATCGAGCATTGGCTTGTAGCCGCGAATCACCGCCCGGGAAGCCGCGTACAGCTTGAAGCACAACTGGCTGTCGAGCTTCAGGGAATCGACTGACAAGGTGTTCATTTGAGCAGGGCTTCGATATCGCGGGTCAGGTCCTGCGGCTTGGTCGCCGGAGCGAAGCGCTTGACCAGTTGCCCGTCCTTGCCGATCAGGAACTTGGTGAAGTTCCACTTGATGCCCTGGGAACCCAGCACCCCCGGTGCGCGCTTTTTCAATTGCACGAACAGCGGATGGGCATCGGCACCATTGACGTCGATCTTTTTGAACAGAGGGAAGCTGACACCGAAGTTCAGCTCGCAAAACTCGGAGATCGCCCCTTCATTGCCCGGCTCTTGCTTACCGAACTGGTTGCAGGGAAAGCCGAGCACCACCAGGCCCTGGTCCTTGTAGGTCTGCCATAGCTCTTCCAGGCCTTTGTACTGCGGAGTGAAACCGCACTTGCTGGCCGTGTTGACCACCAGCACGGCCTTGCCGGCGAAATCCGCCAGAGTCTTCTGCTCACCCTTGATCGTGGTGCAAGGAATGCTCAGCAGGTTGTCGCTCATGTTTGAGGTTCCGATTGAATGGAAGAGACAACAAAATAGCGAGCAATTGAATTGTGCGCAATTTAAATTATCGAACGCCAATCCACTGTAGGAGCGAGCTTGCTCCGGGCGGCGCTCCGACGATGGACCAGAGAACAACTCGGGGCACCAGGCTTCCCGCGTTATCGTTGACGACCATCGCGAGCAAGCTCGCTCCTACAGGACTCGCATTACACGCGCGGCACCAGGTCCAGGCACACCGAATTGATGCAGTAACGCAGGCCCGTTGGCGGCGGGCCGTCGGGAAAAACGTGCCCCAGGTGCGCGTCGCATTTGGCGCAGACCACTTCGGTGCGGATCATGCCGTGGCTGACATCACGGATTTCGGTCATGGCGCTGTCGCCGATAGGCGCGTAGAAGCTCGGCCAGCCGCAACCCGAGTCGAACTTGGTTTTGGAGTCGAACAGCGGCTCGTTACAGCAGATGCAGTGGTAGATTCCGTCGGTCTTGGTGGCGTTGTACTTGCCGGAAAACGGTCGTTCGGTGCCTTTGAGGCGACACACGTTGTACTGCTCCGGGTCGAGCATCGCCTTCCATTCTTCCAGGGTTTTTTCCAACTTTTCCATCATCACACCTCAGCGGCTGAAAAAGCCCGATCTGTACCTTTTCCACGGATCGGGCGGCACGTATGATTGCGCCTCGTCAAACGCCAGTCTGGCAGCCAGACCACGCGCATTCAA